>AP72_2010_repI_A10DRAFT_1000190_pt1 | contig 10459 bp, 9 predicted proteins | sample AmaPasreplicIA10_FD_9194 | JGI IMG/M metagenome (IMG submission 9194) | reverse complement strand
CTGTTCCTCAGGGCTGCACCGTAAACCTCATGTGCATGCCTTCATGCTCTTCACTGCATATCACCGTACAGACCACGACATATTCTCCAGGATCGGATGGCGCCGTCATGAGGAACTCCTGCTTGCCGGGCTTGAATAAAAGATCCCACCCTTCCACTTTTGTGCGATCTTTCGCGCGCAACAGCGTGAACCCGTGAATGGAACCATCCCGGTTCCAGGACTTGCCTTTATGCGCCGTCACCCGGAGAAGAAGCTGTTCTCCGGGCTTAACCGTAATCTCCGGCGTGCGCATGCCTGCGATCTTGTAGCGGCTATCACTGTCGGCCGTCAGTTCGATGACACGCCCCTGTGCATGCGCAAACGATGCACTAAACGACAGAACCCCCACCAGCACGGTTTCCACAAAGATACGCTGAGTTTTTGATCGATTTGTCATAAGTTCGCGAGCGGTTATCGCCGTGGTTACTGGGTCATGTAGAAGAGAATCAACCGGCGGTCTTCGTCGGTGATGGTGGCGCGAACCCGCATGTGCCTCAGGACGGTCGCCATCATGCGCGGCGGAAATTTCTGCGGCGCGGCATGGCATCGCCCACAGTTGGAATGGAATCGCTTCTCGCCTTCGATCCGCATCGAGTCTGCGTCCGAGGCGTGAACCACCGGGACGCCCGCGGACGCATCCTTTTTGGCCGGAGAAGGACCTGCGAACATGGATGTGGCTAGCGTCAGCATGAAGAGTGCGACCAACACGATCCTGTGCGTACGTGGTTTCATTGGGCTTCCTTTGGCGAACCGGTGGGCCCGAGCGGAATCAGGAAGCGGTAGGCCAGACCGAAGCTCCACTGATTGAAGTTGCCCGCAGAACTGAACTGGCGGCCGTAGCTGAAGATGCCCTTCATTCCGTCGCGGAGGAAATAGTTGACACCGAAATCGGCTTCCCGTGTGTTCGCGCCGGGGAGATCCCAGTTAGCTTCGGCGTTGGGACCGATGGAACCTACGAAGAACTGTTGCGCTCGTCCGACAAACTCCGCGCGACGCATCGCTTTTTGCCAGAGACGCACCTGGCGCAGCCGGTATGCGGTTTCGACCCAATATCCGCTGCCCTCAAAGGAGTGCGCGTATTCCCAGCGGATACTTAGGGGCAGTTTCGCTGGCTGCCACCCCAGGTGAAATCCGAAAGCGTTTTTGCGACGACCCTGGAGAGTCTTCTGCCATGAGCCACCGACCTCGAGACGCGGACCGGGAAGGAAGCAACCCATGCGGCCGCCGACGTGCCGTTCTGAGTCCACGCTTTCGATTCCGATGCTTGTGGCGGAAACATAAGCGGCGTAGTTCATGTGGATCTTGGCATTGACCGGGAACCCACCGCGGAACATCGCGCCATCGCTCGACTCCGTGCGGATGGGGAGGATGAGGGGATCAGGTTGGAGAAAGCGTATCCACACCGGATAAAGGCGCTCGTTGAAAATTCCGAATGGCGTGAGGAAGCGCCCCGCGGTGATGGTCACATAGGGACTGGCGATGTAGTCCACCTGCGCGTAGTCCACGTGCTTATCCACCGGACCGGCGTAAGGGCCACCGCCCGGCGGACGCTCGAATTCCCCCTCGAACTCGGCGCGCGATTCGATCAGCCAGCGATCGCCCAATGGAACGAGCAGGACTGGATTGATCTGAGTATTGATTACGTTTTGTCCGCCGGTGACGAAACTGAAGGCCCCGAAGTTTCCGGTGAGGATGGGAATGGGCTTGTCTTCAGCTTGGCCCGATGCGGAGGACGCGGTGAACAGTAAGGATAACAACGCCAAGGCGCAGAGAGCTGTCGTCGCCCGGCGCGCGGACACAGTGACTATAAAAAGGAACAACACGACAAAACCCCACAGTTTCGATGAACCGATTGTCGTTCACCCGCACACCGGAGGGAACGTCACTGAGGTAATGTCTTGTGGGCAGAGGTGTGCGGATTGGCCGTTCCTTTTCCCCTGACGGCGCCTCACCATTTGCAACACCACACGTCTAAGATGTTGTTACGGAGGAGCTATGAAACGCCATCCCCATGCAGCCACCTGGCTGGGAGCCGTACTCGGCACCCTTTGCGCGCTGTTAACTCTCGCCCTTGGAGCTCATGCCTCCGACCATCGCGGCTCCATGACCGAGGAGTTTCACCAGACCTACGCCATCACGGCAGAGGGCAGGGTTGAACTCGACAACATCAACGGGCCGGTGCATATCTCCAGCTGGGAACGGAACGAAGTCAAGGTCGATGCGATCAAGTATGCCGACACGAAAGAGCGTCTGGAAGAAGCCAAGATCGAAGTCGATTCTGGCAAAGATTATCTGTCGATCCGCACCAAGTACCCCAACCACAACAACAACAATTGGAATTGGGGTTCGCACGACAATCCCGCCAGTGTGGAATACACGCTGACCGTTCCCCGCAATGTGCGGCTCGATGAAATCAAGCTGATCAATGGGGCGCTCGACATCACCGGAGTCTCGGGCGAGGTGCGCGCTTCCTGCATTAACGGAAAGCTGGAAGCGCACGACCTGGCCGGACGCGCCCAGCTGTCGACGATCAATGGCCGGCTGGATGCGAATTTTGCGCAGCTGTCCGGGCAAGACGTCGAACTCAATTCGGTAAATGGCTCGCTGGAGTTGACGATCCCTTCGGATTCAAACGCGGAAGTCGAGGCGAGCACGGTTTCGGGCGGAATTCACAATGATTTTGGGTTGCAAGTCAACAATCATCGCTTCGTGGGCCACGATCTGCGCGGAGAGATCGGCAAGGGAGGCACCCGCATCCGGCTCTCGGATGTGAACGGGCGCATTGAGATTCGTCACGCACAGGATGGACGCGCTATGAGTCCGGTGAAAGACCGCAACCATCACGACAAGGACGACGACGGCGAAATCTAGGCTGGCGCTATCAGTGTTTGACCGAGATTGCGCGGGGGCATTCGGCCCCGCTTTGTGTTTAAGGGAAATCAGTAGATGGTATAGCCGGGTGCTGGCGTTCGCAGGTCGGGCTTTGAAGCGATCAGCAACAAGGCTCCCTCGCGCTTGAATGACCTCAGGTCCTCCAGGCTGTTAAAGGATTTTGTCTTGTAATCGTCGGGAGTGGGTGTGTCGTCGGGGATGCGGCGCGCTTCAACATTTTCGAACGCATGTTTCTTCAGCTGTTCGATGTATTCCGCGGCCGACCGGACGTGTACCGGTACTTTCAGCTTATCGACCCACTGCAGTGAGTATTGATTGTCTTGGTAGAGATTGATCAGGATGAACAGCCGTCCTTTCGGGGCCATCACTCGGAATAGTTCCTTCAGGGCACGATCCTGATCGGCATAGTAGTAGAACGATTCCACCGAGAGAACTTTATCGAAGAAGTTCTCCTCCCAGGGAATCTGCTGCGCCGAACCCCAGACGTAGAGGATGTTTTCGAAATCTTTCGACGCCTCACGAGCTTGACGAACCATTTCATCGGAGACATCGAGTCCGACGACCTGTCCGAAGCCTTCGGGACCGTCGCCCACTAACCGAGCCAGGATGCGGGTTGCCCAGCCAGAACCGCAGCCGAGATCGAGCACGCGCTCGCCAGGACGGAGATTCATCAGACGGATGGTCTTCTCGGTGATATCGAGATGGTGCTGCTCCATCTTCGCGCCTTCGCCGGCCGTGGCCCAGCGGTTGAATTCCTGTTGCAGCTTCTCGTCGGGGGNGGGGGATTTGTCAGGCATATGGNGACCTTCCGGGATGCACCAATTCATCTTGACACACTCGCGTTAACAACGATTTACATATCCCATAAAATGGGACTTCCTATAGGATGTCACATGGTCCGAGAACCGGAAGACGTTGCCGGGTAAAGTGCGCGAAGGTCGGGCTTCTGTGCTACAGTTTTGTTCCGCATGGCGACTAACCCGCAGCCTCCCACTCCCGAGCCGGGCCTTCTCTACTGTCCGAATTGCGCTGAAGAAGTCACCGATCCTCTCACGTGTGGTGACTGCTCGGCCGTGATATGCCGGCGTTGCGGCACGCCATTGGAGTCCCCGGACGAACTCGGAATTGGATAATGGAACCCTCCCCGGTCTTGACCTCTTCAGAAACAGAACAGCAATCTGGTGGGGGCAAACCTACACTTGTTCGCGGACTTGGCCTGCTCGATTCCGTGTTGCTGCTGGTCAGCGGCATCATCGGTTCGTCGATTTTCCTGACCGCGAAAGACATTGCGGCCCCGCTGCCGCACCCGGTGCTGTTCCTGCTGGTGTGGGTGCTTGGCGCTCTGATCTCGCTGTGCGCCTGCTTTGCCTTTGCGGAACTTGGGTCGATGTATCCCGACTCAGGCGGGCAATACATTTATCTTCGAGAAGCGTACGGCGACCTACTGGCGTTTCTGTATGGATGGATGCTGTTTGCGGTCGCCAATGGCGGTACGATTGCGGCATTGTCGGTAGCGGCGGCCGCCTATGTGGGACAGGTTGTGCCGTTTGTTTCCCAGGCCCATGTCCTTTTTACGATCTTCGGAATGGCATTCACGCGCGCCCACTTGTTTGGGCTGGTGCTGATCGCGGTTCTTACGTTCGTCAACGTGGTGGGACTGCGATGGGGCGCGCTTCTGCAGAATCTTTCGACGTGGACCAAATTCACCGCGATGGCTGCGTTCGTCGTACTCGGTTTCGCCATCGGCACAGGGGACTGGTCGAATTTCCATTCGACTGGGCCGCTGAGCATGGGGCTCGGTCCAACCGCGCTGATTTCGGCTCTGGGCGTGGGTTTGATTGCGGTGTTCTGGGCCTATGACGGTTGGGTCTATATCACCTGGGTAGCCGGTGAAGTGAAGGAACCGAAGCGCAATGTGCCCCGCGCCATGGTGCTGGGAGTGCTGGCCGTTGGCGCGATCTATATCGCGATGAATGTGACCTACATCTACGCGTTGCCCATGAAGCAAATCGCCGCACACGAAACCATCGCGCACGCAGCAGCCGCAGTTTTGTTTTCGCCTCGTGCTGCAGGATGGTTGTCGCTGATGATTGCCGTTTCGTGTTTCAGCGGAGCGGCAACGTGTACGCTCTCGGGAGCGCGCGTCTATATGGCGATGGCGCAAGACGGGGCGTTCTTCAAGAGCATGGCGCAGATTCATCCCAAGTGGAGGACGCCGGCATTCAGTTTGATCGGCCAGGGAATCTGGGCGGCAGTGCTCACGGTTAGCGGTAAGTACGATTGGCTTTATACGTATGTGATTTTTGGCATGATGCTTTCTTATGCACTGACTGCGGTGGCCCTTTTTGTGCTTCGATGGAAGCGCCCGGACGCACCACGCCCCTACCGCTGCGCCTGGTATCCGTGGCTGCCTGGACTCTACATTGCTGTCGCCGCCACGTGGTTGCTGAACACGATCGTCACGAGGCCGACAGAAGCTTTGGGAAGCGGCATTATTGTTCTCATCGGGATCCCCGGATATCTTTACTGGAAGCGCACAGACCGCAAAACCGCAGTGCGCGAGCAATGAGCTCACTTTGATCTTGCGGCTCATCTTCATCGGTGTTATTCCTCTTTCTTCTTTCTACTGCATCGAGCTGACTCTGGGACACACACTTGGCCGAACCCAACCCGCAGGCGCAATCCGACAGAGTCAGTCTCCTCTCGCCTGGCGCCTCCATCGCCGACCTTGAGGATCGCAAGCGTCCGCGCCAAGTAATGGGATTTCGAGATCTCGTTCTGTTCTACGTAATCACGGGCATCAGCTTGCGGTGGATCGCCAGTGCGGCCGCGGCGGGCCCGAGTTCAATTGTCATCTGGATTGGAGCGTGGTTCTGTTTCTACACACCGCTGGCGCTATCAGTGCTGGAGCTTTCGTCGCGCTATCCGAACGAAGGCGGACTGTATGTCTGGAGCAAGAGGGCTTTCGGAGATTTCTCCGGGTTCATGTCGGCGTGGACCTACTGGACCAGCAATCTTCCCTACTTCCCTGCCGTGTTGTACTTCGCCGCCAGCAACGTGCTGTTCATGCGGGAAGCCAACTGGCAGCATCTTTCGGGGAATACGACGTTCTACATCGTCTTTGCGTTGCTGACATTGAGCGCGGCAACGTTGCTTAACATCGTGGGACTCGAGGTAGGCAAATGGCTGCATAACATTGGTGCGCTCGCAATGTGGGTTCCCGTCGGCATCGTCATTGTGATGGGGCTGGTCGCATGGCACCGCTTCGGATCAGCGACTTCGTTCACTATGCACTCAATGACTCCCAGCACTCACCTGAATGACATTATCTTCTGGTCGGTGCTGACGTTCGCATTCGGAGGATGTGAGACGGCGTCGTTTATGGGAGAGGAGATCAAGAATGCGCGCCGCACAATTCCATTCGCGCTGCTGTTAGCTGGCGTCACGGTGACGATCTGCTACATCCTGGGCACGGTTTGCGTTCTGCTGGCCTTGCCCTCGACGCAGGTGAATAGCTTGCAAGGGCTAGTGCAAGCAGTATCGGCAACTTCGGCGCGCATTGGATTTCCTGGCGNGTTGCCCTTTGCGGCTTTCTTGATTGCNCTCAGCAATATTGGTGCGGCGGGTGCTTATCTGGCGGCCGTTGCGCGATTGCCCTTTGTAGCCGGGCTTGATCGCTTTCTTCCCCCTGCGTTCGGATCGCTGCACCCAAGATGGAAAACACCGTGGGTCGCGCTGCTCGCACAGTTCGGACTAGGGGTTGTGTTTATTTTTCTGGGACAGGCCGGGACCAGCGTGCAGGGAGCCTACGACGTGCTGGTCAGCATGGGCGTGATCACTTATTTCATTCCGTACCTGTATCTGTTTGCGGCGATGATCAAGCTGCAGGGTGAACCTGCGGGCCCGGATGTGATGCGAGTGCCCGGAGGGAAACTGATGGCAAAGCTGGTAGCGACGGTAGGATTTCTTACTACTACGCTGACGATCGCGCTGTCGCTGATTCCGCAACCTGATGAGCCGAACAAACCGCTGGCGCTATTCAAGGTCGTTGGGGGATGCGGGGCGCTGCTGCTGGTGGGAGTGTGGTTGTATGTGGCGGGGAAGCGGAGAGCAGCGAAGCTCGTGTAGCCCCGCGCGCCCCCCGATCGGGGTTGCGCGCAAAGCGCGCAATGACCCGTGCGCATGATGTAGGCACCGGAACAAGTGCGCCGTCGCACGCTCGCTTCGCTCGGAGTCGCGGGGCGGACGAAGGCGTCCGTCCCTACACAAGCCGATTCGTGCGGGGCGCCGATCTCCAGGCGATGATCAAATTCCCCAGTTCTGGCAACATCGGCCAGAAGTGGTGCACCCGGTTCGCGTACTGGTCGCACAAGCCGATTTCCGAGAAGAGATGTGTATGGTAAGCTTGGCAGCCTGATTTCCGCAGCTCCCCCCGTTTTTACACCTTAATCGATTGACATCTTTAGAGGAGGCCTTCGTGGCACTCGTATCTCGCAGCATCACGTCTCCTGTTGGTGTCCGAAATGGGCAAGCCATGATGCCGAACCTGCCGAAAGACTTGAACACCGTCACGGATATTTTTGACCGCATTCCTGTGGCGAAAGGGGGTTCTGCGGAAATCGGTGGAGTATGGGCTACCGACCGTAACCTGCTTATTAGCGAAGTCACGGCCCAGATTGTCACGTTTCAATCGACGAATGCCCGTCCGGTCGTTGACGGCGTAGTCGATCCCGGCGGCGGAACTCTGAAACTGATGAATCAACTCGCCGCGGATCCTCCTCCGGGCTCGATTACTGCGACCGTCATGCCCGCACCGGACATTGAAAAGATTGATTCTGGGCTGGCCGTAGCTGACGTGAACATGCTGGCTGGTTTTCGCCCGTTTCAGCCGATGAATGTAGATACACACCTCGTCCGCAAACTCGTGCGGGTGGAAAACTGCTCGATCAATTGGTATGGCGTTGTGATCCCCACTTACTGCCAAGGGCAAGGCGCCATTCCGCACATCAATTTCACTCCGACTCCGAATCAGGGACACTACTACGATCCGGGATACGACACATTCGATTCGTGGGGACAGCTGTGGAGGGACTACACCTGGACGATCGGCGGCCAGGTGGCGGCGTCGGGCGTGAACCAGATTCTCGTAATTCCTTTCTACAAGAATGTTCAATCCAAAGGTCTGGGAGATTTCCTGCTGAATTGGCAGGAGGTGATCAGCCAGGTGATCACAGAGGCTCTAATCTCGTATGACCCGATGATGCTGCGGACGGATTTCAGCTTTGACCGCATCGTGTCATCCAGCTTCAGCAACGGTTATGTCGCCCATCAAAATTTCAATTCACAAGCCGTGGGAGCTGGGAACATAACGGACTACATTTTCGATCTCGATGGAGCTGCGGGAGGCTCGCACTGGGTGCCTGGAAACGGCGTAATTTATCGAAACCAGACACCCCCGAAAAGGGGCAATCCGGACGCGAATGTGTGGTACGTGGGAGGACGCTGGGGGAACGGCTTTTCGCCGATTTATCCGAGTGGGATTAACACCCACGCGGCTTGCAGGAATCATTTGCTTTACCACGGGCTGTTTATGTTCTGCGCTTAGGACGTTGAGTCAGTGCGCCGGAATTCCGGACAGTACCGCGCTAGATTGACGCCGACTTCACTCGTTGCTGTGCGACTCGGGGCGGACGAGGCGTCCGCCCCTACATAAACTAAACCGGCGTTGCGGTCTTCCTTGCTGGATTGAAGAATGGCAGCGTTGCCACTGTCACGTTTGCCTTCAGGCGGATGGCTTCGATCGTGATTTCCATTTGCAGGGGCGTTCCTGGCTTCGCATATTCGGTTTCCAAGCTCGCCAGAGAAATCATCTTCTTCAATGTGGGAGACCAGGTTGTTGTCGTGGCCTTCCCCACCTGCTTGTCACCGGAATAAACCGGTACCGCGACACGCGACGCTTGCGCTGGAGCTGCGGGCGTCAGGCCATAGCGCTCGTAGAGTTGTTCGACATCGGTCCAGTCGACGACCAGCCCGGCGAGCTGGCGTGCAACGCCTTGCTTCGCGTCCCGTTCCAACGCGCGCTTGCCGATGAAATTTTCTTTGTCGAGGTGAACCATCTTGGCGAAGCCCAGTTCGTAGGGAGAGTACTTCTGTGAAGGGATCATGGCCTTTTTCGAACTAGTGTAGTCGACTTCGATAAGCAACAGACCGGCTTCGACCCGAGCTACATCCAGCGCGAGCATGCCGGCGGCGTGCAGATCGAACTGCTTACCTTTTTCGGCGAGCGCATCCCAGACCTTGAGGCCATCTTTCCACGGAACCCAAATCTCGTATCCGAGGTCGCCTGTGTATCCGGTGCGTGAGATGTCGACTGGCACGCCGGCAATTTTCCCACGGGTCACGCGGAAATATTTCAGATTCGCGATATCAGCCTCGGCGACCGCCTTCAGCAGCTTCGCTGAAGTTGGACCTTGAAGGGCCAGGGCCGCTGTCTTCTCGGAAATGTCTTCAATCTGCACGTCCATGTTCAGGCCGTTCTGGCGGAACCAGCGCAGGCTGGGATCGGCGGCAGTCCAGCGATAGACGTTTTCTTCGAGGCGCGAGATCGTGCCATCGTCGATGACCTTTCCCTCTTCATCGCACCAGCAGCAGTAAATCACCTGGCCCACTTTGACCTTATCGATGTCGCGCGTGATCACGCGATTGACCAGACGAGTGGCGTCTTTGCCGCTGATCAGGTACTTGTATAGCGGCGAGATGTCAATGAGAGCGCAGGCGTTGCGGATGGCGTTGTACTCGTGGTCGTGATGCACCTCGTAGACGCTGACCGTGTAGTATCCCGACCATTCGCGGTAACTCAGGCTGTGGCAAAGAGGCAGAGTGCGCTCGTGAAATGCTGTTCCGATGGGCAATTGGGTGTCCTCGAATGTTTCCTTCGTGATCCTTCGTGTCCTTAATCGCCTGGAAATCTTCAACCACGAAGGACACTAAGATTCACGAAGGAAAACCAAACTGCTGGATTATATTCAGGCGCATATGCGGCGAGCAAATTGAGCCACCACTGACTCGCGGTCACTCGAGTCGCAATCATGCAGACAAAAATGGCTCGTTCCCGTTAGAATACCGATTCGACTTCAGGTCACAGATGCGTGCCGTTTTCTCCATTTCGTGCAGTCTTCTTCGCAGCTGGACAGTCCTTCCCAGCGGGCTCTGATCTTCTTTCCGCCCTACCTCCGCACGAGTATCATGGCGTTTTCCAAAATTTCAGTGTTTGGCTAAAAGCTAGGAGCTAAGAGCTAATGGCTGGTTCTCAATACGATGTCATCGTCATCGGCGGCGGGCACAACGGACTGGTCAATGCCGCCTATCTGCAGCGCGCGGGCAAGAAAGTTCTAGTCCTTGAGCGCCGGCACGTGCTTGGCGGGGCCGCGTGCACCGAAGAGATTGTGCCGGGGTTCAAGTTCTCGGTGTGCTCGTACGTGGTATCGCTGTTACGGCCCGAGATCATTCGCGACCTAGACCTTCCGCG
>AP72_2010_repI_A10DRAFT_1000189_pt1 | contig 10500 bp, 13 predicted proteins | sample AmaPasreplicIA10_FD_9194 | JGI IMG/M metagenome (IMG submission 9194) | reverse complement strand
CCGTGAGACCCGCCCCGATCGGCTGGAACCTTCGTGCGACGAGATCGATGCACCCAGCACCTGCCCTGAGCCTCGCCAGCTCCACCCCCAACGGAACGATGACCAGTGGTGCAAACAGAAAGATCAATTCGATAGCACCAATCGGCGCCAGGCCCATGCGAGCGAGTACTGCCATCGCAGCCCACGCAACCGCTCCCACTCCCACGCAAGTCCGCGCCCAGGACCCTTCTTGGGCACCCTCATCCGTTCGAAACCAAGTTCGATCCTTAAGCGTGTTCATAAACTCACCTCACTGAAACGCAACCGAGATTCCGATGTATATGCGAACTTGCCATCCTGAGAGGAGCCACGACGCAGTGAACCAGGTCGGGGGAGTCGAACGATCCCTACCCATATTTATCTCCACGCCGCCGCTCCAAACACCGCCACCAACACGACCAACGATCCCAGATACAGCCAATCCAAAATGCGGTTCTCCCGCCGAACCATCCGGTCGTAATAGAAGACCTGCAAAACGATCCGCAATGCCCAGAAGCCACACAAGAATCCGCTAAGAAAGCGTCCCAGGCCCGATCCTCCAGCCAATTCGCGCGCGAATCCAAAACACAACGCGGCAAACATCCCTACGACAATCACGATGTAAAGCCAGTGCACATAAAAGATCTGCCGGATGAACAATGGCACGCCGGCCAGTCTCTCCCGCACCCGAAGCCTTCCGGGTAAAGGGAAATTCGCCACCACAATCCCCGAATGCACGAGCCCCGCTCCCCAAATTGCCCGAACCATCCATTCAGCATTCATCCCGACCTCCCCGTGGTGCTCTGTGATCCTTGCGGTGAGCAGCCTTTCTAATAGCATTATTAGCTCGCACAATCAGAACATTCTGTATAAACAGAAATAAGAACCCAAAAAAATTTACCCCGCCTTCCTCCGCATCTTGGTCCCCATCCGCAGCAGCTTTCGCACGGTTCCCGTAGGCAGACTCTTCATCTGATCATGCAGCTCCGTCACCGCCTCGAAGAACCCCGCCATGGCCTCCAGCCGTTCCCGCGTGTAATCCGCTCCCGGTTCCTTGGGATCGATCTCCGCCAGGCAACGCCGCAGCATCTCCCGCGTCGGATCGATTTCCCTCCTCTTCCTCTGCTCGATCACCAGCCGGAACATCTCCCATACATCCTTCATCGACTCGTAATGCTCGCGACGGTCTCCCAACACATGCACCGCGCGCACGATTCCCCACGTTTCCAGTTCACGGATCGACGTGCTCACGTTCGATCGCGCGACGCTGAGCGTCTCGGCGATCTCCTCGGCCGGCACCGGCTTCGGCGATAGGTACAGCAGCGCGTGGATCTGCGCCACCGTCCGGTTGATCCCCCACTTCGTCCCCATCTCCCCCCAGTGGAGAATGTATTGCTTCTGCAGTCCTGTGAGTTCCGGCATATCGGTTATTTCAGTAAAGACTGAATATACAGAAAAACATGCCCTCTGGCAATCGATTTATTTTCTTTTAAACCGTATTGGATACGGGGGCGAGGTCAGGCTCGGAGCCCAGATTCGCCATCATCAGCTCAAGATCGAACGCTTCTTTGCGCACTCTGGAATCGTAGTACTGAAGCGTAAGAGCAATTGTCAGCAGTGGCCCCGCCAGGATCGCTCCGGCGGATGCGCCAAACGCAAGGAACACCAACGATCCCTGGTGCGCCACCCAACCTCGGCTAATCGAGGTCCAGCGTTCCGCCGCGAATACAGGCAGCTGGAACATTACGCGTACGGTCCAAGTAAGGACGAGGACCAATATGCAGACCACGAAGATGCGGCCTAGCGTATCTCTGGTCAGAAATCGGCTCCGTCGCATGCTGTCTTTCAGCCCGGTTTGCTCCAGGACAGTGACAGGTACCACCAACGCCCACGTGAGCCACACACGAGCGGCAATGGCCGCCATCACGAGCAATGCGCCCGGGCCGACAAAAGCACCGGCCAATACGCTACCTAGTCCGATCATGAATAGCGCCATGGCCAGTAGAAAACCGACGGCAAATCCAATTACACATGGGATCGCGATTCCCGCCACGAAAGAGATCCAGATGACACGGACGATGGCGCGCCCAGCCATGGCGTAGGCCGACCAGATCGTCGATCTCCGCTCGAGATGCAAATTGGAGACTGCGATAACAGTAGCTGCCTGCGCAGTCGAGAGCGTTACGAAAACCCCACAAAGAGTCGCGATAGTTCCCGTTACTCTCGATATCGGTACTCCATGGTAGACGAGCGCGATATTCCCGAAGCGCAACGCCATTATCGGCAGCTCGGCGACGGCAGCGATTCCGGCGAACACTAGAAAATGATTTCGATACAGGAAGAACGTCCGGTCCAGGAGTTCTCCGGTTGACAGAGGACGAAGCAGNGTCGACATCGCACCCGCCTGAGACGGCGGATATTACCACCCTCTCCTCGATCCGCTCAAGGGATTAGGTCAAACGGGTCGCGGCCCAGCCGCAAAGCAGAGAGTGCCGAGCCCCATACCGCAAAAGCAGGTCGCAAAAATGTGAATGGATTCAGCCCGCAAAGGGCAAAAGAAACCCCTCCAGAGTTAGAGACGAAAACTCTGGCCAAAACGCCCAGCGGAAAGCCGACAACCGAAAGCCAACTTTCAATTCGGTAACGCGCTGCTCGGATCCCGCAACGCTATTAACCGCCCCGGCGGATACTCTGCCGCCGTCAGCGGAGCCTCCGGGTTTTGCGTAACGATGGTCAGCACTTCTCCGCTGCGCACCCCTTGGATGGTCAGTCTTTGACTCTCAACTGCCACCACCCGATACTCTTCGTCAAAGATGTTCTGATTCTCCGCGTTCATATCGAATTGGGATGCAGAATCCATGTCGAAGGACTCCCGGATTATTTTGGTTTATTTTCGTAAAATTTTGTAGAGCCTCTTGACAACCCAACATCCATTCGATCACTAGCAAAACTACTAGAGATTACTGAGTCGCTGCCGTCTTCTGAATATTCACCACGCGCTCTTCCAGCGCCAGCGCCTCTGCCGTGCGCCCCATTTTGCGCAGCGCATTCGCCTCAAACGTCAGCGAATCTTTCAGAACGGGGCTGTTCACCCCCTCCATCTTCTCCAAAATTCCAGTCGCTCGATGCCAGCACGGCTGCGACTTCTCCGGTTTGCTCCACCGATCATAAAAATTACACAGCGCCCATACGGCAACTCCCGTCATATCGTTATCCGGACCCCCCGCGATCTCGCTCGCTTTCACTGCCCTCAGCAAATATGGCTCTGCCTTGTCATACATTGTTTGCGCTTCGTAGACATCCGCCATCTTCCGCAGGGCTTCTGACGCCGGAAAACTGTTCTCGCCAAAATTTTACATTGATCTCATATGCCCGAGAGAAATGCTTCTCCGCCATAGCATAACTCGCTTGTTGCAGCGCGAGACCACCGAGGTTTCAGAGGGAGTGTTGGGACAGTCTCGCGTCCGGCGATGGCTAAGATCCTCGAATATGTCCAGGGTCAACTCAGCGCCCAGCAAAAAGAGCACAGCATGGGAGCGCGCATCCGCGATGAAGTCACTATGGATCCCGGCGGTCAATCCCTACGCATCGCCAGCTGCCGTCCCAAGGAATGGAACCAGCTCACCACCATTTCTCACGATGACCAGCTCTACGAATTAGTACAAGAACAGAAGGCCTCAGCCCGCGTCCATTCGTCTACCAACTCCGCAAGAAGCCCCCTACAGCCGTAATTTGCGGCATCTACGCCTACGACCCGAACGAGGTTCTGCAAGGAAAGTAAGCAGGGCGCTCCGAACGCCAGATCTCCAGAAGAACTGTCATCCTGAGGAGCGCGATTTGTGCTCGACGAAGGATCCCTACTAGCTCAACCCAACCTGAAGCGCAACGGGGAGTTCTCATATCGAACCAGTATCATTTCGTAAGGCCCCTTGACAAAACCTCTGCCACAGTCATATATGTCTAAACTATATATGGCTAAAGCAAACGCAATCCTCGACCGCGAACTGAAGAAGGGAAGCGCCGAACTCCTAATCCTCTCCTTACTCGAAAGCCGCCCTCGCCATGGATACGAGATCAGCCAGCAAATCGAGCAGCGGTCCGCCGGCACGCTGAAATTCAACGTCGCATCCCTCTATCCCCTCCTCTACCGCCTGGAGAAGCGCGGATGGATTTCCGGCCAATGGGTCGAGAAGGCCGGACAGCGCCGCCGCCGCTATTACAAACTGACGCCCGCCGGAAAGACGATGCTGAAAGAGCACCGCCGCACCTGGGCCGAGTTTGTCACCGCCATGCAACGCATCACCGGAGTGAGTCATGCCTGATTTTCAACGCATCGTCCGCGGTCGCCTCGGCCGCGCTAACCTCGAACCCACCCGCGAATCCGAAATCGTCGACGAGCTCTCCCAACATCTCCGCGACCGTTACGAATCACAACTCTCCAGCGGGATGAATGAAACAGAAGCCGAGCGCGCCATAATCGCCGAGCTCGACAGCCGGGATCTAGCTGCCGAATTGCGCGATATCGAAGGCCGCTGGAAAGAGCCCGTCGCTCTTGGCTCCAATCAGCGTCCTGAATTCTGGCCAGCCCTCTGGCAAGACTTGCGTTACGCAGTGCGCAAGCTGCGCCTCGACCCGGTGTTCACGACCGTATGCGTACTTTCCCTCGCCTTGGGCATAGGTGCGAACACCGCCATTTTTCAGCTCATCGATGCCGTGAGAATGCGCACGCTTCCTGTCCCACATCCCCAGGATCTGGCGGTGATCCGCCCTTCCAATCTCTCAACCACCGGCCGTCAAACGGGTCGTTACGGCTACCTCACTAACGCGATCTGGGAACGGATTCGTGCCCGGCAGCGCGGATTCAGCGACGTCTTCGCATTCGGCAATCAGTCTTTCAATCTCGCCACTCGCGGAGAGGTGCGCAACGCTCAGGGCCTGTGGGTCAGTGGCGAAATGTTCGACGTGCTTGGCATCCAGCCAGTGCTCGGGCGGGTGTTTCACGCCTCCGACGATCACCCGGGCTGCGGAGCGCCCGGTGCTGTCATCAGCTATCGCTTTTGGCAAACCGAATTCAGCGGGGACGCCGGCGCGATCGGAAAGTCCGTCTCGCTCGAAGGACATTCATTTCCCGTACTCGGGGTGACGCCCGCAAGTTTTCACGGAGTCGATGTGGGTCACAGCTTCGATGTCGCCACGCTTATCTGCTCCGAGCCAGTCATCGCAGGCGAGGACAGTATTTACTCGATGCCGCATGGCTGGTGGCTCGCGGTAATGGGCCGCTTGCAACCAGGATGGACTCTCGAGATAGCAACAGCACAACTCGATTCCATTTCGCCGGGAATCATGGCCGAGACGTTGCCCCCGGTGTACCAGGCAGAGGCACGAAAACAATACCTGCAGAAAAAGCTGGCAGCGTATCCTGGCAGCACGGGATTGTCGAACCTGCGCCGCGAATATGAGTCACCGCTCTGGTTGCTGCTTGCGGTCACAGGTCTGGTCCTGCTCATCGCGTGCGCCAACCTGGCCAATCTCATGCTGGTTCGCGCGAGCGCGCGCGAAAAAGAAATCGCCGTGCGCATCGCGCTCGGTGCGGCAAGAGGTCGCATCCTGCGCCAGTTGTTCACGGAGAGTCTGCTGATCGCCCTTCTAGGTGCGGCTCTCGGAACCCTGTTAGCGCGCATGCTGAGTTCCTTCCTCGTGCGCTATCTAAGCGGCGAAGGTGACGTCCGCCACATTTTCGTTGGTCTCGTCATGGATTGGCGCGTTCTCGGCTTTACCGCCGCACTGGCAATCCTCACCTGCGTGCTCGTCGGGCTCGCCCCCGCCATCAAAGCAACCGGCACCGCTCCCGCGCGCGTCATGAGCCTGGCGGCTCGCGGAATGACCGCGACGCGCGAGCGCTTCGGCCTTCGCAGAATTCTGGTTGTGGCTCAAGTCGCGTTGTCACTCGTCCTAGTGGTCAGTGCGTTGTTATTCAGTGGGAGCCTGCGCAAGCTCCTCACTCTCGATGCGGGATTTCAGCGTGAAGGCGTCCTGATCATGGACATCGACTTCACACGCCTCACGATCCCGCCGGCGCAGCGCGCCATTTTCCGGCAAACGGTCGTCGAGCGCGTGCGCGCCCTGCCGGAAGTGGAGGCAGCCGCCGAAACTGACGCTGTTCCCTTGGGCGGAAGCTACTGGAACGATCAGGTCGTGGTAAATGGCGAGGTGAACAAAGCCCTGGTCGACATGGGGCACATCACGCCGGGCTATTTCAAAACCATTGGCACGCCCTTGCTCGCCGGGCGCGAGTTCAACCAGCATGACACAGCTGCGTCGCAAAAGGTCGCCGTCGTCAACCAGGAGTTCGCCCGCAAAATCCTTGGAACCGAAAATCCCGTCGGCAGGACGTTCAAGATTCAGGTCTACCAGGGCCAACCACAGCACGAGTACGAAATCGTTGGCCTGATGGCGAATGCGAAATATTACGACCTGCGTCAGGAGTTTGATCCCGTCGCATTTTATCCCCAGACGCAAGATGACCGTCCCGACAATTACGGTCAAATCATCGTTCGCGCCGGCGGGTCGCTGGAGCCTGTGGTAGGCGCCCTCCGACGTACAATGGCAGAGATGAATCCCGACATCACGATCAATTTTCGTTCTCTCGATGAGGAGATCAGGAATGGACTGCTCAAAGAACGTCTGTTGGCCATGCTGAGCGGATTCTTCGGCCTCCTCGCCGCGGTCCTCGCCGCGGTCGGACTGTATGGCGTCATGGCCTACATGGTGGCGAGGCGAACAAATGAGATCGGCATCCGGATGGCATTGGGGGCAGCCCCTTCCCAAATGCTAGCCATGGTGTTGGGAGAAGCGGGAAGGCTGCTCTGCATTGGAGTCGTTGCGGGAATCATTCTGGCGTTATCCGTCGGCAGATGGGCGGCCTCCCTCCTTTTCGCCCTGAAGCCTTACGATCCCGCCATTATGGGCATGGCATGTGTCGGCCTGGCGATCGTGGCGGTCCTGGCAAGCACCGTCCCAGCCCGGCGCGCCGCCAAGCTCCAACCGATGGTAGCGCTGCGCGAAGAATAGACGACGTTGCTTCTTACGACACCCTAAAAGGACCCTGTCATCCTGAGCGCAGCCACGACGCAGCGCAGCGAAGTCGCGGCGGAGTCGAAGGATCCCTACCCTGCAACGAAACCTCAGGCCATAGTAGCCCGACTCCCAGCCGCTCTCGCGGCCCGCATCTCGCCGCCGGCCGAAATCGGAGGTGAGGAAAGCCAGCCGCGAAGCGGCGACAGAATGCAGCCCACGGCGCAAGCCGTGGGGAATTCCGGGCAAAATCAGACAGCCCAGAATGGGCGAAAGAAGATTCCGTAAATGGATTGCAGCAACGTCACCCTCGAGAAGCCCCAATACCAACGCATGCGCGGATCTTAATCCTAACGCTTCCAGTGAACCAGTCATCCTGAGCGCAGCCATGACGAAGCGAAGCGAAGTCGGGGCGGAGTCGAAGGATCCCTACCTGCTAGTCCGAACCTCGCGCTGAAACGGCATTTCTAAGCACCAGACACCCAACGTCCAATCTACAATCGAACTCCAATGGTCCCCGCCCGAATAGCCGAACTGCTGGAACCGTATTTAGGCCCACCGGAAGCCGGAAGCCTGAAGCCGGAAGCCCTCGATCATATATCGACGTACATCAATCTACTCCAACGTTGGAACGCCCGCGTAAATCTCACCGCCATCCGCGACGAAGAAGAAATCATGACCCGCCACTTCGGCGAAAGCTTCTTCGCCGCCCGTCTTCTGTTTCCCGCGTGTTCCCCTGTGTTCTCTGTGGTGAAAGGTCTTGAAGTGGCCGACCTGGGTAGTGGAGCGGGCTTCCCGGGCGTCCCCCTGAAACTATGGGAGCCCGAAATCTCCCTAACCCTGATCGAATCGAATCACAAGAAAGCGACCTTCCTCAAAGAACTCACCCGAACACTTACATTGACGGACATCAATATACAAACCGCCCGCGCCGAAACCCTTGCTCCCTCGTCGTTCGACATCGTCACGCTCCGAGCAGTAGAACGCTTCCAATCCGTCCTCCCGGTCGCATCTCGCCTGGCAGCTCCAGCTGGACGCCTAGCCCTCCTGATCGGATCAGCCCAACTGATAACGGCTCAATCCATCCTTCCCAGCCTGGCATGGTCGAGCCCGATTGCGATTCCAAGATCCAAAACCCGCATTCTGGCAATCGCCACCAAGCCAGCCTCAATCTAATAACGACTCAAGATAGTAACAAGTGGTACGCAGGACGCTCGTAAAAGCCATAAGTTCATTGAAATAGCAAAAGGAGATCGCAAAAGTGGGAACCGTCGGATGGATGTTTCAAGAACGCCATAACTCCTACGAGATTTCCAAAATGTTCCTAGAGGAACATTTCTCGAGTTTCATCAGATTCGCCTTTTCAAGAGTGTTCCTGAAGGAACACTTCTCCTATTCTAGCATCTTAGACTTTGCAGAAATGCTCAAGCAGGAACATTGATGCGGGCTGGAACAGAGGCGCCCAAGTGTACGCCCTCTGACAACCCCAACCAACATCCTAAGCGAGGCAAAGGATCGCATCCGAGAGGAACTCACGAGCGACTTGGAAAAGCGTTCCTCACACATGTCTCTTCGACAGACAATATGAGCTAGGAAAGAAATACGGACCAAGTGTTCCCAAAGGAACACTGATCACAAGTCCTAGTCGCGAAATGTTCCTGTAGGAACATTGGACCTGTTTTGCACACACATTCTTGCTTTGCACAGCAATTCGTGATTGAAATCGCACTTCGAAGCGGACTATTCTGCAAATGCTCTAGCTTCTCCTTACAATTCAATGGGACGCGTTATCGCTGTTGCCAACCAGAAGGGTGGCGTTGGCAAGACTACGACTGCCATCAACCTCGCCGCTTCCTTTGCGGCTGCTGAAGTCAATACGCTGCTGGTCGATTGCGATCCGCAATCGAATGCCACTAGTGGCCTGGGTTTCGTCAAGGATCCGGAGCGCGTCAGCTCCTATCATCTCCTGATGGGTGCAGCGCCTGCTGAAGAGGCATTGCTCAAAACAGAGCTGGATCAGCTGTGGCTTATTCCATCGCATAAGAACTTGCTGGGCGCAAACCTTGAACTGGTTGACGCTGATGCGCGCGAATACAGAATGCGTGAAGCGCTCGCGCCTGTGCGCGATCGCTTCCAGTTTGTTGTGCTGGATTGTCCTCCTGCGCTTGACCTGCTGACGCTCAACGCATTGGTTGCTGCTGACACAGTACTCATTCCGATGCAGGGGGAGTACTTTGCACTGGAAGGAATCAGCGAGCTGCTCGATACAATCGAGCGCATACGCGCGAGTCTGAATCCTGAGCTGGGAATTGAAGGTGTTGTGCTGACGATGTTTGATGAGCGCACGAACCTGTCACAGCAAGTGAAGAACGAACTAAAGAACTATTTCGGTGACAAGTTGTGTGGCACAACTGTTCCCAGGAACATTCGTCTGGCTGAAGCGCCAAGCCATGGCAAGGCAGCGCTGATGTACGATCCGCGTTCGAAGGGTGCAGAGAGCTACATTCGCCTCGCGAAAGAGATTATTGAACGGCACGCTTCGGGCTTCGGGCTTCCGGTTTCAGACGATACTGTTGCTACACCTGAACTCACCACAGAGACCACAGAGGAACACAGAGAGGCTCCGGTTGAGGTCGCGGCCACGGTGGCGTCGGCTGAGCCTGGTAACGGCGAGGTCGCCGGGGAGCAGAAGGGCGACGCGGGTGTTGAGGAGATACCTGCTCCTGCGGAGATGGACAAGTCCGCTTAGTATATTGATGCACGTCTATGTATTATATTGATGTGCGCCAATATACGCAGAAAGCGCCTTGCGGCGGTGGTAGCGCAGTTTAGGAGTTGGGGTCCTTCGCGGCAAAAGGCGCCGCTCAGGATGACAGTGATTTGGGGCCGGATTGATGCCGCTCGGGCATGGCAGAGCATTGAGAGAGGAAACATTGTGACCACTTCGGCAGCGGGGAATGTAGCAGGGAACGCGGACAAGGACAAAGAGAAGGCTGAGAAGCGGCGGGCGCTGGGGCGCGGACTGGCGTCGTTGTTGCCGGGGCCGCGGATTTTGAATCCGTTTGGGAAGAAGGATGCGAGCACGGGAGCTGAAGCCCCTGGTTCTCAGGTTGCTCACGATGCGGCCCTTAAGGGCCGCTCTTCCACGGCGGAAACTGCTGGAGTGTCACCCTCAGAGAGTCGGACCGCATTCGTTGAAAATCCCCACTTCTCCCAAAGACAGGGAGAAGTAGGGCACCCGCCAGCCTCTCAAACTCTAGCGGCAACAGAGCATTCGAAAAATGAAAGTCAAAAGCCCCACCCTGTCGCACAAGACGCGACAAGGATGGGGCACCCTCACATTTCTGGCTCGGACGATCCGTCGATGGCGGCCGTTCCCACATTGTCCGTCGCTACAGCTGCCTCTCT
>AP72_2010_repI_A10DRAFT_1000187_pt1 | contig 10518 bp, 10 predicted proteins | sample AmaPasreplicIA10_FD_9194 | JGI IMG/M metagenome (IMG submission 9194) | reverse complement strand
GAACCGCTTGGATAGATTTATGTAGGGGCGGATGCCGCGTCCGCCCCGAGCGAAACGAGTGGAGCTGTCTCCGCCAACTGAACGCCCGCGCCAAAAACATGCGCTTAGGGCGCCCCGGACGAAGGCGTTTGGAGCTACACCATCAACTGATTACAACTATTTCTTGGCTTCGGCGGACGGCTTTGGTTCAGCGGCCGCGCCGCGAGTGTAGGTCAGGCTCTTCGTACCGCCATCGCAGGTGCCGACCACCTTGGCGTCGCCTTCCTTGCCTTTATCGACGGGATCGAGCGTGTAACCAACAACGCCCTTCGCATCGAGCTTCTTGCTGATTTCAGCTTTCAGATCGTCGCAGGATTTTCTTGCAGCTGGGGCTGTCTGAGCGGATTGCGCTAGACCGCATGTGCTCACAAAAAGCAGAGCAGCGGCCACTGTCCACATTTTCATGATGAACTCCTCGCCTTCGAGCGCAGTATAACTATATGCCTGCGCTGGCAAAGGATTACGAGGGTAATTCGAAGGTAACCGGTCGCTCCATCGATGTCATCCTGAGCCGCGGCAAAGCCGGCGCGAAGGACCGTACGTCGGTGGGGTGGCTTTGATGAGGTGGACGGGAATACACATGGTGTATGCAGCGTGGGCGATCTCATCGACTGCAATGGCGCAGCACGCAGCCGTACGGTCCTTCAAAGGGCTTTTGCCCTTTTCAGGATGACAGTCGCTGTTGGCACACCTATCCCTGGAGGTTTCTATTACTGTGCAGAGATTTATGATTTCGGCGGAGCCTTGTCGATCATCAACTCGCCGCCGGAGGCGTAGCTCTCTTTCGACACTTCGTGGAACACCACGACGACGCCTTCGCGGCGGGTACCAGCTTCTTCGAACATGACATCGGTGATACGCTTGGCGATCTTGCGCTTCTGGTCGGCCGTCCGGCCCTGAAGCATCGTGATTTGAACCAGAGGCATGAAACACCAGTTGTCAGTGGCCAGTTGCCAGCAAAAGCCTACCGATCCCAGCGCATTATCCGTGCGGATCCGTGAAAATCCGTGGCTCACTTCGCCAGTTCATATCCGGCAAAAAAGAAGCTCAACTCGAACCGTGCTGTATCCTCCGCGTCGGAGCCGTGGATCGCGTTGTACTCGATATTGGTAGCCCACTTCTTGCGGATGGTACCTTCTTCCGCATTGGCCGGGTTGGTGGCGCCCATCAGTTTCCGCAGGTCGGCGATCGCGTTTTCCTTTTCCAGCGCGAGGACGACGATCGGGCCGCTCGACATGAAATTCGTCAGAGAGTTGTAGAACGGCCGGCTGGCGTGCACGGCGTAGAACTGCTCAGCCTGATGCTTCGAGATTTCCAGCATCTTCATCGCGAGGATGCGGAAGTTGTTCTTCTCGAATTGTTCGATGATGTCGCCGATGGCGTTCTTCTTTACGGCGTCGGGTTTAACGATGGTCAGGGTGCGTTGCAGAGTCTTCATGAGTTCCGTTTTCGGTCCTTAATTATTTTGAAAGCGTCGTTGATCTTTGGTCGTTGGTCGCTAGTTGTTGGATCGCAGTTACACGCTCACGCCTATCGCGGCCGCTAGCGTTTCACCTATCGCTGCTGGTGATTTGGCTACTTTGATTCCGCAAGCTTCGAGAGCTCTGATTTTTTCTGCGGCTGTGCCCTTTCCGCCGGAGATGATTGCTCCCGCGTGGCCCATGCGGCGACCCGGAGGCGCGGTCTGGCCGGCGATAAACCCTACGACCGGCTTCTTCATGTGCGTCTTGACGAAGTCGGCGGCGGTCTCTTCAGCGTTGCCTCCGATTTCACCAATCATGATCACCGCTTCCGTTTCCGGATCGCGATTGAACAGATCGAGGGCATCGACAAACGTCGTACCGATGATCGGGTCCCCGCCGATACCGATCGCAGTGGATTGCCCAATGCCGCGCTGCGTGAGTTGATGAACCGCTTCGTAGGTCAGCGTGCCCGAGCGCGAGACGATCCCGATGTTACCTTCCTTGTGGATCGAAGCCGGCATGATGCCGATCTTGCATTTACCCGGCGAGATGATGCCTGGGCAATTGGGCCCGATCAGTCGCGAGCGACGGTCCTGGAGAAACTCCCAAGCCTTGACCATGTCTAGCGTGGGGATGCCTTCAGTGATACAGACGATCAGGTCGATCTCAGCGTCAGCAGCTTCCATGATGGCGTCGGCAGCGAACGGGGGCGGAACGAAAATCACGGTCGCATTGGCTCCAGTCTTGTCGACTGCCGCGGCGACGGTGTTGAAGATTGGCCAGCCTTCGTGAGTGGTGCCGCCCTTTCCGGGTGTAACGCCTCCCACGATTTTGGTGCCGTAGGCAGCGCTGGCTTTCGCGTGAAATGTGCCTTCCCGACCGGTCAGGCCCTGAACCACTACGCGCGTATCTTTATTGACTAGGATTGCCATATGAAATGTACCTCACGTATCAATTCGAGGGGCTAGGGATTAGGGGATAGGGAATAGATTGCTCTTCCTAATCCTGATCCCTAGTCCCTGGCCCCTTCTTTTTCACCGCCACTCCGTCATACTCGCTGTGCCCCGAGCGGCTGCGACCACCTTGTCGGCGGCGTCTTTCATTGTGTCGGTCACCGTAAAGTTGAGGCCCGAGTTTTGCAGAATTTTCTTGCCTTCCTCGACGTTCGTACCTTCGAGGCGTAGGACGATGGGCAATTTGATGTTCGTCTTGCGAGCGGCTTCCACCACGCCGGTTGCCAGCGTATCGACGCGGAGGATGCCGCCGAAAATGTTAATCAGTACCGCCTTCACATTCCTGTCGCTCAACAGGATTTCAAACGCGTGGGCCACCTGCTCGGAACTGGCACCGCCGCCGACATCAAGAAAGTTCGCGGGCATCCCGCCGGCGTACTTGATGATGTCCATCGTAGCCATGGCGAGGCCGGCGCCGTTGACCATGCATCCTACGTTGCCGTCGAGCTTGATGTAGTTAAGGCTGTATTTCGATGCTTCGACTTCCAGCGGATCTTCTTCAGTGATATCGCGAAGTTCGCGTAGGTCTGCGTGCCGGAAGAGCGCGTTGTCATCGAAGTTGAACTTTGCGTCGAGAGCGAACAGGCGGCCGTCGGTCGTTGTGATAAAGGGATTGATCTCGACCAGTGAAGCGTCGGTCTCAAGGAATGCCTTATAGAGGCTGGTCAGGAACTGGACGCCGGGTCCGATCTGTTTCGCGCCGAGTCCGAGTTTGAACGCGATCTTGCGCGCCTGGAAGCCCTCCAGACCCATGCCGGGATCGATGTGCTGCTTGAGAATCGCGTCGGGATTCTCAGCGGCGACCTGCTCGATATCCATCCCCCCGGCGGCGGAAGCCATGAAAACAGGTTTACCCTCCGCGCGGTCGACCAGAATTCCAAGGTAGAGTTCCTTTGCGATGGGGAGCGTCTCCTCAATGAGAAGACGACGAACAATCCGTCCTTCGGGGCCGGTCTGATGCGTGATCAACTTCATGCCGAGCATTTTGCCGGCAAGATCTCCAGCCTCATCGACCGATTTGGCGATCTTGACGCCCCCGCCTTTGCCGCGGCCTCCAGCGTGGATCTGCGCTTTAACGACTACACCTGTGGAACCGGAATCGAACAGCTCTTTCGCGACGTGCTCTGCCTCGTCACGAGAGGTGGCCATCGATCCGCGCGGTACGGACACACCATACTTCTTTAAAATTGCCTTTGCCTGATACTCATGAATTTTCATAATGATGACTCTTCAGTAATGACCTGGAAGGACCCTGCTTGCGGCACGGGTGCCCCATGTCTCGCTGCATTTGCGAGACGTGGGAGGCGGGCAGCAAACTTTTGATTTTATAGAAGAGGATGAGAATTGGGCAAACGAATGCAGCGAATTTGCAGGGTTTTGTGAGCCAAAACGGGCCTAGAATATTGTGCGTCGGCTGCAACCTGGGGACAATCCAAAATCCGCTAAGTACCGCGCGTTTTCTTATCTCTCGGAGGCTTGGTGAAACTGATCTCGATCAACGTTGCGCTGCCTCGCCTGGCCAACTACAGAACGCAAACGGTCAAGACCGGGATCTTCAAGCAGGCGGCCGCTGGCTCCGTGGAACTCCGCACACTGAATCTGGAGGGAGACCGTCAAGCTGATCTCGCGGTTCATGGCGGACCGTTCAAAGCTGTATACGGCTATCCCTCGGAACATTACCCCTTGTGGGCACAGGAACTGCCGGGAACGCAGATGCCATGGGGCATGTTCGGTGAGAATTTCACTACAGAGGGACTGTTTGAGAAAGACCTTCACATCGGGGATCGCCTACAGGTCGGGTCGGCGGTCATCGTGGTGCGGCAGCCGCGGATTCCTTGCTACAAACTCGCCGTGAAATTCAAGCGCGACGATATCCTCGCGCGGTTTCTGCGTAGCGGACGCAGTGGTTTCTACTTCTCGGTCGAGAAGGAAGGAACCGTGCAAGCGGGAGATACATTTGAGCTCCTGAGCCGCGAGCCAGATGGAATCACCATCGCAGAGATGAACCATCTGTTCGCAGATGACCTGTACAATCGCGAACTGCTCGATAAAGCCATCGCGACTCCGGCGCTGCCAGAGGACTGGAAGGACTACTTCCGGAAGAGGATACCTAGTCCTGTTGTCGGTGGAATAGTGGCCAGTAGTCAGTAATCAGTGAGCCTTCTAGTCACTGGCCACTGATCACTGGCCACTCATTACGTCATCAATCGTCAATCGCCAGCTCTGCTAAAACCGGAGAGTGCGGCGCCAAATCCCCACCATGATGCCTTACAATTCCGGCTACATGATTCTTGATGCACTCCATCGTTTAGCAAATCCCTCAACGTCGAGCAGCCAGTCGTTGAGCAGGGCCGAGGCTCGCGATGTGATGGGCGACGTACTGACCGGGAAGTGTACCGACGCACAGATTGCAGCACTCCTTGTTGCTCTCCGGATGAAGGGAGAGACAGTTGAGGAAATCGTCGGTTTCGCGGAAGCGATCCGCGCGGCGGCCGCTCCGTTGCCGATCGAGCGCACGAGTGAAGCCATTGCAGTAACTGGTACAGGCCGCGAGGCGTTGTCCGAAGAGTGCGAGAACGATTCACTGATCGATACCAGCGGCACTGGCGGCGACGCCAGCGGGACGTTCAACATCTCAACCGCTACCGCTTTGGTCACGGCTGGCGCCGGCGTGCGGGTGGCGAAACATGGAAACCGCAGCATAAGTTCGAAATGCGGGTCGGCGGATGTTGTCGAAGCGCTCGGCGTAAACATCCAGCTATCCCCCGAACGGGCCGCGCGGTGCTTGCGCGAGGTCGGAATCTGCTTCCTGTATGCACCCAACTTGCATCCGGCGATGAAGCAGGTGCAGGGCGTGCGGCGCGAATTGCGAATGCGCACTATGTTCAATCTGCTTGGCCCGCTGACCAACCCGGCGCGGGCAAATGGCCAGGTGGTCGGCGTTTACTCCCTGGAACTGGTGGAGAAGTTGGCCGAGGCACTAAGCATGCTGGGTCTGCGGCGCGCACTGGTCGTGCACGGACTGGACGGGCTGGATGAGATCACAATCACTGGCGTGACCCGGATTGCCGAAGCGCGGGATGGCTCAGTGCGATCTTACGAAGTGGAGCCCGAGGAGTTTGGGATGAAGCAGGCCGGCATCGATGAAATCTCGGGCGGCGACGCCACAGGAAATGCCGAGATCATCCGCGCTGTGCTAGGCGGAGAAAAATCCGCCCGGCGCAACGTCGTGCTGTTAAATTCTGCGGCCGCCCTGGTTGCGGCGGGCAGAGCCGATAATATTGGCGGAGCCATTCCGATGGCAGAGAAGTCTATCGACTCAGGCGCGGCGGCAGGAAAACTCGAAGCTCTGGTGCGCTTCTCCGCGGCAGACAAGGCTTAACCACGAAAACACGAAGGCTCACAAAAGGAAAGAGTGCGACCTCCTTCGTGTACCTTAGTGTCCTTTGTGGTAGAAGAACTAACGCACTTCGATTTTTTCCTGATACTGCGCGATCTCCACATTCCACCCCAACTCCTTCTTCATCAGATCGCGCAGCTGCCCTGAGGCATCCGGTTCGCCGTGCACCAGGTACGTCGTGGATGGACGGTTCTTGAAAGTGCGCAGCCATTGCAACAATTCCGGCGGATCGGCGTGATCACTGAACTGTTCGAGCGCTTCGACCTGAGCGCGGATCGGGACGTAATCACCAAAGATTTTCACTTCATCGGATTTGCTCTTGATCGTGAACCCGCGTGTACCGGGCGCCTGAAACCCGATGAACAGCACCAGATTTCGCGGATCAGGCAGACGCTGCGCCAAATGATGCTGAATGCGTCCCCCGGTGACCATGCCACTTGACGAAATAATCACCGACGGCATTCTGGCTTCATTGATCTTCTTCGATTCCTCGGGCGTGGAAGCAAACGTAAAGCCGGGCCACTGGAGCGGCGATCCGTACTTCCGGATCATTTCGCGGGTTTCGTCGCTGTACTCCTCGTCGTGCTTCAGGAAAATCTCAACAGCCTTGATCGCCATGGGGCTGTCACAGAACACCGGCATGCGCGGAATCGCGCTCGACTCAATAAGGTGCTTCACGATGAAGACGAACTTTTGGGTGCGCTCGATCGCGAAGGCGGGGACGACCACGCTGCCACCACGGTTTGCCGTGGCCGTGATCAACGCCGCGAGTTGCGGCAATGGATCTTCCTTCGGGTGCATCCGGTTCCCATAAGTCGATTCCATCACAACAAGGTCGGCCGTCTCCCCTTCCTGCGGCCCGGAATGCACAACCTTTCCCGGGGCCACCTTGTGGTCATGGACGCGTCCGATGTCCCCGGTAAAGAGCAGCCGCCTTGGCGCTCCGTTCGTATTCAAAGAGACCTCAGCCATGCACGAGCCCAAGATGTGTGCCGCCCGAACAAAGCGGAAAGACATCTCCGGACTGAGTTTCACGGTCTCGACGACCCTCACGGGCTTGAAGTATTGCAGCGAATTTTCGGCTTCTTCGAATGTGTAGAGGGGCAGAGCGGGGTCGTGTTTCGACTTCCTCACCTTGTTGTAGAACTTCGCGTCTTCCTCCTGCAGGTGCCCGGAATCAGGAAGGATGATTCCGCACAGATCGATCGTCGGCGGAGTCGCATAGATCGCGCCGCGGAAGCCTTCTTTGACCAAGCGGGGGATCCAACCGCAGTGATCGAGGTGAGCGTGGGTGAGGATGACGGCGTCGATTTCTTTGGCCGGAATCGGAGTGTCACGCCAATTGCGCTCGCGCCATTCTTTCGGACCTTGGAAGAGTCCGCAATCGATCAGGACCTGGAGGCCGCTCTTGCCTGTGTGATCGCCGGTGTTGATGAGATGTTTGGAGCCGGTAACCGTGCCGGCAGCCCCTAAGAACTGGATATAGGCCAAAGAGTGCCTCCTCGAGCGACTCAACAACTTACCACGGAGCCAGGCTCAGTCAGACTCTACGAGTTGTCATCCTGAGCCGCAGATTTTTGCGGTGAAGGATCCCTATACTCCTGATCCTCGGCCCACCGTTAACTAGCTCTTCGGTGGTTCAACCTTGAAGACGATGTTGCCGGGGTTGGCTTCGGGTACGCTGCCATCATTGACACGGATTTCCTGCGGGGCGNCAGGGGTCTCCAGGCGGACAGTGGTCTTGCTCTTCGCTCGCACCTCGATTCTCTTCGTCACTTCTCCTTTCCCGAATTTGATGCTGACGGGAACTTCCGCTCCGGCGGTTCCGAGATTATCGAGCGTGATCGTGAGCATGAAGCCGTTAGTCGGAGTCTTCGACGCGAACGCGGATTCCACTTTGAAGTCAGGGAGTCCGCGATCATGGTAGACCCAGTCATCGAAGAACCATTGGAGATCGCGCTGCGTATGAGCAGCGATTACCCGGGGCATGTACGTAGGATCGTTGTCCTCGGGCGCCTCGTAGGAGGACAGGCCAGTGTTGAAGCTGGCTTCACCAATCATGTCGCGAAGCATCCACCAGACCCACATGGCTTTTGACTGCAAGTAGAGATCATCCGTGGCTCTGACGAGTGCATTGGCGGATGTCACAGACGTCGCCTCGATCTGGTTGAGGTGTGCCTCAGAATCTAATAGAAAAGCACCATGTGCCTTCAGGTACGCGAGTGCGGCACTCCGGCCGTGCTGTTCCTGAATATCCAAAAGCTGCGCGAGGTGGGCCAAGCCCTCGCTGATCCACGGACGGCTATATGTAGCCTTTTGACGACCCAGGGCGTAAATGAGAACGAGCCGCCCCTCGTCATTCAACTGAGGTAAAGGCGTGAGCAGTAGGTTACCGCTGACAAATGGTGCTACTCCAGACTGGGATAGCTGAGCTACCTGCACACCGCCGGGAGCTCGTAGCTGCGGGAGAGGGTTTAATTTCCCAAGAACCTCCGCGTAAGAAGCCGCGACTGTTTCCTTGTTGGGCAGGAAATTCACGGAAGAGTTGGGTTTTACATCCACCGACTTGTAGTCGGCGAGGACGAATGTCGGAACGTTCGCGCCAGGCCGAATCATGTTGAAAGATCCAGCACTTTCGGGCTTGGGACCGTTGATTACGTTCATCACAAAGCCATTCTTTGTACCGCTGAAAAGAATCTTGTAATCCTTTGTCGACTCGATGAAAAGTGTCATCTCTGACGTCGCTTCGCGCGCTTTCCATCGGCTGAGTATTTCCGACAGCTCATGCCCTTCGGAAAGACTCGCCGATTCTGTCGCGATCGGGTACCAAGCCACATAGCCTGCCCCGCGAACAGCCGTGAAGTCTTCGTCGATTCGATCCCAGTCGGAATTTTTGGCGATATCTTCCGGCGTGCCAATACGAGTGAGCCGTGTTGCGTCGACTACAATCACTCCTTCGTAGCCGATATCCAGATCAATCGTCGCATGCGGAGTGACTTCCTGCGGCAATGTGATAATCGCTTCCGACAGCGCGCCTGTGTGATCAATGTCGGAGGTGAAGGGTTGTCGCACGAACTGGACAGCCCTGTCTCCTGCTTTGATCAAGCGCCAATCTAGCGACGATGAGATTTGCAGGACGGCAATCTTTTGTGGAGCTGATGTGTCGTTTCTTAGCGTGATTTTGCCCCGGGCGCCAAGCCGGTGCTGTTCGGGCTCGATCTTCAGGTTCAGATCGTAATTCGTGATACTGAACGCTTCTCGATCCAGGGCAAAGCAAAGGCTTTCACCACAGAGGACACACAGAACACAGAGGAACCGGAAGACCTTCGTTGTGCGGGACTTCATTCTTCGTCCGATGAGGCTTGCTTCGCTCGGCGTTGCCTCACGATCTCGTAGAGGACGACCGCTGCTGCGACTGAGACATTCAGAGATGGAACTTTGCCTAGCATCGGAATTGATACCAGGAAGTCGCACTTGCGCTTGACCAGGTCGTGCAGGCCTTTGCCCTCTCCGCCGAGGACCAAGGCACAATCCATGTTGTAGTCGATCGCGTCGTAGGTCTGGTCCGGTCGCTCGTCGAGACCCACCGTCCAGATATTGTTTTCTTTCAACTCTTCCACAGTGCGGGAGATATTAGTCACCTTTGCGATCGGGAGGTGCTCACTGGCACCAGCCGATGCCTTCGTTACCGTGCCCGTCACGGCAGCGGCGCGGCGTTCCGGGATCACTATTCCGTTTGCTCCGGCCGCATCCGCCGTGCGCAGGATTGCACCCAAATTGTGCGGATCTTCTATACCGTCGAGCACGACGATCAGCGAATACTTCCCTCTTTTCGCGGCGATGACATCTTCGAGATCGTTGTACTGCTTGGCTGATGTGATAGCCACGACTCCCTGATGCGCAGCATTTCCCGCCATGCGGTCGAGTTCAGTTCTCTGCAGAAAACGAACTGGAATCCCGATTTTCCGGCACTCTTCAATAAGCCGCTGCAGACGGAGATCATGGCGCTCCTTCGCCATCCCGACCCATTCGAAAGCGCGTCCGCGAGACTTAAGAGCCTCGGTCACTGAGTTGATTCCATAGATGTAATGCATGAGGGACTAGTGTATCGCGCTCCTCTCTTCAAGAGCTGTCATCCTGAGGAGAGCGTTAGGCCTCCGAAGGACCGTACGACGGCGGGCAGTAACGTTACAGCGAATCAGATCGCCATGGCTACAGACATCATTGATCATCCCTCCACCACATCGGCCGCTCATACGGACGTACGGTCCCTCGCGTCGGCTTCGCCGGCGCTCAGGATGACATGTGTAGGGATTTCAGAAGATCCAAAGGTTCCGGGCGTTCGGTATAGTCCTCGTTCGCCGAGGCATAGAGAATCGTGCCATCACGATCGATGAAGTACGTCGCGGGGGTGGGGAGTTCCCAACTATCATCCCCGTTCGTAAAAGGCAGATTCACGAATGCTCGGCGATAGATCGCTTCCTGCGCCACTGGCACACGATACGTCAGCCGGAATTGGCGGGCGACTCTGTTGCCTGCATCGGACAGCAGAGGAAACTGCAGCTTGTGCTGGTCATGCATGAAGTAAGACTGCTTCACAGTC
>AP72_2010_repI_A10DRAFT_1000186_pt1 | contig 10556 bp, 11 predicted proteins | sample AmaPasreplicIA10_FD_9194 | JGI IMG/M metagenome (IMG submission 9194) | reverse complement strand
GATGGTCGCTGTAGCCGCCGCTTCCTGCGCCTGCAACTCCGACGGGTCGAGCACGGCTATCAGATCCCCCGTCTTCACCGGTGTCCCTTCATCCACTCGCAGTTTCTGGATCCTCCCTTCCACCTGTGCGCTGACAATCACCTGATTGGCGTCGACAGTCCCAATCAGCACCAGATCGCGAGAGTGGTCGGTGGAGAAGAAGTAATAAGTCGCGGCAATAATAAAGATGATCCCAAGCAGAATGAAGAAACGGTTGCGCGCACTCATACGCGTGCTCCTTGCGGTGCGTTAGTTTTTGAACGAAACAACGCAGCAGAAATAAAATCCAGAACCGACGCCCGGCGCTCAGCAATGCGCTCCGGCGTCAACGGATTGAATCCCACAATCTTCTGCATCATGGGCGCACTGCTGAAGTAGAAGACGATCATCGCGACAATCGATTGCACGAAATAAGCCGGATTTACCGGTCGGAAATCCCCCTCCGCAATCCCCTCGCGCAGCACTTCGCTGACCCGCAAAAAAATCGGCTGGATGTAATTCTTGATGACTTTATCGATGTGCGGAGACTGCCCCTCCCGCGCCCGCATCATCTCGCGCTGCATCAGGCGCGGATAAAGCTGGTTCGAGGCAATGAAATCGAAATAAGTCCCTGCATAGGCAAGAATCTTTTCCCGCGGCGGCAGGTCCGCGTCCAGTACCCGGAAGACCGCATTCTTCAATCCTGAAAATGCATCGTCCAGAACCGCGCCATACAGTGTTTCCTTATCTTTAAAGTAGTAATAGAGAAGCGCTTTGTTGACTCGGGCTTCCCGCGCAATCGAATCAGTGCGCGCTCCGGCGATTCCGAATTCGGCGAACTCGTACGCGGCAGCCTTCAGAATTGCCGCGCGGCTCTCCTCCGGCTGGCCGCGCGACCCCATGTGGCCTTGCCATGTATTGCGACGATGCAAAGTGCGAGGCATATCTATTAATTAACCGGTTAGTTAGATTATACTCCCGCCTTACGGATTCGAAATCCCCTTGTTCGCGGCTGATTCGCCAGGATCGCATCCTCATTAGGCCCTCCACCCGGAGCTATGTCGTGTTCTAATAGCGGATTAAATCGATTCACTATGGAGCTTCTGCATGAAAGCCCGCCCTCTTCTGCTCGCCAGCGTAATCATCTCCTTATCCATGTCATGCTTCGGCCAGACGCCGAAGCCCGACCGCCAGGTCGCGGTCACTATCGACGATCTGCCCGCCGGCATGGCCGATCGACTGCCAGCTGCCGATATCACCGCCATGACGACGAAGCTGCTGACCACCCTCCGGGACCAGAAAATCGCTGTCGTGGGATTCGTCAACGAGAAAAAACTCTACAAAATTGGAGAGGTTGACGAGCGCGTCAAAGCTCTTCAGATGTGGCTCGATTACGGCTTTGAACTCGGCAATCACACCTTCAGCCATATGTCTCTGAACCAGCGGGAACTAAAAGATTGGGAAGACGACGTAGTTCAGGGTGAAAGCGTTACCCGCATTCTTCTCAGCCAGCGGAAAATGCCACTGCGATACTTCCGCCATCCTTATCTCGACACCGGACGCGATCTCGCCACCCGGCGCAAAGCCGAAGAATTCCTCATTCAGCGCGGATACCGCATCGCTCCCATCACTCTCGATGGATGGGATTGGGCCTTTGCCGGAATATACGAAGATGCCAAGAAGCGTAACGATACCGACATGCAGCAGCGCATCGTGAAGGACTATCTCGCCTACCACGAAGCATCGCTCTCCTACACCGAACAGGAGTCCGTCAAACTCCTGGGCTACGAACCGCATCAGATCCTGCTCTTGCACGCAAGCAATCTTGAGGCCGACCACATCGGCGAATTGCTCGACTTGCTTCGCAAGCGCGGTTATCGATTCATCACGTTAGCTGACGCTCTCAGCGACGCCGCTTATAGCCTGCCCGACACCTATGTTGGAGAGGAAGGAACCGGATGGCTCGATCATTGGGCGATCTCGCAAGGCAAGATTCCCCGAGGAGCGCCCGTATTCCCCCAGTGGGTGATCGATCGCTCGAAGGAATTGCGACTATCGACCGGACAAGTTTCCGCCGAAACTCCGAATCAATAATGATGATGGGTACCCCACCCGAATGATGATGGGTGCCCCACTTCTGGCCGAAGTTGCCAGAAGTGGGGATTTCCCAATGCCGCCAGCATTAATGCGGAGCGTCGGCGATCGCTTTTCGTACTTCGTCAGCACGAGGTCCGCTAGGATCTTCATCTAAGTATTGCTGAAGATCGGCGGTGGCCGCCTCATTCTTTCCTTGCATATCCTCGGCGCCCGCAGCCAGCAGATGCAGCACAGCGTGATGGTTCAACTGAGACCGATGCGCTCGCTGGCTGGTGGCGATGGTCTCATCAAAATGCCGGTTTGCAAGTTGCGCATAAGCGAGGAGCGTAAACTCGGCCACGTTCGGAGCCGCCAGACTTAGAGCTTTTCCTATCGATGTTTCGACGCCAGGAAAGTCTTTCGTGGTAAAACTCACGCGGCCGAGATTTAGGTAGGCCGATACCATGTGATCATTCAGTGCAATTGCACTCTGCAGTGCTTCCTTCGCCTGCGCCAAGTCTCCCAGATGCGAGTAGACGGCGCCGAGGTTGTTATAGGCCGCAGCGTATTTCGGGTAAATCGCGATCGCCCTCTGCAAACGCTCTGCTGCCTTCGCCCACTCTTGTTTTGAAATCAGCCGGCCCGCCTTATCGAACTCCTTTTCGGCGCTATTTGGCACCCCAAGGTCGCTCACTGACACGAAGCTGGAAGCTGCAACTTTCTGGCTCGTCTCCACACTCTGCCTGCTTCGCGTGCGCACCTCCACTTCTTCAGTCATCCCCGGACTGAGCACGAAATCGGGATTGTCAGCGCTGGCAATGTCTGCGCCATTCACCCGAACCCGATAGTTTCCTGCGGGAACGTTATAGAAATCTGCAACACATCGGCTGTCAACCGCACTCGAAAAGAAATTAAATCCCGCGCTCGATTCCAGTGTAACCAGCGTAGTCGGCGCACAAGACGCGTGATCTAGGGATGAGACTTGCACTCGCACGCGTCCCGTCATCCCTAACGATCCGGCGTTGAACTGTGCTGAGGCTGATCCCAACAGGAGAAGAAACAGAACCGACAAGTGGCCCGTCATAAGGCCCTCCGAATCGCTGCCCGTTCGCTGCTGCTTCGTGCGTTCTTGCCGGCGAAGCTCTCAGCAGCTAGCGATCGACGTTGGCAATTAAGACGGTCCGCTCGTCGAAGCGATAGCGTTGACGGATGCGCAATCGAAGAAAACTTCCTTGCACGCGCTAAAACAGCGGAGACAGTTGTTGGCTAACAACGTGTGAGTGGATGTAGACGTTATCTGTCTACGTCGAATTGATAAATCGATTCGGAAACAACACAGAACGAAACAGCAACCAGAGACTCAACACCTTTCAGTTAGGGCTGTGCGACGGCTGCGTTGCCCGAATCACGCTTCGCTAGTTGCTGCTGCAACTTCGAAATCGCATCCTTCACCTTTTCCATTTGCGGACCGTTCGGTTCTTCCTTCACGTACATCTGCAACTCTGCGAGCGAGTCGCCGATCTTTCCCTGCTGCTCAAAAGCGTTGGCGGCCGCCAGATGCAGGAACCCATGTTCCTTCAGTTGCATCCCATGCCCTTCCTGGCTTGTGGCAATCGCTTCGCCTAAATGCTTGTCCGTGAGTTGTGCATAGGCCAGCAGGAAGAGTTCGTCGGCATTCGCCGCTGGGGCCAGAGTCAATGCTTTGTCCAACAGGGCTTCAGCGCCGGGAAAATCCTTCTCCATAAAATTCAGGCGAGCCAGGTTCACGTACGCCGGCGCCATCCGGTAATCGAGTTCGATCGCTTTCTTGAGCGCCTCGCGCGCTTGTGAGTTTTTGCCCTGATGCGAATAGACCGCGCCCAGATTGTTGTATCCCGCTGCATATTTCGGATACATTGCCAGGCCTTTCGTCAGTCGCTCCGAGGCTTTTTCCCAGTCCCGTTTGCCGATCAGGCGGTTCGCTTTCTCAAATTCCCTAGCGGCGTCCGCGGGAACCGCAAGATCATTCACCGAAATGAATGCGGCCGACTTCGCCCAACTTCCCATCTGGCCATCCTGCGAATGCTTCGCCCGCACCTCGACATCCTGGCTGACGACGGAGTTCACCTCTACATCTCCATCATCGGCATTCGCTGTATCGGGTCCGCGCACACTCACCCGATATTTTCCCGGCGGAACGTCATAGAACTCCGCCGTACACTCTCCGCTCAACGAGCCTTCAGCCAGCGCGAAGCCCATTTCCCCCGTGAGGGTCACGTGAGTGGCTGAGTTACANGGAGCATGATCACCGAATGCGATGCGCACTTTCACATGTCGTGCAACATCAGTTGAGTCAGGACGCATTTGCGCAACGGCAGTGGCCAGAAGGAGGACAACACAAGCGACCAGGCGACCCGTCATAGATCACTCCGAATCGCTGCCGCGCTTCAACAGTTGTAACTGTTGCCCATTCGACCCACGCGAATCACGCGGCGACGATGCACGTCAGACGCGGCATTCGACAAAGCGATAGCGCGAGTAGCCAGCATCGGAGTGATTTTTGTCGTTCGCGAATATTTTCCGAGACGTTACATCTGGAAAGGAGTTGTCACGTGCTGTGTGCTGGATCGTTTTGTCGATTTATCGCTCGAGTTCTCTAACAACTGCATCGAACCAATCGCACGTGACAGCCTTTGTTAAGGTTCATGTTTGGTTGTTACTTGGGCGCGCACGCAGACGCTCACACACCAATTGGCAAGAGCACAAATACCTCGTCATGTTCCGTTGAGTCGACTGCGTGGCCAACAATCATTCCGGCGTCGTTAATTGCGGCTGCGTCTGTCAACGTCCAACCTGCGGCTCCAATCATGTTCAGGGAGTTCATGTCGATCATGTGGCCATTGATATACAGGAACGCGTGATGCTGACCAGAAGAGGTCTGACTCCAGCCGACAACATTTCCATAGCTGTCTAAAGCCAGTGCCGCACCCGCCGACCCTCCCAGGCTGCCCAATGACGTGATGGCAGAACCAGAGAACGTGACGGGGTAATAGTATGGACCGCGGCACCGGAACGAGATGATTCNGCCCGGACATCTGCCGCGATTGATTACACCTGCGACAAGACCGTTCTTGTTCACGGCATAGGCGGCGCCGTCGTAAATTGTGTCCCCGGGATCAAAGTCTGTTGGAGGCCCTGTGCGAAAGCTGTAAAAGGCACGCACGTATCCGGCGGCATTAGCGGAGGAACCCACGATAAGGTTGGTATCGTTGATGCCGTAGGCAACGCTGGTGTCGCCGCCGAGCGTGCCCAAATATTTGAAGGTCTGGCCATAGTCGTTTTGGCTGTAGTAGAAGGCTTCATACTGAGGCTGGCCGTTGACCACAGCAACTTGCGTATGCCCCACTGCGTCTCCAAAGTCGTTTACTGCATACGAGAGATTCTGTGGGTAGGTGTAACCAGTAACGTAGAAGCCGTCGAAATTGCCTCCGATGTAAACTAACGACCCGTTCCAACTCCCGGTTGCGATGTAAGTCCCATTCCCGCTAATGCCGGTCGCCTGACTGGGAGCCGGGAGGATATTGATCCACCTCAAACCTCCTCCTGCTATCCAAGTGAACCCGGTGTTTGCCTGCTCGTTGTACCCGACAACCTCACCACTCGCGCTGATGCCAACTGGTTGATGAACGCCATTCAACGTGTCAGAGACTCCGAGATGCATGAAACTGTACTGCGCAGCCTGGGTGTGCCCAAAAACGGAGGCCATGCAAAGCAAGATCGGCAAAGCAGCACGACTCGGCAACCACATCCAGTTCCAGCCGTCGAAAAAAGTGGCCCAAAGCTTTTGGATGGTCAGCATAACTAGCTATCCTTTGTCGAAATTCCGTTTGAAGTTCGTGCGCAGCGAGACTTCCGACCCACAGTAGCCGTCCCGCAGCCGATGCAGGCATCTCGTAAGATCCGCCTCTATGAAGCAAAACGTAATCCCGGGCAAGAATGGATCATGCTTCAGGAACAATTTTTCTTGATTTGATCGAAGATGATGGGATCGGGGCTGAGTTAACCTGCTGACCCGATTTCCTGCCAGTTAATTTCTCCTGCGCTGTCATTTCTGACAGTGCGTGCGTCCGACCATCCTCATTACCGTCAAGTTTGGATTCCTGCAGGTCGTACCTCAATTCGATGCGCAAGACACTGATACTTGTGCTCGTTCTGGCAAGCTGTGGCTCATCGCGAGCTGCCGTGACCGTGTTGTTGCAGGAACCCTATGGTCTTTTCGGTACCGTGAACCCAACCGGCCACGCTGCGATCTATCTCTCCCGGGTCTGCGCCGAGACACCAGTCGTGCTGCGCCCATGTGCGTCAGGCGAATCAGGAGTCGTGATCAGCCGCTATTCCAAGATTGCGGGGTACGACTGGATTGCGATTCCTCTCATCCCCTACTTATATGCGGTCGAACGGATCGAAGACGTGCCGGCAGAAGCGACCGCGAAAACCGTCGCTAGCCTTCGCGACGATTATCGGCGCAAGTATCTGCGGCAAATTGCGCCGGATGGTCCGGAAGGCGAAAGCCCCAAGGGTGCATGGGTGGAGCTGATCGGTGCTGCCTACAATCGCAAGATCTATGGCTTCACCATCGAAACGTCAGAAGAGCAGGATCATCTTCTTATATCAACGCTGAACTCGAAGAAGAACAGAAGCCATTTCAATCTCTTCTTCAATAATTGTGCCGACTTCACCCGCCACGTTCTCAACAACTACTATCCTAGGTCCATCAAGCGCAGCGTGATCGGGGATGCAGGACTCACGACTCCCAAGCAAATCGCCAAGTGCCTGGCACAGTACGGCAAAATGCACCCGGAATTACAGCTGACCGCGTTCTACCTGGCGCAAATACCCGGCAGCCGTCGGCCAAGTCGTAAGATCGAGAACGTTTGGGAAGCCTTCATTAAGACCAAGTACATCGTTCCTCTCGCGATCTTCCAGCCTTGGGCCGCAGGCTTCGTGGTAACGGCCTACGTTGCGGGAGGCCATTTCAATATCGCCCACACCGCTGAGACGGAATACGCGCCCCTCGACCTGGCGCGCCTATCAAACCATGCTCCCTCAACAGTTGCAGCCGTTCGATCTACCACAACGTCCGAACTGGACGAAACCAGAGCGCAAAATCAGTAGCAATTGAACGAGGACGAGTTTGCGGGCAATATCCAATGCGAGCCGCTTGTCTTCGCCCTCCGATCTGCTACTTCGGATGTGAAACGCTCAGCGGTCGTCGGCTGGCCAGAAGCTGACCTTGGTCGCTGTCGACGGGCGATAGATCCACGTGTATCGCAGCATGTTCGCGCAACCACTTGTTCTTGACCCGGAAGTAGTACACCTGTCCCGCCTCCGCGGTGAAATGCGCCGCGGCGCTCGTATCGCGTGCGCCAATCACCGCGAGCGACTGCCAGCTCGCGCACAAGTGATGCGTGCCGGGATCGAGGGCAAATGAGAAATACGAATTGCCGTGATTGGCCCCCACCCATGTGCCATCCACCCCAATGCGCGTGGTTGGTTTTGCGTTCGATTCAAATTCAGTGTCATCTTCAACGAAGTACATCATGGCTTGCCCCGGCGGTGGCTGCGGCAGCGCGTGCTGCGACTTATCCGTTTTCACTTCAAACTTTACTGAGGCCACCCACAACCCGGAGCTGTTTTGATTGAAGACGAAGAATCTTGCGCAAAGACGAAGGTTCCAAAGAGAAGCACTACGGCAAATGCTTTCACGTTTCCTCCTACGGGAAGAAAGCTCCTTTTTACTCGCACTAACCACCTAGATGTTGCTAGATGTGAGGCAGGTTGTCGAGGAGGAAATCGGCGCGACTTATAAAATGGCCGGGGCTCTTAGCCACGCGTTCTTTTTGCAAGCGAGCGAACTACATACCACACGTTCAGGACCAACGTGTTTACACTCAAATTACCCGTCGTCATTGTCAGTGAATGAAGTCAGGATTATCAATAGTCATCACGCATATGTTCTGGGTATCATCCAAACGTGAAACGACATGGCTCCATTGCTCTGATTTTCGGGATGCTTGTCCTGGCCTGTGGCTGTGCGAAGAGAATGGCTGCACCGCCGCCGCCACCGCCACCTCCGGAAACAATCCTCGGGAGTGAATCGAACGGATCGCAGGAGTCGCTTTTTAAGGGTGATCAAGCAGTTTTGTCAGATCAAGACATCGGCAGAATCCTGAACACGAGGTTAAGCCTCGCCGATAGGCACCGCATGGCTATTCTTAGCCTTGGGTCCAACCGGTGGTGGTCTGAAGACCTTGCCGACATCGAAGCGAAGAATTTTGACGCGATGTTACAAGCGTTTAAAGCAGCTCCGCAACTTACCGACGCTCGCTTACCGACGCTCGCTTGTTGCCGTCGCTGCTGGTCCCAGAGAAGCGAACAGTTCCGTTTCTTAGAAAACCTGCAGCCCGTATTCAAGCCGACCTCCTTTTCGTGTATACGACTCGCATCCAGACGTTCAACCGGTCCCGCTTCCTAAAACCGAATGAGGTTCACGCACAGTGTGTGGCGGAATCTGTGCTGTTGGGCGTGCGAACCGGAATCGTTGCCGACACAGAGAGAGCCACCGAGAACATTGCGCTAACGAAGGCTCCGTCTGATGTGAATTTCAACGAGACCATTGCTCGGGCCGAGTCGGACGCAAGGGGAAAAGCCCTCGTGTCATTGGCCCAGTTGTTCGTGAAGCGCCTTTAGAAAAACGACGAGTAGCTAGGTGCTCCATCCTAGCGTTCCTTGCAGGGGTGGGAACCACCGACCAGCCAACGCCGCACGGTGATTTCTTGTGTTATACCCAAACCTATTGCATCCGGTTTCAAATCGGTGCATGATTGTGGAAATTTTAGCTGTGCCCTGCCATGTAAACTTACGACACTATTTGAATTCCACCGAGATGTGAGGCCCGATGAAGGTTCGCGCAATTTTATGGACGCCGATTATGGCGTATACAGGATTTCTTCTCACCGGCCAGGGACTCCGAACGTTCAACCGTCTCTCAATTACAGAAGCATTACTCGGCGCTTTGGAAGGATTTCTCCTTGCCCTGATGTTCACTCTCCGGGAGAGACGACGACGAAGACCAGGTTTAGTTACCTATGCCATGACCGATATCCTCCCGGACTGGGCTTCCCCCCAAGGACGCCGTTCACGCGCGAAAGAAAACAATTGAGCCGAAAAGAGCAGAAACGAATTCCACAATAAGTGCCTCCATTCAATCGAAGGCTTCGAAAAGGAATGCTTCAGGACTCCCCTGATTCTGATGGGCGACGATGCTTTCCAGTGAAATACAGCCGAAAGATTTTCAAGAAGCTATCGAACTCTTCAGCAGTTTCGAGCGACTCTGGTTCCCGGGCACTCAGGTGCCCACGCGCTCGGAGTGTCTTGACTAGCACTTCATGCTTATACGCTTGATTCGCCAGAGCTCGAATCAAATCATCTTTGTCGGAATTCGTAGGGCTCGACATCATGGCACCACCACATTCGACGCAACCTATTGCTCATGATTGCTCTCCCGCTGGACGGGTTCGGCGGAGTGTTTGCCGAAAAGCTTACACCAGACGAGCCTTCTTGTAGGCCGCTTGACCGCGGCGTCCGGAATTTGTAACAGGGCTGGGATTCTCTTTTTTCTTCTCCTGAGCAACGTCTTGTCGTTGATCTGTGGCTCATTACCTGGGATGGCGAAGCTTGGCCGTATCCATTGGTCAGGCTGGTCGCGTCGAATCCGGCAGCCACAGGATTGAGTGCGGCGGCCGCTCGACATTTTGGTTGCCTGAAGGTAGCGTGTGGTCGAAGTATCGGTCCTTCACAAAGTGATACCACTTCAAGGCACCTTTGAATATGTTGCGGTGGTTCCCGACCGGGCGGGCGCAGTTTTTTCCTGCTATGCACGGTCGCAGAGACAACTCGGCGGTGACTTAGAACACATTCCGCGTTTAGTGGGACCGAGTCCTTTCCTACAAATCGAGGATGCGGGTCCCACGCCGAACCCAAGCGTGAGCAACGCCGCAACCGAGCGTAGTCGCCTAAGGTTGATTGCGGCGGACAGGCGGCAGGCTTCGGTCGCGGAAGCTTCTGTTATGTTGGATCGAGGAGTCATCAGGGCACTTGAGCCCGGCCACCTTGTCTATATTGTGCGGACTCCATGTGGAAGAATCGCTATTTCTGCGATTCGTTCCAATGAGCTGATCTTTGCTGTCGGTGCAATCACTAGCGTACCGCTGGGCTTCGAGTTCAAGGCGCTAATTCCAACGGACTTGATACGCGAAGCCGCGGCGGTATTCCGGAAGCGTGAGACTGGATTCCATCTCCCGGAGTATCCCATTGAGGTTAAGGTTTCGGGTGAACAGCGGGTCGTCTATCGAGCAAAGTTCGCGTTGGGTTCTTTTGAGGTCTGAGTCCTTCACGGATTTTATTTTGGCTCGCCTGGCGTC
>AP72_2010_repI_A10DRAFT_1000185_pt1 | contig 10559 bp, 11 predicted proteins | sample AmaPasreplicIA10_FD_9194 | JGI IMG/M metagenome (IMG submission 9194) | reverse complement strand
GAGAGAGAGAGAGAGAGAGAGAGAGAGAGAGAGAGAGACGGTTAGCATCACTGGAAGCGATTGCACTTCTGCGATATTCTTTTTCGCTAACGGGATTCCACATTTTCGGTTTTTGCTTCAGCCGCTATTTTCTTAACCGGGTAGCTCGTTTTCACTCGGTCGGGTTCGGCCAGGACATCACAAACCTTAGGGGGATGTATGAAGAGACGTGAGTTCTTACAGCACACTGGGACGATGTGCGCTGGCCTGACACTTTTGAAAACGGTACCTTTACTGGCTGATACGCCAGTATCCACCGGCTGGCGGACCTTTGAAGTAACCACTCACGTTGAAGTCCTGAAACCATCCGGTGTGACACACATATGGCTTCCGGCAGCTCTAATCCGGAATACATCGTTTCAGAATACGCTCGCCAACAAATTCGTTGCCGATGGCGGCACGGCAAAGCTCACCGAAACCAAACAAGATTCATTAGGCATCGTTACGGCTACATACCCGGAACACGCCAGTCCAGCACTGACCCTGACCAGCCGCGTGGCGTTAAAGGGCCACAGTGTTGATCTCTCCACGCCTCACTATGGAATCCACGCGTCTCGGTCAGAGCTTGAGTATTACCTTCGACCTAGCAAGTACGTCCCGACAGACGGAATCGTAAAGGAGACTGCTGAGAAGGGTGTGAAGGGGGCGAGCACGGATTTCCAAAAGGCTCGCGCAATCTATGAATGGGTTGTCGATAATACTTTCCGCGACCCAAAAGTTCGCGGCTGCGGACGAGGCGACATTCGCTTCATGCTTGAGTCTGGCGACTTGGGCGGGAAGTGTGCCGATCTCAACGCGCTCTATGTCGGACTGGCTCGCGCCGCCGGTCTCCCTGCCCGTCACATTTACGGGCTTCGCATCAACAAGTCCGATCTGGGTTACAAGAGTTTGGCACTCGCAACTGATAGGGCGACTAAAGGACAACACTGCCGAGCTGAAGTTTATCTGGAGCAATACGGCTGGGTTCCTGTCGATCCTGCAGACGTGCGAAAGGTCGTTTTGGAAGAGCCGCCGGGCAACTTGAAACTGAACGATGAAATGGTTTCAAGAGCTCGAACCAGACTGTTCGGGTCGTGGGAAATGAATTGGATGGGCTATAACTATGCGCATGATGTCGCGCTCCCTGGAGCGGCTGGACAGCCGCTCGTCTACTTCATGTATCCACAGGCGGAAACGGCAGAGGGCCGGGTCGATCCATTCGATCCCGACAACTTCAAATATGAGATCACGGTTAAGGAAGTGATTTAATCCGGTTGCGTGGCCGGACCGTCGCCGGTGCGACGACCTCAAAAAGCAACTTCGCCTTGAAGAAGCACGAAGCATCGTGCGAATCGAACGAAAGGACGTTGGGTCGGTCGTGGGCGGAATGCAAGTGGCGGAATTTGGCTACCTAAGAGCCGGGCAATCGGGATGTCGTAAGATGATTGGCCATCCCGGCGAAGCCGATTCGGCCCCGCCGGGAAATATCTTCATTATTTGCGCACAAGCGATAGAATCTTCTCCTGGTTGCCTATGATCGCGTCCAGTTTTTGTTGGTTAACCCTTATTTCATCCTGGTTCCGGACGATGACATCCAGCTTCAATTGATTCTTTTTGATTTCCTCTTGGTTTTTCAGGATGGATTCTTGATTGTGAAGAATCATCTTTTGATTTTCTAGGAGTTCTGTTTCGGACAAAACCTGGGTAGTTGCCATTGCGAGAAGCCTCCTCAAAGAAGAATTCTCCCCGATCTTAGGTTTCGTACCAGAAAGGCTCTGTGATCTAGGTCACCTCCGGGAGTGCGCCTGATCACAAGCTGCCGACTGACGCGGACACGGTCTTGGCGCGCGCCAGACAGATAATGAAGGGCTGCGCTCCCCAAGAAAGATACGAAGTTCTATTTCGCTATCTCCATTTCAAAGAGCATGGCGGGAGCGACGGGACTCGAACCCCCGGCCCCCTGCGTGACAGGCGTTCTAACCAGACTGAACTATTGTGTTCTCATAAAAATCTCATTCGGGCAGGTTTCTGCCCAAGGCTAAGTTCCTTGATTGCGTATAATTTCGGCGCGTCACGGAGGCTGCTGCAATGTCCAGAATCGTGCTTGGGGTGATCTGTGGATTAGTGTTTGGAATTGCAGATATTCTAATCATGCTGCCGATGTCCTTCCCAGCCAAGAGGGCAGCGATTACCGCGGCATTCATTGCACGGTTCGGAATCGGTTTTGCGATCGGTGCAGCCAGATTGCCATGGTCTGGGTGGGCTGTCGGGCTAATTTTCGGGTTGCTGCTGAGTATTCCCGATGCCATTATCACCAAAGCGTACGGACCCATTATCGGAATGGGTGCTGTCGGCGGGACACTAATCGGTTTCATTGTCGGTAAATTCGGAAATTAAGTCGAAACACACGTTCTGCTACAACACGCACTCCGACTATCCGAGCCTGATACAAGACGTACAGGATCCTGAGCAACCGGAAGTTGTCCGAAACTCGCCCAGGTCTGAAGGGTCCATATATAAAAGGTGTTTGAGACACCAGCTAAGCTGAGGCGATTCTTGATATCCTTGGGATTGGTATGGACACGGAAACAGTGGTGCCTTCGCTATCGGATTGAATTCCGAAAACTCCTCCTAACAACGTGGCGCGTTCGCGCATGCTCGCCACTCCGACGCCCGTTTTACCATCGGGAGCTACGGACAAAACACTCGCGGGAATCCCCTTGCCGTTATCTTTGATTTTCAGTAACAAACATGTTTCATCACTTTTGATCTCGATCCGTGCTACTTGTGCCTTTGAGTGACGGTAAACATTGGTTAAAGCTTCTTGGACGATTCTGAATACTGCGGTCTTGATCTCCTGGGTCAACCGATTTGTCTCCTCGTCAAGCTCAAGGGTCACTTCAATTCTGCTGCGCTTGGAAAATTCCTCGACGTACCAGCGGATGGCCGACATCAAGCCGCTCTCGTCGAGAAGTGGAGGATGCAAGAGATGCGACACGGTGCGGACTTCGCGGGTACCCTGCTGCAGCAGATCTTCTATCTGACGCAATTCGGACTCACAGGCGGCAGGCAGCTGGGCTCCGCAGGATCTTGCCTGGGCAGCCGCCATGAGAGCTCCAGCAAGCGTTTGCCCAACGCCGTCGTGAAGGTCCCGTGCGATCCGGCGGCGTTCCTCGTCCTGGATATTTAGTACTTTTGCCGTCAGGCTTCGCAAATGCGCTTCCGCGCGCTTCCGTTCCTTGATCTCGCGGTTAAGTTCAAGGTTAGTATCCGATAGCTCTGACGTGCGCTCTTGCACGCGCCGCTCCAGTTCGTCACGTGCAGTTCGCAAATTTGCCGCTGAACGTTTTTCTTGCAATAGGAGGTCTCGAACTTCGCGTTGTCGGCTACGAGCCCGCTTAGCCGTTCGCAAAACGCTAAGAATCGTTGGGGTGCGAACAGGACGTTCAAGTATCGAAACGTTCGCGTTGTCGCCCAGCTGCGATAGGAATCGGGTCAACCCTACCGACGCTGTAGCGCCCGCACTTGAGAACAGGATGATGGGAATGTCGGACCATGGCTCTTGGTGAAGAAGGAACTTTTCTAACGTTTTAAGGGATGAAGAAGCAAGCGCTTCTTCCGTTAAGAAGATCGAGTCGGTGAGATCGCAAACTTGAGCTGCGATCTCCTTAAGCGACGGGCAAGGGACGGCTTGGAGCCCTTCCGATGAAACAATTGTCGCCAGGATTTCGGCATCTTTGCCGAACGGCGCGCACAATAAGACCTCGCCCGCCTGCACAGAGGCGTGTTTATTCGCTCTCATCTTGCTCTCGAATCAATGTGCTCGCTTCGCCGGAGAATTCAGGATTACCAGTCAAAACTCCTTGGAATCGTCGTAAGGGTTCCCCGATGCGAATACCTTTCTTGCCGACCTCAAATTCCCGAATAGAATGCTCATGTTCCTCGCTTCGATTCTTGACCACTGAAATTGCCTGACGAACCGACCCTTGTGCTTCGAAATAGCGCAAAAGAATCACGAGATCGGCAAGATAGGTTGCCTCGAAGCTGGCTTGCTCTGCATTGAGGATACCGTGCTGCGCAGATACCAGAATCGTGATGACGCCTCTTGAATTTAGATAGGCGAGCAATTCGTGAAGGTGAACCACAAAAGCGCTGTCGCTGCTCATAGCCTGCAAATACCCGTTCAAACTGTCAATCACGACCATTCCCGCATGGTTTTGTTCGATACAAGCGCTCATTTCGTGAGTGATTTCTCCGGGGGTGATGTGCGATGGGTCCACCCGTCGCAATTCGACGCGGCCTTCCTTAATTGCCTTTGGTAGTTTTATGCCCACACTGTCGCAACGTCGGAGCAGGGTCGTTGCGCTCTCCTCGAACGAATACATGCACACTTTCTTGCCGCGGGCGCCTGCAACCGCGGCAAACTGCGCCGCCAGCGAAGACTTGCCAACGCCGGGAGGACCGACAATCATTACCCCAAATCCCCATGGGATCGGTCCACCGATGAGCTTATCCAGCTCCCGAATGCCGCTCGCCAGAGGAGGCGTCGAATTGGATTCCTCTAGGAAGTTTCTTTCCAATGGCATCGGCAAACGCGAAAACACCTTGATTCCGCCCTTGGCAATGCGAAAGTCGTGAGAGCCCTCGATAAACGGAACGCCCCGCATCTTGCTAACTTTAATCGTGCGATGCAATCCGCCATGTATGGATTCCTCGCTGGTCAGGTGAACGACGCCATGAGCAATGCTCTGGAGCAGCAGGTCAGCCCCTGCGTCGCCCGTCTGATCGTCCAAGAAAAGGACCGTACAACCGAGCTGTGAGAGAGCCTGCTTCAAGGCCAAAATTTGCCGTCGATAACGTAAGGGGTCGCGAGCAACCATACGAAGCTCAGAGAGAGAATCGAGCACAAGACGCTGCGGCTTCAGCTTCTTGATCCGATCCAGAAGGTCCGTCGATGTTTCCGCGAGTTCCACATCTGCAGGATGAAGGACCGTGTATTGCTCATCGACTCCGAGCTCGGACTTCATTTTCGTGAAATCAAGGATGGAAATTGAGTTTAGGGACCAACCGTGAGACTTTGCCGATTGCTTCAATTCAGCGGCCGTCTCGGAGAAGGTTATATAAGCACCCTTTTCGCCATGTTTAGTGCCGGAGAGGAGAAACTGGATAGCGAGCGTGGTCTTGCCACTACCCGGAGGGCCTACAAGAAGACACATCCGATCGCGCGGGAACCCGCCCCTGAGAATGCTATCGAACTCAGCAATTCCCGAACTGGCCACTTCCGCAGCCAGCCTTCTGCTAGCTCGCCCTTCCGCTTTTTGTTTGGCCATTAACGAAAAGTATCCTTTCAATCGCAGGGAGCAAATCCCTGGAAAGGTCGGCCTTCGTTAGAAAGCCGTGCGCGTTCGCTTCCAGAGCTTGCCTACGTACGAACGCAGGATCGTTCTGGCTGATGATGAGAATGCGCGATTCCGAAACCTCGGCGCGTATGATTCGGGTAGCATCGATGCCATTCATGTTCGGCATAGAGACGTCCATGATAATCAGATCCGGAAGCAGCAATTTTGCCTGTTCCACCGCCTGCAGACCATCGCTAGCCTGACCGCATACCACCCAACCATCGTGGGAACCGACCAAGGCGCACACATTTCGCCGGATGGCCTCATGATCATCAACGATTAGTATCCGACACAGTGGCTTCGCGTTAAATGTCATTGGCCCCAATCGGAAATAAGATGCAAGCAAAAAATAAGCGAATAGTCGTGTGAAATGAATACAGCCTTTCCTGTGGCGGATTGATCAAAACTCGCGGTTGAGGCATGGAGTGGTATATGAAGCGCTGAAGGCGTACTGGACCAAGCAACGACCGTCAAAGTGATCAGCTGTAGAGATCAGCTGTAGAGACTTGACTTATCGCGAGCGAGGGCTTTATATCACCTCCTAAGGGATCATTTTGATTTAATTGCCCGCATGCAACAGGCTGAACTTCGAACGCGTCCGGTGGTGGGAGCGATTGTCGCGGTGAGCGGCCTTGCTGTCTCATTCCTGCTCTGGCTGCTCTACGTGCATCATGCGTCTGCTGATTTCGCCGGGCGGTGGATGTTTCTGCCGGCGCTCAATGCGCTTCTGAACGGATTGTGCGCCATTGCGCTCTGCGCGGGCTTGTATTTCATCAAACATCACAACCGGGAAGCCCATCGCACGAGCATGCTGCTGGCCTTCGGGTTCTCTGCCGCTTTTCTCATGAGTTACATCGTCAACCATGCACTGCACGGCGACACGATTTTTCCCGGCCACGGCCCCGTGCGCATGCTGTACCTTTCCATTTTGGCCAGCCACGTAATTCTTTCTATCGTCGCTCTGCCCATGGTCCTCACCACATTCTTTTTCTCGCTGACGGGCCGGTTCGCGATGCACCGCCGAATTGCGCGCTGGACGTACCCTATATGGCTCTACGTTTCGATCACTGGAGTTGCGGTGTTCGTGCTCCTGAGGGCCTATGCGTACTAGACCCCCATGCTGACCCGGCGGGAATTCAGAAAAAGTATTCCGGCGGGCTACTACCAATACCATGCTGTCCCAGGGTGATACGAGACAGTTGCGCATCTTTAGCCGTCGTGTCTGCTGTCTGTGGCGAATTGTGCTTGTCCGCCGCAGTCAAAGCGCTCAGGTAGGATGGTATCGACTGTATCCTCTCTTCAACCGTTGGATTCCGCGATCCCACAGTCTGCGCCCTTATCCTATGGCGCGCTTCGCCGCTACGCACTCTTGGTAAGAGCCGTATACGTAAACGCGGATGTGAGGAATTTGTGGACGAGGAGAACGAAGGTAACCGCAGGCTGCGGATTTAGACCTCCCAGAGCGGCCAAGAATGAAATGCCGGCGAAGAATGCTGAGAGCCCGATACGGCGGTTGTGGCATATGGTTGTGGCATACAAAGACCTCCTCCCGTTTTCAGCGATTGCACGCGGGGAGCACCAGGTGATACTGGATGTTCTGTCCGTTATCCGCTGACAAGGTTCAATCCCGATTCCACCTGGCATCGAACCGATGATGATCAGAATTGAGCATGAGAATCAGTATCAATCGCCGGCAGCTCTTTAAGGGCATCATGGCTGCTGAAGGAGCAATCACCAGCGTTCGCAGTGCTCGGCTGCAGGCGAGGAACATCCTGCGATTCCGGCCAGTTCGTTCTGGGCCAGCTAGAGAATGCAAGAAACGAGTCGCTGGCGTTGCGCTTGCCGACAGCTGCAGAATTATTTCCCGAGCTGGTCGATCCGAAAACTAGATCGCAAGGACACTCTCCCGTCGTGCAGTGCTCTCGAGGCACTGGCGCGGCAAGAACCCTCGTGAACCAGACACTTGCCTACTAGGCTCTCGCGATGCTGGCGGGACTGTACCGGTATGGACGCTGAACTACCACGGCTGTTTTGTGAGTCTCAGAAACTGTCGCAGTGCCCCGATTTTGATCGATCCTTACGCATGGGCACGAATGCAGTCCGGCAGATGTTGCTCTCGGGTTTTCATCTGATGTATGATGTTATGCATCTGATGTATGATGCGCAAATGACAAACCGGAGTAACTACCATGCGGACAACTCTTGTAATTGACGATGATGTGTTGAGCGCAGCCAAGGAGATGGCTGCGATCAAGAAGAAAACGGTGGGCGAAGTAATTTCCTCCCTGGCCCGACAGGCGCTCTCTCCCGGAGAATCCAAGATCAAGACTCGAAACGGCGTGCCGCTCCTCAAAGTGCGTAAAGGGGCAGCACGAGTGACGTCCGAATTAGTCCATCAACTGCGTGAGGAACTGCCGTGACCAGGTTTCTGCTTGATATTAACGTTCTCATTGCGCTGATCGATCCCGCGCACGTTCAGCACGACCGAGCCCACGCCTGGTTTCGATCCGCCGGCCAGAAGGCCTGGGCCACCTGTCCCCTTACAGAAAACGGCGTATTGCGGATTGTTGGTCATCCCCGGTACCCAAACTCGCCAGGTTCTCCCGCTGCAGTTGCCCCTCTGTTGGCGTCATTCCGGGAGCTGCCCGGTCACGCCTTCTGGCCCGACGATCTGTCTTTGCTCGACCGAGAGCATGTAGACCCAGCTCGTCTTTTGGACTCCGCCCAAGTCACTGACAGCTACCTGCTCGCGCTTGCTCGCGCCCATAAAGGCCAATTGGCCACTCTCGATCAACGGCTGATCCCCGATGCCGTGATCAACGGGGCTCAAGCACGTCATCTGATTTGATAACTGAAAAGTAGAGCCCGGCAAGACTGGCGCATCCTCAGGTGTTCCGCAAAGAAAATATTACCCTTCGTCAAAAAAGTTCGATGTGCAGACGCCCATTCTCCACGGCGACGACGATCAGATTGTGCCGATCAAAGACTCCGCTCTTTTGTCATCCAAGCTGGTCAAAGGAGCAACTTTGAAGGTCATTCCAGGAGCACCGCACGGGATAGTGTCGACTGTGAAGGACAAAATTAACGCCGAACTGCTCGCCTTCTTCAAACCGAGCAACGAGGCCGCCCCTGTGAGAGACTACCATCCCCCTGTGGGCTTGCGGGGCGCCCGGCTCACCAGAGCTCATGCTTTCTGTGCCTTCATGCTGCGTGTGTAAGCCAACTCTCCATGGTGGCTGCGTCCAAGCCTGCCTGCTGGAACTGAAGCTGGCCCCGCGAGAACACCGCGAAATTGGGACTGCGGACCTGCCAGTTACCACTTGGGCAACAGGTGAAGGACCGTAACTGCTTGAAAAGATTTGGCTGCCCCCCAGGGATTCGAACCCCGATATGCTGATCCAGAGTCAGCTGTCCTGCCGTTGAACGAGGGGGCAGTTTGGAATTGGAAGAGCCCGACAGCGGGCTCTTTTTGATTTTATGGTCCCACCCGAAGTATGGTCAACAGAAAGCTCGTCCGCGTTCACGCTGCTTCTCCGCGAATCTCTGCGGTTCAGGTGTTTTTGTCGATTTGGCAAGGACCCTGCGGATCTTTCGCGGTGGATTCAGCGGTAAAATTCTGGAAGACCTCAATTCACAGACATTCCATGATCGTTACAGCAGAAATAACCCCCAAATCCGACTACACCGAACTCGCGCGCCGTTCCCTCGAAGCCAATCAGAGTGCGCTCGTTGTCATCGATATCCAACAAAGACTTCTGCCGCCGATTTTCCAAAAGGATCAGCTCGTCCGTAACGCGCAGCTTCTCATCCGCACTGCCGGCATTCTAAAGATCCCCACACTCTTGAGCACTCAATACTCGAAGGGACTCGGAGAAACGGTGCCCGAGATCGCTTCCCTGCTGTCCGGCACTAACGCCCTTGATAAGACCCAGTTTTCTTGCTTCGGCAGCGATGCCTTCTGCACGCTCCTCAAGCGACTGACCGGACAGCGCAACACTCTGCTTCTTTGTGGGATGGAGAGCCATATCTGCGTCACACAAACGGCGCTCGCGGCATTACGTGAAGGATATGTGGTGCACGTCGCTTCCGATGCGGTCGGTTCACGAACGGAATGGAACTGGAAGATCGGCCTCGATCGCATGCGCGCCGCCGGCGCCATCATCTCGTCGACCGAAATGGCCATCTACGAACTGATGCGGTCGTCATCATCCGCGGCATTCAAGGAACTTCTGCCGCATTTAAGGGGATAAAGTTTCAAGGTTTCAAGGTCTCAAGCACTCAAGGCTCCATTCGCAAGAAACGTTGAAACCTTGAAACTTTGAAACCTGGTTCTTCTAAGCTGGCGCCTGCTCTGCCGCTTCCGCATCNTTCTTCTTCACGCGGACAACGGTGATCTTCGCGAAACCCTCCTGAAACGACGGAGGCTTNAGCTTTGCTGCCATGCGCCGCATTGCATCTTCCGGCACTACGCGATCCCTGCGGTTGTGCCGGTCGATGCAGACATCGAGCGGCACATCGAAGAACACGGCGTGGACTTCATACTTATAGTCCTTGGCAAGCTTGATCCAATGCTGCCGCTCCTGCGGCGTGAGGTTAGTCGCGTCGACGTAGTTGGTCGGGCGACGCGCGATCAGCCGCGCCTTCAGCATCGACCTTAGATTCGAGAACACCAGGTCCTGAAAACGCTGCTCGCGCACGTCGTCAAACAGCAGCGACCGCATCATGTCGCTCGATAACGGTGTCACGTTGTGGCGCTTGAACCACGTGCTCTTGCCCGAGCCCGGCAGCCCGATCGCCAGAACCACAATCCCCTTTGGCGGACGCGCGGGAGCAATCGGCACCGGCGCAGGAATCGCCGGCACTTGCGGCGCAGCCTCGGCTGCTGGGGGTTCGCTCTCGGATGGCTCGGTAACCGCGGGCTCGGTTTCAGCGGCTTCAGGTTCTGCCGCTTTAGGCTCCTCTACCGACGCTCCAGGAATTCCCTTGGGAGTAAATGCCTCGGCAACTGCCTGCTCGCGTACTCGGCCACCGCGACCACGTCCACCTCGCCGGCGGCGTCCGCGGGTCCGCTGTGACGCGCCACTGCCTTGAGTTCTGGGCTTCTCTGATTCCGCTGCCGCAGCCTCTTCGCGGATCGGCTCG
>AP72_2010_repI_A10DRAFT_1000184_pt1 | contig 10563 bp, 7 predicted proteins | sample AmaPasreplicIA10_FD_9194 | JGI IMG/M metagenome (IMG submission 9194) | reverse complement strand
TTGGTTGGCCGGTTATTCATGGGAGCCCCCGGATGGTTGTTCATTGAAGTCCCGGGGTGGTTGTTCATCATTGTCCCGGGATGATTGTTCGTGGGAGTTCCCGGCCTATTGTTCGTATTTGGAGCGTGCGTATTTTGAGCAGGCCGTTGCATGTTGCTGTGCTGCTGCGGGGCACTGGCATGAGATGGCGGACTCGGCCTGGAAGGCGGCGGGCTGCTCTTTTTGTCGTGCTGCGCCTGCGCTGATGTGAAGCTCAGCAAAAGACATACCAGGGAGATCGAGAATACTTGTTTGCAGCTAGTGATACCTTTCATCGCACACTCCCACTTTTATCTAACCAGTAATTGTGAATTAAGTTGCTCGCCCGTTACAGAGGGACAGCGGAAACACGTTTTCGCNGACGCCGTCCAGACGCCGCCACTTACCGGAACACTCATCAGACCCTGGGGAGGAAGCGCAAACCAAACGGAAGCGTAGGTTTCTCGCGAAGTCTCCTGAGAGGTACCGCGGAAATCGTTTGACCTCTGTTGGTTAAGGGCTTTAGGGCTACAAAATTGTCGTCCCGCCTCTGCGAGCAAGTCAAGAGGAATCGAGGCGCCATTATTACCCCTGCACGGTATAATCCAGCCTCGAGGACAGTTCTAACAGCAGAACCGATCTGAAAATCCACTGGGACCACGACTTGGGCAATGAAATTCGGCGAGAAGTACGAGCTTCTGGAATCTCTCACCACGGGTGCTATCGAGACCTTTGCCGCGAATGACAAAGTGCGAGGGGAACGTGTGCTGGTTCACATTGTGGAATGTACCCCTCAAGCCGCGGATCAATCCACTTCCGAGTGGGTCCTGGAGTCATTTCGCCGGATGGCGCCAGAACCAGCGGGGCCCATCCTCGAAACAGGAAAATATAGCGGCACGCAGTACGCATATCTGGTGACTAGGCCTGCGGATGAGGCGGCTGTCAGGGGTTGGGTCCGGCGATACGAATTACAATCGCAGGAAACGAAAGAGACTAGTGTTCACCGCATTCAGGCGGCTGGCATTCCACCTGCGCCAACGCCGGCCAACGCGCCGCCAGCGGCTACACCCAGCGAATCGCGTCCTGCCACGGGCCAGATGACACAACTTCTTCGCGATTACGACTCAATCATGAAATCCAGGTCGGGGTCCGGGGCCGCACCGCCCGCGCAACAGCCTGGGGCAAGGCCGATCAATCTCACCGAAGAATCCGGACTGCATAAGGCCACTCCCTGGGATCCCCCGAACTTCAAACCAGCGACTCCACAAAAGGAAAGGAGCGCGGAATCGTTTTCCAGTCCGGTCAGGCCGGTAATGCCAGAAATCCCACCGGCTCCCGAAAAGGAAGGACCCAAGCCGGGGGAATTTACAAGCTTCTTCCAAGGGCCATTTCGGGGAGACACGCCAGCGGAAGTGACAGGATTTGCCTCAGAACCGATTGAGCCTCCTCGCAAAAATGTGGGTGAGTTTACCGCGATGTTCGGTCAAGCCACGCCACAGCAGCAGTCTTCGACGCCGCCCGGAAACAAAGTTTCTGCAACTGGATTTACAGGGCTGTTCAGGGACATGGAAAAGCGGCAGCCGCTCAACCCATCTGCGCCGGTTGCCGGAGGTGTACTCCCGGGCCCCATAGAGCCGTACCCGGCACCTTCTGTTCCGCAAGATGCGAGCCGCTCCCCCCAAGCGCCCATTTTCGTAAATCCGCCAACGCCAGTATTCAGCGAGCCTCCGGCAGCGCCGGTTGCTCCGATCGCGCCCACCCCGGCAGTCAGGCCAATCCCTTCCAGCCCATCTTCCCTGCCAGGAGACGGCGCGACGGGCGCGTTTTCGCGGCCGTCGTCGGAACCTGTTCCGGCGCCCGTGGCACTACCTTCTGGGCCGAGTCCTTACACGCAAATAATCTCGCGTTCCAAGGCTGAGGTTGCCGGTCAAGAAGCAGCCGCAGCCCATCCGCCGGCAAACCCGGCTGCTGCTGGCGGCTTTCCTCCGTTGCCCAAGATTCCGCCGCCCGCGCCAATGTTGTCGCCACCTCCACGGATGCCGAAGATGACGGGTCCCAAGCCGCCGGCTGCGCCCAAAGTTCCCAAGCTCGACGCGGCACCGCCACCGCCCGTATCGTATTGGCCGCTCATCATCACGCTGACAGTGCTGTTTTTTCTGGCAGCTCTACTGGTGCTGTATTTCGTTCTGAAGCATTAAGAGAGCGCAATCAGGTGGTTTGCGGAAGAAGGATCAACAGCTCAAGCGTTGGATTCGGCAATTCTCCGGGAACATAGGCGGCGAAGTTTCGTGCACGATTGACTGCTTCCCAAGCGGGTCCGGACTGGTTCAGAGCAAAATATTGATATTTGAGTTTCACCGGAATTGCGCTCGGAGGATTGGTCAGATGTCGAACTTGGACTCCGGGCAGAGCCTGCCGTACGAGATGTTCGATGTGGGTGGCGGAGCAAACTTTCACGAGCTGCGGAACTCTCTGGATAATGTTTTCTTCGGTGGTCTCGGCACTAACCGCGAGATACATGCGGGTGTTTGCCAAATACTTGTCCTGATCGATGGCGGTGGCATAGATGGAATTCGAACCCGGCATCAGCTTCAGCGACAGTGAGACCAGATTCGTGGGCACGACTGTTTCCAGGAGAGCGCGCAGCTTCTCATCGATTTCGGCGAAGATCGGTCCCATGGAATCGTGCACATAAGCGGGCAAGTCCCGCGGCCGGAGCTTCTGAGAAAAAGTGGTGAGGGATCCCGCAAGGGAAACCATGGCGGCATAGAGTTCCTCGGGATGCCCTTTCTTACTTTCGTAAAGGTGAGAAAACACCGGAAAATTCGAGTTGACCGTGTAGAGCAGCCAGAAGTTGGCGATGTCTGAGGCAGTGAAGTCTGCAAGGCTCTGATTTTTTTGGCGGCGTCCGGACGAGAGTTGCGTGCTGCGCGCCGAGAGGAGTTCGACCAAGCCTCGCAGCAATCCGACGACATATTCGTTGGCCCCGATTTCAATCAGCGGCGGAATAAACCTGGGATTCAGCTGGAACGTGCCGGCGGTAGTGCGCTCGACGTTCGCGATTCTCAGTACCGACGAGCCTTCGCGGTTCTCAGAATCCGCTAGTAAGCGTAGATTCTTCCGCGCGACTTGTATTGGTTTCTCGCTTACGCCTGTGTTCTCATCCCGAAAAGATGCAACTTCTGCCAGATAACGTGTGCCGCTCTCTTTCGCGCTGGACACATTGAGACCACGCTGACGATAGTCCGGGACTGCCAAATAGATGTCCAGATTCTTGGTGCCCGGGTCAAAGAATTCGTCGAGCGACTTCGATGGAGGAGGCGGATCAGCCTCCGGGATCTCGAAGAGCAATCCATCGGGAAAAATACCTGAGGCTCGCGTTACGGCGAATTGCCCTTCAGCGAGGAGCTCGGAATTGATCGCCAAATCGCTGAAACCCCACGGACAGAACTTGAGCGCCTGTAGTCGAAAATTCAGGGTGTCTTCGAGAAACCGGTCCTGGACCTGCAAGTGCTGAGGCGTCAGGAACGTACCTTTGGTCCAGAGGATTGGTTTCAGTTGCTTCATTGTCGGCGCCGCAAAACGCCCTGTCGGACAGTCAGGAATCAGGTCCCGACCATTTTTACACGGCTGCCCACGATAACAATTCCTGAGCTTGGAAGCAAAGCGACGGGGTGGGAAGTCTCCTGGGTGTCACGAGTTGAACTGGTGCCATTCCCAATTCGACTGAGTTGTCTCTTTGTTTCCGCCTTTTGGAAGAAGCGTCTGGCGGGCTGGACTATTGATTGGTTGAATCCTGGTCGGTGCTCCACAACCCTTCCATGAACTTCATCCAGTCGTGTGTCTGGGCGCGCCAGATGCGTGCGGCACTGCGCGAGAAAAGGGCCGTGCCAAAGTCGCCGCGAGCGCGGCGCAGCACCAATTTGATCTCGTCGATTACATCTTCGGGAAGATTACTGTTGGATTCGAGGCTTTGCAGCATTTCGAACATGTCGGGTGCAGCCGCAATCAGGCTGGCATTGGCATTCGCCTCGGTCTCAGCGTCTACTGACGCCACTGGCTGCCCACAACGATCCACTACCCTCGACATCTTCTGAGGATCAACCCGCCACATCCCTGAGGTCACTTTACTCTTAGCCATACACTGCCTTTAAGAAGAGAATCCTTCTTTTAGTGTCTTACACCTATTTTCTGAGATGAAACGTAACCCTTCAAGGTTACTAAAGGTTTTTAGGGGGTTAGCAGAGTGGTTCTCGGTACTCCAATTTCTTGGAGCAAAGTTATGAGAAGACAAGGCGTTATGCCAGGGTTGATTTTGGTTCCGGCTCTGCTAGAATGCCCGGCAGCCTGAAACGGCCCGGGGATACTTAGATGCCGATGCAGTGTTGTATGGGCGCGACCATGATGTGCACGATGGGCATGGCCCCGAGCTCGCTAGTCGTACTGCCCACGAATCGCGTCCTCACCGACCAAATGCCCGACGCCAACATCATGGATCACATTCCTATGACGAATATCATGCCGTTCGGCATGTGCATGTCGCCCGCGAATCCGACGGTAGCGGCGGCGACAGCAGCGGCCATGGGAGTGCTAACGCCAATGCCGTGTATCCCTGCCACGGTAGCGCCTTGGGTCCCGGGAGCCCCCACCGTCTTGCTCGGCAATATGCCCACCCTCGACAACACTTCGACCTTGATGTGTATGTGGGCCGGAGTGATCACGTTCGTTATGCCGGGCGAGCTCACGGTGATGGTACCGTAAGAAGTTCATTCACCAGACCGAAGGAGCACGAGATGGCCGGCGCCAGTCCTCCCGGACCAACTGATCCACTCAAAAAGCCCGCCGAGACCAAGGACGGGACTACTCCACTCGCACCGGGGCAATCTCCGGGAATTACGGGAGGAAGTGCGGGTTCTGCCACTCCGGCTGCGGGCGCCGCTGCGGCGCCGGGAAAAGGTGCAAGCATCAATATCGATCCTCCTGCAAACACACCCAAAGCAAGTGATGGTGGCGCACTATTTTCGATTTCCGCAGACCCGACAATGCCTGTGATCAACGCCAAAGTCAGCGTGGCAGGCATCACCTCCGGGGCGGATCCTACAGCGACGACAGAGTTCGCATGGACGGCAACGGTCAGCTACGACTCGAAAAATACTCTGTACGGCGTTTCTTCCGGGAAGTGCAAATTTAGCGGAGCTCCGGCAAAGGACGTGACCCGTAAGATTGACGCCATCAAGAGGGAAGGTAAAGTTATGGGAGGCGCGATCGCGATCAACTTTGACAAAATTCGCGGAGGCGATCTGCTCATCTCGGTGACCGCTACGGTTGGCGGACAGGTCATAAAAGGTGAGACCAAGGGATGGAGAATTCAAGGCACCAACCCGGACTTCGCGACTGTGAACAAGGAACTGCCGGACGACGCATTCCGGAGACTCACTTGCCTGGAAAGCCAGAAGAAACAGTTCGTAACGTCCTCAGGCGAAGCCAACGCCGTGTACCCGCAGTTTAGTTCGGACGGCTGTCTCGGGGTGGGTATCTGCCAGCTTACCAACCCGCAGCCCACTGACGATCAGATCTGGGACTGGAAAGAGAACGTAAAAGCTGGACTCGTTCTCTACAAAGAGAAGAGAAACACGGCGAAGGGATATCCGGCGAAAGTGGCAGCGTCTGCGAGCTTTCTGAAGCTGGTGAAGGATTACAACGACAACCTGGCGAAAGCACCGGCACCCGCTGCGGGGCCAACTCCTGGCCAAGCGCCAGGATCGACTGTACCAACAGCCTCGCCAACGCCAAGTCCCGCAGTTGCTCCAGCTGCTGCTCCGGCAGGCGCCGCAGCGCCTGCGTCAGCCGCGCCGGCCCCTCCTAAAGTGACCGTAAAAGTGCCAGAGTTTACGGAGGATCAGTTACAGGATGACACCATTCGTGGATTCAATGGATGGGCTGGCGACGATGGATTTACTGTAGGCCCTAATGGCAAGCCGTGGCTCCATGAATTCCGTATTAAAGNGGATCCCAACACCAAGGCCCTTATCGTCGAAGGCGATTCAAAGTCAGGAACGGTGAATGCGGTGTGGGAGCGAGTACCGAAGGAAGACCGACCCTCGACTGGTGATCCGGGTTACGTCGATGATGTGAAAAGCTACGATCCGAGCAATTGTGTACGAACGAAAAAAAAGTAGCCACACTATCTTGAGGACTAGTCCGCGAAGCCCTTCATCTCTGGTTCGATTGGCCATTGTTCTTCTAGGGCTCTGGTTGCCTTGCGTGCTATTTTCGCAGACCGCGGGCAAGTCAGCGAACTCTGCCAGCGTCCATCACAAGCAGGCCCGCAGACACACAACCAGCAAGAAAAGTGACTTNGCATATTTTNTTAACCTCACCGGTGATTTCGAGAAGATCGATCTTGGCACGGGGAAGGAAGCTGCTCACGGACAGGTTCCGGTTGCGGCCAAGCTCGTCCAGCCGTTTCAGACTTCAGGATTCAACGGCTGCATCTTGTGCGGCGTACGATACGACAGAAGATATGGGCGCTTCTACCTCGCTTTGGCGAAACATCTCGACGATGCGGACAGTGGCAGTGACAATTTCGAAATTGTGTCCGTAGCCCCTCCGCGAATGTACACAGCCATGCGCGCGGACGTCAGTTTTGCCGTGCCGATCATTCTGATAAATCCTGATGGGAGCCGGGTGCTCGCAAGCTACCAACTCAATCCAAATGCCACATCCGCCGGTCAACTAGAGTACGGTTTATCCATATTCAACGCGCCAGCCCTTAAATTAATACGAGCAGATAAGGAGAGCATCTCCGCTGACGCCTTCGCGAACGGATCTATTATCAAGTCACAGTTTTCGGACCAGGCGTATTTTGGCGAAGACGGCGGCATTTACGATCAATTCTCACGTAGTACGTTGGTCAATGATCAGATGAATAAAGTCACGATCGATCCCGCTAAGGTTCTGGTGAAATCCGGCCGCAAAGACCTGGCGCCGTTCGCGCTCGTCGATGTCAACACGAAAGCCTCAACGTTTGAAGTCAGTTACGTAGATTCGGCTGTGGGCAAAACTCTCGTCGCACTGAGCGCCTCCGGAAAGGGGCCACGAGCGCTGCTTGTGATCGACCTAAAGAAGCAGACCTTTTCCGCTCCGGTGAAAGTATCCGAGGTAGTCATTCCGGCAACGCATTTGACTCCAGATGGCTTGCAAATATTGATCGAAGATTCGGAACTTCGCCATCGCGAAGGTGCCAAGCCCGACGAACCGCAAGATGCTCTATTCAAGACAGGCAAGCTGATTCTTTACGATGTGAGCGGTTCGAAGAAGGTCCGTGAAGTTTCTTCCCCGGTAATTTCCGGCTTCAATTCACGATTGGCCTGTACATCCGCGGACGCTAAGACCGCGTTCTTCGCGCACGACGGTCATCTCTTCGCCATCGACTTGCTCAAGGGAAAGACGCTGGAGATGGCAACTCAGTCGCAATTCGTCTTCGACAAATGGACGCGTTGCGTGATGGCCGACCGTTGACTGTGGTTGTCCGGAAATTTCTAATTCAGTTTTGTTCCCTTGCTGCCATCGTCGGCAGTATCGGGATCCTTCGGATCCTCGGGAGAATCCGGATTGCCTCCGCTCGGATCTGAGGTCATTGCAGGCATGCTGCCGCTGTTGAGGTAGACAAACGGAGTGCCAGTGACGAATACGCCGCCGGGTCCGATGTCCACCGAGTTGGAACCTGACTTCAGTGTGATTCCCGCAGGGCATTCAATCACGATGCCGGCCTGCCCGGTCAGGTGGATACTCATCGCGGTCATCGCGTATCCCATGGTGATCGAATCGTTCTTCCCGCCAGTAACGGAAAGAGAAACATTGCCGGTGACGCTCTCGCTCTGATTTCCGGTGATTGAGAGAGACTTGTTCCCGGTAACCTTCTCCATCTGGTTCCCGCCGATTTGCAGCGACATGTTGGCGTCGACCTTCTCGAAATGACTGCCCTGGACGTGCATGTGCTTTTCGGCCTGCACTTGCTCCTGCTGATTGGCGGTCACAATCAAATGCCGGTTGGCTCCGATAAATTCGCGGGAATCGTTCTCCACGCGCAGGTCCATATCTTTCTCGGCGTTCATGAAAATCTGTTCTTGATCTGCGAGGTCCTCAAAGCGCAATTCGTTGTAGTTAGACGAACCGCCGCCCTTGGAGCTCCGGGACATAAAAGTGCTGCGGGTCTGGTAGTCGGGTAGCGTGTACGGAGGCATCTGGTCCTCGTTGTAGACACGCCCGGTAATGACGGGACGATCGGGATCTCCTTCCAGAAAACTTACGAGTACTTCCTGGCCAATACGCGGGATCCACATCGCCCCCCAGTTCCCGCCTGCCCAAGGCTGCGAGACGCGAATCCAGCAAGAACTGTTCTCGTTCTTCTCGCCAAGCCGATCCCAGTAGAACTGCACAATCACTCGTCCGTACTTGTCGACCCAGATCTCTTCGCCCGACTTGCCGACGACCAGAGCCGGCTGTGGCCCCTGGACAAATGGCTTCGGAGTGACGCGTGGATGCCGATAAGGTACCGACGCAGGAATACACGTCAGATGATTGTTATAAGTTTCGGCTGGGCTTGCACCCGCGACATATGTATTGCCCGCTGACGCGAAGTGTCTCACTTCGGTGACGACGTAGGAGGTGTTCTGGTCGTCACGGTAGTGATTCTTGAGCGCGAAGGAAAATCCTGACATCATGCCTCGGCAGTTGCCGGCGGCGGACACCACCATGGATCCAGTTTCTTCCTCCTGCATCCTGATCTTTGCAACCGTGTCGCCCTGATCTTTCGTAGTGTGCAGCCCCGGGTAATCGAACAACTCCAGCCCCTGGCTGGCGGATAGACTAATCACCGTGGGATCGTTGCTCAGCAAGCTTGTGGAAGGCGTGGTGAAGTTGTAATCCGTGACCGAGTACTTTCCTGTTTTCACTTCCTGTCCCACGTGCCAGTTGGAGATTATCTCGGGATCCGCGAGTCCTCCGACTTCGGTGTCGTAGCTGATCGGAGAGCCAGGAATTGCCGGCAGATTGCTCGATTGATCCGCAAGCACCATGGTGTGTTTGCCCTCCGTAGTGTGGTCGAAGTAGTAAAAGATCCCGAATTCTTCCATGAGCCGCGAAACAAAGTTGAATGATGTCTCGCGGTATTGCACGCAGTACTCAAGTTGCGGATAGCTGCTCTTGAGGTTCGGCTTGAAATCTTTGAAGCTGAAGGGGTCGAAGATTTTGCTAATGATGTCTGGAACCGCCATGTTCTGGAAAATGCGGCAATCAGCCTGGCGCGTCAGAAACCAGAGCCATGGCACCACCTGGGCACGGTAGTGCGTAAAGAGGCGCTTGTCAGTTTCTCCTTGGGTAAAGCGGCTGACGAATCCGTTGATGTACCGCGGCGAGCCGTCCGGCAATTGCAAGGTTATCGAGATCTTCTGTCCGACGATATCGCTAAATGAGATCGAATCGTTGTCGTATGCCAGCAGATCCAGTTCGTAGCTGAACAGACGAGAGATGCCCTCGTAGCCATTGAGTTCCTGCAGCAGCAGAACATCCTTCCCCACTGGAGTATCAATGGCCAACAGCCGATGGTCTTGAGAGTAACTTTCGTCGGGCAAGGGTCTGTCCTTCGCTCTGGATTACATCAATGTGCGCCAGCAATTCTACGCCGAGTTGATCCGTTGTCTCCCTTTACTGGTACACAAACGAGCCGTCGTTGCCGATGTTGATGTTGATGCGAGACATCACTTCACCTGCGGCCATCGAGCTCAGCAACTGGCGCGATATATCGGGGAGTAGCGTATTGGTCAAAATGTTATCGACGTTCCGCGCGCCGCTTTCAACTTCAGTGCATCGCTTCGCGACTTCATCGACCAACGCCGCGTCGTAGGTGAGTTCAATCTTGTGATTTTCCTGGATGCGACGTTGTATTTTGCCCAGCTTCAGCCGGATGATCTGTTTCAGATTCTCATCGCGAACGGGCATGTAGGGAATCAGAACCATTCGCCCGAGGAACGCCGGCTTAAATATCTTGTTCAGCTCCGGCTTCAGAGCCTTGGCCAGACCATCCGGACCTGGCGCGGTCTCGGGATCAGCGCAAAGTTTCGCCATGGTATCCGTTCCAGCGTTTGTGGTCAGAATAATGATCGTGTTTTTGAAATCGATCTCGCGCCCTTCACCGTCTTCCATCATGCCCTTGTCGAATACCTGATAGAAGAGCTCCAGCACATCGGGATGTGCTTTTTCAACTTCGTCCAGCAGCACGACCGAGTATGGACGGCGACGCACTGCTTCGGTGAGGACCCCACCTTCTCCATATCCGACGTAGCCCGGAGGGGAACCTTTCAGGGTCGAGACCGTATGCGATTCCTGAAATTCCGACATGTTGATTGTGATCAGGTTTCGTTCACCGCCGTAGAGGAGGTCCGATAGCGCCAACGCGGTTTCGGTCTTGCCAACACCACTTGGACCGACGAGCATGAAAACACCGATCGGCTTGTTGGGATCGTCGAGACGAGCGCGTGAGGG
>AP72_2010_repI_A10DRAFT_1000183_pt1 | contig 10569 bp, 8 predicted proteins | sample AmaPasreplicIA10_FD_9194 | JGI IMG/M metagenome (IMG submission 9194) | reverse complement strand
AAAAAAGAAATACGGATTGGCAACGGCTTGTATCGGCGGCGGCCAGGGAATCGCGATAGTCGTGGAAAGCATGAACCTGACTTAATAGTCGGGACTTACCCAGATCAACACGAATCAGTTACAAGCCCTCGAACAACGAATATGCGTGAACAACCCTTGTTTCGAGTTGCCGCACTCGCATTCCTAATGGTTGTCTGCGGCCGACTTCTTGTTGCCCAATCACCGGTTGTCGTTCAGATCGATGCCAACAAGAGTCTCGGCACTCTGCCGCCCATTTGGAACTACTTTGGATATGACGAGCCCAACTACACCTATGCAACGCACGGAAAAGAACTGATCGTGGAACTTGCCGCCAGCAACCGCTCGCGAGTGCAAATTCGCACGCACAATCTCCTCACAACTGGGGATGGCATTCCCGCCCTGAAGTGGGGATCGACCAACGCGTACATAGAAGATTCAGCCGGGAATCCGACTTACGACTGGAAAATTGTCGATCAGATCTTCGACACCTATCTCAACTCGGGAGCAGTTCCGTTCGTCGAAATCGGTTTCATGCCGGAGGCGCTTTCGACGCATCCCGCGCCATATCGGCATCGCTTTCCGAATGGTGAACTCTTTACNGGTTGGACCTATCCACCCAAGGACTATGGCAAGTGGCGGGAACTCGTCTATCAATTTGCGCTACATTGCATCGCGCGCTACGGGAAGAGCGAAGTTGCGTCATGGAATTGGGAGGTTTGGAACGAGCCCGACATTCCGTACTGGCATGGAACTCCTGAAGAGTACAACAAACTCTACGACTACGCAGTCGATGGTGTCCGGCATGCCCTGCCGGAAGCGAAAGTTGGAGGGCCGGCGACGACCGGCCCCGGTGCCGCCAAGGCAGCCTCATTCCTAAAACAATTTCTGCAGCACTGTGCTTCGGGAACGAACTTTGCCACTGGAAAGACTGGAGCCCCACTGGATTTCATCAGCTTTCATGCGAAAGGCGCACCCGAGCTGAAGGACGGCCATGTGCAAATGGGATTGGCACACGAACTCCGGGATGTGGATGAGGGTCTAAAGATCGTTGCCTCGTTTCCACAATTCGCCAATTTGCCCGTGATTCTGACCGAGGCTGATCCCGAAGGCTGTGCCGCGTGTTCCGCGAAGGATCACCCGCAAAATGCCTATCGGAACGGAACGCTGTATCCGGCGTATACGGCAGTCGCGATCCGCGAGATGCTGGATCTGAATGCTCGCTCGAAAACGAACCTCACCGGCATCCTGACTTGGGCGTTCGAGTTTGAAGATCAGCCCTACTTCCTGGGATATAGAACTCTGGCGACAAACGGAATCGATAAGCCGGTGATGAATCTATTTCGCATGTTGGGCTTTATGTCGGGTGAACGGGTCGAGGTAAAAAGCGACGCTGCAACCAGCCTTGATGAAATACTCGCGACCGGAATACAGAGGAAAGCCAACGTCGATGGGCTTGGGGTTCGTAATGACCACGGGGTCACGGTATTGTTGTGGAATTACCGAGATGATGAGGCCCAGGCGGCTGAAGCACCCGTGCAACTGAATGTGGAGGGCCTGCCTGCGAGCTCAAAGAAGATTCTGCTGACACACTACCGCATTGACCAGAACCACAGCAGTTCCTATACAGTGTGGAAGGCGATGGGTTCCGAGCAGTCGCCGAACCCGCAGCAATACGAGTCGTTAAAGGCAGCGGGTCAGTTGCAACTGCTGGAGTCGCCCCGGTGGCTTGAGAGTAAGGACGGCAGTGTTCGACTGGATTTCCCGATGCCAGGGGAAAGCGTGTCACTGGTGGAGTTGAGTTGGTAGGTAAGCTTATGGAAATTAAGAAAGTTGGAGTTCTCGGCTGTGGGTTGATGGGCTCGGGCATCGCACAAGTCTCGGTGATGGCAGGTTTTGAAGTCACTGTGCTGGAAGTCGAGCAGAAATTCCTCGACAAAGGATTCGCGGGTATCGAGAAGTCTTTGACCAAGTTCGTGGAAAGGCCGGTGGAGAAGGGCGGAATTACTGCCGAGCAGAAGGATGCCGTTCGCGCCAGGCTTAAAGGGACAACCAACAAGTCCGATCTCGCCGACTGCGACATCATCATTGAAGCCATCATCGAAAACGTCGAAGAGAAAAAGAAAATGTACGCATCGATCGATGGAATCGTGAAAAAAGACGCCATCTTCGCAACTAACACGTCATCCATCTCCGTGACTGAGCTTCTGACAGCGGTAAAGCGCCCCGAGCGCTTCATCGGGCTGCACTTTTTCAATCCGGTGCCGTTGATGAAGTTGGTCGAGGTGGTCCGCACGATTGCTACCGCCGACGATGTCTACGAGGCGGCCTACGCATTTGGGAAAAAGTTGGGGAAGGTTCCGGTACGTACGTCGGACAAAACTGGGTTCATTGTGAACCGCCTGCTGGTGCCCTATTTGCTGGACGCGATCCGTGCGTACGAGGAAGGTGTGGGTTCGATCGAGGATATCGATAACGCAATGAAGCTTGGCTGCGGGTATCCCATGGGCCCCTTCACCCTCCTCGATTTCGTCGGCCTCGACACGACCTACTACATCACGCATGTGATGTACGACGAATTCAAGGAGCGTCGCTTCGCGTCTCCTCCTCTACTGAAGAGGCTTGTGATGGCGGGCTGGTACGGTCGGAAATCGGGTCGCGGCTTCTATGATTACTCGGACCCAGAAAAGCCACGCGCCCTGAAACTTTAAATTCTTTGCCGCGGATCAACGCGGATGAACACGGATAATTCGAATTATCAATACCCTGGATGTCGGCTGGAGAATGTCAACTGTGAAGCGAAGATTTGGAGGCGGTTGTTGATCCGCGTAGATCCGCGTGAATCCGTGGCCGATTGGAATTTATGAACTACGAAAACATCATCCTCGAAAAGAAGAATGCGATTGCCTACATTACCGTGAACCGCCCGAAGGTCTTGAACGCCCTGAACATGGCCACAATGGAGGAGTTGCGCTCCGCGTTTCACGACATCAAAAGCGACTCCTCGCTTCGCGTTGTCATCTTCACGGGTTCGGGCGAAAAAGCTTTCATTGCCGGTGCCGACATAGGCGAACTTTCGAAGCAGGATGCCGTCACCGGCAAGGAATATACGCATCGCGGGCAAAACGTGCTGAATCTGATTGAGAATCTCGGGAAGCCTGTCATTGCCTGCCTCAATGGATTCGCCCTGGGCGGTGGCTGCGAGATTGCCATGGCCTGCACCATGCGCCTCGCCAGCGACAACGCAAAGCTGGGGCAGCCCGAAGTGAAGCTCGGAATCATCCCTGGATATGGTGGAACTCAGCGGCTGCCGCGGCTGGTGGGCAAAGGGATCGCCATGCAAATGGTGCTCGCCGGAGAAATGATTACGGCACAAGAGGCGCATCGCATTGGTCTGGTGAATGAGGTTACGACGCCCGCCGAATTGATTCCCCGAGCCGAGGCGATCGCTGCGAAGATCATCGGCAATGCTCCTTTGGCTGTGCAGTATGCGATGGAAGCAGTGAACAAAGGAATGGAAATGACCCTTAGCGAAGGGCTCTATCTAGAGGCGGTTTTGTTTGCCGTTTCCTGCTCGACCGAGGACAAGACGGAGGGGACGCGGGCGTTCCTCGAGAAGCGGAACGCGCAGTTCAAGGGCAAATGAGCTCTTACCGCGGATTTATAAAGATCGTCACGCATTCAAACCATTCACCACAGAGGACACAGAGATCACCGGGAAAAACAAACTGAAGATTGAGTCGGTGCCTCAGACGCTAGCAGTGATTGAGGGCAAGATTGACGCGTCCGGGAAGCGGTTTGCGATTGTAGTTTCACGGTTCAATTCGTTTATTACCGAACGGCTACTCCTGAGCGCTTTTGACGGATTGATTCGCACCGGAGCAGCGAAAAAAGACATTGCTGTAGTTCGTGTCCCGGGCGCCTTTGAGATTCCATCAGCCTCTAGGACGTTGGCATCGACTGGGAAGTATGACGCCATCATCTGCATCGGGTGCCTGCTGCGCGGAGACACCGCGCATTACGACGTAATCGTGAATGAAGTCTCTCGCGGTATCGGACAGTCGGCGCAGGAGACCGGTGTCCCTCACGCGTTCGGAGTCCTCACTTGTGACAGTCTGGAACAAGCCATCGATCGAGCCGGATTGAAGATGGGAAACAAAGGTTTTGAAGCGGCGCTGGCGGCGGTCGAGATGGCCTCATTAACTGCAGACGTCAGGCGTGCGGCGTCCGACGTCAGGAAATCCAAGGTCGACCCGCAGTCGGCTGACAGAAAAGCTAAATCGCGCAGGTCGCGCACAGCAAAACGTTCAGGCTGAGAATCCATGTTGCGCTGGCGGCTTCTCATAACAGCACGTCCTCCATGTAAACTGATGACCTACAACCGTCCGGCTTCGCTGGATGCTGATGGCTGAGAGCTGAAGGCTAGAATGGGCACCCGCCGCAAATCCCGTGAGATCGTCCTGCAGATGCTTTTCCAGTCAGACATGGGAAAGCAGAATGCCGATCAGGTGCGAAAAACTTTCTGGGCCGAGCACGGATCGGCAAGCGACGAAGTTCGGGGCTTTGCCGACGATCTATTTCGCACCGCGACAGACCGCGTGACTGAAATCGACTCGCTGATCGAGAAACATGCCGAGCACTGGCGCATGGAGCGGATGGCAGCGGTCGATCGAAACCTGCTGCGCGCCGCAGTAGCAGAACTACTCGCTTATCCCGATACTCCGCGGGCGGTGGTCATCAATGAAGCCCTCGAGATTGCCCGGAAATTCTCCTCTCCGGAGTCCGTGCATTTCGTTAACGGCGTGTTAGACAGCGTCGGCAAAGACCTGGAAAGCAGCACCAAGTAGCAACCCTCCGCTCCTCGCCGCGCAGCGCATTTTTTCACGCTATCTACATTTCCTGGAACAGAGGTGCTCAGGTCCAATTACGGTTTTACGATCGCCATGTTGAGTGTGCAAGGCCCCGCGCTAGGAGTGAGAGAACAGAATGGATTGGCTCCATTTGGGAGGTTGGGAAAGGACAGTGGAATAGCGTCGCTTCCGCCGAGCGTCGTGCTCACCTCGTGCAACATGCCATCACTACCGGAAATGATTATCGTCCCTGAGTCACTCGAAATGTCCGCTGTTAAAGGAGTGGCATTGTTCTGCAATTCAATACCGCCGGTAACGGATCCGGTAATGAAGCTGTACACAAGAATGCTGGACGTGCTGGATGAAACGACATAGAGCTGCGTGCCGTCAGCCGAATAAAAGAAATTCACTGGCTGCAAATTGCCTTGACCGAGCTCGATCCGCTGTACGCTGCGCAAGGGATCTCCACTGAGGAACTGCAGTCCCTGCGAGCAGAGAGTTCCGGCAGTCGGGATGGTAACGTTAGAGGTAACGATGTTAATCCCAGTGGAGTCCAGAATGAGAACGTGAATGCCATCAGGAATAACGTTGCCGAAGGAATCCTTGCCATCGATGTGCAACGCTGGCAAAACCTTCATAAACAACGGATCCGATGGCAAGGGAATGCTGGCAACCGGCTGAATGGGAGCGAGGGCCGGATTCGTGCAGTTAGGGTAAGCGGTCAGATTCGCTGCTACACCCCCGGCGGATTCCGCGACGAACAGGAACGCTCCGTTGGGCGAATAACCAAGTGATTTGGCCGGACCCGCAAGAGCGATCGGTCCTTGCAGCGCCTGCACCGGCGAGTAGATGTACATCGAATTGGTAGTCGATCCGCCTACGATGTAAGCCTTTGATCCGTCCGGAGACAGGGATGCCAAGCTGGCCAGCGGGATGTTTAGTGCAGTCGTTGCTGTGGGACTTGAAGAACTGACCACATAGACCTGGTTAGGCGTATGCCGGGTATCCGAAATGATTGCATTTGTTCCATTCGGCGAAACCGCCAGTGCTGTTCCCGTAACCGTTCCCAGTGACGTGTAAGGGCTACTGGTTGTTCCGAAACTGGCGGGATTAATAATCACAGCGCCAAAATTGCTACCCATGAATACTTTGTCGCCGGCAGGGCTGAAAAGAAATGAGTTCGGCGGTGTTGGCAGGGGATTCTCGTTTCCCACCGACGGCTTTGCGGTGGAAAAGGAGTATGCCGAGGTCGAGCATGAGGACGGAAGTTCGTTGGCGCACCCGTTACTCGATGCCAGGACAGCTGGGGATGCCGGCGCACCGCTTACCAGGCCTGAGATCGCTGCTATCGGTGAGAGCGCATACTCCGTATTTGGCGATTTGAACACCGGCGAGGAGTAGACCGGAGTGGGAATCAGTTCCTGACAATTGGAGAACAGCGGATACAACGCCGTGAAGAAGGCCGTGCATGCGTCCACCTTGGCTTTAGTGGACAAGGAGTTCGGGATCATTGGATAGCCGACATTACACGTTGGAGGCGAACATGATGCGGTGACGGTTGCCGTTCCCGGCGACGGGACTGAAAGGGCGCATGACTGGGTACAACTTGCGGCGGTACTTATAACCGCCGGTTGCGAAGAGGTCCATGTTAGAGGGATCTTGCTTAGAACAATCGCGTTGTCAGTATTGGGCAGGGAACTATTGCCCATGACGTCCATGAGAGTGGCGACTGCCGTCTGGCCAGACGATGACCCTTTAGCGGCTGCGAAAGTTGTTCGTGTGGAACCGGCAGCGCCGAGTTCGAGAGCAATGTTCTGGATCGGACAGGTCGAAAAAAAGTCGAGCAGAGGCGCCACTGCACCGCTGGAATTCGTGATCTGAGGTTGGCGGAAGGAGTTACTGCTTACGCCGCTCGCGGTGGCGAAAATGTAAGTCATCCCAGGCACCGCCGCTGTTGCGGTGGCTTGGTTGGTCGCAAAGTTGAAGGTCTCATTCGTGCCCGGAATGAAAGTCGTGTTCGACAAAGGGACGAGGTTCACTACGGTCGAGTTGTTAGCGGACCATGTGAAGGGACCGACCGAGGCTGTAATGTCGCTGCCCTGGCTGAAAGCGTGCGCCTCTACCGTCATGGATTGGCTCTGCGAAAGGCAGGGCTCCTGCACCGGTTCTCCGTTTGGCACCACCCCGGTAACCGTAATGTTGTCGATCGGGGGATGGACAAAAACGTAGGTGGGCACACTACTTGCCCCCAAAGCGCTGGCGGTAACAAAGGCCGGGCCCGTTGTGCCGGGGGTGCATGTGGTGAAAGCACCATCCCAGTGGCCCGCGCAGGCGACTCCGTTCGGCGACACGTTCAAAATCGAGGTGTCACTGGAGGTGTAGGTAATCGTGACGTTCAGAGTGGTTCCACTAGGAGTCTGGGCTGACGCGGTGAAGCCCAAGACTCCGCCGAGAGTTAGTGACATGGCGCTCGCTGGGTTGAGATTAATCTTCCCCGGAAATAGGGGAGGTCCGGGTTTGCTGCTGCCGCATCCGGCTAAGTTCAACAGTGAAAAGATGGCAAACGCAAGCCACGCACCGCACGAACGGAACCTACCCATGCACTCCTCTTTTTATGCTCTCGTGCTCACTGCGCCTGACCTGACCCCGACCCAAATTCATGCCGGCGCGATAAATGATTTGGAAAACTTGTAGTGTAGAGGCTGTAGCCGGAATCGGCAAGTTGAGGCGCTTGGGAGGCGTGAGCGCGCATCCTTTGTGCGCGGGAGCCTCCTGCCGAAATCCTGAGCCGCGGTTTTTGCGGGCGAAGGATCTCTGTTAGTGCAGGCTGCCTGCGTCTGTCCCGACCCTCCCAGTGTGATGCAAAAAGACGAGTTGACGATGTTTCGACGCGCTTGCTATAGTAGTTTGGTTCCGCGAGTTCATCCAGGCTTGTTGTGTGCCGCGACTTTTTTGCGGGCGTGTGTGCAAAGAGAGTAGCGGTCGAGCTTTAGAGAAACGGGTTTCCGGATGGAAGTAGGGTTCGGAAACATTCCTCGCTGAAACGTACCTGCGGTGCCTTTCGCCCTTATGCGAAGGGATATGCAGGGCAAGGCTGACGAAACGGAGTGCCCCCGGAATTTGGCCGGGCGCCACCGTCGGCGGCGTAAGTCTTAAAGGGAATCCAGAATCTCTCGTCAGCGCGCGCGAAGTAGCGCGCGATAAGCGATGAGAAGTAATGGCGGGCTTGTGGCCGGTCATGACCACGGATGCGCGTTCCGAAACTGTGGATTTAGAGGCCGTGTGAGCACGGCCAAGGAGTGGCAAGAGTGCCTACGTTTAATCAGTTAGTGGCGCAAGGCCGCAAGCGGCCTCGATACAAGACGGCCAGTCCTGCGTTGCAGGGATGCCCGCAAAAGCGCGGCGTTTGCACCCGCGTATACACGCAGACTCCTAAGAAGCCAAACTCAGCGTTGCGGAAGGTCGCGCGGGTTCGGCTGACGAACGGCATTGAAGTCACGACGTACATTCCCGGTGTCGGGCACAACCTCCAGGAACACTCGATTGTGCTGATCCGCGGGGGCCGTGTGAAGGACCTGCCGGGCGTGCGTTATCACGTGATTCGCGGAACGCTGGATGCCGTTGGCGTCGCGAACCGCATGCAGGGACGCTCGAAGTACGGAGCCAAGCGGCCGAAGAAGGGATAAAGCTGAATGCCTCGTAAAGGACATATCGCAAAGCGGACGGTGCCGGCCGATGCGGTGTACGGCTCGGATCTGGTAACCAAGTTCATTAACTCGATGATGTGGCAGGGAAAGCGGTCGACGGCTGAAGGCATCTTCTATGAGGCTCTGACCAAGTTGGAGTCCAAAGGCGGAGACGAAGCCATCAAGTTGTTCAAGAAGGCCGTCGAGAATGCAAAGCCGCTGCTGGAAGTAAAGACCCGCCGGGTCGGTGGCGCGAACTATCAGGTGCCGGTAGAAGTAAATGCCGACCGACGGACGTCGCTCGCGATCCGCTGGATTATTAGTTATGCACGTGAGCGTGGCGAAAAGGGCATGGTCGACAAGCTGAGCAACGAGTTGCTCGATGCCGCCAATAGCCGTGGCGCCGCCATCAAGAAAAAAGAAGACGTCCATCGCATGGCGGAAGCAAACAAGGCATTCGCGCATTACAGGTGGTAAGAGAAGTTCCATAGGTCCTTCGCGGCAGAAGGCGCTCAGGATGACAAGGTTTAGTTAGCAGCTGGAAGCTGATTTTCGGAGCCCCCAGAAAGAGTTAGTCGTGCCAAGAACAGTTCCATTAGAGCGTTGCAGAAACATCGGCATCATGGCGCACATCGATGCCGGCAAGACCACTACGACCGAGCGCATCCTGTTCTATACGGGCAGGACGCACCGCATCGGAGAGGTCCATGAAGGCACTGCGACCATGGACTGGATGGAGCAGGAGCAGGAGCGCGGTATCACGATTACGTCCGCGGCGACCACCTGCACCTGGCGCGACATCCGTATCAACATCATCGATACGCCCGGCCACGTGGATTTCACGGCCGAAGTGGAGCGTTCCTTGCGCGTGCTGGATGGCGCAGTCGCGGTGTTTGACGCTGTTCATGGTGTGCAGCCGCAGTCCGAAAAAGTGTGGCGCCAGGCCGATAAGTACGGCGTCCCGCGAATTTGCTTTATTAACAAGATCGACAAGATGGGTGCTGATTTTGAGCATGCCATCGACACCATCCGCAAGCGCCTCAGTGCCAAGCCCGTCGCGATTCAAATTCCCATCGGACAAGAAGCGAAATTCCTCGGCGTAATCGATCTGCTCGCGATGCAAGCGATCATCTGGAAAGACGAGACGATGGGAGCTGAATACGTCACGGAAGAAATTCCCGCCGAACTGAAGAAGAAGGCCGAAGCCTTCCATGCTCAACTTGTCGAGACGGTTGCCGAGAACGACGACGAGATTCTGCACAAGTTCCTCGAAGGCGAAGAGATTTCTGCTGATGAATTGCGGAAGTCGCTCCGCAAGTCCACGATTGAATTGAAAGTATTCCCGGTGGTGGTGGGAACGGCGTTCAAGAATAAAGGTGTGCAGCCGCTGCTGGATGCTGTGGTGGATTACCTCCCTTCGCCGCTCGATATCGGCGAGACGCACGGAAAAAATCCCAATAACGGGCAGGAAGTCACGCGCAAGCCCGACGATAAAGAGCCATTTTCGGCCCTGGCGTTCAAGATCATGGCCGATCCGTTTGTCGGCCAGCTCACGTTCATTCGCGTCTACTCTGGTCAGCTTAAAACCGGCGACTCCGTGCTGAATGTGCGCACCGGAAAGACCGAGCGCATCGGGCGTCTTCTGAAGATGCACGCGAACAAGCGAGAAGAGATCTCCGAGATACTGGCTGGCGACATTTGCGCCGCCGTTGGTTTGAAGAACGTTTCAACCGGCGACACGATCTGTAATGAACAACATCCCATCGCGCTGGAGTCGATCGAGTTTGCGGCTCCTGTGATCTCGGTCGCTGTTGAACCCAAGACCAAGGCTGACCAGGAAAAGATGGGCATGGCGCTCGGACGTCTGGCCCAGGAAGATCCCACCTTTAAGGTTCACACCGATCCCGATAGCGGACAGACCATCATCAGCGGCATGGGCGAGTTGCATCTCGAAATCATCGTCGACCGCATGATGCGCGAGTACAAGGTCGAAGCCAACGTCGGCAAGCCGCAGG
>AP72_2010_repI_A10DRAFT_1000182_pt1 | contig 10705 bp, 21 predicted proteins | sample AmaPasreplicIA10_FD_9194 | JGI IMG/M metagenome (IMG submission 9194) | reverse complement strand
TTGAGCGGCGGGATCGATAACACCCGGTATCCATTTGCCGCGTGCATTGATGGCGGCAACGTGTACCGCAGGGTCGGCCATTCCACGGTAGTACTCGTCATAGGCGACCGCACCACCGTTGTCGACGTCCCACGCAAACCAGATGACCGCGGTGCAGTTCCAACCGGGGTCGAGTCCGTACGATCGAGGCCAGTGGGCCGGGATCTGGAACGGCTGAATGAGCATAGCGTCTTCAGGTATTGGATAAATCGCTCCCACGCCATGCCCCGGTATGCCTGACTTACGAGCTTGGCGTTGCCACGGTGGCACGCCGCTCAGAATTTTCCGCTTCTCCTCGTCGGAGAGGTGCGGCACGTCGTCCATGTCCAGAAACACTGCTGCCTTCACTCGACAACCTCCCCATCCTCTTCGGACCACGTCTGCTCCGGTGTTAGTTCCGGTTCGGGACGCAGTGTGGGCATGTACTCGATCATCAGGTCACTGATACCGAGCAGCGGGGTCTCTGTCAGGATCAAGAGCCCGTTGTCCTCGCCGGGAACGGTGCTCATCAAACGCAACAGGCACTCGACGTAGATGTCCAGCTTGGGTTCTTCATCCAAGTGGATCAGATCCTGTCGCGTGCCTTGAAAACTCTCACGACCTTGGTCGTAAGACTTGAATTGCAGCGTCGAGACACCGCCCGTCGGCACGTGTCGCACGAAAACTGTCTCGCAGGCGTCCGCGAGTCCGTGCTTGACCGTCGTCCGGAGGATCAGATCGCCGGGAATCATCCCGGTCCCCTGCGCGGCTTGGTCTCCCGGCTTGCCGAGAAACTTGTACTGCAAAATGTCGCGCGTATTCTTCGCGGTGTCCGTCGCTACCCACGCTTCGACCGGGCGGTCGAACTTGTAGCCTTCCCACCAGTCAGGGTAGTCGCCTGTCAGGTGCAGAGTGTCCTCGTAAGTGCCGCAGTGGGTCTTGCCTGTTCGGTTACCACCGAAGAGGCCACGTTCAGTGTGCGTCTTTCCGAGACGGAAGAACTCCATCTGCTTCTTGTAGGCCGCCCGCACCTCAGGCGTACTAAACCAAGTCCGAATTGTCTCGCGGGACCGCCGCCGTTTCCTCGTTTCCAACAGCTCCAGTATCGCTAGAATTTGCTTCCTGTTCGACAGGTGTAAACTCTGCATCGTGGACCGTGGAATCGTCAAAACGGATGAGTCCGAGCCGCTCCTCTTCTGCGAGGAGTCGGGCAATGCGAGCGTTGATTTGCTCATTGGTCAACTTGTTGGTGACGTTGAGGTCCATCTGGACCTTCTCGCCCCACTTTTCAGGCATCGAGCCCGCCAGAAACCGCTGCAGGAGCCGAGAGTCACCCTTCAGTGACCTGTCGATCGCCTCGCGGTCGATGTGCACCGACGCGAGCGCTTCCGCGCGCTCCATGTCGGCGCGGAATTGTGGGTTGGTCTCCATCTCCATCGTGAAGTGGTAGTTTCCAACGCCGATCGCGCGCATCGCGTGGAGCATGTTGCCCGTGTCCACGTACGCGCGAATCAAAGTCTTCCTCTTATCGTCCGTCCACTCGAAATCTTCGGTCAGAGTCGGTGTTCGGACGAGCCCCAGATCCTGTTCAAGCGTGTGGACCGCGCTTCTAAACGCGACATTCCAGCTGAGACGGCCCACGAACTCGTGTTCCGTGCGGCCGCACGCTTTGGCGGCCGCTGCGAAGTCGCGAAGTTCGGAATACTTCGCGAGAAAGAGTTGGTCCACGGCTGACGGCGCATCTGGCTGTCCAACAATCGGCTTCGGCTGACGTGCCGGCGGGTGCGGAGCCTGCGGGCCGTCAAATTCTTTTACCCCAGCCACCCCGATCGGCGGCTTTCCGTTCTCTTTGCGCTTGCAGTCAACGCATTTGCGCGGGTTCGACACGAACCGCGGCGCGCGGTGGCCGTGCCGACACGACTCACCGATGTAGAAGTGCTGGTAGCCGCGAACCTCAGCCTCGCGCATCGTGATGAAGCGCGTCGGCATGAAGTTGTACATGTCGGGTTTGCCGTCCTTGTTCAGCGGCGCGACCGTCGAAGGGTCGCACGGCGGGAACTCAGGCGCGGTGCCAGTCTTCACTGCCACTCATGTAGTTCCCGTGACGGTCGTAGCCAGCCGACTGCTGCCACAACAGGCACTCGTTTAAACACTCGTCCGGGTCGATCGAGTAGATCGCCTTCTCCCAGACAAACACCAGCGGGCCGATGCCCGGGAACCCTACGCGGTCGAAGTCCACAACCTCAAGGTTGCGGAAGCTGAACTCAACAACGTCGCCCGGCGACACAGACATCGGCAGAATCTTGCCGGTCTCGGTGCCGTCTTCGAAGTAGAGCGTCTGCCCCTGCGTGCTTCCCGGCATGTTCTGCTGGAACCCAACCTTCTTTCGTTGGCGGCGGCCGTAGCCTACCGCTATCACGACACCCTTCTGGATCTCGATCCCGGGAGTCGCGAGGATGGGGTGCACGTAGCTCAGAGGCTTCACGAGCACACGGTCGCGCAGCACACGTATGCGCTTCGCGACGTCTTCCAGCTCTGGTGTCAGGATCATGTGGCCTCCGGGTAGAACGCGTCTACGTCAGTGTCCCTCATAATCCGGATCTTCTGGCCGACACCGTAGTCGGCATCCATGCCAGCAGTGGCCTTGAACGACACAACGTCGCCCACTGCTGTTGCCATCGGTGCGCGTTCCCCGTACGGCAGCATGCGACCCGGTCCGACAGCGATGACGCGCCCCTTGAGGGTACGCTGCCAGTCAGGTAGTTTGATTCGCGACGGTGTGGTCTCGATCATCTCAACCACGATCAGGTCGCCCAGCAGCTGCTGGTTGTATTCGATGCCCACTTGTAACCCCTCACTGGTCATTGGTGGATGAAAATAAACTGGCTGGCCCGGCAGGGATCGAACCTGCGACCCAAGCATTAACAGTGCTTTGCTCTACCGGCTGAGCTACAGGCCAATTACTGCCCGCTCACCGTAGCCACGCCAACCTGCTGCAGCACTGCGAGCACGGTGCGTTTGGTGAACGGCTGACCGGTCACCGTGTCGATCGCGGTGAACGTCAGGACAATCTGGCACTTCTGCGAACCTTCGTACGGGTAGCTGGCCTGCCACACGGACGCGGACACCTGCAGTGTCATCGCGGAAGCGAACGCAGAGTAGATGAACGGCGCGGCCTGCGAGCCGCCGCTGTTGAGCGCTGTCGGGCCGTTCATCACGATGCTGTTGGTGATGTCATCGATCTCGATCGTGATCGAGGTCGGCGTCACCAGAGTGAGCGTATGGTCGAGGAACGTCAGATCGAAGAAGACATCAGTCCCCGGCTCGATGATGACGTTCTGATACGGCAGGATCGGCTCACCCTGCAGGTACCTGTTGCCGATGTTACCCACCGAGCCACGCCCTGTTGATGCGGATCATGCAGTAAACCTGCGCGGTCCGGATGTTACTCACCACGCACATCTCAGCGAGCCCGCAGCGGCTTGAACGAGCGCTCGCCCGTCTTGCCCTTGAACTCATGCGGCTTGCCGCCGCGCAGGATGTGGTCGGCACGCGCGTGCACCGCGGAGTGTTCCTTGGTGCTCATGTGGCCGCTGATCCAGCTCTCGGTCGCGCGGTGCTTCTCGTGCTTCGCGTGCTGCCGCGTCATCTGGTGCGCGGACGGCATCTTCGGAGACTCAACGGCCGCACTGGCGAGTTCGCCGTGCTGTTGGCCGCCGGCCTTACCCTTGCGGCCCTTCTTCGGGGCCTTCGGCGATACGCTCGTGAAGAGCGCGCCGATCAACGGTCCGACGTCCTTAGCCACCGACGCCTCCCTGCCCCGGCGTGATCTCGACGTTGGATGTCGCGAACGCGGCGTTGCTGATGAAGAAGACGTTGGCGGGCACTTCGATGTAGCACGGCACGCCGACGGTCAGGCCGATGACACCGTACGCGCCGGTCGGCAGCGTGATCGCGCCAACGGCAGAGGGAACTGCTGGTGCGCCGACGTTGGACGCACCCCACGCGAGGTACGCGTTGGCGACACGGGCCACGACGCGGAACGTCGTGATGCCTTTGCCACGCGGGTCGCCTGAGGAGGTCGCGGCGGCGGTATTGTCCACCACGAACGTCTGGCCGATCGGTTTAAACGTAGTGTCTACGCTCACTTGTAGGATCCTCGTTTACCCTCGCACCACTCCTCGACGGCTGAGCCGACGAGCTTGCGAGACATTCGTGCGCGCATCCCGGTGAGCTTGCCTTCTGGCATGTGCTCGACCTCTTTGAACTCGCGCTGCTTGTGCGGCCGCTGGCCGTCGGAGCTACCTGCTCCGCTCTGGCCTGCCATGCCGCGGTTGTGCGACCGCGCGGTGCGGTGCGTCTCGTGTGACCCGCCACTGTGATGGCGGCCACCGTCGTGTACGTGCTTCGGACTTCTCATCTTGCTGTCTTTCTTTCGCCCTTAACCCAGTCCCGCACCTTGTCGTGATCTAGCGCACGACCTGATCGGTGGTTTTTGTGCTCTGCCCGGCGTTGGATGCTGTAGCTGATGGCAACAGCCTGCTTGACGGATTTGACATGAGGACTCTCGCCCACCTCGTGGACGAGAGTCTTCACGTTCCGTTCCCGGGCCTTCTTGCTCGCTGAATGAATCAGCGGCACGGTCGACTACCGATCGTGCAGAGCGCAGTCGCCCATGCGGTCTTCGCCGCCGCCGTTCTTCACGGCCTTCTTGTACATCCCCGCGGCCTTGCCCAGCTCAGGGTCGAGTGACCCAGAGTCGCGCTGCTCGCCGTGGCCGATGACAGTCTTCTCGGCGATCTTCCCGCGGCTCGCGCCGTGGGTTCCTTCGACGCCCGCGCGCCGGCCCTTGAGATACGCCTCTTCAGAGGCGCGTTCTGATTTACCCATGTTGAAATACTCCTGTGCTTACTGCACGCGCTGGAAATTTACCGAAGCGGGCCCAGTGACGGTAACCACGAACTTCGTATAGCCAGCTGTCGGCAACGCTGTGGTGGACAGCGAGTTGACGGAGGTGGCGGTGACTCCGGTACCGTAGGCGAGCGTGCCCGCCGTGGCGACACCAGAGGTGTTGATCTCGACAATCCACGAGACGTTGAACAGGTTCGGGAGGCCGGCAACCGGTGGGTTGACCTGCGCGCCGAAGCCGCTGATCTGCGCCTTGTACTGCGTGGCGAGAGCCGACTGCAGCTGGGCGATGATGTTGACGGCCGAGTCGGTCGTGAAGGTCTGCGACGTTCCAGAGACGGAAGTGAAGCAAACCTGCGCGCCGGCAAGCGCCGCAGCTGGAATCACGCCCGTTGCGGACGGGCCGGTAACACCCTGTGCCTTGGTGAGCACGTGGATGGCATTATAGAAATCGTCAGCGAATGCGCCTTTTACGTACGCCATGTTAGCTTCCTTTTACGGATGGAACCCCGCGCCGCCGCAGTCCGTACCGGACGACAACGAAAGCGAGTTATTGTCTGTGGACGTCAGATTGTCCAACAGACAGGAAAGGTGCCAGTGTCTGCCTGCGTACTCGACGGGGATCTCGTAGATCGTGCCCATCATCTTGTAGCAGCGGGCGCACTTGGTGCCCGTCAGCGCCATGCGGGTGCAAACGCACCAGTGCCAGCGCCGCTCAGACTGGTCTTGGGGGAGCATCGCAGCTGTACGGCGCAACGTTTTCGATGCGCATGACGTGGTGCTTCCCGAGATAAATGTTCGCGGCTGCGCTCGAAAGCCCGGCCGCTATGAGCAGCGCGAGAAGCCAGCCGCGAACCTGCAGTCTACCGCCGAGTTGATACTTTCTCACCTTAGTTCCCTCCGGCAGGGATGTTGGAATCTGGCGTCGTCGTAACCAACGACGCCTTGGAAGTCTGTTGTGTAATGTACTGGTTCTGCGCGCCGCCCGGGATCTGGTACGTAGTCCGGCGCTGGGCGCGCGACATCGTAGTCATAATCGACTCTGACGAGTTCGGCGTGATCCCGCCGCCGTTCGCGCCCCACACGTCGCCGCCGATGCCGGCCGGCGCGTTGGTCTGCGGGGTCGGTGTCAGCGTCTGGCCCGCGATGTTCGCTTTCGCTATCGTGACGATGGTCGATACAACAAGCCCCAGCGTCGTGTTCCGCGCGAGCACTACGGGCTGCGAGGGCGGGATCTGAGGTGCCGTGTAAAATCCCGTGGCGCTGATGGTGCCGATCGTGGAGTTCCCTCCGACGATCCCGTTCACGTCCCACAATCCGCCGGTCCCCTCCGTCGTGGAGAGCTGGATGCCACCCTCGCCCGCGGCGACGGTGACGCTGGGTACTGTGGCTGCGAATCCGCCGTACGGCGCGGTGATGACCATGCTAGCCGTGCCGCTGCCGAACAGCATCACCTTGCCGTTCTTCTGATCCCAGATACCTAGACCGGCGAAACGGTTCGCGGCAGCGGTGACTGTAGTGTCCATGCTGAGCGTGGTCCCGTGCAGCTCCGCTACCTCCACCGCGTTGTTGCCGGAGATGAGCCAGAACAGGTCCGTGCTCATCGCGCCGCCGAAACAGAGGGCGTTGCTGGTGGGGAAAGGGGGCGTGACGCTCGTCGCGCCGTTCAACCCAGCGATGCTCCCGGCCACACGGTATGTCTTGTTGTTCAGATTCGCGAACGCCATGTACGTGGCGAGCTGCGAGTTGTAGATGACGTTGCAGTCGGCGAGCGTGCCGAAGATGCTGTCGATGTTGGTCGTTGACCACGTGCTCACGCCGTCGAACGTCGCGACGATGGAGTTGCTGTTCGCCTGATCGCGCAGGCCCGAGTACTGAAAGTTCGTGCCGTCCCAGATGATGAACTGCTTCGTGGAGCCGGTCTGAATGTTGGTGCTCGACGTTGCCGCCGCGCTCCATGTCTGGCCGCCGTCGGTCGAGATCGAGTAGAGCCGGTCGTTCGCTGTCTGCCCGACGGCGAGCCACGTCCCGTTCGCGCCGCCGAGGCCGGGGGCGAAGCACATGAACCCAATCGTGCCTATGCCGCTTGGGTTCGTGATCGTGCTGAACGTCTGAAAGTTGTCGGTGCTGCGCCGTATCGCGGGGGTGCTGGTCGCTACCAGCCACACGCCGTTCCCGTACGCAATCGCTGACGGGGTGCCGCTCGCCACGTTCACCGTGGAGCTGGACGTGAACCCGTCCGTGCTCCGGTAGAGCGCGCCGCTGGTGTTCATAAGCACCGAGATCCCGTTGATGGGGTCTACGGCCGACTGCGAGTACGACTGTGCTGACGTGCCGCCGGGGTCGGCCTGCTTGGTCCACGTCAGCGCCACGAGAGCTTACTCGTTGACGCCCTGCACGGGCTCTTCAGTTGCGCTCGTTGCGACAGTGTCCGTGACCGACTGCGCGACCGCGGTCGTATCAGCGGACTGGTCCACCGCGACAGCGGCCGCCGGTGAGTCCACGTTGTTCACGAAATTCTCCGGCGCGGTCTGGGGCTCCGGGGCCACGACCGTGACGGTGTAGTTGTTCTGGGGCAGCGTGCCGCTGACGTCCATGCACCCATGGATCATCCCGTCCTGCACGGTCGCGCCGCAGTTGAAGCAGTGCCAGCTCATCTCACTCTCCGGTGCTGTGCTTGGTGTCGCCGTGATTGTGCGTGCCCTTACTCATCGAGCTGAGAAGGGTGGAGTTGGTGCCGGTGCTGGAGTTCGCGGCAAGCTCGCCGGTGGAGAGCTTCGCGAGCACGTTCTTGTTCCCGGCGAGCGGGTCGTTGACGCAGCCGGGCTGCGCGACCGAGGGGACGATTGACGGGGGCGTGCTCATGTTAGTTTCCTGTGTAGGTCGTCGCGAGCACGGCCACGTTCGACGCGTCGCCCGTGACCGAGTTCTGCTCGACCGGCATCAGCTGCTGCGCGCCCGGGGGCGGCGCGGCGAAGCCGGGCTGGCCGTAGTTGGAGTCCTTGAGCGCTACCTGACCACGGCTCATCTGCGCGAGCAGCGAGTCCGCGCCCGGCTGCGCGAGCACGTGGGTCGTGTTCACGTTCACCGGGATCGAGCCGTTCGACATCTGAGTCGCGGCCGCGATACCCTTGCCGTTCTGGGGCGAGGGCAACATGTTCGGGTTCTGCGCCGCGGGAGCGTTCTGGTAGGAGTTGTCGAACGGCCCGTCGTTCGCGGGCTCGCCCGACATCCCCGGGTTCGGCAGTGGGAGTAGGTTGGTCATGTTAGGTCAGCGTCAGTACGGCGATCGCGCTCTGCAGCACGACACCTGCGGGCGTCGTGAACGAGCAGCTGATGTTGGTCGTGCCCGCGCCGCCGGACGCGCCGGTCGCGAGACCGGAGGCGGCGATGGTGGCCTTGCCCGTGTTCGAACTGACCCACGACACGTACGGGGCGATGTTGGACACGCTCCCGTCCGAGAAGGTGGCGTTCGCGGCGTACTGCTGCGTGCCGCCGGTGTTCGACACCGACGCCGCGAGCGGGGTGATCGCGATCGACACGACCTGCGGCGCACCGGTGTACTGGCTCTGGCTCTGCGCGCTCAGGGGCACGTTCTGCCGGTTTCCAGTAAGCGCCCGGAGCGACGCCGCCTCAGCGGCCGCCTCTTGCGGGGTGGCCTGCTGAACCTGCGAAGTGGTCGGGCCCACGCCCGCGTCGGAGATGGCCGTGGCGGCCACGTCCATGCAGCCGTGCATGTACCCGGGCGATACGAGGAACCCGCACGTCGGGCAGCGGTAGTCGAGTGGACCTGTCATTGGTGGTGTCTCTTGGCCGATATCTTGGCCGATAACTGGCCGTTATCTCTTACGCCAGCGGAGCAGCGTCCGTTCGACCTGCGCCTGCTGGCTCAGTGCCTCGTCCACGTACCAGAGGATCTGCTGATCGATCCGGATCGGTAGCGGGGCCATCTTTCTCACCAGAAGCCTGCCGAGTTCACCGTGGCTGCACTTATAGAGCAGCGTCAGGTGCTCGCGCGTGTACATGTTTGCCTTGCCACCGAGCGGGAGCGCGATGCTCCGCGGGGCCGGCACTGTGGCTGTCTCACCAGTCATCGTCTCACCTGTTCTGTGGTCCGGGTCCGTTGCCGCGAATCGAGTCGAGGTGCTCACGGATCGCGGGGTGCCGGAGCATTGCGTCGAACATGTGCCCGACCACCGGGTGCCGCAGAGCGTTCTCCGCTCCCGGGTGGGCCATGGCGGCCTGACCGGCCGCGCTGGTCATGTGTCCCATCACCTCAGGGTGCTGGAAGAGCTGCCCGAGCCCGCCGGACATCCCGGCGTTCGGGGCCATCTGCTGGGCCGCGTTCCCGGGGGAACCTGCCGCCGGTGCCGGGCCAGCGCCACCGCCGAACATGTTCCCGCCACCCGGGGGTACCGGGCCGGGGGGTGCCATCGGCATGCGGGCCGGGCCGGACATCCCCGGCATGTTGCCGATGGAGGTCGGGGCACCCATAGCGCCCGCGGCCGGTCCGGCCATGGGGGCCTGCTGCAGGGCGTTGCCGATGTTCCCGATGCCCATGGGCTACTTCTTCTGAACGTCCGCGGCGACGGCTGCGCCGGCTGCCTCAGCGGCGGCCTTCGCGTCGTTGACCTTCTTGGCGTTGTGGGCACCTACGAATAGACCAGCGACCACCCCTGCGGCGGCCACTACGGCCAGAGCTACGATCGACATGTTTAAACCCTCCCGGGGTAAATTAAGGAAAATCTGTCCCTCTCACCCCCTTATGTACAAACGGCGGGTGATCGGTGTGGAGTGGACATGGCGGACATGTGGACATGTGGACATCAATAATGTTGGACGGGCGGCTTTGTGCCGAGATTCGGGACCGGAGCGACGATCAGGGGGTGACCGTGACACTGGATCCACTGGGGGTTTTGAGATCGGATGAGCCCGAATAAGTCAAGGGATGGACCCCGAGCCCGGATTATGTGAGGAAGAACACGGGGATGGGCCCGCAAGCGTACGGAACGGGGGCGCGTTCGGTACAGCTGGTGATCGGCACACGGTCCGGTGCCTGCATTCAGGGCTCTGTCGTGAGCTGCAGGGCGTCCGGGATCTCAGGCTGAAGACCCTGAGCTTCGGCTGAGGCTGGCCGTTGAGATGATGGACATGTTTACTCCTTTCACGCGGAAAATGTCAGACAAATAGAAAGAAGGGGGGATATCTATGTCCATCATCTCATCACCAGCCCGAACACTAGAGAGCGTGACGGGCCGGTCCGCTTGACTTTCGAGGGAGCGACTGTGGGATCATACGAAGGGAAGCACCCCGACAATCCACGCGAGGTGAGCCGCATGAAGATATCCCGGGCGCACGTGACCATCGAAGAGCTGACGCACGAGGAGTACGAGCACATCAAGGCCGTGCTCCGCATCACCGCAGAGAGCGACGCATTCAGGGGGCTGGCTGGCTCACCACACATCCGCAGCCAGCTCATCCTCAACCGCATCGAGCGCGCAGAGCGCGAGGAGCGGCACGCGTGATATTAGGACCAGCACGCGTGATCGCAACCAAGGACGACAAGGCCTGCGCCATGGACATACGGCGCACGATCACGCGGCTCAATGAACTGCTGCAGGAGGCGCAGCAGCTCAAGCTGCACGTGCGCATCCACGTGACGACCGTTGACGGTGAGTGGCACTACGTGAGCCCGGATCACCAGCTTGAGGTGAGGGCCATCAGCAGAACTGTGACGGAGGAGCTGTAGCATGATGATCCAGACGCTGTTCACCGTGTT
>AP72_2010_repI_A10DRAFT_1000181_pt1 | contig 10764 bp, 11 predicted proteins | sample AmaPasreplicIA10_FD_9194 | JGI IMG/M metagenome (IMG submission 9194) | reverse complement strand
TCCAATCTTCGCGCTCGAGTGCATCCGCCAAGGCGGAACGGCCCGCGGCCGTGGTCTCGAAGACAGTGCGCTCAGGACCGGCGACAGGTTGTTCGGTAGTGGTGCTCCGAATCAATCGGAGATGCGCCAACTTCTCCAGCGAGTAATAGACCTGGGGACGCGAAACACCTGCCCAGTCGCGAACCTGGCGTCTCTCAAGCTCCTGATTTGCCTGATACCCATGCATGGGCCGTTCCGCCAATAAGCTGAGCAGCACAAGGTCGGGTGTAGTTAACTCACTCTTCTTACGCTTTGGCATCCTGCGCCTTCCGCCGGCGACTCCAATACCACCACTGGCATTGTTCGATAGGAAGTAGAGGGTTCCTAGCTTTCGCCACGGCCGCGTGGAACACATCGAGACAGCAGATGTCCTGTGCCTGGCCAGTGAGTTCGCAGAGTCTCTCATACAACTTTTCCGGGTTTCGCCGCGAGAGCTTCACTCTATGAATTCCGAGCAATTCGAAATCGTGGGCTGGCCCTACAGAAACCAGGTCCTGCAGACCGCGCTCGTGTTTCGCCATAAACATCCTCCTTGACTAAGTGGGTTATGATCTTGTATCGTTAACTAGTCTAATTTAGACTAGTGGAGATTGGCAAGGAGAAAAGTGTTATGAACGTGAAGAAGATCACAGCTGTCTTGTTCGCGCAGGAAATAGAACCATCTGTGAAGTTCTGGGTAGAGCGCTTCGGTTTTGAAAAGACAGCCGAAGTTCCCGACGGCGATAAACTCGCGTTTGTGATGCTCCAAAAAGGCAACGTCGAGCTGATGTACCAGAGCTACGCGAGCGCAGACAAGGACGTCGGCACCAGCATCTCGCAAGCAGTCCGCAAGGGCCCGACCTTCCTCTATGTGGAAGTAGACAATCTGGAGGAAACGATCGGCGCCGTGAAGGGCGCGGAGGTGGTGATACCAAAACGAAAGACCTTTTACGGATCAACCGAGATTGGCGTTAAGGATCCGGCCGGACACTACGTGACATTCGCGGAATTTGGAAAGCAGTAAGCTCAAGCATCCCGTGCAAAAAGAAGGGGCGTGCTCTGAGCACGCCCCTTGATTTTTCGAATACGTTGGTTTTGAAGCTATCTCTACCTTCCTCCAAATCCAGCTGTCTGCATGGACTGCCGCGAAATATCCGCCGTCGAGGCGATACCCTGCATACGCAGCTTGAAGTCGTCGGCATTGGATGCATTCTCGAGAGCAGTTTCGTAATTCACCAGCCCGGCCTGGAACAGGTCCCAGAGCGACTGGTCGAAGGTCTGCATGCCGTATTGGGACGTGCCAGCCGCAATTGCGTCGCGGATTGAGCGCGTCTTTTCGGGCACCAGAATACATTCGCGGATGAAGGCCGTATTGATTGCGACTTCCACAGCAGGCACACGTCCCTCAGAGTCGCACCGCCGCACCAGCCGTTGGCTGATGATGGCGCGTAACACTGCCGCCAGCTGCATGCGGATCTGCTTCTGCTCCGGCGGAGGAAAGATGGAAATCACGCGGTTGATGGTTTCAACGGCGTCCAGAGTGTGCAGTGTGGAGAACACCATGTGACCGGTCTCGGCCGCGTGCAGCGCGGTCTGAATGGTTTCCAGGTCTCGCATTTCGCCCACCAGGATCACATCCGGATCCTGACGGAGGGAAGCCCGAAGGGCGGCCCCGAACGAAGGCGTATCGACGCCTACCTCGCGTTGGTTGACGTATCCCTTTTTGTCGCGATGCAGGAATTCGATTGGGTCTTCGATGGTCACAATATGTTCGGCGCGGGAAGAGTTCACCCGGTCGACCATCGCCGCCAGTGTTGTGGACTTACCGGAACCGGTTACCCCTGTGACCAGCACCAGGCCACGGGGCATGTCGCAGACCTGTTCGACGACTTTCGGCAGGAATAATTCGTCCAAGGCCCGAATCTTGGTCGGAATGACGCGGAGCACCAATCCGACGTTGCCCCGCTGTTGGAAGATGTTCACACGGAAACGGCCAAGTCCGGCGACGCCGTAGGCCATATCGATTTCGGTGGTCTCTTTGAATTTCTGTTTCTGACGCGCCGACATCATGCTAAAAGCCATGTTCAGCATGTCTTCCGCGCTGATGCGGGGCTGATCGGTCAATGGCGCCAGTTCGCCGTCAATGCGCAGGTGAGGATAGTTCCCCACCTTCAGATGTAAGTCGCTGGCCCGCCGTTCGGTCGCGATTCGTAGCAGATCGTCAATATTCATGCGGAGTTTTTCCCATGGAAGCTCCTAAACCAAAGCTTCCGCGTGGACGCTCTCCAGCATCATCGCCCGAATCGTCACCTCACCCAAGATGACCTCGGTAATTGTCCTTTGTTGGCAGTGGGACACCGCCTTTGGAATTAGATTCCAGGATTAGCTTACGGCCTTCTTTTCAAACTGCCGCAGGCCAACCACAAGGAGTAGCACATCGAAGAACACCAAGGCCGCGATAACGGCTACGACAGGCAAATGGGATTCCTTCGGTACCAGCGTGGCCCGCATTCCCTCGCTGGCATACACCAGGGGATTGATCAAAACGATTTTCTGCAGGACTGGGAATTTGTCTAACGCACTCCATGGGTAGTAAGTGCACCCGAAAAAGATCATCGGTGTGATGACCATGCTGAACATAAGCCCGATGTGCTGCTGGTTCATGCTGCATCCCAGCGCCAGGCCACCACATGCGGAAAATCCTCCAACAAGCAAGATGATCACCGCAAACATCAACGGATGGCCGACTTCAATGTCGACTCCGGGCCGAAGCACCAGCCATCCCAAGGGAAGCACTACCAAACCTGCGACGAGCGCCTGCAGCAGGCCCGCGATCACTTTTTCGATTGCGATCCAGTTCATGCTGATGGGCGCAAGTAAGCGGTCTTCAATTTCGCGCGTCCACTGGAATTCGGCGATAAGTGGCATCGCGACCGCCCAGATTCCGGTAAACGTCATGCTTATCGCAATGATTCCGGGCAGCAATAGACCCTTATACTTCGGCGGCATGTAGCCACTGCCGACCATCACTCGCCCGAAGATGAACACGAAGAGCAACGGCTGCAGGAACGTCTGAAAGAAAAGTTGAATGGCGTTGCGGCGCGCCACATGAGCATCGCGGGCAAGCATCGCTCCAAAAGCCTTCCAGTTCAATCGCGCAAACTCCTTCCCGTATGGTGCAGAAACAGATTTTCCAGGCTCGGTTCGGAGATGTGTACGTCGGACAACTCCGCTCCGGAAGAGACGGCGACAGCCGCGATTTCGGGAATGAGCGATCCGCCGCGGTCCGCATAAACATCGGTCCCAATTCCATCTGAAGCTTTCACTTCGCGCACACCTGCAAGAGACTTCAACCGGTTCACCAGATCGGCATTCTGGTTCCCGAATCTCAGCCTGAGCAGAAATCCACCTGGAATGGACGCTTTCAGTTCCTGCGGCGTACCCGAGGCAATCACGTGTCCGTGATCTACGATCGCAAGCCGCTGACACAATGCATCTGCTTCTTCCATGTTGTGCGTGGTCAGCAATACTGTTTTGCCGGACTGGTGATATTCCCGGATGATCTCCCACAACAAGATGCGCGTCTGAGGATCCAGACCAGCGCTCGGTTCGTCAAGAAAGAGCACTTGGGGATCGTGCATCATGGCGCGAGCAATCGACAGCCGCTGCATCATGCCACCAGAAAAGCCGCGCGTCATCTGGTGCGCACGCTCGGTCAGCTTGAATTTTTCGAGCAGCGAATCGGCCCGCTCGTTCCGGAGCTTGGAGCCCAGTCCGAAATAAGCGCCGTGGAACATAAGAATCTCGCGCGCGGTGAGTGAAAAATCCAGATTGGGCCGCTGGGGAACCACGCCGATCAGCCTTTTTACTTCGGCCGGTTCCTCCCACACCTCGTGATCGCCGATCCAGGCCTTGCCCGAGGTCGGACGCACACGCGTCGTGAGCACTCCGATGGTGGTGGATTTGCCCGCACCATTCGGCCCGAGCAGGCCGAAAATCTCTCCCGCATGAATTTCCAGGGTAATTCCATCGACCGCCAGAATCTGCGTCTTTTGCGCCTTGCTTCCCTTGGCGTCACCACGCATCACAATTCCGGCCGCAGCCATCGGTGGCGACGAATTGAACACTTTACGCAAATCTTGTGTGCGAACCCCAACACCCATGCAGAAATCCCACCTTGGAAGGAAAGAGTCTGGGAAGTATACCCCAGGAAACAGATCGCTTCGGATCGGCTCGCGATCGCCTATCAGGAATATCCGTCGTGCGACGGACTTGGTTACGAACTCACTGGATTTAAGGGGCGACGGCCGCATCAGCTGTTTCAATCGTCGGCTTGATTCAGGAAATGCCTGCCGGAGCGGGATCCGGCTCCTGATGCGTTGTGCTCGTAGAGACACCATTCCACTTACGGGCCAGAGACTCCAGTTGTGACAACATCTTCTCGACGTCTTTCATTCGCTCTGTGATGCCGTAGGTCACTGTGGGGGGAATCGTCTGCTCGTAGTGGCGAAATACAAATCCCGCCTCTTCCAGCGTCCGCAATCGTTCCGTCAAGACCCGCGCGGAAATTCCATCGATGTTCTTTCGCAAGACTCCGAAGCGCATGGGGCCATTTGAACTTAGAGACCATAGGACGTGAAGCGTCCATGGCCGGGTCAAAAGCTTCAGCAACCCACCTATCGCACAGGGAGAAGGTGCTTTCGCAGCTCGTTTCATAGTCTTGGCGTCCACCTGATTCGATTACGGCCGTTTCTCAAAGTTTCGATCGCGAGAATGCAGTTGTTCGCAATTGTAATCAAGTTATTACAAAGTTACCAATTTACTATTATAATTAAGTTATTAATTGTAACCAGCAGCAACCTCCTTCCATCCAAGGATTGTTCCCCAGCGCAGGCGCGAAATTGGTTCGAGTTGATTTTGAGCTGGCGCAAGAACTTCAGATTTTCGCCAATTTCAAGAATTGAAAGGAAATGTTATGGCTTCCGTTTCGGCAGTTTCGCAACGTCCGTTAGCACTCGCAACCCCGAGTTCTGTTTCCGCGCCGGTGATATTTCTGGGACGACTTCTCTTCGTCCTGATCTTCCTCATGTCAGGATTCACGCACTTTGCAAAGCAAACGATCGCCTTCGCCGCGTCGCAAGGCGTGCCAATGGCCTCGGTCCTCGTGCCGGCCTCGGGTCTGATCGCACTGTTCGGAGCGTTGTCGATCCTGTTGGGCTATCGCGCGAAAATCGGTGCGTGGCTAATCGTGCTGTTCTTGCTCGGAGTAACGCCGATGCATAAGTTCTGGGGAATTTCCGACCCCATGATGGAGCAGATGCAGATGGTCATGTTCATGAAGAATCTGACAATGCTTGGCGGCGCACTGTTAATCAGCCAGTTCGGATCAGGCCCATGGAGCCTCGACAATCGTCAGAACTAAGCCTGGTGAAAATAGCGAAGCCGCCCGTTTGTCGGGCGGCTCGTGCACAACAAGGCCAATTTACGCAGCTGTTTCAGCAGGGGCGGCCGGCACAAATGGCTCATCGTAGCTGCCACCGTAAATCGAAGGCACTTTCGATCCCATGGGACGAAGGTACGTTGCGAGTTCACCGCGATGGTGGATGCTGTGGTTGTTGAGGAATCCAAGGTAGAGCACGGCAGGCAGGTTGAATACACCAAAGAATTCGACCGGCGTCAGGAGTTGTTCGGGCGTCATGCCGGCAACGCGTGCGATACCTCTTTTGATATTTTCGTCATACCACGACACGACGTCTACAGAGGTCTGCGGTTTGTTCTCGGGCGACTCCATTTTGAAGTTGCGATCGGCGATTCCATCGAGGAATTGAACATCAGTGTTCGCAATGTGCCACGCCAGTTCTTTGGCGGTGCGAGCGTGCTCGTCGGGGCGATAGTCGGACTTCGCATCAGGAACTGCGGCGATGACTCTCTTCGTGCATTCCGCTTCGCGAGCGATGCCATCAAGCATGACCGCGCGATAGGTGAGTACGAATTCCGGAGTGAGGCCTTGGGACATAGTTCTTCTCCTTCGTGACGGATGTTTTGTTTCTTCGGGGCTAGGAAACCAAAAGGGGCGACGGTGTTGGAAACGCCGCGCCCCTGGCTCGAATTGACGTCGGAATTATACGCCTACCGGCTGCTTGCTGCGCACCGGGACGGGTGTGAGCCAGCCGTGGCGGTCGCTCTTCTCGCCGCGCACAATGGCGTAAAACTCCTTTTGCAACGCTTTTGTGATCGGCCCCATTACACCATTGCCAACCTTGATTTTGTCGACCGAACGTATCGGGGTGACCTCGGCAGCGGTACCGGTGAAAAAGACTTCGTCCGCAATGTAGAGCATCTCACGCGGAATCATGTGCTCAGCAATTTGGATGTTCAAGTCGCGCGCAATCTGCAATACCGAATCGCGCGTGATACCCGGCAGTACAGAGTTCCCCAGCGGCGCCGTGATCAGTTTATCGCGGTGTACGAGGAACAGATTTTCCCCAGAGCCTTCGCTGACGAATCCACTGGCATCGAGCGCTATGCCTTCGACATAGCCATTAGCGATAGCTTCCATTTTGATGAGCTGCGAGTTCATGTAGTTCGCGCCGGCTTTCGCCATCGCAGGCAGAGTGTTCGGGGCAAGCCGCGTCCAGGATGAAACGCAGACATCGACACCTTCGCCATCGCCGCTCAAATATTTTCCCCAGGGATAGTTGCAGATGTAGACCTCGACCGGGCAGTTTAGCGGATTCACTCCGGCATCGCCATATCCTCGAAAAACGACCGGACGGATATAGCACGGCCATGCGCCGTTGTGGGCGATGGTTTCAACCATGGCGCGCACCAGCTCGTCGCGTGTGAAGGGAATATCCATGCGATAGACCTTGGCCGAGTCGACCAGCCGCTGCATATGTTCGACAGCGCGGAAGATGGCCGGGCCGGTGGGCAGTTCGTAGCACCGGATGCCTTCAAAGACCGAAGAGCCGTAGTGGACAACATGTGACATCACGTGCAGCGTGGCGTCGTCCCAATTGATGAGCTTGCCGTTGTGCCAGATCTTGTCGGTCTTATGGATGGCCATCGAGACTCCTTACTGAGGTATTGGCAACGAGGCGGAAGCACTCCGGCAGGGGGAAAATGAAGCGCGAACCCAACCCACGTTACAGACCATTATATCTGACGCTCATTGGGGCACTGAGCGCCGAGGATTGCGATTGCGCAACGGCGCGGCTTGCTCCATACTTCCAACTCACAGCCGTAAACGTATGAGGAGGGAACCCATGAAAACAAGATGGGCAATTCTTGCTTTGTTGGTGTGCTCAGCCTGTTTTGCTCTCGCGCAGGACGAGAAGAAGTCAACCGGAACAGAGGTAAAAGACGCGGCGAAAACCGCTACAAAAGACACCGAAAAAGGGGCGAAAGCCGTAAGCAAGGACACCAAGACTGTAGCCAAGAAGAGCGAGCACGCAACGAAAACCGCTGCCAAGGATACCGAAAAGGGTGCCAAAACAGCCACGAAGGACACCGAGAAAGGTGCCAAGACCGCGGAGAAGGGCACCGAAAAGGCAGCCAGTAAGACTGGCAGCGCCGTGAAGAAGGGCGTCAAGGGAGTGGGACACGACGTAAAGAAAGGCGCAGACAAGACCGCAGACGCCGTGAAGTAAGTTTTATTGAAACAGTCAATCTGAGAGGGCACAGAGCATTACAGGAAATACCTGTCTCTGTGCCCTTTCTTCGTGAAGCATGGCGGGCTCAACGAATCGTTTAAAATTGGATTTCATGCTTACTGGATCTGAGATTCGCAGGAAGTTTCTCGACTTTTTTGTGCAGAAGGGGCACAAGGAAGTGCATTCGTCGTCACTCGTCCCGGCCAACGATCCCACGCTCTTGTTTACGAATGCAGGGATGAATCAGTTCAAGGACGTGTTTCTGGGCCTCGAGAAGCGAGACTATTCACGCGCCACGACCTCCCAGAAGTGTGTGCGCGCCGGGGGCAAGCACAACGATCTGGAGAACGTGGGCTTCACGAATCGGCATCACACGTTTTTCGAAATGCTTGGGAATTTTTCCTTCGGAGACTACTTCAAGAAAGACGCGATCGCGTACGCATGGGAACTGATTACGTCTCCCTCTTGGTTTGGCATTCCCAAAGACAAGTTGTACGCGACGGTCTTCAAGGGCGAGGCGGGTGTGGCGCGCGATGCTGAGGCCTACGATTTGTGGCTTGGCCAGGGTGTGCCCAAACATCGTATTTACGAAATGGGGTTGAAAGACAATTTCTGGCAGATGGGCGACACCGGTCCGTGCGGCCCATGTAGCGAGATTCATTATGACATGGGTCCGATCGCGTCGGACCAAGGGCATACGGACTGCGAGTTTGGATGCGAGTGCGGACGGTACGTAGAGATCTGGAATCTCGTGTTCATGCAGTTTGACCGGGATGCGTCAGGGAAACTCACTCCTCTTCCCAAGCCGTCGATTGATACCGGGATGGGCCTGGAACGGGTCACGGCGGTGCTTCAGGGAGTCATCTCGAATTATGAGACAGACTTGTTCGCGCCTTTGATCAAGCGAGCGGCGGAATTAACTGGAGCCTCTCTAAAGCAGGAGTTGGATAAAGAAGCGAATACGAAATCAGCCGCATCTTTAAGGGTCATTGCAGATCATTCTCGCGCAGCGACATTTCTGATTTCCGATGGCGTGCTGCCTTCCAATGAAGGGCGCGGATACGTACTCCGCAAAATCATCCGCCGGGCAATCACGCACGGACGGCTATTGGGACAGACGAAGCCCTTTCTCTACCAGATGGTATTTGCGGTGCGCGATCTGATGAAGGATGCCTATCCGGAAGTCATTGAGACCGCAGATCGAGTTTCGAAGGCTGTGCAGGTCGAAGAGACCCGATTCGCCCACACGATGGATGTTGGCCTGGAAAAGCTGGAGGCACTTCTCAAGAATTCACCGGAGAAGCTTGCGGGGGAAGATGCGTTCAAGCTGTACGACACGTTTGGCATGCCGCTCGATTTCATGCAGGACGCCGCGCGAGACCAGGGAATTGTGTTTGACCGGTCCGGATTTGACCGCGCGATGGACGAGCAGAAGGCAAAGGCCAGAGCCTCGTGGAAGGGTGCGGCCAAGCAGACGGCGAATCCTGCTTATCAGCAACTTCCGAAATCGGAGTTCGAAGGCTACAGACAAACACGTTCCGAAGGCTGCGAAGTGCTCGCCATTATTCACAATGGCCAGGGCGTAAAGCAGATAGAGGCAGGATCGGAAGGCGAGGTCATACTCGATCACACGCCCTTCTACGCGGAAGCAGGTGGGCAGGTGGGCGATCGCGGATGGTTCTATTCCGAAGATCACAATACGATCGTTGCGGATGTAAAGGGATGCTATTACCCCATTCAAGGAGTGCGCGCGCACCAGGTGTTCGCCAAAATTCCGATTCGCGTGGGCGATAAAGTCGATGCCGTCGTGAACACGGAAATCCGCGAGGCCACAATGCGAAATCACACGGCGACGCATTTAGTGCATGCCGGCCTGCGCGAGGTCTTGGGCAAACATGTGAAGCAGGCGGGATCGCTTGTTTCGCCGGGGCACCTGCGATTTGATTTTTCGCACTTCACAGCGGTTGCGGACGAGGAACTCCAGGATATTGAAGACATCATCAACAAGGAAGTGCTGCGTAACAAGAAGGTCGACGTCATTGAGAATGTGCCGATTGATGTTGCGGTCAACGAGTACCACGCCATGGCTCTGTTCGGCGAGAAATATGGCGACAAGGTGCGCGTGATCAAGATCGGTGACTTCTCTACCGAGCTTTGTGGCGGCACGCACACCGGAGCGACTGGAGAAATCGGGCTCATCAAGATTCTGAAGGAAGGCAGCGTATCGTCCGGCGTAAGGCGAGTCGAAGCGATTACCGGAGAAGGCTCCCTCGCGCACTTTCGCAAGGATCACCAATTGGAGAACGTGGTCGCTTCTTTCTCGAGTCATGCTGAGGCTGCGACGCCGGCAGACGCGTTGAAGGCCGAACTCGACAAGAAAGATGCGGAGATCAAGCGGCTGACTCGGGAACTGGATCAGGTGCGCATGAAGTCAGCAACATCGTCCGCAGCGAACCTCGGGGAGAGAGTAAAGGACATCAAAGGCGTGAAGGTGCTGGCGCACCGAGTGGATAATCTGGAGCGCGCGCAGATGCGCACTTTGGTCGACCAACTTCGCGATAAGATCGGCTCGGGTGTGGTGGTTCTGGGATCGGCATCGAATGGGAATGTCGCGCTTATTGTCGGGGTCACCAAGGATTTGACTTCGCGCGTACAGGCAGGCAAGGTGATCGGCGTCGTTGCTCAGAAGGTCGGAGGCAAGGGCGGTGGTCGTCCGGATCTGGCTGAAGCCGGCGGCAAGGATCCGGCAGCCCTGGATGCGGCTCTCGACGGAGCTTACGGCGTAGTGGAGGGATTGCTCGCATGAGCTTGGATGATACTGTCAGCGGGCTTGAAGGCGGCGACCGCCTACGGTTTGAGAAATACAGAGGTCATCCTGTTTTTGTGATTGATTTCAGCCACTGCAGCAACAAGGAAATGTTGGTGGTGCTCGACCAGGTCAAGGCATCGGTGGAGCGCCATGCGCCGGGCTCATTGCTGATCCTTGCGGACTTCACGGGCACCCACATCGACAAGGCGGTCGCAACCCGTGCGAAAGAAGTATTGGTTCTCGACCGGCCGTACGTTAAGAAGTCCGCCTGGATCGGGACAGAAA
>AP72_2010_repI_A10DRAFT_1000180_pt1 | contig 10768 bp, 11 predicted proteins | sample AmaPasreplicIA10_FD_9194 | JGI IMG/M metagenome (IMG submission 9194) | reverse complement strand
GATCCGCCGGCTTGCCCGGACAATACGGGCAAGACTGCGGCAGCGCTCCACGTTCCGTTGGACCGTACCGCGTACGACACTCCGCTGCGTGTGCGCCATACGGCCACTGCAGTTCCGTTATTGCCGAGGCCCACACTGGGATTGTCTTGGCGATATGCGGAGGCGGCGATGGTCACCGGTGCTGACCAGGTCCCAGTAGAAGAACGGCTGATCCCGAGAATCGCGCCGGTGAGGATGCCCGGCATGCCCTCGACTACGACCGCTTCTCCAGTACTGTTCACCGAAATCTTGGCGAGACCGTAGCACGTGGCTGCGTTGGTGATTGTCTGCGCGGAACCGAAACCACTCGACGCATTTCCTTTCACTGCATTGAGCCCGCAGGCAATCGGACTGGGATTCGTAATCTGTTCCCACACAAGCGTGGCCTGGCTGCTGCCGTCAAATCCGATTGCTGGAAGACCCAAACTGGAAACATTCCCGTAGACGTTTGTTGAAATCGTGATGGTGTTTTTCCAACTTCCCGCCGAAAAGAATCTGGCCTGCGCTTCGACCGGGATGTAGGTATTGGTCGTGCGGAAACTCCATACGGCTAACACGTCGCCGTTGGGCGCAACCGCAATGTCTCCGGTTGCAGCCGCAGTGGTCAGGGTCACGGGAGTCTGCCAGCTGGAACCTGATTTCACGGAGGCTTGCAATCCGCCGGAAGGCGGAGTGAAAAGAACGGCCGACGTGCTTCCATTGGTGGCCACCGCAACGGTCGAACCGTTTGCCACGAACTGCGGCGAACTCCAGGTTTGTGCGTAGGCTGCGGCGCAGATCATCAGGCCAGCGGTTACAAGCGTGGCGGCAGTTGATAGAGATCGGCAGACTTTCATCTTGCACTCCTTTGATAAATCGACATTATTTATGGGCCGGAAAACAGACCTAACATGAACGGGACACGAATAGGCAGTAAGCGTAGGCAGGGACCGGGTATCGCTGTTTGCGCGTCCGCAAAGTAATTGTAAATTCGGTGTTAATACGCTCCTGGCAGCAAAAGGTCTCGCTTACGAACGAAGCAGGTCGGGTTAGCGAATTCAAGAATCTATAAGGGTTGTTCTATCTACGGTCGTAATCACCATTCCAACCACCATTCCAGCGATCGTTTCCCCAGTCGCCACGCCCCCAACCAACGAACTGTGCGCCGTCAATGGTGCTGCCCTCGCGGTATTCGAACATGCGCAGACGTCCGTTGGGATCGCGACTGTAGATGCGCAGGATCTTGATCTGGCCGTGGTCGGGATCGATGCCGAAAGTGCTGTTGCCCATGCGGAAGGTGACGTTGGCCCTCGCAAGCTCGCGCAAGCGGTGAGTAACGTCGACATGGTTGCGCTCAGTGCCGTACTCGGCGTGCATGATCGTGTACTGGCCGATATCGCCACCGTTTTCGCCGCCACTCTCGCCATGCCATCCGCCCCGCCATTCACCGCCTCCCCAATTACCGCCACCCCATGCTGCAAATTGCGAGCCGTCCACGACGCTGCTCTCCCGGTACTCGAACATGCGAGGGTGGCCGTTGGGATCACGAGCGTAAATGCGAAGGATCTTAATTTGGCCGGGATCGGGATCGATGCCGAAGGTGCTGTTTCCCATGCGGAATCTGCGATCGGCACGGGCGAGTTCACGCAAGCGCTGGGTCACGTCCACGTGGTTGCGTTCGGTCCCGTACTCGGCGTGCATGATCTGGTATTCCTGTGCCGTAGCAGGGATCCAATAGAGAAAGACGAAAAATGCGAGTGCGGTCGAGAGCCTAAGGATGTTCCGAGAATGCATAGATCCTCCTGCACGTGGTTTCGCTAAGTGAATGGTTCGGCAAATGATGACGCAGGTCAATCGGGAATTGTCCGTACTTGAAAAGATCACTGTTGAGATCGCGTGTATCCCGAAATTTTCCTGCGAGTTCCGCAATCAAGGTTCCGGTCGGTGGTCCACCCTTCCGAAAATCGCTAATTCGGCTTTTGACTTGTTGATATCACCACAAGTGGGTGCCGAGAGTTTCGAGAGGGGAAGAACAAAACTCCGGTGAGCAATTTGCCGACTTCTGTAACCTCCACGCCTCTCCCGCGTCTAATCCGGCAGCCCTGGCATTGACACAACCCCCAATAAGGAGATCTCTCGATGCGTTCCTTTCCTGCGCTTCTTGCCATCTGCACGCTGGTGGGAGTTCATTTTTCTCAGACCCGAACGCAGCCCTTGCAGTCGGCGATGACTTTGGCGTCGGTAGTGGATCCCGAAATCAGTGGCGTCGAAAAGCAGGTGATCGACGCGGCCGAAGCGATGCCCGAGGAGAAGTTCGACTTCACTCCCGAGAAACTGACCATCCCAGGAGACGACTACAAGGGCGTCCGGTCGTTCGCCGTGCAGGTGAAGCACATTGCTTCGTCCAATTACTTTCTCTGGTCGCCGGTCACTGGCGATCCCGTGCCCTCCTCTATTAAGGACGGCAACGGGCCCTCGGAGTTGAAGTCAAAGGCTGAGATCTTGAAATTTCTGAAAGACTCGTTTGCGTTGGGGCACAAAGCGGCCGCAACCCTTACGCCGGAAACCATGCTCCAGCCGTACGCCCCGGGAAAGGGCACGCGGCTCGACCGCGTCGAGTTCGGCGTAGCGCACGCCTACAACCACTACGGACAAATGGCGGAGTACCTGCGAATGAATGGAATCGTGCCACCAGCCAGCCGCGGCAAAGGAGACTGAGTAGAGGTCATGGGTCAGGAGTCAGAAGTCGGAAGGATGTCCTCATCCCTAGCCCCTAGCCCCTAATCCCTAAATAAAAAACCCTCCCGCTGGACCGGGAGGGCTCTCAAATGGTTCGCAGATTATGCGCGGACTACGTTTGCCGCTTGAAAGCCCTTGGGGCCCTTGAGCAGGTCAAACTCCACGGTCTCGCCCTCGTTCAGGGTGCGATAGCCGTTTTCCTGGATCGCCGAGAAGTGTACGAATACATCTTCTCCAGTTGAGCGCTGGATGAATCCATATCCCTTCGCCCCGTTGAACCACTTCACTGTACCTTTCTCTCTCACGGAAAAAACTCCTTTCACTTATCGCGAAGAATTATTCTCCGATTCCTCGGATCCTGCCTCGATCGACTGAAGCCCCCCTCAGAGAAGCCGGTAGAATTTTCGGTTGCGTCTACAACGTGCGAGGGAATTTACTTCCAAAAAGGAAAAGACTCCTCAGTTCCCCGATGCAGCAAGCAGTGGCTGCGGGAACTTCAGAGTCCGACAATTTGGCGCTGTTTCCACCACACCTACAAACGTAACCAACCGCTCGACACCTACCAACTCCGGCGTCGAGCACAAGATCATAAGCAGTATTAAAACGTTTCGCAACAAAAATTAGAAAGCAATCGAAATATGACCATTGGTCACATACGGATAACTTTAACGCAGATTAAGAAATAGGTTGGTAACCAGGGCTAGAACTTACGTTCCAGCCCGACGGCAGGATTCTCTCACTTCATCTGGTACGATTTGTCTTTCCAGTCGTGCCAACTCCTTCCATTCCGGCTGTTTCGAAGCCTGCCGGCTCGTCGGCCGCTTCGCCTCCTCTTCGTCCGAAACGACGCTCATCGAGCATGACGTTGGCAACGGTGAAGTACCTAATGCAGACCGATGTGCATACATTTGCATTCTCGGTTGCGGCCAACTCGATCCTGTCGTTCTTCCCGTTTGTCGTTCTGATGATGACGCTCATCCGCAATGTTTTTCACTCGCGCGTGATGTACGAAGTTGTCGTCCAACTGCTGCGCGACTACCTTCCCGCGGGACAGGAGTTCGTCATCCGTAATCTGAACTCCATGGTCAACTCGCGGCAGCGGGTGCAACTGCTCTCGTTGGTGATCCTGCTCGTCACCTCGTCGGGCGTATTTCTACCGCTCGAAGTCGCCCTCAATCGCATCTGGCATTTCGACAAGAATCGCTCATACCTGGGAAATCAGGTGGTGTCATTTGGATTGGCGTTTGCTTGTGGAGCGCTAGCACTGCTCTCGATCGCGTTGACGGCTGTTCCGGTTGGGACCTTAGAGTTCCTGCTGCGCGGTCACGGCGTCGGATTTATTCGCGTAGTCGGATTCCTGGTAATGAAGGTCTGCGCAATTACGGCGAGCATCGCGATTTTCTTCCTAATCTATTGGGTGCTGCCGAACGGGAAAGTTCCGGCGCGCGCAGTTTTGCCTGCAGCGATCATCATGGGACTGCTATCCGAGGCGCTGAAGTACGCATATATCCTCGCGCTTCCGTGGCTGAACTTTCAGGAAGTCTACGGACCATTCGCGCTATCGGTCACAATGATGTTCTGGGCATTCTTGTCTGGGTTGTTGCTGCTAGCGGGCGCAAACCTGTCAGCAGAAGAGCATCTGCGAAACGCAATCTGAAAAGAAAAATTAAGAACTAAGAAGTTAGAACGACAAATTGAAAAACAACAGCGCCAGCCGGGAGGAAAAATTGAAAAAGCAGAAGTGGCTTTGTCAAAATCCACCTCTGCTAATGGACGAATGCTTCTGTATTTACTTCCGCATTCGGACTTCTAACTTCTGAATCGCCCTACTTCTTCTGCTCTCCAATCGAAAGCAACTCCACTTCGAAAATCAGAGTCTCGCCGGGACCTATGTCCCCCCCGGCGCCGCGGTCGCCGTAGGCTAGGTCGGGTGGGATGAAGAGCTGATACTTCGATCCTACCGGCATCAGTTGCAACGCTTCGGTCCAGCCTTTGATTACGCCGCCTACTGGGAAGCTTGCGGGCTGTCCGCGCTTGTAGGAACTGTCGAATTCCTTGCCGTTGATCAGCGTGCCGCGGTAGTTCACCGTGACGGTATCGTTGGCGGTCGGCTTGGGGCCGTTGCCTTCGGTAATGACCTTATACTGCAGGCCATCGGCAGTCGTCTTGACGCCTTCTTTTGCCTTGTTGGCGGCTAGAAATGCGTCGCCTTCTTTACGATTCCCGGCTCCAGCTTCTTTGGCTTTCGCTTCCTGGGCGGAGCGGACTTCGTTCGCTAGGGCTTGGATCGCGGTCTTCATCTCGTCCTCCGTCATGGCGGTCTTGCTGCCGCTCAGGGCGTCGCGGAGTCCGCGGGCGACCAGAGCAGAATCGACTTTGTCGTTAAGTCCCTGCTTGCGCATGCCTGTGCCGACATTCATCCCGAGAGCGTAGCTGGCCTTTTGTTTCGCAGTGGTGAGCGCGGCTCCGGGAGCAGCGGGCTTGGCCGCGGTTGTTCCTGGCTTTTTGGCAGCGGTGGAAGTCTTTGATTGCGCGGACGATGTCGCGGGCTTGGACGGTTTGGGAGCGGTGGTGTCCTGCGCGGGAGCGATGCCTGTGAGCAGCAATCCGGCGAGGCAGGAAAGGATCCGGGTGAGCGGTTTGTGCATAGGAATCTATTGTCCCATTGAGGGTTGGGATGAGCAAACTGTGGTGCCAGAAATGACACTGGCTTTCGGCTTTCGGCTTTCGGCTTTCGGCTTTCGGCTTTCGGCTTTCGGCTTTCGGGTGCGGACATAGGGATCCCTCTGCTCGCTCGGGATGACAATTCAACACAACACAAGGGTCCTTCTGCTCGTTCGGGATGACATGGCTTTAACTCTCGCTTCTCCTCGGGCTGTTGGACGGGTTTGTGCCGCCGTGCTTTGATTTCTTGGGCTTAGGTGTCATGACATAATCGCATTTCCTCAATCTTCATGACGTTATGTTCTTGCAGGAACATGGCGGTCGCAAAATGCATCGGTCCCTTCGACTTTGCAGGTGGGCGCTTCGCTTCCCATCTGGTGCGCTCAGGATGTCAGGCTCTTAAAACAAGATGACAAGCATGGATGACAGTCACGCTCGCTTTGCTCGCAGGACGGGCGAGGCGCCCGTCCCTCCATAAACCAACCCAAATACACTCAGGCGGCTTTTTGTCCTGGGAGTTTCGCTTCTTCGTGTCCATGTTCGGCGGCGGCATGTTCTATTGTCGCGTTGATTTGTCCACCTATTAGAAATGCCAAGCCTGTCACGTAGAACCAGAGCATCAGGATTATTACTGCGCCCAAGGATCCGTAAGTCTTGCTGTAAGTGTTCGAGTAGTGAAGATAGGCCCGTAGAACTCCGGAAGCTAGGATCCAGATGGCTACACCTACTATGGATCCGGGAGTGATCCAGTACCAGTGCTGGTTTTCTACGTCGGGGGCGAAGTAATAAATCATGGCGAAGGCGAAGACTATGAAGGCGATGGCGGCGGTCCACTGGACGATTTTGATGGCGATGGTAGCGGCGGCGCTGAGTCCGATGGCCTGGCCGAGGAGGTGGATGGCGTATCCGCCGGCGAGGATCAGGGCGATGGCAGCGATGGTGAGGACTGACATGGCTAGAGTCAGGCCGAGAGAAATCAAGTGAGTCTTGATCCAGGAGCGGGTTTCGCGAACTTGGTACGCCGCGTTCAGAGTGGACATGAGCTGGGTCATGCCTGCGGACCCCGAGTAGAGGGCGAGAAGGAGTCCGAAGGTGAGTTTGCCTCCGCCGGCGGCGTTGATGATTTCGTCTAGCGTTTTGCTGATTAGCTGGTAGGCGGTGGGCGGCATGGCGGCCTGGATGTAAGAGAAGAGGCTGGTGCGGAGAGAGCTGCCGTGCGAGGCGAAAATTCCGAGCAGTGTTACAACCACGAGAAGTAAGGGGAAGACCGCAAGGAGAAAGTTGTAGGCGAGTTCGTATCCGCGATTGAGGATATCGGTGTCGTCGATGCAGGTCCAGAGGCGGCGGCCGAGTTGAGACCAGGTGAGGCCGCCGAGGTCCCAGATGGATTGGACTTGTTCGTCGGTGGAGAGGAAAGACTTCGACATAAAAAATCCTGCGCTTGCGATGCCGGGGCACGTGAGTGGGTTGGTGAGGAAGTTGGGCGCTGCTTGTGGATTATTCTCGCGGGCGGGTGAGGAGAAAAGGGTAGGGATCCCTCGGCTTCGCTCGGCATGACATTGCTTCCATCAACGGTGCTCTTGAAGCGATCGGGATTGCTTCGGTGGTCGTTGGGTCCTTCGGCCTGCGCATGGCGCAGGCCTCAGGATGACAATACTGTTTGCGGATTCAGTTTAGGCGATCACTTCTACTTCACACCTTTTTCTGGGTTCCAGGAGCCTTGGAGGCGGCGGATGTAGATGATTTGTCCGACGTGGTAGGCGTTGTGGGTGCCGATGTGGGCGACGGTGGAGGCAATCTTCTCGATTGTTTTGTCGTCGGCGGATTCGACAAACTTTTCAATTTCTTGCATTACTTTGTCGAGTTGCTGGACGGTGTCGTTCCACTGCTTGGCGTCGAAGGCGGTGAAGGTTTCGTCGTTGTTGCCGCTGAACTTCGGCGGCGTTACGCCTTTGAACTTGTCGAGGACCTGGGTGTTCCAGAAGACGAGGTGGTAGGCGAGTTGTCCGATGGAGTGGTTGCCTTTGCCGTCGGTCCAGTTGGCTTGGTCGGCGGTGAGTCCTTCAACGGCGATGTTGGCGGGGACGAACCAGTCTTTATTATTGTGCGTCGTTTTGAGCTGCTCTAAGAGAATGCTGCGGAGCGTGGCCGGCTTCTGGTCCGGCTTATCTTGAGCGAAAGCGAGAAACGGCGTGCAGAGCAAAACCAGGGTGAGAATTCTTTTCATTTAGTCCTCCAAGGATGGAAGAAAGTCTACACCGGCCGGCAATTTAGCGTCCGCGCGTGATTCCCGATTTGGTCGCTCGCACAGATATCCACAGCGTATTTGTGACATCTGTCACAACATGGGTGGGGCGTTGACGAGTAGGCTGGCACGTTTCCGGCTGTCCTCCGAGCAGACGTTTTGAGGTCTCCGCATATTGGGGAGAAGTGGTTGGTGTCTGCTTGCGGGATTGTTGTTGACGCCGGGACTGCTTGTAGACCAGGAACGGACTCGGGATGTACCTGCACCAGCTGCGGGGTCTTCTCGCGGTCTTGCTCCGGAGCGCTGCGGCCTCCCTCGGGTTCACCCGCCGATTGCGCGCTTTCCAATTTCTGCAACGCCCGCCCGATTTCCGCAGATGGTTCACGCGGCAGGGAATGATCTTTGCAGGAACCGTCATTCGCATCGAGAGGCAGCCGGCGATTCCCGGACAAACCATCGAAACGGTCGCGATTGCGTTTCATGTGGAGAGGTGGAATCCGCGGAGCTGGTTCTGGAAGAGAAATCACTATCCGGCAGTGGATGGAACTGTGGTCTTTTGGGCTGAGATATCGGCGAGGGGAGCGGGCGCTTCTATTCTTGTATCCGCCGAGCAGGCTTGGATTGACGAGCTGGGTAGGGGGCCCATTGGGCCGATTCGCGGTGGATTCAACAGGGAGTGTCCCCAGGTGTGTACAGTCCGGCGAAGTGGGTGGGCGCAACGCTGAATGCGACGCAGGCATCGTCCGACATCGGAATGACCACTCCTTACTTATATGTTTCGCCAGGGGCAACTCTGGGCATCCCGGTGACTGCGCGTGTTCTCGGCAGCGGCTTGCCACGGGGCGGTGTATAGGTCAATTTCGCAATTCAAGGGGCGCGGGGAGTCTCAGCGCGGCCACTGCTCAGACAAATTCGGGCGGATACGCGACCGTCACTCTATCGGTTACCTTAGTCAGCTCTCCGTCAATGTCAGCGCATGCGTGGTTCCCGCAAACTCGCCGTGCAGCATGCTGTATGTGAATACAGTGGCACTTGCGCAACAGAGGCTGGAGCAGGTTTCGGGTGCGGGACAGATCTCCACGGGGGCCTCATTTCAGCCGGTCGTGGTTCGCGTAACGAATTCGGCGTCGCCGCCAAATCCGGTATTTGGCGCTACAGTTAGCTTTCTGACCACAGTATTGCGGCAAGGTGAGAATTCCACGAGCGGAGAGACGCAGAATCCGGCGCTGCCAGTGATTCTGAAGGTTACGCAAAGCAGCGCGCTGACAGACGTTAATGGATTGGCGAGCATTGTGCCTGGCAATGCGGGCTTCAGCGCACCGGTGGAGGTGGATTTATCCGCGAACGCCGGGAGTTCGGCGTTTCTGAATGATCCTTTATTTATATTGCCGGCGCTTGCGGGAGGGAGTGGATCGGGGAGGAGTTCGCCGCCCAGCCAGGCATCCGATTACGGGTCCCGTTGGGCGGGAGCGGTAGTGGATCGGACATGCCTCTGCGCGTGGCGCTCTCGGGTCGGACGGCTGGGTCCGTACGTACACAGGATCGAACCGTTTCTTGCGCCCCTTCGGGGCTTGTTGATTTCCGAGACTATCCCACGGCTTGCACCGTGGGCTGCATTCTTTCACCGCTTCGCGGCTGGGGTGCATCTGTGACTCCAACTTATCAAAGCTAAATTCTCCTACGGGTCCGGTTGAGAGGGTTGTTGATATTCCTGGAATTCACCTATTAAGTGGCCCATTTGAATCATTGCTAACTGCGCTCAAGTGCGATAGTTTGTCGGCGACGGATCGTGCCGAGTACGGAACAACTCGAACAGCATCTCAGCCGCTGGACTGAAGCGGGCATCGTCGACTGGTAGGTTGCGGCCCGCATTCGAGAGTTTGAAGCCGCGCGTCAATCTCCGGGCATGCGCTGGCCGGTTGTGCTCGCCATCGCATTTGGCTCGATTATGGTTGCCGCGGGGGTATTGCTCTTTGTCGCGGCTCACTGGGACGAGCTTTCTCCCACACAACGATTCCTCCTTGTGGTGGTGATGATTGCGGGTTTTCATCTGGCGGCGGGAGCGTTCATGCCTCGCCTGCGTCCGCTTGGATTGTCGCTGCATGCGGTCGGAACGGTCGCTTTGGGAGGTGGGATTTTCCTGGCCGGACAGATTTTCAATCTGCAAGAGCACTGGCCGGGAGGGATCCTGCTGTGGGCAATCGGCGCGGTACTCACTTGGCTGGTGCTGCGGGATTGGGTGCAGGCGAGCTTGAGCGCGCTGCTCGTGCCCGCTTGGATCACTTCAGAGTGGAGCGTGCGAGCGGGCCACTACCGTGGGATGGACCGGGTTCTCGTGGAGTCTCTCACGGTATTCGCATTTGTTTATCTGAGTGCGCGGCGTGGAAGAGAGGAGTCGTATTTTCGTAGGGCTCTGGTTTGGGCGGGCGGGCTTGCGATTCTTCCGCTTTGTGTGATGGCCGCGTCAGGCGAGCGTGAAATCTTCTGGAATCGATCTCTGCCACATCTTCCCTTTTCGCTGCATGCGTGGGGCTTCCTGATCGCCTTTGTGCTTCCCTTGCTGGTTGCGTTTTTGCTGCGAGGAAGGGGAGCCGTGTGGAATGTGGGATACGCGGTGTGGGTTTACCTTGTCGCGCGGCTGGATGGGCGTGTAATTGCACAAACCCTTGCGAGTTATGGGCTGTGCGCAATCGCCGCGATCGGGCTTGTGATTTGGGGCTTGCAGGAGAATCGTCGTGAGCGCATCAACCTTGGAGTCGCAGGATTTGCGATCACGATTGTGGTGTTTTATTTCTCTACGGTGATGGGGAAGTTAGGGCGATCAGTGTCGTTGATTGGGTTTGGCGTGCTGTTTCTGGTGGGCGGATGGCAACTTGAGAAACTGCGACGCAAGCTGGTGGCGCGCACGCGGCCTGCTACTTCAAGTGGAGGCGCCGCTTGAAGCCGCTGACAAAGGCCGTCCTGGTGACGTTGATTCAAGTCCTGATTGTGTGCTCACTAGGCGGGAAGTTGCTCTATGACCGGCACACGCGTCCGCAGGTGTGGTTCAAGACGGCGCGCTATGATCCGAACCTGCCGATACGCGGCCGATATCTCGGCTTG
>AP72_2010_repI_A10DRAFT_1000178_pt1 | contig 10911 bp, 6 predicted proteins | sample AmaPasreplicIA10_FD_9194 | JGI IMG/M metagenome (IMG submission 9194) | reverse complement strand
AAATAGGTCTTCATGTATGATTACCTCAAGCTATGGAGGGTTTTAATAGGGCTCTCCCTAAATTTCACTATATGCGGGAATATCCTATATTATATTGGTCCACTCAAATTTTGTTCGGAAAAATTCAATATAAGGGACAATCTGCAAAAAACTTTATGGGACAAAACGAAGGAGGTTTGTCTATTAAACATAAAGAGTCTTCAGAGACTATACGTGAAATAAATAACGTTAATTCAAAAAAATTGAATGATAAATTTAAATATTGATTTATAGGTTTTTCAGAAAGAGATGGTTCTTTTTCTGTATATAAAGATAAATATTTAGAATTTAAAATTACACAATCTAGTAATGATGCACAAGTTTTATTTTATATAAAGAAAGAACTTGGATTTGGTAGCGTAACAGTTCAAGATAAAATTAATAAAACTCATCATTTTAGGGTTAGGAAAAAAGAAGCTATATTAAGATTAATAGAAATTTTTAATGGTAATATTTTAACAAATTATAAAAATATTCAATTTGCTAATTGAATAAAAGCATATAATAAGATATATAATGAAAACATAATTTACAAAAGAAATATTACTTGTATTAATTTAAATAATAATTGATTAGCTGGTTTTACTGATTCTGAAGGTTGTTTTACTGTTAGTGTTATAAAAAAAATGCTAAGTTTAATAATACACAAGTTACAGTTAGATATATATTATCACAAAAAAAACGAATTAGAATTACTTAATAAGATAGCTTTATTATTAAATGGTAAAGTACATTATGTTAAATCTTATAATGGTTATAATATGGTAGTTAATTTAACTAAATTAACAAATATTTTATTTAAAAGTACATAAATTAAAAACTAAGAAATCAATAAGTTATAATACTTGACTTAAAGTTTATAATTTAGTAATAACTAAACAACATTTAACATTATTAGGTTTAAAAAGAATAAATGTTTTAATAAAAAAATAAATAAGTAATTTGTTATTTAAATATATAGTCCGAACAAATACGAAAGTATTTGCAAATATTTATTAATGAATAATAAATACTAACATATTGCCTACTCCCGTATCTGCATTAATTCATGCTGCTACTATGGTTACTGCAGGTGTGTATTTATTAATGAGAACATCTCCCTTGATAGAATATAGTTCAACAGTTTTATTACTTTGTTTATGAATTGGAGCAATAACTACTGTATTTAGTTCTATTATAGGTTTATTTCAACAAGATATAAAAAAAGTAATTGCTTATTCAACTATGAGTCAGTTGGCTCGAGATTACAATTATGATTTAATTGTTTTCAGGTATCAAACTATATGCGTAAAGTTTATTTTTAATAAAGTTTTTTTAATAAATAATTCGCAGATAACCAAAACTCATGATTATTTTAATAATTATATTAATATTATTCTTTTTAATTCATCTATTACTGTTGAGTGACTGTACCTATTTATGCTAAATAGTATAATTATGTCTGTAAGGTGAAAGATTAATATTATAAGCAAGTTAGTAGAAATCTCAGAGGCCATACGTTTGATATTAGTCTTTTTTAAATTTAATATTGTTTATTTTATAAAAAATGTCTTTATTTTAAATCTTGAATTATTAAATTTTCATAAAATAATTAATACAATTTATTATTTAATTATATTTATTTACTTAATAATAAATTTTGTATTGTTTTTACATAAATATTATTATCATAGTTCTGTATGTAATAATAATATATATAATAGATCTATTATTACAATTCAAACCACTTCTAATAAAAAATTAAGTAATGACAATAAAGCATTTATTGAATGATTAGCTGGTTTAATTGATGGAGATGGTTATTTTATTTTAACTAAAAAAGGGTATGTAAGTTGTGAAATAACTATGGATGCTAGAGATAAAAAAGTATTAGAAATTATAAAACATAAATATGGTGGTTCTATAAAACAAATTTCAAATGCTAATGCTTTTAAGTATAAATTAAGACATAAAAAAGGTTTAATTTTGCTAATAAATGATGTAAATGGAAATATAAGAAATCCTACTCGATTATTACAAATTAATAAATTGTGTGTTAAATATAATATACTATTAAAAAATCCTGAACCTTTAACATTTAATAACGGTTGATTAAGTGGATTTATAGATAGTGATGGCTCAATTTATTATAGTGAATCATCAGGACAAGTGTTTATAAGTTTAACTCAAAAAAATAAATATTTATTAGAACCATTAATAGCTTTATATGGAGGAAGAGTTGATATACTTAGTCCTAAAACAGATGCATTTAAATACATTATTTATAGAAAACTTGAATTATTTTATTTAATAGATAATTATTTTAATAGATATCCTTTAAAAACAGAAAAAATGAAAAAATTAAATTTAATAAAACAATTTTATGAATTAAGAATAAACAAAAAAAATCAAGATATAGATAAATTAAACAAATGAGTTATATTTAAAGATAAATGGGAAAAATACAAAGATTAATAAAGAAATGGTCCAAATTATATTATTTTTAATAATGTAATTGCAATTAGGTATGATGGTTGTAGCAATAGGTTTATCTTGTTATAATGTTGCTTTATTTCATTTAGTAAATCACGCTTTTTATAAAGCTCTTTTATTTTTAGGAGCAGGTGCAGTTATACATTCGGTAGCAGATAACCAAGATTTTAGAAAATTTGGAGGATTGAAAACATTTTTACCTTTAATATACTCAGTAATGTTAATAGCTTCTTTAAGTTTAGTAGCTGTTCCTTTCATGACAGGATTTTACTCTAAAGATTTTATACTTGAATCTGCATATGGTCAGTTTTTTATTTCTAGTACTATTATTTACATTATAATTACAATTGGTGCTATGTTTACTACATTATATTCAGTAAAAGTATTATATTTAACATTCTTAACTAATCCTAATGGACCTTTAATAAATTATAAACAAATTGATGAAGGAAATATCTTTATTAATTTTCCTTTAATTATATTAGCTATCTTTTCTGTATTTTTTGGTTATATAACTAAAGATTTATTTATAGGTTTAGCTACTGATTTCTTTTCTGATAATGGTTTATTTATACATCCATCACATGAAATCATGTTGGATACTGAATTTGCTGTCCCAATAATTTTTAAATTATTACCTTTTATTCTTACTATAAACTTGAGTTTAATATCTTTAGTTTTTTCTGAATTTTTTAGTAAGTTACTAATTAATTTTAAATTTTCTAATTTAGGTTATAATATTTTTAGTTTATTTAATCAAAGATTTTTAATTGAATTATTTTACAATAAATATGTTACTGATATTGTTCTTAAATTAGGAGGTCAAACTACTAAAATAATTGATAAAGGTTCTGTAGAATTATTAGGACCTTATGGATTAGAAAAAGGTTTATTAAATTTAAGTAAAAATATAGGTAATTTAAGTACTGGTATAATTACAACTTATGCATTATATATATTAATAGGATTAATATTTTATATTTGTATATTATATTTCTCTTTTATTGATAATAATATCTTATTATTATTATTTTTTGCTATTTTTTCTACTATAAATTATAAAGGTTTAGATTTAACTTATCAAATTAATTAAATATAATTTAAAGTGAATTTATATATTTTTGTTATTTTTCTAATTGCACTTTACTGTTTTATTTAATTTTTTTTTTATTATTTTAATATTATCTTTATTAGTAATAATATTATTTAATAATATTTATATGTTTTGGTACAAAAATGTAACTATTATGTAGTTATATATACAATTTCATAATTAAAAATATTTTATGTTAATATCTTCTATTTTTTTATTATTATTATCTAATTCCCTAAGTTTTAGGCGAGATATTTCAATATATTATTCCAGAATTGGAATCGTTATACAATTATATTGTATATTTTTTTGTTATAACAACTTATTTATTTCATATTTGGATCAAAATATAGGACTTTTTAGTGGTTTATTTGGTATATCATCTATGTCTCTTATTTTTGATATATTAATATTTTTGCTTACATTATTTATATTAAATTTAACCGGATTTTATCCTAGAAAATATTGATCCAGTCAATATTTAACTATTTATAAGTTGTTATTTACAAAATTAAAATTATTTATTGCTAATATAATAAATAAAAAAGGAGAACAATATTCTATTATAGAATATACTTTAATAGTATTGTTTATAATTACAGGTAGTATATTATTAATATCTAGTAGTGATTTTATATCAATTTATTTATCTATAGAATTACAAAGCTATGGATTGTATTTACTTTGTACAATGTATAGAAACTCTGAATCATCTACATCTTCAGGTTTAACTTACTTTTTACTAGGAGGTTTATCTTCTTGTTTTATTTTATTAGGTATAGGTTTAATTTATGCAAATCTTGGTACTACATATATTGACAGTTTTTATATAATAACTAGTATATCTAATATAATTAATGCAGAAGAACAAAATAATATAATATATTGAAATATTGCTACATATATACCTTATTGTTTATTATTAATAACTGTGGGATTTTTATTTAAAATATCAGCCGCTCCTTTCCATTTTTGATCTCCTGATGTTTATGATGGTGTGCCTACTATAGTTACTATTTTTATTGCTATAATACCAAAAATATCTATTTTAATTATATTATTGTATATAATACACTATACTAATAATATATATATATTAACACAATATACTTGAACATCTAGTTTATTAGTTAGTAGTTTATTATCTTTAATAATAGGAACTATTTTAGGTTTAACACAATTTAGAATTAAAAGATTATATGCTTATAGTACTATATCTCACATAGGATTTTTATTATTAGCTTTGAGTATTAATAGTATTGAATCTATACAATCTTTTATATTTTATCTTGTACAATATAGTGTGTCTAATTTAAACGCTTTTTTTTTATTAATCAGTATTGGTTACACTTTATTTATATTTACTAATAAAAATATTAAACATATTAGTTTATTAGATAAAAATAACTCACCTATTCAATTATTAAGTCAATTAAAAGGTTATTTTTTTATAAATCATACATTAGCTATAAGTTTAGCTATTACTATTTTTTCTTTTGCAGGTATACCACCTCTTGTTGGTTTTTTTGCAAAACAGATGGTTTTATCTGCTGCTTTACAAGATGGATTTATTTTTATAACTTTAATTGCTGTAATTACAAGTGTTATAAGTGCAGTTTATTATTTAAATATTGTTAAAGTCATGTTTTTTGATTCACATTCTTATAAATTTAGTTGAAGTCTTTTTAATCTTGAAATACCTGCGTTAGTTATTAAAAATAATAGTGTTGTAGATGTTGTTTATTTTAAATCATCTAAAATATCAATATCTAGCTCCCTTTCCATAATTGTTTCTATTTTAACTCTTATTATTATTTTATTTATGTTTGTACCTGATCAATGATTACATATGTCTAATATTTTATCTATCATTTTTTTTACACCTTATAATTACATTTAATAATTTAATTAAGTTATTAATTAAACTACAATTAATACAAATTATTATGTTGTATTAATTATAAGTTAGAATTAAATAATTTTAACTCATGTATTATTGGATTGAGGTATGGAGACAAACAACAAAAGTATGAATATTTTTATATTATTTATTAACAGTACTTATAGTTCAATTTTAAATACTTACTTAGTATTAATAAAAATTAGGTTTAATTTGTTATTACATAAATTTGTTTAAATTAAAAAATTTATATAGAAAAGATATAAATTTGTAATAATATGAATTTATTAAAATAAAAACAAAAATTAAAATGAAAAATTTTATTTATAAAAACATATGAGAATTTTAAAAAGTCATCCTTTGTTAAAAATGGTAAATTCGTATATAATTGATTCACCTCAACCATCTAATATTAGTTATTTATGAAATTTCGGATCTTTGTTGGCTTTATGTTTAATTATACAAATAGCTACAGGTGTAACTCTAGCAATGCATTATACACCGAGTGTTTTAGAAGCTTTTGATTCAATAGAACATATTATGCGAGATGTTAATAATGGATGATTAATACGTTATTTACACTCAAATACAGCATCAGCCTTTTTTTTTTTAGTTTATTTACATATAGGTAGAGGTTTGTACTACGGATCATATAAAACACCAAGAACACTAACTTGAGTAATCGGAACTATTATATTAATATTAATGATGGCTAAACGGAAAATATGGCCAAATTGAATGTTGATTTCTGATATTAAAATAAACCAAAAAAATTTAAATAATTTATATATATTACCTTTTAATAAAGCTAGAACTAAAGCTTTATATAGAATAGGTCCCCATAATATAGATGTATTATCTATAATTGTTTGTGGTATGTTAGGTGATTGATGAGGAGATAAAATAAAAGGTCAGGTTTTATCTAGTGTAAGATTTAATTTAGAACAAGGAGTAAATAATTCTGCTTATATACATCATCTTAATCTTCTGTTATATAACTTAGGATATTGTTCAAATATTACACCCAAATTAGTAATTAAATCAGAAGGATTAAGGGATAATAGATTAAATAAAGCAGAAACTCGCTTTAATTATAGATTGACTTTATTTACTTTTACAAATCTTTTATGAATATATGATTCATTTTATCATAAAATAAATAATATTACAGTCAAAAAAGTTCCCTTATGAATAGGAGAATTTATTACACCTATTGGTTTAGCTCATTGAATAATGCAAGATGGTTCAAGACAAAAAAATCAAGGTATATATCTTGCAACTAATAGTTTCACTTTTGAAGAATGTAAATTATTAAGTAATATATTTCAAAAAAAATATAAACTTAGAACCAGTGTTATAAAGACAGGACATTTTAATCAATGAAGAATTAATATTTGAAAAGAATCAATGAAAGATCTTGTTACAATAGTTAAACCTTATATTATAGATGAAATGAAATATAAATTTATTGGTTATATTTAATATTATTTCAAAAATTAAAGTCTTACTATATTCACAGTATATGTAATATATATTTAAAAGTATACTTTATTTATTAAAATATTTTTATAAAATAAAATAGTATATACTCTAACAGGAGTATAAGTGTTATTATATAATACTTGGCAATGCTAGTGTTAACGGTCAAATAAATATTATCCATTTAAAGACCGTCGATTGAATATACAATCGCTACAGACTGGATCACTAGTGGGTACCTGAAATTTGGTATCTAATGTACAGTCGAAAATTCCTAACTTAAAGTTATACAAGGCTTTATATTATTTTAAAACTAATGTAGTAATAAAGTATATTGGGTACTATTTGGATAAATAAGAAATAGTTATCTGGAGTTTTGACAGCTTTCTTGGGTTATGTCTTGCCTTATGGACAAATGTCGTTATGAGGTATAATTTTTTTGACATTTATATTATCCAATCTATTTACATATAAATTAGATAATATTTATATTATTAATAAATTGTTTGTTAGAGTAATATCCACCAAATGCTCTCATAATTTTATTAAACCTGATAAGAAATTTATGAGTATATTTGTAGGATTTATGGATGGGGATGGTTATTTTGATATAGGCGAACAAAAACAATATAATAAAAATAAAGATTTTGTTCGAAGTACAATTAGAATTCGGTTAGCCACTAATGTGAATGTTAGAGATTTACCAACATTGAAATATTTTATAAAAGTATTAGGTGTGGGCAATATTTATACAATACAAAAAAAAGATCAAGTAAGATTAATATTTTCTAAAAAGGATTTAATAAATGTTATTTTACCTTTAATGAAACTATATAATTTAGAATTTTTAACTTATAAACGTGCAGAACAATTTGCTTTAGTAACTTTCATACTAGAAAATAATATTATACATTGGGATTCAGTCCCTAAGGACTCGAATTTAATGGCTAAATTTATTCCTAAATTAGTAAACGATTTAATAAATTTAGACTTTTTTTCTCTTTGATTAGTGGGCTTTACCATGGCTGAAGGATCTTTTGGGATTAAAGCAAATGGTTCTGCTTTTTATCAAATAAAACAAAAAGGAATAAATAATTATACTATTATTAAAGCGTTATGTTTGTTAATTACTGGGAGAGAATCTTTTCCAATAAAGGCTGATTCCGCAGATTGTTACCAATTAACATTATTATCTAAAAATGATATACAAAAAGTAGTGGGTTTTTTTTCATCCCCTTGTAATTTACTCCTCGGTTACAAACTAAAGCAATATAATTTATGACTTATTGCCCTTAAATTTAGCAATCGGTATAAAAATATTAAAATTCCTAACCAAATTAACTCTAATAAATAAAATAAATAATAAATTTATATGTCATATTGCCTCAAATGTATAATTTTTAATTTTGTAACTTTTAAATTTTTTCCTTTTTACTTAGATAAGATGCAAATTTATAACAATATAAATTAAAAAAAATAAAAAAAAAATAATAATAAAAATAAAAAATTTTTTTACAAAAATATGGAATGATTTAATACTGATTATATTTATCTTTTATTCTGGCATTTTTATTTAGGTGCTTACGGTTTTCTTATAATCGATACATTAATTAAATTAGGTTTATTTAGTTATAAATTAAAAGAGAAATGAATTACTTTTACAAATAATAAATATTTTCCATATAAAATAAGTTTTATTTATTATTTTTTATTAAGAATTTATTACTTTGATTTTACTTCTATATTTAATTTTGATTTTAATAAATTATTAGGAACTATTAATCTTGACAAAATTATGATTAAGAATTTTAATCCTAATATTCCAGATAATAATGTTAGTTCTAATGTTTCTAATAATAATATTAACCCTAATGTTTCTAATAATAGTGTTAATGTAACAGATTCTAATCTTACTGTTAATAACCCTAATATCAATGTACCAATTTCTGTAGGAAGTGCTATAACTCAAGCAGCAGGTTCACTAGGTCTAGGTGCAGCTGTTGTAGCAGGAATTAGAGGGATAGGTCGTACTACAAGTAAAATGTCCCCTGCAGCTAGAGCGACTGTAATAGGAGCTGGAGGTATTGCAGGAGGTGCCGCATTTGTAGTTACTAATTTAGCTAATACTTATTTGCAAAATAGCTCTACAAAAATTGTAAATAATTCTACTAATAATAAAGATGGACCTTTTCCCGCTAAGTCTATAATTGAAGAGGGAGATAATGTAGATAATATAATGAATATTCTTTATTTTAATTTAATAATAAGTGTTTGTATATTACTATTAGTTATTTTATTAATATATTTTTATAAAAAAAATAGAGAATATTTGTTATATATAACTTGGGTTTTTTTAGTTATAATTAGTTATATTTCTGTATACTTAGCTTATAATTTACTCGAGGATATAAGTATAATATCCAAAATTTATCAAAATTTTATAAATTACTCTGTTTTAAAAAATGGACATAGTGATACAGATGGGGTTAAATTAGCTATAGAAATGTTAACAACAAATCTTGTTATAAGTGGTACTATATTGATATTGCTTTATGCTCTTTCTTCTTTTTATATAAGTTCCAGAATAATAGAAGGTAAATGAAATTTATCATTTATTAAAAATATATTTGGTGAACGTTTTTACCTTTTTTATGTAAAAATACGTACATATGGAAGTAAAACAAATAAAGCTTGAATGTTATATAATATAATTATATTAATTATATGTAGTATAATTTCTATATTTATAGGATATTTTTTAATTAATTATATAGATTTAATAACAGAAATGTATGAATATTCTAAAAAATAATTAAGCTCATATAAAAATAATGGTTTTCTTTTAACAATTATTTATAATTCAATATGGTATAATAATTGGGTAGAAATTAAAACTTAAAAGTTACAAAATAGAATATAAAATTATACATAGTAACATAATTTTATATAAAGCAATTTTTACTAAAAATTTATATAATTATGTTGCGATGCTAGTGAAAACGGTTAATAGAATTATTTGTTTTTTAAAGATCGTCGGTATAGTAAAATATCGCTACAGATTGGTTCACTAGTGGGTGCCTGAAATGGTGCTTAATGTACAATCGGAATCTTTTTTAATTAAATATAATTAAACACAATATTTTATATATTATAAATAACAATAAATTATATAATTATTTATAATAAGTATATAATACATGATTTATTTAGAATAAATAAATAAAAAAAAATAAATAAATTAAAGATTTGGCAACAGTTATTACTAATCTTATGAGTGCTATACCTTGAGTAGGTCAAGATATAGTTGAATTTCTTTGAGGGGGCTTGTATATATTAATTTTATTAGTAGAAGAGCCATACAATAGTGATGTTGTATTAAAAATCCTGCTTATTGCTGGAATTTCCTTTATTTTAGGAGTTATATACGTCTTTACTTTTAATGTACCATTAGACGTAAAAAAGATAATAACAAAGGGACAATCAGCAGGGGTTTTAAGTATACCAATTAAAGCCTCTCAGAGACTAAACGCAGGAGATCTTAAATATGCTTATTTAGTAGGTTTGATCGAGGGAGATGGTTGATTTAGTATATCAAAAAAAGGTAAATATTTAATTTATGAATTTGGTATAGAATTATCAGTTAGAGATATTCAGTTAATATATAAAATTAAAGAAATATTAGGAGTTGGTGTTATTTTTTTTAGGAAATCTAAAAATAGATCTGAAACAGTATTTTTAAAAGTTAGAAATAAATCTCATCTTATTAATTATATTTTGCCTATTTTTGATAAATATTCTATGTTTTCAAATAAACAACATGATTATATAAGATTTAAAAATGCATTATTATCTGATATTAAATATAGTGAATTTTTACCAAAATACACTAGACCCATAAATCCGATAAATTCTGTTGAATCTATTTTAA
>AP72_2010_repI_A10DRAFT_1000177_pt1 | contig 10921 bp, 12 predicted proteins | sample AmaPasreplicIA10_FD_9194 | JGI IMG/M metagenome (IMG submission 9194) | reverse complement strand
ACCGTTGTTCCCCATGGTCGAGTGGGAATTGTTGGACGATCCAGACCCGCCAGCATGATTCGCATTTCCCCCGGGGCGATTCATGGTTCCGTTGGCGTTGCGCTGGGGCATACTCGAATGCTGCGGCTGTTGCGATTGGCTCGGCGCCGAATTGTGTGCGGGTGCGCTGCTATGGGGTGCAGCAGCACTAGGATGCGGAGCCGGTGAATTCTTGTGCTGCGCAACCACGAAAACCGGAAGTGCTACCAGGAATCCTGTAAGAAAAAAACGTCCAACACTACTGGAATGAACCAGGTAGTTGATCAACCTCATCGCTGACTCCTCGAGTCGAGAATTTCGTCCATCGAACAAGCGAGCTTCTGCGCAGTCGTCTGGCGCGCAATTACGCGGATATTTTTGGGGCCGGGGGGGAGAGAGATTTTTGGGCAAAGGCGCCACTGCGCAGCATCCGCATTGCCGGAGCAGCGTCCCGCGGCGAACCACGTTATCAAAAGCCGGTGCGAGGTGCAATCGATTTCTCGGATTCCCCTCGCTGCTTGCGCTAATCTAGTTCGTCAACATCAGGAGGATTCCTGTGCGCTATCTCGACCGGCTACAACCTCTCGCCCTGCTGCTGATGCGCCTGACTCTCGGAGCCATCATGATGGCTCATGGATATCAGAAGTTCTCTCATGGCCTTCAGCATTTTGCAGGAATGGTGGGCGGCATGGGCATACCTTCCTGGCTCGGCTATGTCTCTGCCGTTACTGAATTGATCGGTGGCCTGTTCATCTTCGTAGGATTTTTTACTCGTCCCGCCGCGTTCGCCGTCTGCATCAACCTGTTCGTCGCCATCTGGAAAGTGCATTTGCACAATGGATTAGTGGGATCGCCGGACCATCCCGGTTACGAGTTTCCCCTGGCTGCGGCGACGTTGGCCTTCGCCCTGATTTTCCTTGGAGGCGGCCCGATAGCCATCGACCATATTTTGCGCGGTGGTGGATCGAGCTCCTCGCGCTAAGCGTTACTGTGCACTCATCATTTCGGTTGTAACCCCCAGCGAAGGTTTTCCGTTTGCAGCAAATGTGATCGCTGTGGGAGTAGTAGTCCGTAACGTGTCAATGTGCCCACCGGAATCAGTCATCGCTGATCTGTTTCCTTGCGGTTTTCACTTCTGAATTCCCGACGGAACTTTCCTGTGACAGCAGGGTTCATCTAACTTTCAGCACCAGCTTTTCTTGCCGCAAGGTGTTTGATTTGTACATTCCACGTACATGGAATTATGATGAGATCTAGCTAGGTGCTTGCATCCAAAAGCTTTGGCGGTTGCATCGTAATCGTCAGTACGCAATGAGGAGGTTTCTCTTGAGAAAGTTGGCGTTCCTCGCAGTGGTCCTTCTAGTTCTCGGTTTCGCTAGCTTGGCTTCTGCCCAACAGGGCGATGCTTACATTGGCGGCGGCACGATGCTGTCCTCCACGCCTTCTTCGACGATTGGGAATTCCAACTGCAGCCTCAATTCAAGCGGAAATGTTGTCTGTCCCGAAAAAGGTGGCACCTATCTGAACCTTGGCGCCGACATCGTCTTCAAGAATCGTCTCGGCGCAGCTTTCGACGTGAACTGGAAGGCCAGCCAGGGCGAGTTCGGCGGGCCTGGTGGTCAACCCTATCGGCCGCTGCTTTTCACTTTCAACGGCGTGTTTCAACCTCGCTTGGGCAAGAAGGCCGGGGCTGATCTATTCGGTGGAATCGGATGGCAGAGCACCCGCTTTTACGGTTATCAGCCCACCAGCGGCTGCGTCTACTTCGGCGCCTGCTACACCAGTTCCAATCATTTCCTCGTAGACGTCGGCGGCGGCCTCCGCTATTACGTTTGGGGACACATGTTCATTCGCCCCGAAGTCCGCTACTATCACATCACGAATAACACCGATAACTTTACGTCTGGCAACGTGATCCACGTCGGAGCTTCGATCGGATACACTATCGGTCCAGAGTAAACAATCGGACCGATGCCAATAGTTCTCAGTCCTCAGTTCCCCAGCAAAATCCTGGTCCTCGGGCGGCTTTCCAGAGCCGCCATTCGAGGGCTCGTTTTCCGTGTCCGCACCTCACTGACGACCCACAAACTGGAAATGAGAATCGCTCTCGTCTTCTGCGTGCTCTGCATCTTCGCCGGCATGTTGCACGCACAGCAAATCGACGTCGCTGGCGGCGGCAGCATCCTCGAGTCTCCCGGACCCAAGAGCGCATCACTGGCTTTTGCTCCCCCTAGCGATAGCGGAGGTGTTTTTGCAGGATTCAGCCTGCAGTACCTCTCGGAAAATTCCCGTGGGTTCAATATCGAAGGAGCTTTTCGGGCAAAGGAAGGTCTCTACAACGGATTTCAGTATTATCGCCCTGTTTTGTACGACGTGAACTGGGTATACGGTCACGCGTTCGCGCCAAAGTTTCGGGGCGACTTCATGGCCGGCGTCGGCGGAGAAACCCTGATCTTCTATCAGAAGACCGCGCCCTGCCTCTACGGGAATGGATGCACCACTCACGTGAACAACACTCACTTTCTGGTGCACGCAGGATTTGGCTTGCGCTATCGCATCTTTAGAGGTGTTTTTATCAGGCCGGAAGCGCACTATTACTTCATTCCCAACAACTATGAATTTCATTCTGATCACGTACTGCGATTCGGAGCTTCTCTCGGCTACACTTTTGGCGGACGATAGGATCGTCACGACTTTCCATACACACATATGAAAAAGGCAGCGCCAATGGACGCTGCCTTTTGATTTTGAAAACCCCGAGACCCCGTCTACTTCATCGACATGCAGATTTCAGCTTCATGCATCGCCTGATTGAGGTGCTCAACCGACTTCGCGCGATGGCCTCCGAAATCGTGCTCGGCAATATCGAGTTCGTGCTTGGCAGCGCGCATGTGTTCCAGAGCTTCATCGATGTGCGGATGCCGTTCCGGTGTGGCGACCGGTGATGGCGTGGGAACGGCTGCGACCGCAGCTGCCGGGGCTGGCTTTGGTCCGGCTGCCGAAGCAGTAAAGGCGAGCGTCAAGAGAACTGTCGCTATCATGAGCAGAGTTAGAAACCCGATCTTCTTCATTCTTTCCTCCTCGTCCGAATTGCGGCTCGGACGCACCGGTGTTTTTCTGCTATGCCACGGAGTTGCTCGCCCCAATTTTGAGAGACCCCGACCGCAACTGCGCTCAAGTATAGCGTCGTGGAAAGCGCTGAGACTGTGCAATGGGTTACTCAGAAGGTGCTCATCCGATCCGGACGGTGCAATACATGGGAGTACCGGCACTAAGAATCGGCTTATGAATGCCTTGGCCGTGAAGCGGATTGAGTATTCAAGGAAGTGCACGGATCATCGCAGGAATGGTCCCTGGAGATGTAATCTCCTTTAGTTCTTTTCGGCGCGCCGTCCTCGCCACCAGAGAAAAACCGCGATCGCCACCACGACCACTGCTACCATGACATCGAACCTCTTCATCCCGCGCTCTAGCTTGTCCCAATGCCGCCCAAAGAAATATCCCACGCTTGAGATCACACCGACCCATACTGCGGCGCCCAGAAAATTGAATACTGCGAATTTCTTCCATGACATCCGCAGCACACCCGCCATCGGACCGGCGACGATTCTCATGCCGAAGACGAATCGAGCGAAGAAAATTGTGGCTGCCCCGTAGCGCTCAAACAAACGCTCTCCGCGCTCGATTGTTGATTTCTGGATCCGGAATAAGGATTGATATCTGGCAAGCAGTGGACGTCCACCGTGATATCCCAGTGCAAACCCGAGGTTATCGCCAACGGTCGCAGCAATTGTCGCCACCACGATAATCCATGAGAGTCGAAGGTCGTGTTCGGAGTACGCCATGAAACTGGCGAGCAGCAAAATCGTTTCACCGGGTACGGGAATTCCCGCATTCTCCAGCAACAAGGCGACTCCCACTGCCCAATATCCGTACAAAACAATGGCATGACGCAAACTGTCGAGGATGAAATCTGTCATCGTAACGCCGGCGCCCCTACCGGCAGTCGTGGGCGTCCGAGCCCGCCCTCATGCAAAATAGAATTAGTTACTTCAAGAAATCGATTAGCGCTTGATTGAATTCTACGGGACATTCCTCATAAGGCAAATGCCCGATCCCGGAGAACACAACCTTCTTTGCCTGCGGAAAGTATTTCGCCAGTGGCTCTATCGACCAGTAGTACACCGCTGGATCCTTCGAGCCCCACATCAACGCTGTAGGAATTGCCGACAGTTTTGGCAGCAACTCTCTCAATTCCTGCAAATCTGCCGTCCAGGTGCTAACAATACTCAGCGCGTGATCGATCAATCCTGGCTGTACCATGGGCGCTCTATATCCATCGAGACTATCTTGGGGGATCTTCGCGCGATCGGCATAGAGGCGGCCATGGAAATAGGGAAACAGAGCCGGTACTCGATCGACACACCAGCGAAATCCCAACGATCCCAGGCGGCCTCCGAGAAAGGGCGCCAGCCATCTTCCGTGCCCGGAAAAAGGATTTACCGGAGCAACTAGTATCAGACTCTTTACCAGCGGAGTTCCGCGGGCAAGACACTCCGCAGCCGCGCACATCGCCACCGCGCCGCCTCGCGACGTCCCCAGCAGATCAAAGGTTTGGAGCTTTAATTCCTCGGCGAACCGGATCACGCGCAGCGCTGTAGCCCGCATGGAATGATCGATCTTTGGCCGATCGGAGAACCCCGCCCCCAGCATGTCGAGTGCGTAACATGTGCGGTAGGGCGCTAAGGCGGGCAAAGTAAAGCGCCATGAGAAGGAATATCCCATCAGGCCATGCAGCAGAATCAGCGGTGGCCCGGACCCGGCGCGCAAATAACGCATCCGTGCCCTATCAAAATCCATCCAGCACTCGTCAACACCCTGTCCTATAGCCGGCGCCCCGGCAGGCTCCACCTGTCCCACTGCCATTATCTTCCCGATCCGCCGCCAGTTTCTTTCTTCCGAGGACAACTCTTTTCTTGTCGGCGCCTTCTATTTAAGTGAAACAACGCCTCTGTCGCTTCACTTTGGGGAGCTTCGGCTCCCCGATTTTTTGGCGTAGATCTTACGTCCATCATCCTGAGGTACGCGCATTTTCCGCTCCGGGATGCCTACCCCCGCCACAAACACCCGACTTTGAGTTCCTACGCCGCCGCTCTCTTCTTCCCCAACAACTTTTTCAGCACCCGAATCCCCTTATCCACGTGCTTCTCTTCCATCATGAACGGAGGCAGGAAACGCACTACGGTATCGTGCGTGCTGTTAAACAACACCCCCGCGGCCAATCCCTCATCCACAATCGGCCGCGCGGGAATCTCCAACTGAATGCCTTGGATGAAGCCACGACCACGCACAGCAGTCGCCACCGAGCGCTTCGTGACCAGTTCCTTCAACTCCTGCTGAAGATAAGCACCAACACGACTTACGTTCTCGAGCAGTTTTTCTTCTTCCACGATTGAAAGGAACTCCAACGCAATCCGGCACGCGAGCGGCCCGCCGCCAAATGTAGTTCCGTGCTGACCCGGAGAAATTGCGCTGGCAAATTCTTCTTTAGCGATGAAGGACCCGAGAGGAAGCCCAGCAGCAATCGGCTTCGCGATGGCGACGATATCTGGCGTCACGCCGACGGTTTGAAATGCAAAGATCGTTCCCGTGCGTCCTAACCCGCACTGAATCTCATCGAAGATCAGCGCAGCACGATGCCGATCTGCCATTGCGCGGCATTCCCGCAGAAATTCTTCGGAGCATTCGAAGATTCCGCCTTCCCCGAAAATCGGCTCCAGCACAATCGCACAAGTATTGTCATTGACCGCCGCTCGCAAGCTCTCCAGATCGTTCCGCTTCACGAACGTCACGTCTTCGAGCAGCGGCTCAAAGCCCTTCCGATGCTTGTCTTGGCCAGTGAGCGAGAGCGCTCCAAACGTCCGCCCGTGATAGGACCCTTCGAGGGCGACGAGCCGACACTTCGCATCTCCTCCCGCGCGATGTCCCGCCAACCGTGCCAGCTTGATCGACCCTTCGATCGCCTCGGTTCCACTATTCGAGAAGAACGCGCGGTTTAATCCCGAGAGCTTGCACAACTTCTCGGCGAGCGGGCCCTGGTACTCGTGGTAGTAAAGATTCGACACGTGAATCAGCTTCGCTGCCTGATCGCGGATCGCCTTCACAATGCGAGGATGCGCATGTCCCAACGCATTCACGCCGATGCCTGACACGAAATCCAGATACTTCTTGCCGTCCGTGTCGAACAGAAACACACCTTTGCCCTTGGCGAGCACTACGGGATAGCGACTGTAGGTCTGCAGAAGATACTGCCGCTCGAGCGCGGCAATCTTGTCGAGTGAAGTCGAAGGTACATCCGTGCTCGGAGGAGCATCCGCTGTAGAAGTAGTATTCATGAAGGCCTCCTTTGGGAAGCTTCGATTCTACCGGAAAAAGGAGTCACGCCCGGAACCCCTGTCCCGTCGATTTCAGTCTGACTGAGTCGCAACGTGCTATCTCCGTGCTTCACCAAACCGCATGCCTGTACTGGAGCCAAACAAAAGGCCGGGAGTCGTCTACGCCCTGACGAAGGACGGAGTCGAACTGCCCGTCATCGACATAACGCACCCGGTCTTTCACTGAACATCCGCGACGCCGAACAAAGTGCGCTTGTCCAGAAATTCTTGCGCGAGCCAATTCCGTTTCATTTCTTGCCCCGGCGCCTTCGTGCTGTGCTTTTGCAGTTCTTCCTTCGCAACTCGATGCTCGCTGAGGGCATCCGTCGATCACAAGATACCTTCATGACGGGGATGCATACGTATCTTCTCAAACTCGGTCCCGACATGCTCCCCACGGCATACGCGAATCCGATTGATCGACGCATTGCCGTCTCTCTGCCGGCAGTTGCAGTGCGGCTTCGCGTGCAGGATGTTGCGGGGCTAATGGCCGAGACTGCAATCGCCTCTCTTTCCAGCAGTCCGTCTCGCTCCCTGACCTTTCTGAACATTGCGGGTGGTCCGGCCATCGACTCACTCAACACGCTGATCCTGCTTTGCAAGAATCATCCTGGCATTTTCGCGGAGCGTGAGATATTCCTCGACATTTCTCGACCTGGATGACAGTGGGCCTGCGTTCGGACAGGGTGCGCTGGCTGCACTCTCCGCACCGGGTGCGACATTGCAGGGACTCCGCCTAAAATTTCGGGCGATTCGCTACGACTGGTCGAATACAGACGTCCTGCAGCAAGCTGTGAATGAAGCCCGTTCCAGGGAAGGATTGATTCTCTGCTCTTCGGAAGGAGGTTTGTTCGAATACGGAAGGGACGAAGATGTTCTATCGAATCTGAAAGCCCTTCGCGCCGCGCCTGAGGTCGTGGGTGTCGCCGGCCCCGCTACCCGGGCCGATGAACCGATTCAACGCCTACACAAAATCAGCCCCGCAAAAAAACGGCCTCGTGGCCTGGCAGCATTTCGAGCTTTGGTTCAGAAAGCAGGGTGGGATTTCGCTCGTGTGATTGAGCGCCCTCTCAGCGATCACTTCCTGCTTCATTAAACCTTTGAGTGTGGATTTTAGATTTTGAGGATCTGTGGTGCCGCATTTTGGAGCTTCTTCTATTTTAAGAACATGGACTGAAATCCAGATTGACCACAACGGTCCCCGTTTTGAAATCCAGCCGAAGTTTCTCAGAATCGTTACACTCGCACATACGAAACAAAGTGCGAATCCTTTCTCTTGAAAGCTGGAAAAGCCGGCCGTTGTAGATGTCGCCAGACTTGATAGCCAATTCCCTTGATAGCTTCTGACGAGTTGCTTCGTCCACCCCCGCGATCCTGACCTCGGCCACGTAAAACAGTTTGCCTTCATCGATATCAATCTGGAGGTACGCTAATTTCTTTTCTTCGTCAAACGTCGTGACTGGCACTCCGGTGTAGTTAACCTAGCCGTATTCGCCGTACATTTTCCGCAGTCTTCCGACTATTCCAGCGCCACCACAGTCACGGACTTCGGCTCCAGTTTCAACGTCAACTTCCCTCCCGATGCTTTCGCCGAAAACGCCTTCGGCACAACCGTATTTGGCGCATCGAACGTATTGATGCTGTCGACCTTCGGAGCGGTCAGGGTCTCACCCACGGCTGCCTTGGCGGAAACTCCTGTGAGATTCACTTGGACTTCGACTGCCTGATTGGGATCGACATTCGTTACTTCGAGCCAAAGCTTTCCGTCTTTACCTTTCGCTGCAATCGCATCCACGCGTGGCAGAGTGACGTCACCATAAGTGTATTTCCCCGCATCAAGCGTCACAGGCACAAACGTCGAGTCCTGGAACGGTACATACATCTTGAAGACGTAGTATGTCGGAGTCAGAACCATCTTGTCCTTATCCGTGAGGATCATCGCCTGCAGCACATTGATCATCTGCGCGATGTTCGCCATGCGTACACGATCGGCATGCCGTGCAAAAATGTTCAGGTTCAACGCCGCCAGCACTGCATCGCGCAAGCTATTCTGCTGCACGAGAAATCCGGGATTGCTCCCCGGCAGCGGTGCATACCATGATCCCCACTCATCCACCACTAGCGCCACCTTCTTCTGCGGATCGTACTTATCCATGATCGCGGAATGCTTCGCGATCAAATCATCCATCTTTAAGGTTTCCTGGAGGAATCTTGCATACTCATCCTCTCCGAACCCTTCCGACTTAAACTTGTCCTGCCAGTTCATCACTGTGTAGTTGTGCAACGACAGGCCATTCATCTCCCAGCTCCACGTATGTTGCTGGTAGCCTTTCATGATGGTCTCCGTCCAATCGGTCCAGCGCGATTCACCACCGCCCGGGCCCACCGCAATCCTCAGCATCTTGTCGTTTTCCTGCTGTGCCGGATTGTAGTTGCGCACGAAGCGGCTGTAGATCTTGAATTGATCCAAGTAATATCCCGGCGTCATATTGCCACCGCAATCCCAGCTTTCGTTTCCGATGCCCAGATACGGAACCTTGTAGGGGGCTGCATGGCCGTTGGCACCGCGCTCCTGGCCGAGAGTCGTCGCCTCCGCCGCAGTCATGTACTCGATCCACTCCGCGGCTTCCCGTGGAGTTCCCGACCCAACATTGACCGAGACGTACGCTTCCGACCCTAACTGCTCGATGAAGTCCATGAACTCATGCGTCCCGAATGTGTTCGGCTCGATCACGCCGCCCCAGTCGGGATTGAGAGTTACGCTACGCTTCGGGCCGATACCGTTCCGCCAGTGATACCCATCCGCGAAGCACCCTCCAGGCCACCGCACGTTGGGAACTTTAATTGCTTTCAGCGCGGCAACCACATCCTTGCGAATGCCGCGGGTATTTGGAATCGAAGAATCCGGTCCAACCCAAATGCCGTCATATATTCCATGCCCAAGATGCTCCGCAAACTGCCCGAAGAGGTTGTGGTCAATCTTCGCCCCTGTCTTCGATGTGTCGATCGACAGCTCAACGCTCTGCGCCCCTGCGGCAGCTGCAAATAGAATTAGGCTCAGCAACGCCATACCAAAACAAACGGGTGCTCCACTTCTGGCCGGTTTTGCCAGAAGTGGGGATTCTGAATACGTATGTATAAGAGCCATTTCTCTCTTCCCCTTAAATAAAGAATTCAAGAACCACAAGTGCAAAATGATCTCACCCATTCAATAAAGAGGCGGCTCTCCCTCCGGACGAGTCTTCCACCGCCGATGTACCCATAGCCACTGCTCGGGATACTTCCTGACATATTCCTCAATCACCTTCGTGAACTTCTGAGTGTTGGCAACAATATCGGATTCCAGATTTCCTGTCCGAACCAATTCCACCGCTGGATCAAATCGCAGCCGATACTTCCCCAAAGACTCATCCCAGATCGTAAACCCGGGCACGACCGCCGCATCAGTCCGCAGAGCAATTCGCGCCAGCCCGCTCGCCGTACAGGCCGGAATCCCGAAGAAATCCACGAAGACTCCTTGTGGAGGAGTCATATTCGTGTCCATCAAAATCCCGACGGTCTCCCCCGCTTTCATCGCGGCCAGCAACCCGCGCACAAAATCGTCCTTCGGGACCACCTTGTTCCCGTGTAGTGTGCGGTATCGCTGCAGCAGACGGTCGAGATAAGGATTGTCCATCGGACGCATCACTACGTTTACCCAGTGTCCGTGAATCGAATGAGCAAAGGCCGAAAGTTCCCATCCGCCGAAGTGCCCTGTCACGAAGAGCACTCCCTTTCCCCGCGCGTAGGCCCTTTCGTAGTTTTCCAGACCGTCGTACACGACAACCTGATCGATGTTCTCCAGCGTATATCGAGGAAACTGACACAGCTCAGCCAGTTGCCGTCCCAGCGACGTGAACACACCGCGCAGGATCCGATTGCGTTCTGCCTCAGTTTTTTCTGGGAATACCATCGACAGGTTTCGAATGCCGACCTGTCGTAGCCGAAAATGTAGAAGGTAGACCAGCTGCGCAACGGCAATCGCGAGCGCACGCGAGAGGGGCCGCGGCAAGATGCCCATGATTTTCAGAAACGGCCAGGCTGCCGCGTATTCCAGTTTCCGCCGCATTAGGGAAGGGTCACTCTATCATGCGGGAATGCCTTTTCAGTCAGCCATTCACGAGTTCAGAATCGTGTTTCTCGAAGATCTCCGCCATCGCGCGCGGACTCCGCTCCGCCATCCCATGTATATCCTTAATCAATGAATAGACGTTCGGTGTCATTATCAGAAGATATCGGACCAAGCCTGGTCCAGGGTTCCAATACGTATGCGCCGTCCCCCGAGGCACGAACACGGCCGCTCCAGCTCTTGCTTCGACAATACTCTCACCGACACGAACGCACAGCGTGCCTTCGAGCACGTACCATGCCTCATCATCTTTGCGGTGAAGATGCAGCGGTGCGATCCACCGCGGCGGCCCCGGCGGGCC
>AP72_2010_repI_A10DRAFT_1000176_pt1 | contig 10927 bp, 17 predicted proteins | sample AmaPasreplicIA10_FD_9194 | JGI IMG/M metagenome (IMG submission 9194) | reverse complement strand
CCCCCTGCAAGAATTATACCTCTCATAGTTATCCTTTATTTTAACCGGAACAAACAACGCGCTAGCGAATCGGGCCAATCCCGCAAGGCCACCCCGAAGGTCCGGACGAACTTCCGACAGTTTAAGGCCGAGTTCTTCGGCCGCACCGCCAGAGCCGGATAATCAGCAGACTCCACCCGCACCACCCGGGGCGTCTTCCCACCCCGCCGCGTAAAGATCTCCTCCGCAAACCCGGCCCAGCTCGTAAAGGGACCGCTGCCCGAGTAGTGGAAGAGGCCGCGAAAGCGCCGCTCGACGGGCGAGCCGACGAGGGCGACGGCGACGGCGAGAAGCGCCGTCGCGAGATCGGGGGCGTAGGTCGGGTAGCCCCGCTGATCGGCGACAACCCGCACCTCCTCCTTTTTCCCGACCAGGTCGACCATAGTCCGCACAAAGTTCTTCCCCCACGGCGCATACAGCCAGGAGGTCCGCACAATCGCATAATCGGCCATCGCCTCAGCCACGGCGGCTTCCCCGCCGAGCTTCGTCGCGCCGTAAATCGAGAGCGGGGCGACCCGGTCCTCCTCGGTATAGGCGGTCGCCTTCCGCCCGTCGAAGACGTAATCGGTTGAAAGGTGGATGAGCGGGACCTCTAGCGTTTCCGCCGCCCGGGCGACGGCCCCCGCCCCCGCCGCATTCACCGCCGCCGCTAGCTCCGGCTCTTTCTCGGCCAAATCCACGGCGGTATAGGCCGCCGCATTCACGATCACGTCGGGCGCGACGGCGCTTAAGGCGGGGAGAATCGTCTCCTCCACCATTAAATCTAACTCGGGCCGCCCAACCGGAACAACGGCAACCGTCTTTCCGGCGGCTTCGAGAAGGGCGCGGGCGACCTGCCCGTTGCGGCCTGTGACGGCTAGCCGGATCATTATTTCTTCTCTTTCGAGGAGGAGGGAACCTGGGTTGAGATGATGTTGTAAGCGCCCGGGTAGCGGGCCTCGACCTGGGCCTTGGCTCCCTTATCGTTGAGAGCCTCGACCTGGACCGTGGTTGGGCCGGTGCCCTTGGAGCTGAAGTAGATGTTATAGGTGTTCATGTGTTTTATTTTGGGTTTTTGGGTTTTGGTAAAAATTTGTTAAGCGTAGAGAGAAACGCAGGGCACATCCAACCACCTCCGGAGATTCGGCGGGGGCGGTGGGGGCGGGAGATCCCGGATCGTTCCCCGGCAGTAGTACTGGCGACAGAGTGCGATGACCGATCCCGGAGCCAACAAGCACCGGGTAAACTTTTCCTTCGGCGAATAGAGGGCAAACAAATTTTCGCCGGTCTCGCTCGAAGTGAGCCGGTGTTTCTTCGCCCGTAACCCGACCGCGCGGGCTCTTGCCCAGACTTCCCGATCGCTGTAACTGTACGTGTTCATGCCGCCGTTACCGGTAACCCGAGCCGCTCCCCGGCGACGGCGCGCAGCGGCCCCCACCACCATTCGTTATCGAGATACCACCGGACCGTCTTCGATAACCCACTCTCAAACGTTTCCTTCGCCCGCCAGCCCAGCTCCCGCTCGATCTTCGAGGCGTCGATGGCGTAGCGGGCGTCGTGGCCGGGGCGATCGGGGACGAAGCGAATTAAATCCTCGTAATACTTCTCCCGCTTAACCGGTCGCCATTGGCTCAGCGCTGCGCAGATCGCCGCGACCACCTCCCGGTTCGTCCGCTCGTTCCGCCCGCCGACGTTATAGGTTTCCCCCGGTCGGCCCGAGGCGAGAAGAAGCGCGAGTGCCTGGGCGTGATCATCCACGTACAGCCAATCCCGCACATTCGCCCCCGTCCCGTAAACCGGTAGCTCGCGCCCGTGGATCGCGTTCAGGATCATGTGGGGGATGAGCTTCTCGGGAAACTGATAGGGGCCATAGTTGTTCGAGCAATTCGAGACGATTACCGGTAAGTCGTAGGTCCGGTACCAGGCCAGGGCCAGGTGGTCGCTGGCCGCTTTGGAAGCCGAATAAGGCGAGGAGGGAGCGTAGGGGGTCGTCTCGGTAAAGAGACCCTCGGGTCCGAGCGAGCCGTAGACCTCGTCCGTGGAGATGTGGAGGAAGCGGAAGCGGTCCCGCTCCTCGCGGGCGAGCGACTCCCAGTANACCCGCGCCGCCTCTAAGAGCGTGTGCGTGCCGAGGACGTTGGTCTCGATGAAGGCGCGGCTACCCGTGATCGAGCGGTCGACGTGGCTCTCGGCGGCGAGGTGGAGGACGGCGGTCGGGGCGTAGACCTTGAAAACCTGGGCGAGCGCCCGCTCATCGCAAACGTCAGCCTTAATAAATTGGTAGCGTTTCGACTGGGCGACGGAGCGGAGCGAGCTGAGGTTGCCGGCGTAGGTGAGTTTGTCGAGGTTGAGGATCAGGTCAGCGTCAACCGAGTAGGAAAAGTGGCGGATGACCGCCGATCCGATAAATCCGGCTCCGCCGGTAACGAGTATACGCATACGCTCTTTTTACTTTTTGTTGCTGAAACTTTTGTAGTTGGCTGGAACGCCCTTCACCCAGGCGTACCGCCCCGGCGCTTCGCGGTGGAGGACTCGGTGGCGGATGAGGAGGTAGATATCCGCTAGGACGAGCGTCCGAATCCGGGAACGGCGACCCTCGACGATCTCGGCGTAGTAAGGCTTCGAGACCGGGAACCCCTCAGCGGTCAGCCGCGACAGGATTTCATCTACCCTCGACGGGCGCAGTTTAATTTGTTTCTCCATCAGCTCCCGCCGCCAAGCCGTCTCCTTCGCCGGAGCCGGGGTCCGGGGGAAGCGGCTCGGGGCGCGCTTCTTTTTCGGGGTCGGAGCGGCGCTCTCCTTCTTTTCCGGCGGCGAGGGAGGAACGGGCGCTTCCGGGACCGGGACGAGATTCTGGTTGTCGGGGTCGAAGCGGAAAACGGCCTTCCCCTTCGGTTTAACGAGGGGCTGGGGTTCGGGGGGCGGGAACTTAACGACGCTTTCGGGAACGGGGCGGTCCTGTTCCTTGCCGTAGGAGGTCAACGAGGGGATGCTCCACTTGTGCATGACATTCTGGAAATGGCCGTAGAGCTTGCCGACTGAACTCTTTAAGCGGTTAAGCTCTTCGAGGGTCTTAGCGAAGGTGGTAGCGGTCTCGGCGTACTTTTCGGCGTAGGCCGCCTCCCGCACATCGGCCCACTCCTCCGGGGTTAAGAGCTGTTTGACGGCTTCGATGTTCTTGGCTCTAGTGTCTAGCTGTTCGGGCGTGGGTTTGGGTTGTTGTGGTGACGATGGGTCCATTGCGATTCAATTCTGCTGCGAGCTGCGTTTTTTCGGTTGTCTGCATACATTCTATAGGGTAAAGAACCGCCCCCTTAGCGCTCCCTCTTTCTTTTTTACTCGGCGTGGCCCTTCGGGGCGACGTAGGGAAGGAGCTGTTTAAAGCCAAACATAGCCACGGCGTAAAAGCGGTCGCCCGTCGCAACGACGTCCCCGACACACATGGACGTGTGCCCGAGCCCCTTCCCGAGGATAAAGGATCGGGCCTCCCCGTTCGGGCTCCACACCTCGCCCTGCATCGCGGTAAAGACCGCTTCGAGGTTCTCGGCCTCGATCGACTTAAGGAAGACGTGGGTCCGGTTAAGGGTCTCTAGCTCGGGCAGGACATCCCCCCAGATCAGCTCCGCTAACGCCTCGTTCTTCGCGTAGTACACAAAATAAGTTTTCATCATAGTCCCCGCTCCATTTCGCCCCGTTTCCCCTACCACCCCCGCCCGTCGATATGCAGCCCCTCCTCCCACAACAGCTCAACGAGCCCGTTCAACTTATCGCTAATATTTGGCTCCTCCGATTCAACGGCGATATCCTTCAAGTGCTTAATCAATTCTCGAATAGTCATAGCCTTTACATTTCGTTTCTCTCCTCGGCGACCTTTGACGCTGGGGGTACCCGGATTAACTCCCGATACGGCGTCCACCGTTTCTCTCCGTCCGGTAAAAGACAAAGCCAGAGTTTTCTCCGTTGGTTTCCGGTTACGGCTGTTATCTTCTTTAAAATCTGGACTGGGGTTTCGTTGATGAAGTACTGTTTCACGGTTAGTCGTCGTCGTTAGGGTCGTTGTTGTGTGAGGACGAGCCCCGTCTGGGTCTGCTCGTCCCAGGTCATCTCGTTAAGGGCGAAAATGTGGGTGGTCGCGGTCTCGGGATCGCTTCCCCGCCAGATATCCACGAGCACGGTATCGGAGTTAAGGACGTTGAGAATGGTGCCTTCGGCGACGAGAACCCCCCGCTCCATGAGCATGAAGTAGCGCCCGGTTAAGAGAAGCTGGAGGTTTTCGACGACGGTAGGCATCGGGGTGCACGGCGGCGGTGTACTAGGGGTAGAACGCGAACGGGTTGGAGTGATGAGCGAGTGGTGGGCTGCTGTGTGGCTTTGCCACCAGAGCCAGTGCCCCCGCACCGCAGCGGAGCGAGGACAGGCGGGGGTCACCACTGTAAAAACATCCTCACCGCACAAAATTGATCCGTCCTTCCCCGATACCCTTCGGGTACCGGGGAAACCTTTTCTACTCCGTATCCGCTTTAAAAGGGGTCATGCCCAGCAGCATTTTTGGTCACTCGCGCGCGCGCGCGTGTATTCCGTATCGGAGTAGGCCACTATTGGTAACGGGCTGCCTAGCGTGTCCTCGCTCCGCTGCGGTGCTAGGCAGCTGTGGCTCACGCCACATTCTTGGGATCCAAGTCTTTGGCTAACTCACTGGTTAAATATTCTTAACGAGAGAGGGGTTCCAAGGGGGGAGATTTTTCGTGGTGCGCGAATTTGCGGTTAAAGTTTTGACGGAATGCGGCGAAACTCCGGGAACGATGGCCAATAAGAAGACAACAAACCGGATAGTGACGATCCGGACGATGGAACGTAAGGGCAAGTACGTGATCGTGGCCGATGTGGTTGACGAGAATGGAAAGTGGATTTACACGGTCCCCGTCTCCGGGGAGCGGATTTACGAGGATCGGGCGGCGGCGCTCGCCCGGGCGAAAGAACTCGATGAGGCCCGTTCTAGAGAAAATAAATGAACGAGAAACCAAGCGAACCCCCGCCCACACGTAAATTCCAAGCAAAGCTCATTAACGGGAAACTCTGGATCCGGGAGGAGGGACTCCCGGGCGGCTTCGTCCAGCTCCCCGAAGACGACCCCCGCTACCGGGAGGCGCGGCTCTGGGCGGAACACAACGCCCGCTTTATCACCCTGATCGACTGGGTCTATAACCGCCGCAACCAAAAACCCCAGCGTAACAAAGAGCGCTATACTCCCGACGACGAACGCTACTACCGTAAAAACTAATATGGCCCTCCCAACCCGCATCGACTGGATCTCGTACGCCATGGGGCTGGCCTGGATGGCCTCGCAGCGCTCCGAGGCCCGCACCGTCAACAGCCACGGCTCCGAGGAGTCGCGGAAGGTGGGCGCGTGTGTCCTGGCTAAGGACAATAACCGCGTCCTCTCGCTCGGCTACAACGGCTTCATCCCGGGCTTTAAACCGCCGGTCGACTTCTATAAGGACCCGGTTAAGCGCCTGACCCACATTATCCACGCCGAGACCAACGCCCTCGTTAACGTCCGCCGGGGCGAAGCCGGGATAATTGCGTTGACCCTCTCTCCCTGCGCCACCTGTGCCCAGCAGATCGTCGCCCGCCAGATCCCCGTCGTCGCCTACGGCGAAGCCTCCTCCCACACCGAAGGGCTCGATATCCTCCGCTTTTTCGGTATAAACGTTATCTATAGCCCCCTGATCCGGATAATGGAGGACTGGATCGTGCCGGCGGTCGAGGACTTTCTCGCCCGCGCCCCGGAGATTACTAATGAACCTAGAACTGAAGAACCAGCACTTCCAGCTCACACATAACAGCGCGATCATCGCCGACCTACTCATCGACGCGGAAGGCTGTCCGCGCCTTTTCGCCTTTAAGGCGGGGGAGGTAAGGATGGCCCTGGCCGTGCTAACCCTGATCGTTGGGGAGTATCCGACGCCGGAAGCGGCGGCGGAGATCGTCCTCGATATCCGGCCCGCCCCGCGAACGCCCCGGGAACGGAAACCGTTGAACCTAGAATGAGAGCCTGTGTGGCGCTTCGAATACGAAACCGTCTCGACGATCCGGCTGGCCCTGGCTGAGGCCCGGGCGAAGACGGAGACGGAACTCTCGGCCCGGCGCGGCCTCTCGGCCTTTAAGGCCCGGGGGCCGCTCCTCTACATCGTCTACCTTCGCGACGGGCCGCCCGGCCCCTTCCCGTTAACGGCCCCGTACGAGTGGCCCCGGACCGACCGCGACTCCCTCCACGCCGTCATCGAGGCCGCCTTCGCCTCCCCCTCGGCCCAATCCCTCTACGCCCACTACCTCCTCTCGGCCAAGACGGCTCAGGGCCAGTTCCTCTCGCCCGCCGGACGGGTCGACCTTCTTATCGCCCGGCGCATCGCCACCGCACTCCCAGAAGACCACCCCGCACGTCACCGTCCACCATCCCCATCCACCCTCGACCCCGTCCTTTTCTACGAAGACCGTGAAGAAGCCTAAAGAGCCGCTTCCGCCCGACGCCCCCCGCTCGACCGCCGAGGAGATCCTCGCGGCCATCGACATGGCTAAAAAGGAGGAGCGGAGCGTGGAGGTACGCGGGCTGGACATGGGCCAGGTAAGGAAGCTGCTTACGAACCTCCGCTACGCCTTCCAGGAGTCCCGCAACGGCAAGACCATCGTCCTCGACTTCCCCCAACGCGACGAGCGCGGCAAACCGCTCCCACCCGGCACCAAACCCAAGTACCAGATTCACATCCATTGAACGCCAACGTCATTTACGATTCCGAAACGGATACCCTAACCTGCTATAGCTGTAAGAAATTGATCGAGGCCGACGAGCCGAAGATCCTCGTCGGCTTTATCAACCCCGACGACACCCAGGACTACGCCGCCTACCACCCCGCCTGTGTTGACCGAGGATAACAACCCCACCTTCCCGTTCTACGCTTACGAGCAGCCCATGATTGAAGCCGACACTTTCCTTCCCGAAACGATCCAAGTCTACGACCCGACGCCGGTTTTTCGGACCTACTGGACCTTTGTCTTCGAACGGTACGCCCTTTACCTAAAGCGGGTCGCCGGGGAGGGGCCGCCCTGGACCGAGTTCGGGCCGTTCCGCGCCTACAAGTTCACGAACGTCTGGCGGGCCTGTGATCGCGTCAGCCAGCGGTGCATCGCCATCGCCAACCCGCCGAAGCCCGATCTCGAAAACGATTTCTTCCGGGTCCTCCTCTTCAAGCTCTTTAACAAGATCGAGACCTGGGACCTGCTGACGGAGGCGCTCGGAGAGGAACCCTCCCTCGGGAACTACGACTTCGCCCGCTACGACCGGATCTTAACCGAGGCGAAAAAGCGGGGGGTAAAGATCTACTCGAACGCCTACATGATGGCCTGCCCGGCCACCTACGCCAAGGCGGGCATCACGCTCAAGCATCAGATGCATCTCGACCTACTCGCGGGGATGCTCGGGAAGGGGGTACCCGGGGCGATGAAAGCGGCGGGCTCGCTCGAAGGGGCCTATAAGGTGCTCCGGGAGGTGAAGATGCTCGGGGGGTTCCTCGCCTTCCAATTCGCCATCGACTTCAACTACAGCCCCCACCTCCTCTACCCCGAATCTTCCTTCGTCGTCGCCGGGCCGGGAGCGCGGGAGGGGATTGAGAAGTGTTTCCGGGAAGCGGCGAAGGTCCGGGATGCGCCGAAACCGGAGGCGATCATCAACGCCATCTTCGCCGCCCAGGACGAACTCGCCTACGCCTATACCGGGCGCGTCGCCCCGGCCCTCTTCGAGACGCGCATCCTCCAGCCGATCGACATCCAGAACTGCTTTTGCGAGACGGCCAAACTGGCCCGGCTCCTTCACCCCGAGTACAACATCAACCGCACACGCATTAAGACCCGCTACGACGCGAAGCTCGCGAAACCGCTCCCGAAGCCCGTCTTTCCTCCGGCCTGGGGGGTGCGGGTAGAGGACGAAATGTAGCGGGTATGGAAATATTAAGTGGAGTAGTTGGGCTCTGGATTATTTACGCGGTCGTCAAGCATTGCATCGAGGAAGGAATCAAGTCCTGGCGGACGAAAGACGAGTTTTACCGGCTCGATTGTATCGGGATTCCGATTTGCGCCTGGATCTTCGGGATCGCAACGCTGTTGTTAATTCTCTATACGCTCGCCTGGCTGGTTTCACCCGCCCTCCAATCGGCTAACCCTAACTTCCTCCGCATCTCAGCCCCCGTGTACTAATTTCCCCCGCTGCCCGGCCCTCGCGTAATTCTACGCGTGCCCATCGAAGATCCAGGCTTTAACGCCGCCCAACACGTCATCAACCAGCGGGCCGTCGCGGCCAAGGACGACGCCAAGGCCGTCGACGCCATGGTCAAGATGGGGAAAGCGATGGAGGGGGCTCACATCAGCCTCACCCGGCTCACGAAACAGGTCCAGGCCACCGACAAAATCTTCGAACAGGCCGCCCGCCGGGGCGATCTCTTCGGGGGCCGGGCCATTATCGATTTCTATAAATCGAGCGAATACCTCAACAAGGCCTTCGTCAAAACCCACTCCCTCCTCTCCTCAACCTTTAGCTCCCTCGAACGGGGCAGCACCAAGGCCACCTCCGTCCTCCAACAGTACGGCAAGGACCTCCTCGGCTTCTACGACCTCAAGGAACGCCACGAACGCGAATCCCTCCGGCTCGGGGAGGAATCGGTGCGCATCGCCGAAGAGATCACTCGTCAGCAGAAACACCAGAACGGCCTCATCAACGACGAACTCAAGAGCCGTATCGATCTCTACGACAAACAGAAGGCCACCCTCGCCGCCGAAAAGGACTTTCTCGACCTCGAAAAGAAGGAAGCCTTCGTTCTCGCCGCCTACGCGGCGACCATGGGCCAGGTGCTCGACCTCAGCTACAAGTACCAGAAGAGCTTTAAGTCGATCGCCATGGATTTTAAGGGCTCGATCGGCTTTATCGGGGACTTAATCCGCACCGTCCAAGCCACCGGGGGACTCGCCTCGATCGAAGACGCGGCGAGCGCCATGGCCGAGCTGCGCAAACAGGGCAAGAGCTACTTCGAGGACCGGGGCCTCCGCACCGCCGTCACCCAGCTGGCCGCTGCCACGGACATGTCCGCCGGGGCCGCCGCCACCCTCGCCCGCCAGTTCAAGATCCTCGGGGGCACGACCGCCGAATTCCAACGGCTCTCGAACGTTTTCGCCTTCTTCTCCCAACAAACCGAGCTAACCGCCGACGACGTCACCTCCCTCATCACCGCCGCCAAGCCGCTCATCGCCGACTTCCCCAAAGAGCTACAATCCAAGACCATCACCTCCATCCTCGCCGTCGGCGACGCCTTTAAGAAGGCCGGGTTTAACGCCGAGGAACTGGTAAAGACGCTCGACGAGATGCGAGACCTGACGAGCGAGGAGGGGATGAAGAGCTTGGCGATGATCGCCCGGTTTAGCGGGGTGCCGATGGGTGCGCTGATGCAGGCGAACATCGGAGCCCAGGCCGGGGCCGCGCTCGATGCCCGGGTGAATTGGATGAGGATGATGATGGCCCGCTTTGGGACTGGGCCGATCGGACTAGCGACCGCCGCCGGGATCGGGGCGAAGATGGGCGGGCTCGGGACGAGAGAAGAGCTAAAGCTGGCCGGGCGAATGACTCCCGAGGACGTCGCCCGCCTCAAGGAACAGATCAAGCTCGACGAACAACAGGCCACAGCCAAGCAACATCTTCAGGAGTCCATCGACCGGCTCCTCTCTCACCCTTTAGCCCAGATTACCTCCTTCTTCCGGGGCATCGAAAACTTCCTCCTCGGGGTCGGCGTCCGGGCACTCCAAGCCGTCGACGGCCTCTTCCGGGCCATCGGGCGCTTCCTCCGCTACACCCACCTCCTCCCCGTCGTAACCAGTTTCTTCCAAGGGCTCGGCGATTTTCTCTCCGGCCCGTTTACGAAAAACCTGACGACCCTGGCAACGATATACCTCTTTACATTACCCGGGAAGGCGATCCCGGTGTTAGTGAAATTGGCCGGGTCGCTCGGTAACGTCTTCACGCTCTTCACTAAGCTCGGCGACGCCTCAAAATTAGCGAGCGACGCCATCAGAAAACAGGTCGAGGCCAACGAGGCGCTCATGAAGTCGGCCCTCAACGCGACCACGGCCACCGAGGAACAGGCCGCCGCGAACGGCGTCGCCGGGGCGGCGACCCTGGCCGGAGCCGGGAAAGGGGGAACCGCTGCCGCCGAGGTAGCGACCGCCGCCAAGGAGGAGGGCATGCTCATGAAGTTCTTTGGAAAAATCGCCCCCAAAACCACGAAAGCCGTCGCCGGAGTCGGGGGGCGACTGATGGGGCGGATGACCACGCTCATGGGCTCGGCGACGGGCCTCTTTAAATTCGCGGGGTCGTGGGGGATGAAGCTCATCCCCATCGTCGGCAGCATCCTCGGCGTCACCGCCGGGCTCCAGTCCGCCGGAGCCCGCGCCCAAAGTGAGGGCGGGTGGAATATGGGGAACATCATACAAGGCGTCATCGACGTCGTCGGCGGCCTACTTATGGGGATGGGGTGGGTGGGGATAGCCATCTCCGCCGTCCTCCAAGGGGTTAACATGTTGGTCGATTGGTTAAAGGAGCACTTCGGATGGGGTAAAAAGGCGGCGGAAAATCAAAAGTACACGTCGCCCGCTGCCGCTGCCGCTGCGACCGCCGGAGGCGGAGGCCAGCGCAACTTCAGCACCTTCGGTCAACCCGGCGCGAAGATCCCGGCCCCCGGCGAGGGCAAGCCCAGTGAGGGGGTTGCGGCGGCGGCGCGGGCGGCTGCGGCCGGAGGCGGCGGCGGCAAAGGGCATTATAACCCGGATGTTTGGGACCCAATCTTAACCCAGATCGCCACCGAAAACGGGG
>AP72_2010_repI_A10DRAFT_1000174_pt1 | contig 10946 bp, 9 predicted proteins | sample AmaPasreplicIA10_FD_9194 | JGI IMG/M metagenome (IMG submission 9194) | reverse complement strand
CATAGGGCCGCTTCGTGCTGACCTCTTTCGCCAGATCGGTGCCATCCATCTTCGGGATCGAATTCGCCTTAGCGACCAGCTTCTCAGTGTCGCTCTCGAGCGTTGAGATCACGCCGCGCATCACGCCGTGATCACGCAGATGCCGAACCAGCGCCCGCGTGTCGATGTCCGATAGCACCGGCACCTTGAACTGCTCCAGGTATTCTTCGGCAACCTGCTGCGAACGCCAGTTCGAGCTGACGCGCGAGAATTCGCGCACGATCAGGCCCTCGATCCAGGGACGTGTGGCCTCGTTGTCTTCCTGGTTGGTGCCGTAATTTCCGATTTCTGGATTCGTCAGAATGACGATCTGACCGGAGTAGGAAGGGTCGGTGAAAATTTCCTGGTATCCGGTGATGGAAGTATTAAAAACGACTTCGCCGTAGCATTCGCCTTTGGCGCCGTAGCCTTTGCCTCGGAAGACTTTGCCGTCTTCCAGCGCAAGGATAGCCTGCATTCTCGCTCCGAGGAGTGGATTTTATGAATATTATCAGGGAAATTCGCGGCGAGAAAGAGGCGAACAGTGATTTAAGACACAAAATCTGAGGAAAAATCGGATCGGAATGATCGAACCGGATGATCCTGCCCAGGAACCGCGCCATCAGACGAAACGACAGGAGCGGTGAGGCGTAAAAGCGGAAGCTATCTTACGCGGCCGACCTTCTCCATCGGCCAGTACCCAAACACAGCTTTCCCGTAGATGAAGCTCTGGTTGACGGGGCCGAAGCGGCGGCTGTCGTCAGACATCGAGCGGTGGTCGCCTAATACGAAATAACAATTCTCCGGCACGATCGTATCCGGATACGACCTCCTATCGGCATACTCCGAAGGGACGTAAATTTCATCGACGGCATCATTGTTTACGAAAACCTGTCCGGAGTCGATCCGGATGTGGTCTCCAGCCATTGCGATCACGCGCTTGATATAGCTTTTCGACGGATCATACGGGTAGCGAAATACCACGATATCCCCGCGCTCAATCGGTTCCAGACGATAAACGAACTTGTTGACGAAAATCCGCTCTTGGTCCTCGAGCGAGGGCATCATGCTGGTGCCTTCCACCTTCACCGGCTGGTACAAAAAAATGATGATGAATGCGGAGATCGCAAGGGAAATGACCAGATCACGAAGCCAGACACCCAAGCCGCTGCTGAACCGGGCGGGAGATGATGGAATCTGGGACTCTGGGATCGAAGGCGATGGTGCCGAAGACAAAGCTGTCTTTCCCGCGGATCCAGAATCGTTAGAACCCACCATATTGACCCTATTGTATACAGAAGCCGTTTGGGTCGCCCAGGTTGTTCTCGGAGTTACGGTTTCAGAACGGTTACTCTCGTTTGGGCAAATTCATTGGTGACGATTATCAAGACCGCAACCGGGAAATGGACATGAACAGGTACTTCCGTTGTTCGGCGAGCCGTCATTTGCCGATTTCCCGCGTTACAATGATTCAACCGAGGAAATATCTGATGACACAAGGCTTTTTGCATAGCAGGTTTGTCTATCGCAGTCTGACGGTCGTTTTTCTCTTCCTTGTCACCCTTAGCGTCTCGGCGCAATGGGTTTCGCAGGAGGCAGAAAATGGCGTTCCTGCCTACAACTCCGCTCCTCCACCAAAGGGCACCAAGCTGCCTCCGGTTCTGACCAAAGCGGATTTATGGGGAGCAGACGCGCAGTACCCGTACCAGGCGCACGCCTACGAGCTGGCGGCAAAGATTCCCAACCTGCTCCATCAGCAGCCTTGTTACTGCTATTGCGACCGCATGGGCCACAATAGCCTGCACAGCTGCTTCGAGAATACGCATGGCGCGCAGTGCGCCACCTGCCTGAAGGAACTCTATTATTCGTACCAGCAACATCAAAAGGGCAAGACTGCGGCGCAAATCCGCGCCGGAATCATCAAGGGCGAGTGGAAGCAGATCAATCTGGATGCGGCGGCGTCGATCAACTAGTCCTGAGTCCCGAAATGCCAGTTCCGTGTCCGGCCCATGCCTAGCTCAGGACACGCGACTCGTAACTCAGGACTCCCGGCCAACTGGACCTCTGCCCGCCCTTTGAGTGATACTTTAGGCTCGACTTAAAGGCGTCATCGCAAGGAGTTTGCTATCACTAAGAGCACAGGAAGAGTTTTGCACATGGCTCAGAAAGCTACCCCCAAGAAAACGGCCGCCGAAGATCCTCGCTACGTACAGGCTCTGCAGAGCTACGAGGCAGGCTTGCGCGCCATGCAGGAGCACAAGTTCGACAAGGCCAAGCCTCACTTCCAGAAGGTCATCGGCGGACCCAGCAAGGAACTGATCGACCGCGCCACGGTGCACCTCAACATCTGCAATCAGCACCTCGAGAAAAGCTCCGCCACGCAGTTTAAAACGCCCGAGGAGCATTTCGACTATGCTGTCTCTCTGATGAACGTCGGCGACTACGTAACTGCCCGCGAACATCTGGACAAGTTACTCAAGCAAAATGCAAAGGCCGACTATGTGATTTACGGCTTGGCGGCGCTCGAGTGCCTCACCGGACATGTCGAAGACTCGCTCCGTCATCTTGACGAAGCGCTGCACTTGAATGCTCAACTGCGCTTTCAGGCTCGGAACGATTCTGATTTCCAGAATCTCGCTGAGGATCCGCGGTTTACCGAACTCCTTTATCCCGATCCTGGCGCCGACATGGAGCCTTCCGACTCGACGGGTGAAGAGGAACAGATCTAAACCAAAAAAGGACATCCCTGATGGAAACCAAGACTGCTGAGTCTGTGTCACGGGATAAGTCCGCTCGCTCCTCCGATCTTCGAGTAGTCGCCATCGGTGGCGGAACCGGTTTGTCGACGCTGTTGAAGGGATTGAAGCGCTTCGTACAGGCGCCCTCCGATACGGTTTCTGTCCTCAGCAGCAAGCCGGCGATCCGCGACCTCTCGGCAGTGGTCACGGTCAGTGACGATGGGGGCTCCAGTGGTCGCTTGCGGAAAGAACTCAACATGCTTCCGCCGGGCGACATCCGGAACTGCATCGTCGCCCTGAGCGAGGACGAAGCACTGCTTTCCAAGTTATTTCGCCACCGCTTCGACAAGGGTTCTGGGCTTGAGGGGCATAGCTTCGGCAATCTTTTTCTTGCCGCACTTACTTCCCTGACGTCGGATTTCTCTGAAGCCGTGCGCCTCTCTTCTGAGATATTGCTCACGCGTGGGCACATCTATCCGGCAACAACTTCCAACATCGAGCTGGAAGCTTTGATGGAAGACGGCACGCGAGTCCGAGGGGAAACCAAAATCACGGCCAGCAAGGGACGCATTCGAGAACTATTCCTGATTCCTCCTGACGTTGGCCCAATGCCGCAGACGCTTGAGGCGATCGCCCAAGCTGACTTGATCACCATCGGCCCCGGATCACTGTTCACCAGCCTGATTCCGAATCTGCTGGTGCGGGGAATCTCGGAGGCTATTGTTGAGTCCAGGGCCACGAAGGTTTACATCTGCAACCTGATGACGCAGGCGAACGAAAGCCTGGGGCTCTCCGCGGCAGACCATATACGCGCCCTGAATCGGCACGCGCAGGGACAGATTTTTGATTACGCGCTGCTGAATCGCACGCCCGTATCGGACGAGATGAAGGCCAAGTACGCTACCGAAGGAGCGTGTCAGATCGTGAATGATCTGGATGCGATCGAAGCGATAGGCGTGATTCCGGTTCTCGGGGACTATCTGGAAGACGCTGGAGTCGCGCGCCACAACTTCACCCGGGCAGCGCACGATGCGCTGGAACTAGCAATCTCACCGACCCGGAAGTCTTAACGCGAAGTTTCCTTTTCTCCGACGGCGCTCTCGTTGTGGCTACTGGTATCTTTCCTGTATTGTGAGCCGTTAACTTTAGGATCTTAAGAAAGACCGTCGACCTGATGCGCATTCTGCTCACTGCTCTCATGCTATTGTCCTCCACTTTCCTTAGAGCTCAGGCAGCGCCTGAGAAGGGCGGACACGAAGTCCAGATTTGGGCGGGTGGCGGCCACTCCGTCAGCGGCGGCCGCGGCAATACGGGAGCATTTAATGCCGGTCTTCGCTACGGGTGGGTGCTCACCAACCCGCATCTGCCCGGTTTCCTCCGCGGACGATTTGAGTATGCCGTCGATGCCGTTCCAGTGTTTCTTGCGTTCCAACCGACCAACACGGCGTATGGAGTTGGCTTTGACCCGCTAGTACTGAAATGGAATTTCCAGCGCCACAGCCGCATTTCGCCGTACCTGGAACTCACTGGCGGAGTCTTGTTCACAAATCACGACGTTCCGACCGGAACGAATACCGTGAATTTCACGGATCAGGCCGCTTTGGGCATCCACATTCTGGGCGCCAAGCGTAATGTGAGCCTTGAATTGCGCTACATGCACATTTCGAACGCGGGCCTGGCAACGCCGAATCCGGGAATAAACACGGTTCAGGTGCGATTGGGAGTGGGACGGTTTTTCCCGAGGCATTGATTCGCGGAGAGGTAGCAAGCTACGTTTCTACGAGTTAGGCTGATTGCTCGAGAGTTGCGCCGATATTTCCCGCCCGTTATCCTCATCCGTTATGTCCACGCTCGTCGAATGCGTTCCGAATTTCTCCGAAGGCCGCGACAAAGCCAAAGTTGACGCCATCATCGAGGCCATGAAAATGCCCGGCGTCTATCTGCTCGACCGTGAAATGGATGCCGATCACAACCGCTGCGTCATCACATTGGTCGGCGAGCGCGAGGCGATTCAGGAAGCCGCCATTCGCGGCGTGGGCAAAGCCTCAGAACTGATCGATCTCAACATCCACACCGGGGCGCACCCTCGCATGGGTGCAGCGGATGTAGTTCCTTTCATTCCGATCGACGGAGTCGCCATCGAAGATTGCGTTGCCATGGCCAACCACGTCGGCGAAGAGATTTGGAAGCGGTACCAGATTCCGGTGTATCTATACGAATCCGCCGCGCGCATGCCCGACCGTCAAGGTCTGGAGAATATTCGCCGAGGGCAGTTTGAGGGTATTCGGGCTGAGATCGCAACAAATCCTGCGCGGCGGCCAGATATAGGGGAACCCCGCGTACATCCCACCGCCGGGACGACAGCGGTCGGTGCGCGCAAGTTCCTGATCGCCTACAACGTTTTTTTGAACACCTCAAATGTTGATGTCGCCAAAAAGATCGCCAAGGCAGTCCGATTTTCGAGCGGGGGAATGCGCTTCGTGAAAGGCGCAGGATTCCTGGTGCGAGGCCTGGCGCAGGTCTCGATGAACCTAACCGACTTCGAACAGACGCCTATACATAGGGTTTTCGAAATGGTTAAGCGTGAGGCTGCACGCTATGGCGTGACGCCAATATCCAGCGAGATTGTTGGCCTCATCCCCAAGAAAGCCTTGGAAGATGCGGCTGAGTGGTTCCTGCAGGTGGAGAACTTCGATTCATCGCTGATTCTCGAAAATCGCCTGGCCGCTGTCATGGGCGGCAAGATGGCGGTAGGAGGGCTCCGCGCCGGAGCGGAACCGTTCATTGAGCAATTAGCGGCGCCTACGGCTACGCCGGGTGGAGGGAGCGCCTCAGCTGCGGCTGCCGCAATGGCCGCGGGTCTGGCCACGATGGTGGCTTCGATGTCACGAGGCAAGAAGGCTTATGTGCAGTTTGAGTCTCAGCTCAGCACGGCCATTGCTCGCCTCACACCCCTTCGAGAGGAGTTAAAGGCTGCCATCGACGCCGACGCCGAGTCCTACAACTCGGTGATGAAGGCCTATAAAGCCGCCCGCGAGACAAACGATCAGGCCACCGCCGACGCCGCAATTGACGCTGCTTTAAAGCAGGCGACCTCCGTCCCTCTAGGTGTTGCGGAAAAAGCCTATGAGATTGCACAAATCACGAAATCTTTGGAGCCTATTACTAATCCCAATATGAAATCGGACCTCACCACTGCATGCGCTCTGGCAGGCGCGGCGATCAGCGGAGCGTTGGCCAATGTGGAAATCAACCTGAGCTCGCTGAAAGATCAATCTTTCGCGGACCAGGTCCGCGCTCGCATCGGCAAGATTCGGGCTTAATCCACCCTATTCACGGTTCTGCGAAAATTTTCGAGTGGAAACGGCGGAACTCGGGTTGTGACTGTAAGATCGTTTTATCTCCCACATCCCACGAGGCCCGCATGAGTCGACTCGGGTATCTTTTCTTGTCCCTATTCACCATGGTTTGCGGCATTATGCTGCTGGCCTTTAATGGCTGTAGCGGAAGCGCAAGCCAGCAACATCCTCCGTTTTCCGGAGGAAAGATCGAGCACGTCGTCATCATCTTCCAGGAGAATCGGACACCTGACAATCTCTTCCAGGATCCTGTGCTGATCAGTGCCGGAGCTGATATCGCCAACAGCGGATTGAATTCAAGCGGCCAGTCCATTCCCTTGACTGCAGAATCACTCGCCGTGACCTATGACCTGAGCCACACCCACGGAGCCTTTGTCGCGCAATATGACGGCGGAAAGATGGACGGAGCCAATCTGGTTCCCTTGGTCTGCTACGTTGGTCCCTGTCCAAACAATCCCCAGTATTTCTACGTGAATCCCTCGGAGGTGCAGCCTTACTTTCAGATGGCGGAGCAGTATACGTTCGGCGATCGTATGTTCCAAACCAACGAAGGCCCCAGCTTCCCCGCGCACCAGTTCATCATCTCCGGCACGTCCGCACCAACAGCCGACAGCAATCTATTTGTCGCCGAGAACCCCAACAATACGGTCAAAGGCCAGGTAAATGCCGGCTGTGCGGCATCTCCGACAGCCTACGTGTCTATCGTCGATCCCAGCGGGAACGAGCCCTCGACTATCTATCCATGCACGGAGCATTCCAGCCTGACCGACCAACTCGATGCCCAGAGCATTTCCTGGCGGTACTACACGCCGGGCCCGAATTCCATATGGACGGGGCCCAATGCCATTCAACATATGTGCGGGCCCAATGCGCCTCCCCCGAATGGCACAGCGTGCATCGGGTCCGACTGGGTGAACCATGTCGTTTTGTACTCATCCCAGAATCCAGCTCCCATACTTACCGACATTTCCAGCAATCAGTTGCCCGCTGTGAGCTGGGTGATTCCTGCCGGAAAGAATTCGGATCATGCCGGCCAGGCAGCAAGTTCGGGTGGCCCATCCTGGGTCGCGGCCATCGTCAATGCCATTGGAAACAGCTCATATTGGCAAAATACCGCCATCATCATTACGTGGGACGACTGGGGAGGATGGTACGACCACGTTCCACCGCCAAAAGTTATCGATGACGGTACGAGTTGGGGATCGGGATATGTTTACGGTTTCCGCGTGCCATTGATCGTGATTTCTCCCTATGCAAAAGCGGCGTACGTTTCCCACGTCAATCACGATTTCGGGAGCATACTGCGGTTTACGGAAGAAACTTTCGGGCTCTCGCCCGTTGGATATGCCGATTTGTACGCAGATGATCTCTCCGACTGCTTTGATCTGACCCAGACTCCGCTTGTGTTTCACACCATTAACGCGCCGCTGACTGCGACCCATTTTTTGACCGATCGGACCCCACCCGGCGACCCTGACGACGATTAACTGCCCGCATTGAAGGCAAACCACCTCGGGACGCGTCGAAATGGTCAACGGTCGCTGTACTTTTGTTCGCACGGCCGCGCGCGCAAGTAAAATAGAATAAACCGTTCTATTAACGACAAAGCTCGATCGCGCATCCAATAGAAGGTGTGCGGTTGTGAGTGTTTTGAATTCGAGGAGTTATGAGACTTTTGAAACTACTTTTGGTTTCTGTGCTAATGGTGAGCATGGCCTATGCGATGCCGCTGAATTCGTCGGCGCGCTCCTGTGTTCCCGCCGATCTGCTGCAATTGATCTCTGTGGATTATCGAGCGCTGAAGGATTCGCCGACGGCGATGGCATTGAAGCAGCAGTTGATGCCCGACAACATTAAGCATTTCGAAGGCGCCCTTAAAGGCATTGGGCTGGATCCTGACAAGGACGTCGACACACTTACCTTCGCCTCCTTTCGCTCGGGCAAGCAGGGTATCAAGACGGTCGGCGTCGCCGCTGGCCCCTTCAACATGAAATCAGTGCTGAAGAAGATGAAGTTGCAGAAGTACGTCCCCAAGAAATATGGGAACAACGACATCTATCCCATGGATGGGGGTTTCGTAATGAGCTTCCTCGACGACAGCACACTGTTGTTCGGGGACGCTACCTCGATCCGCGTGGCCCTGAACACGCACGACGGCCAGACTCTTGCCCTGGATACGAACGGGAACATGGCTGACATGATGACCAGCGTCGATTCCGCTCCGGTATGGAGCATTCTCGACCAGCAGGGCACGCAAAACGCGCTGCGTTCGGCAATGGGTGATGCCTCGAAAATCGCCGACTACGAGATGGTCAAGAAAAGTTTGGTCGGCTCGCGATATTCGATGAACTTCAACAGTGGCGTTAACTTCGATATGACTGTGGTTACCTCGGATCCAGCGAAGGCGGCCACGGTTGCCAACGCGATGAAGGCATACATGATGTTCAAAAAGGTCAGCGCCACACCGGCGGAAAAGATTGCCGTGGATAACACTACAGTCGACTCGGACGGTTCCAATCTTCAAGTGCATTTCAAAGCGAATGATCAGCAGTTTCAGTCATTGATGCACTCGGATCTGTTCGCGGCCGTCACTCACTAGGCTCAACGAATCAAATAAAAAGCACCGGAAACCCGGTGCCTTTTTTATTCTCTGCGCTCTCGTCGGCAGTTCTCAGCGGTCTCAGCGGTTAAAGCTCGAACGCGTAAACCCTGACTACGTCAACAGGCAGACTTCCAAAGCGCTCACTTTTTCTCCCGCTCAAGCCTCTTCTCCCGAACCCACCCTTCCTTAACCACTTGTCGTCCACGCCCGACTGCCAACGAATCTTCCGGGACATCCTCAGTGATACACGATGCGGCACCGACATAAGCTCCCTTCGCAATGCGAACCGGCGCCACCAGCGTGCTGTCGCTGCCAATGAAGACATCGTTCTCGATCACGGTTGTATGCTTGTGTACGCCGTCGTAGTTGCAGGTAATTGTGCCCGCGCCGATATTGACTCCCGCACCAATCTCGGCGTCTCCCAGATACGTAAGGTGATTCGCCTTCGATCCCTTACCCAACGTAATCTTCTTGGTCTCCACGAAGTTCCCCACGTGCGCGCCATCCCCGATTTCGCTGCCGGGGCGCAGATGGGAATAGGGTCCAATGATAGCGCTGGAACCGATGCGGGCACCTTCCATAATGCTGCCCAGGCGGACCATCACACCGTCCCCGATAATCGAATCGCGAATCACGGAATAGGAGCGTACTCGGCAATTTCCGCCAATTCGGGTCTTGCCCAGCAATTGCACATACGGTTCGATAACCGTATCAGGCGCAATCTCGACGTCCGCGTCGATCACGCAGGTTTCCGGATAAAAGACAGTGACCCCGTCCGCCATGAGTTGCCGGCACTTTTCCGATCGCATCTGGCGGTCGATATCGGACAACTCGGCCCGTGTATTTCCGCCAAGCACCTCGTCCGGAATTGCGGTTTGCCATGCCACTACGCGCCGATGCGCTTTGCGGAACACAGCAGCCATGTCGGTCAGGTAGTACTCTTGGTGCGCATTTTCGGTGGAGAGATCGCCGATGTACAAGTAAAGATCTTTGATGTTGAATACGTAAAATCCCGAGTTAATCTCTCGAAGCTTTTTCTGTGTGGGGCTTGCTGATTTTTCCTCCACGATCCCCAGCACTTCTGCGCTTTTAGCCCCCTTACGCAGCACGCGGCCATAGCCGGTAGGATTCTCCAATGCTGCGCTGAGCAGCGTCATAGCCGCCTTTTGCTCGAGATGAAAATCGCGTAACTTCGCGATGGTTTCGGCCGAGATCATAGGAGCATCCCCGGAAAGCACGATGACGACGTCATAGCGAGCCAGCGCATCCTGGGCAACCATCAGAGCGTGCCCGGTTCCCCGCTGTTCAGCCTGCAAAACGAAGTTGACCCCCGTGTGCTGCATCGCGGCGCGGACACGCTCCGCTTCGTGACCAATGATGGCGTACACGTCTTTGGCATCGACGATGCGCTGCGCTGCCCGAATGACATGCTCCAGCAGTGGTTTGCCGCCGACTTCATGCAAAACCTTTGGAAGCTGCGACTTGAGTCTGGTTCCCTTGCCGGCCGCCATGATAGCCACCGCCAGGCGTGGTGTCTCTGGGGATACATCATTGGCCGCTTGGAAGGGTGACTTCGTCGAGGAACGAGAGGGGCTTGCTTTCGATTTCTTCATCTCGAACTCAATATACCTTTGGCCGCGAGCTGATGGCTATTTTCGACCGAATGGTTATGCTCGCAAGTACAGCCCTATAAACCAAGCCCTCCGTCAACCGCGAGTATCTGTCCGGTAATGAATTGCGGGGCAGAAGCAAAAAACAGGACGGCTGCGGCTATTTCTTCTGCCTGGCCGTTTCGTTGCATGGGAGTCTGTTTGGCCATGCGGCGCATGAAGGCTGCCGCGGCCTTTTCCCCCAGGTCGATCATGCCCGGGGCGACGGCATTCACCGCAATCTCCGGTGCCAGGGCTTTCGCCATAACCTTGGTTAGCATGTGAAGCGCGGCTTTGGACGAGCAGTAATGCGCGTGGGTCGCCCATGGCCTCAACCCGCCGAGCGAACCCATGTTGATGATCTTGGCCTCAACCTTCCCAGTTCCCTTGCCCCTTGGACGGCGCATCCACTTCAAAGCTTCCCGCGAGACCAGGAAAGGGGCCCGGGTATTGGAGGCGAAGATCGCATCCCACTGCCGAACCGTAAGCTTGTCAAACTCGGCGGTCTCGTAATTTGCCGCGTTATTCACCAGGATGTCTATGCGGCCAAGTTCGTGGCCTGCCTCTCTCATCATGGACC
>AP72_2010_repI_A10DRAFT_1000172_pt1 | contig 11028 bp, 7 predicted proteins | sample AmaPasreplicIA10_FD_9194 | JGI IMG/M metagenome (IMG submission 9194) | reverse complement strand
CCGTCGATGCAGGTAACCGGACTCCCTGACGTTGTGACTGCACTTATCGCCCCGCCGCCGCTAATCGAGAACGAGATATCGCTCAACAGATCTGCCAGACTGTTCGGGAGCCCTAGGTTATCGGTCAGCACTAAATGGACGGTGCCGCTGCCGGGGGTAAAGTCCGCCGTAGCACTCCCATCAGAGGCCGTGAAGGATTGCAGAGCTGCGTAAGCGGAGGCAGAAAAAGCGGTCACCCCAGCCACCGCACACGCCACCAGGATGCGCCTGCCTGGGAGCAATGTTGAGGATTTCATGTGATACCTCTCATCGTTGCGAATTTAGTTGCGAATTAAAACGTCCTCGCCGAGAAATCTCTCGCGGTAGAGAAGCCTCTCGCGGGTCAGCACGGATGTCCCCGCCAACCGCTCACTGCCTAAGGAAGAGCCTCCCTTACGCATGCGAGTATGCAAGTGGTTGGCTCAGCAAATAAATCGATCTAGCGACATATCTTTGTATATCCGTCGATATAGGGAAAATTTATGGTTGTTGGATTTTTGCCCGGCAACCGCCGCGCCAATATGCAAGAAATACGTGGAACGAGTCTGACCCGGGACGAATCAGCGCATGGCGGGCCGGCGGAACGGCGCGGCGAGCGGCTCGCCAACGAAGATACCCTGCCCAGGCATCGCGACGCTTTTCCAGTACGCCTCGATAAGCGTTTCGCCGCGGAGGTAATGGTCGATGACAACCGCCGGATGCGGAAACTTCTGCAACATGTCGCAGGGTTCCACCACTGTGCCGTAGCTCCCCGTCGCGCCCGTTTCCAACCAGCGCAGCACGCTCATCTGCCCACTGTCGGTCAGCATGCCGCCTGTGGAGGTAAGGTGGTCGGCAATTGCGCCGGGCACGAAGCGCAAGGTGTTCAGTGCCTCTACCTTGGCCACCCCAGTGAAGTAGAAAAGAACGTCCGTTTTGTCCCGCAGCGCGTCTTCTCTGAGAAGGCGCACGTGCAGGCGGCTTTTGAACATTTGCGCGACCATCGGAAACCAAGTGCTGCGCACGTTGCGCGCCTTATCCGAAGTCGAGAGCAGGTACGCAGTGCCTGACGGGAACGACCCGTCCGATTCCAGGCCGCGGTCGATGAGCGCCTTGGCTCGCTCGAACGACACCGCGGCGATCGACATGGTCGGCCGCAGCTTCAATTGTTTAAACGGCAGCGAAGCTGCTGAATCGAAGTAGGGGCTGGTCCGCGTGGGCTTGCAACCGTCGGCGCAAAAAGCGCGATCGAAGCCGAAGGCAAATGCCGTCGTGATCGACATGCACTCCACGCGGTAAGGCGCTGCCCACGTAAGAGCATAGGCCTGCACACCGGGAAGCGTTTGTCGATCGACTTGCGCCTTGATTGCATCAAACTCTTCGTGCTTCAGCACTGTCTTGCGCGGCGGAAAGCTGACCTTGATGTAGTTCTGGAATGAAATCCGCCGGCGCGCGGCGTAGTAGTCGCCGATCCTCACGCTCAATGGATCGAGGGTATTCACGACGACCGCGAGCTGCAGTCGATCGAGTGCCAGAGCCGGAACGGGCAGGACTACGCAGACGCTAAAGGCAAGACAAAGACACCTGTGGGGCATGAACCTTGGTCGCATCCCGGACTTCGATCTCGACCACGCCGAGATGACACAAATGTCGTTCGAACGGCGGCGGATTCCAACGGCCGTAGGCGTAGGCAAGCCCCTAGAGTTTCGCCAGGATGCTCTTGGCCTGTTCGATGCCCGCAAAATTCACCTTCGCATCCAATGCCTGCTGAAGGTGAGTCTTCGCTGACTTCATATCGCCTTGCTGGTACATCGCCATCCCCAGATGGTATTGGAAGACCGGGTTGCGCGGGGCGATAGCCGCGGCCCTTTGCAAAAGAGACAGGCCGCGCTCGGTTTGCCCCAACTTGAAATACACCCACCCCACGGTATCGACGAACGAAGGATTGGAGGACTGCTCGAAGCGTTTTGTCAATTCCAGCGCCCGCTCCAGGCTCGCCCGGTCGCCCTTCGCGTCGGTGAGCAACGAAGCCAAGTTATTGGCCGCCACCTCATCATCGGGTCTCCTTTTCAAGAGTTTTTCATATTCGACAATCGCCTTGTCGTTATCACCAGCCGTCTGATACGACTCCGCCAGTCCCTGTGAAAGCACCCGGTCCCCGGGGTTTACAGTGAGCCCCTTCTGGAACAGTTCGATCGCGGCCTTGGTGTCGCCCTGTGCCAGGCGCAGATTCGCGAGGCTCCAATAGGGCCCAGGTGCCTTCGGATTTGTCTCAAGCGCCTTGCGCAATTCCGCCTCGGCCTGGCCATATTTCTTTTGGTTCGCATAGATATCGCTAAGCAGGATATGGGGAGCGAGTTGGCCGGGAGACGCCCGAAGCGCCTGGTTTAAGCGGGCAATGGCCTCATCCGTTTTGCCCTGCGCCAGCAGCAGATTCACGATCGCCGCAAGAGGCTCCGCCGCGCCTGGCGCCTTGGTTGACGCTGTTTCGAATTCGGCGATGGCCTGGCCGGATTTCTTCTGCGCCTCGTAAACCAAACCGAGCTGGTAATAGCCGATCGGCTGCTCGGGAGACACGGCTTTGAGTTTGGCAAGAGTGTCCTCGGCGGCGCTCCACTCCTTCCTCGAAACATGGATGTCAGCCTTCATTTGAAGCGCGCGTATGTTCTGCGGATCTTCGTCGAGCGCCGCACGCAATTCTTTCAACGCACCGCTCTCGTCCCTGATGGAAAGGAGGAAATCCGCTCGCGCGACCCGCAGGTTCGCATTGTGAGGATACCTTGCGATCGCATTATCGAGCACATCTCTCGCCAGTTGTGGCTCGCCATTCGCCATGTGCGCGCGGGCCAACAGACCGACGATCTCGACCGAGTCGGGATGGTCCTTCAGCAGCGCACGCAGATCGGCAACTGCAGACCGGGCATCGCCTCTGGCAAGCGCCATCTGCGCCCGAAGCTGCAGGGCGTCGCTGTCCCTGGGATTCTCCTTTAACACCTCCGCGACCAGCTTGTCCGCCTGCCCGGTGTCGCCAGCTGCTATCTTGAGGCGCGCCAGACGCGCTCTCGCGCGGAGCCCATCGGGCGCCGTCCTGTCGGAGGCGATAATGTCCTGATAGGTCTGTTCGGCCCGATCGGGCTTGCCCGTCAACTCGTATAACCGGGCCAGACTGAACTGCAGTGCGTAGCTCTTGGGCTTTGTTTTTATCGCCGACATCAATTCCTTCTCAGCCTGCTCCGGGCTCTTCTTGGCAGCGAGAAATTCGGCCAACAGAAGGTAACGCTGAGAATCCTCGGGGTCGGCCTGAATAGCGTCCCTCAATGTTTTTTCCGCTTTGTCCAGCTGGTTGGTGCGGGTGTAGAACTCGGCCAGGTTGGAGCGATAGGCGGTCTTCGCCGGATCAATGGCCACCACCTCCTGGAGGATCCGCTCTGCCTTGTCGAACTCCTTGAGCTTCATCAGGACCAAAGCCAGGTCGATGCGCAGAGAAATGTTCCTCGGGCTTGCTTTTACGCCTTTTTCCAGGACATCCTGTGCCTTCCTATCATCGCCCTGCCTGCTGTACAGACCGCCGAGAAGGCTCACCGCGTCGCCCTGGCCCGGGTCGGCGGCTACGGCCCGACTGGCCTCCTGGATGGCATCGACCACGTCCCCCTTGCGCGTCATAACCGCTGCCTTCAGGAAAAGCGCCCCTGGGTGGCCAGGCTGCTTGGCGAGGATCTCGTCCGCTATTTTTTCGCTTTCATCGACACGGCCGGAAAAGACATACAGCCGCCCTAACCTCACCTTCGCGTCGATCATGTCAGGCTTCAACTCCACTGTCTTCACGTAGTCGTTGAAAGCGCTTTGCCAGTTCTGCTGCTCCTCCTCTATCCGCCCGAGCAGGTAATACGCCTCGGCGTCCTTGGGATCGATCTGCAGAACGTTTCTCAGTTCGACTCTCGCTTTGTCATAGTTCATCTGTTCGTAATAGGCCTTGCCCTTGTCCATGTGCATGGCCTTGCGCTCTTCCTTTCCTCCGCATCCACCGCTTGCAACCGCTACCACTGCAACGAACGCGAGGACGGCTACCTTTACTCTGGATCTCATTTTCTTACTCCGGATCATCGCTTGGCGTAGACAGGGGAACCCAAGGTTTGCCCAACCGGGCCTGCGCCGGGGTGACGTCGACAGCTACCTCATGTCCAAGTGGTCACGTCCCCATTATTCCTCTGACGCCTAACACGGCCAGCGTGCCATAGGTGGTGAAACGCATGACGTCCCATCGCCGCCAGAGATTATCGAGGAGCAGCTCGATGCTGTAGAACAGCACGATCACCATCGCGACGCCAATGCCTAAATGCTCCACCTTGAGATTCAAATCGGGCAGGTTCGGCACGAGCACCGCAACAAAGATGACGAGGAAGTCCATCGGCGTTATTCTGAATCGCTCTTTGCCGACTCGAAAGGCGACCGCCACAGCTGCAGCCATCGCGGCAAACAGCACGTTGCGATAAAGGCTGAGATCAGCCAGGAAACCAGGCTTGCTCTGAACCAGGTAGACAACACATATCGCCGCGACGTAGGCGCTCGCCCTTTCGACGATATTAAACGGCTTGTGGCGGTACCTGAAATAGAGCGCCAGGTGCACGACCAGCAGCGCAAGGGCCAGCGCGCCTATATCCGTCGGAACGGTCGCAACAAATAGCGCTCCCAGAAAAAAGAAGACCGGAACGAAAATCATCGCGGAATAGAACGCTCCCTTCAACAGCCGCTGATCGCGCCGCAACCACTGGATCCATCTTGGAATTACCAGCATACCGGGCGCACGAGCATCGCTGTGCAGGCGCCAGCCTATTGCGGGAGCCAGCTTGAGGAAACCAATAAGAGCCACGCAGAACAACCCGTACAGCGAAACAATCAGCCAGTCCGATTCGAAGCGCAAGAAATACGCCCCGACGATCAGGCTGGCCTGCAATAAGTAGATCGCGAAAACCGCTTCGTAATGGTCGAAGCCCAGGGCAAGCAATCTATGGTGGATGTGCTTCCGGTCCGCCACGAAGGGTGACCGACCTTCGTACATCCTTTCGGCCATCACCATGAGAGTATCAAGGATCGGGAGGCCCAGGAGCAGCAATGGCAGGGCGGCGCTCAGCGCCGTATTGGCTTCCTGCGTAAGGATGATGGCCAGCACCCCGGCACAAAAGCCCAGAAACTGGCTACCGCCATCGCCCATGAATATTCGGGCCGGGTACGTGTTAAACCGGAGAAAACCCAGGATACTGCCTATCACGCTGACCGTTGCGAGAAGCACGAATCCTGCATCCGTCGTCATGTAGGCCAGGACAGCGATGGCCGCCAGACTGAGCAGCGTAATCCCGCCCGCCAGTCCATCCAATCCATCCGCCAAATTGATTGCGTTGGTCACGCCGACGAGGGCGAATACCGTTAACGGAATGGCGACGTATGACGGCAGAGGTTGGAGTCCGCCGAAGGGCAAATATCGGATCACTACGCCGCCATACAGAACAACGACCAGGACTGCCGCGATTTGACCCAGAAACTTTATCCGGTAGTCCAGGCGTCTGATATCGTCCCACACGCCGAAAAATAGAATGATCGCGACGCCGCAGAGAAAGGCGACCCCCTGCGCTTGCAGCTGCGCCCACATGACTATAGGCAACACGGCACCCGTTGCCATCGCCAAGCCACCGAGACGCGGCATTGGCACCTTGTGGACCTTGCGTTCGCTGGGAATATCAGCCGCGTGAAGCGACTCCGCCAAACGCGCGAGCGGTGGGATTAGCACCATCGTCACAAACGCGGCGACGAGAAAGCTGAAGAAAAGGGTCACTCAGGCATCCCGGCGAACACCGGGGTCAAAGTTGCAGCCGGGATAGCGAAGCAGCAGCCTAATCGCGCCCCGGCCTGTGCCGGGACGGCGACCACTGGGCGCCGTGTCATCTCGGAATGTAGCTCTCCAGCGGTCTGCTGACACTCGCAGCGAATGCGCTCAATCGCGCGTCTGCCTCCTGCTCGTTCTGGCCGGAGCCGACACGGGCCACCAGACGCACGAGGGCGCCATCGGTGCGATTCCGGGTAAGTGCGTCCCAAAAAAGATACCACTTCACCAGATATTCATTGGTAATGATGCGACCTCGCTGCTCGAACCAGTAGTAGACGAGCTGCTTGCTGTCGCCTTTCTGGATCAACACCCGGTTGACCCGCAAAGGTTGCCCCGCGATGCGCACGCCATCGACGTCGCGTTGAGTCAAGCTTGTTATCTCCCACCCTCCGCCGGGGATGCAAGAGCGTGGAGAATGAGCCGATTCTCCCTTCCGCTGCGAAGCATAGTACGCCACATAGAAATTCACCGGGGGCCGATTGTCGCCAACGAAATCCGCGAGGATATAGTCGTCCAACTTGAGCACATCGAGCTCGCCTGGATCCAGCCGCCCTGCCGTGCCTCGCCACGTATCCAGACTCAGCGGAAACTCGTAGAAATTCTTGCGCGGCACGGACGCCTCGACCCGCGGCGGCAAGGTTAAGGACAGCAGCGCCACCACCGCCAACGACAGCACCCCTCCCAGAAAAGGCTTTGGTATTGGCCGATATTGAAACTGTTTGCCAGCCACTGAAGGCGGCGAGAATTGAAGGCTAAACACCTGGCTCAGCGACCTTCGTTCCCTGCCGATCTTGGCCAGAACCCACATTTCGATGACGAGGACCGCGGTGCAGGCCATGAAGATCGCCCAGCCCTCGAAATCGTGAAGGAAGCCTTCGGCCATCGATATGCCACGCCGATCCACCAGAACACCGATTGCGCCGATTCGAAAGCTGTTCATCAGGATGGTAATCGGAATAGTCGACAGGAATATGATTGCGCGCTTCCAGAACGCGCCGTTATACATGTAAGCGGCGATGAATCCCAACGCCAGCAAGGGAAACAGGTAACGCAACCCGCTGCAGGCTTCGGCAACCTGCAATTTATAGTTACCGAGATCGATTACATTGCCTTCCAGGAACACGCTGATGTCGAATAGCCGTATTACCGAGACGCCGATCCGCGAAGAGATCAGCTGCAGCTCCGCCGAGAGATTCTGGTAGAGGAAGTTCGGTAGCGGAACCATGAAGAACAGTATCAACAGCGGTACTGAAATGACCTTGAATGCGCGCCATCCCATCAAAGCCAGCATCAGGCCCCCCAGCACCACCAGAAACGAGTACTGCACGATGACGTACAGCGTGCTGAGCTCCCCTGCAAGATACATTGCGATGCCGGCGAGCACGATCAGAAGCCCGATCCAGGATCCGGTGAAGGGCATTTTCTCGAGCACATGTTTCTTCCGCCAGACGAAAAAACCGGCAACCAAGGGCAGCAAGAAGCCGTGGCTGTACTCCTCCCGCCCAGACCATTCATGTGCCATCAGCTTCAGGCCATCGTAAAAAACGGCCAGCAACAATGCGGAGGCCAGCACGATGAGCATCCACATCCATGGCGCTCCCTTCCATGCAACCGGTCTGATCTCGCTCGCGAGACTCATAGCATTTTCAAATTGAAGGTGGCAGCGCTACAGCCTGTAAAAGCCTGCCGCGAATCGGCACTGGGTGGGTAACTAAAACCGCGTTGCGTGACGTAACCTCTTCAGCGCAGCGCTGATAAGGCCCTTTTTATTGTCGCCGTCTGCCTCGTTGACCTGCCGCGCGAACCACTCGGTAACGTCGTTATCAGACTTCGCTACTCCGCTTCCCTACTCTATATGAGCCGCTTCGTGGACGCGTTCTTCTATCCAAGCATACGTTTTGCGAAGCCCATCGATGAGCGGTCTGGAAGGCTTCCAGTTGAGCTTGCGTTCGATAAGCTTGTTATCCGAATTTCTGCCACGTACACCCAGTGGACCGGGTATGTGCTTCAGCGTGATTTTCTTTCCAGCGACAGTCATGATCATGTTGGCCAGGGAATCGACGGTAACCATTTCCTCCGAGCCGATGTTGACTGGTCCCGTCCAATTCGACCGCATGAGGCGCGTCGTACCCTCCAAGCATTCATCGACGTATAGAAATGACCGAGTCTGTTGACCGTCGCCCCAGATTTCTATTTCGTCGCGATCGTTCGCGGCAGCGATCTTCCGGCACAATGCAGCGGGAGCTTTCTCTCTCCCACCGGTCCAAGTTCCCTCCGGCCCAAAGATGTTGTGATAGCGGGCAATCCTGACCTCCAGGCCGTGATTGCGATGGAACGCCAGGTAAAGCCGCTCGCTAAAAAGCTTCTCCCATCCGTAGTCACTGTCCGGAAGCGCAGGATAAGCCGAATCTTCGGATGTCTTCGGATTCGATGGATCCATCTGATTGTATTCGGGGTAAATGCACGCTGAGGAGGAATAGAAAATGCGCTTGACCCCGCTGCGACGGCACGCTTCCACCAGATTCAAGTTAATCAGTGCGGAGTTGTGCATTATGGCGGCATCATTGTTGCCGACGAAGACGAACCCGGCGCCGCCCATATCGGCCGCAAGTTGATAAACCTCGTCGAACGCTTGATCAACCGCTGATCTGCAGATGGCGACGTCTCGCAAATCGCCCAATGCAAAGTCATTGGCCTCCGTCTCGGCGAACTCCGGGTACTTCAGGTCGACCCCACGGACCCAGTAGCCTTCTTTTCTGAGCCGCCTTACCAAGTGACTGCCGATGAAGCCGCCAGCTCCACAAACTAAAGCTTTTTTCATAACCACCTCTTGTCGCGGACCTGTCCGATCCGCAAGCGTTCCGTCGATGAAAAGTCCCGAGAATTATTTCCTGAAAACCTGGATCCGGTCTGTGTCGAGCGTAAGTCCGCAACGGCTAGACGCCCATACCGAAGACATGCCGCCAGACCACCAGGGCGACGAATTTCGGCGCCGAGACGAACGTGCGGCGCCACATCCGGCGCGGTTCTCTCGCTAACCGGTAGAGCCATTCGATGCCCAGTTTGCACATCCATTGTGGCGCCCTCGGATTGGTTCCGGCGTAGAAGTCAAATACCGCGCCGATCGACGCGATCACCGCCGCGCGAAGCCGATGGCGATTCTCTTCTACCCATTTCTCCTGCTTGGGCGCTGTCATGCCGACCCACAGGACGTCCGGGTCCGCCTTCGCGATCGTCTCGAGCATCGCCGAGTTAGCCGCGGCAGACCAGCTACCGAAGGGTGGAGATAGTATGCCGCAAAGCCTAGTGTTCGGAAATTCGACTTTCATCCTAGCTGATATTTCGGCCAAAACACGAGTCGAGGAGCCGAAGAAGAAAACCTTCGCCGCGCCGCGCTTTTCCAAGGCACGCATGACGGAGAAGAAATAGTCCGTGCCTGTAATCCGGGGTCCTACATTCACGCCGGCGATTCTGGCCATGAGAGTGACCCCAACCCCATCGGCGACGACGAGGCTGGCGTTGTTCAGCGCCCATCTGAATGCCGAATCCCGTTGCGCGGTCACCAGAGCGTGGGGGTTGGCACAGGCGAAGGCGACGGTCGGGCCGCGACGCTCGACAGCGGCAATCGCCTCGGCGGTAGCGGCCTCCAAGGATTTCCGGTCAACTGGCACGCCAAGCAACATCCCGGCATCGCGAACGGTCATGATCTCCTGCCCACGGCCTCGGCAAAGTCGGCGCGGGCTCGGTCGTAGATCTCGAGCAGTTGCGAATAGTTTCGGTTCGCGGTGTATTTTTCCTCGAACAGCGACCGGGCGGCGCGACGCATCGCCTGCAGGCGTGGACGGTCCGCCCTGAGCCAGTTGAGTCCGTTGACCAAAGCTCCGGCGTCCCTCGGCTCGAACTTTCTTCCGGATGCGCCGTCCATGACAATCTCGTCCAGACTGCCGATTCGGGATGCTAGCACCGGCGTCCCGCAAGCATAGGCTTCCAGGACAACCAGCGGAAAGTTTTCGTAGCATTCGGAAGGAACGATTTGGACCTCTGCGGCTGCGATCACGTTCAAAACATCCTCGCGCGGCCGTAAACCCAGAAATTCGATCGCCAGGGCATTGCGTCGCGCTTGCTCCTCCAATTCGCTTCGCAAGGGGCCATCACCCAGTATCTTGAGCGGCAATCCCTCGACGCGCCTCCATGCGTCAACGAGTGTTCGCACACCCTTTTCCTCGCTCAGGCGCCCCACATAGATGGCGTAGTTGCCGTCACCCCGCCCGACAGGCGGCGGATCAGGCAGGAAATTGGGCTTTACCTCCATGCGGCGAGAGGGAAGTCCGCCGGCGATGAGCCGGCTCGCGGCGAATTCGGTCAAGGCAATGTAGCGGTTGACCATTCTCTGATAGGCGCCGCGCCAGCGGTTGCTTGCCAACATCCAAACCACGGCGCCCGTCGCCGGAAGAGAGCCACGGTAGCAACGGTGCCGCAACGCAGGCAGGAGGCTGGTGCCGACGCAGTCCTCGCACGGCTGCCCGTTCCGCGTCAGCAGGGCGCCTGCACATACGAGCCGGTAATTGTGGAGCGTCTGCACGACCGGCACCCCATTATCCTGACATGCAGCATAGGCGCTGGGTGAGATGAGTGGAAATGTATTGTGGAAGTGGACCAGGTCCGGACGCGTTTTGCGTACCAGTCCCGAGAGTTCCTCGTACATCGGTCTCGACCACGCGCTCTCAAGCGCCAGTCGCAGGCGCTTGCTCAGGCGCGAATCGTCGATATCGTCGTTGAAGCGCTCGAATTCTATGACTTCGTTCTGCTTTGCCAGCAGTGCGCGCTCGTTACGAAACACCGCATCCTCGCCGCTCGGCGAAGCAGACCGATAGTGGTCGTGCGCAAGCAGAATCCTCATGCTGGCATTTCGATGACGCGCTGACCCGAACAGCGAATCGATCTATCTCGACGATCCCCGCGGAGCCAAGTCTGGCGTAATGACCACGATCCTCGCCTCCTCCGGCGCCAACGTCAGACGAAATTTTTCGAGATCCGACGCCGACAACGCTGATCTACCATCGATCCGGGCCGTGCTCTCTTGCTCCATCGTGACTACCGACGCCGCATATCGGCCGTTCGGAAGCTTG
>AP72_2010_repI_A10DRAFT_1000171_pt1 | contig 11104 bp, 13 predicted proteins | sample AmaPasreplicIA10_FD_9194 | JGI IMG/M metagenome (IMG submission 9194) | reverse complement strand
TGGACGGCGCCCGCCACCGCCTGAGCGACCAGCGCGAGGCCACCGGTCGCCGCCCCCGCCGCCATACCCCCAGCAGCAGCCTCGGCGCCTGCGGCACCCGCTCCGGCACCGGCCCCGGCTGCCCCTCGCATGCCCGGCAGCGCCATCTGGACGGCCTCACCGACTCCCACGCCGCTGAACGTGGCACCGCCGTCCTTCACACCTCCGGAGAAGCCTGAGCCGCCCCCGGTGCCCACGCCCCGCTTGCCCATCTTGCCCATGGCTGTCGTGGCCCGGCCCAGCGAGGCCACCCAGGCGTCGGTGTCACGGGTGAGACTGCGGAACTCGCCCCGCAGCAGGCTGATCTCGTTGCGGAGGTTGCGGACCCCGGTCTTGAAGTCGTTGAGGCCCTGGATGTCGAACTTGAGCGATGTCTGGGCCGCGCTGGTCAGGCCCCGCCGACTGCGGTAGCGCCCCACGGCACCACGGAGCCCACCCATCGCCCCACCGAGGGAAGGCTCCGGACCCTGCGGTCCTGTTGACATATCAGACATCGCGCACCTGGTTGTCCAGTCTCCACTTCAACAGGTCGAGCCAGTACCGGCGCTCCCGGTGTGGCATGAGCTTGATCTCGGTCAGGGTCCAGCCGGAGTAGAACCGGCTCAAGGCGTCGTAGTGGACGTAGAGCAGAGCAGTGTTGGGCCTATAGAAGATCCCCCCAGGACGGCGTGAAGAGACTCTCGGCTCCGCACGTGGCACAGGGCAGCTTGACTTCCTCGAAGTAGGGGCCGGGCTGCTTGGACACGACCTCTCGCATCAGGTTCCGGCGATCCATGGCTCCCAGGTTGCGCACGAACTTTGTTGGGTCAACAAGGGTGCGCCCATCCACCTGCTCGATGATCCGAGACAGGATGATGGTGTTCTCTTCCGGCCCCGACATGTTGGGCCGCTTCTGGGACTCGGCCGCGTCGGCCCCGCACACCAGGCGGTACTCGATGCGGTGCCCGCTCTTTGTCTCGTACTCGTAGAGCGTCCTGGTGGGGTCCTCCATCTTCTTGATGGGCACGTCGTCAGTGATCGAGAAGAACACCTCGTTCATGGCGAAGCAGGACTGGCACTGGACCGGCACCGTGCGCTCGTCGCCGTAGGTGGCCCGTAGCACCAGGAGGAACAGGTACTCCTTCTCCCCCACCAGGAGCGTGTCGATGTAGCCCATCCGCTCCTGGACGGTCATCTTCTCCAACTCGTGAGGGCCGAGTTGACTCACGCCGTAGGCCAGCACGGCGTTCATGTACTGCACGGGGGCCGACGCGCCCATCATGCGGGCGATGCCCTCTTCGTCGGCCCCCGTCAGTTCCTTCACGGTGGCGTCAGCACGGAAACGGTTGCCGTCCCAGATCCCCCGGAACAGCGTGACAGAGGTGTCGGGAGGCTCCGTGATGAGCGGTCCCTCCCCCTCCATGATGGCCTTGGCCTTGACGAGATCCGTCTCGCTCGGCTGGCCCTGCGGGAACTCAGGCTGCTCCCCGCTCCACGATGCTGACACAACGTCCTCCTGTCTAGGCGGCGTCGATGGCGTCGAGGTCGAAGAACACGTCGAAGCCCTCGTGGTGCATGGTCATCTGGGAGATGAGCACGCTGTTCCCCGCCGCGTCGAGGTCGTTGAAAGCCACCGACCCCACCCAGCATTGGTAGAACTTGAAGGCCAGACGGGCTCCCGAGTCGTCCCCGGAGCCGGACGCCGCTCCCTTGGTGATCGGGTGGTCGAGCACCCGGACCGTCGTGGTGAAGCGGAACTGGGTTCCCAGGCCCCCTGGGGCGGTGTTGGCCCCCAGGTTGCCCTCGCCCCACTGGACGGCGAACATGTTCTTGGCCAGGTTCCACATGCCCGGCCGTGATCTGACAACACCCTGGATGAGGGTGAGGGGACCGAAGTCCGTGTTGGCAGGCAGCTTGTGGTAGTTGGTGTTCCAGCCGCCTTCTCGGTAGTTGATCACCTCGGTCGTCATGTTGATACCGGCGACGTTGGTGAAGCCCATGTCCGCGATGCCTGGTATGACAACACCGGGGGCCTGGTAGTCGATCTTGACCCGGAACTTGAAGTTCCGCATCGGGTCGTCTTGAGGGCGAACGCCCATGACCATGTTGACATACCTCCTACGCGGCGACGATCTCGTTAGCGAGCGAGACGCCGCTGTCGAACTGGCTGACGCGGATGACGATGAACTCGGCGGGATACTGGAGAGCCACGCCGACTTCCATCCGGACCTCGCCCGACTGCACCACCTGCGGCGTGTTGATGGTGGCGTCGCAGCGGACGTAGTAGGCCTCGGCCGCGGTCGCACCCGCGAGCCCGTTGGCCTCCCAGACCGGCTGGAGGATGTTCTGGGCCGTGTTCCGGAGACTGGACCACAGCCGGGAGTCGTTGTTCTCGAAGACGGCCCACTGGGTGTTGAGCTTGAGGGCTTCCTCGATGTAGATGAGCGTGCGCCGGGCGGCGACGTAGCGGTCGGGGCCGTAGAGCTTGCGGGTCCGACCGCCCATGACGCAGATGCCAGAGCCGGGCACCGCCCGGATGACGTTGATGTTCTTGGCGTTCAACTCACCCTGATCGGTGTCGGTGAACTTCACCTCGGCCTTCACCGCTGTTGACAGAACAGCAGGGAGCCCGGCCGGGGTGCGCCAGGGACCGACCGTGGCATCGATGCGGGCGATCATGCCCTGCACGGAGCCCGAGGGCGGCACGGTGATGGTGGCACCCGCATGAGCGGGGTCTGGTGTCACCACCCACGGGGCGTAGACGGCGCTGTAGCTGTCGGCGGTGCCGATGGACGCGGCCAGGGCCTCGATGTCGGCCGTGTAGGTGCCGGTGATGTTGGCCTCGGGGTTGCCGTCCCACACCAGGAAGCAGTCGGTGCGACCGTTGGAGTTGAGCGCCGCCTCCACGCCCGACGACGCCTGGGGCATCACGATGGTGCCGTCCTGCTTGCGGTAGGGCTGGAAGCTCACCACCAGCGGCGAATCGATCTGCCGCATGGCGTCAGTGACATCCTGGCCGCACAGGTCGGAGCCCGTGGGCGTGCCCGGATCAACCCCGCCCGCCAAGTCGTACACCGCAGCGGCAGGAGCCGGGGCGGTGGGCGAGGCTGCCGCCACCAGTTCGATGTAGCGCGAGCCCGACACCGGATCGTTGATGGCGGGCACGATGGCGCGGGTGCCCTGCACGCCCGTCATCGACAGGTTGGTGAACGTCTCCAGCACCCGACCATCGGCCCCCTGGAGCACCTGGAGGGTCATGATGGTGGCGCTCTCGGGCGCCGGGGATGTGGCCTGGTGGGCAATGGCGACCGACAGGCCTCCATCAGCAGCGTTGGCCCACGTACCCACACCGTTGGCGTTGATGACGAAGCTGTCCACCGGGGTGGTGGCACCGTCATCGGTCTGCACCGTGGCCACCGCCCCCTGCGCCGTGGTGGGGATCACGCGCACGATGTAGGCCAGCCGACCGCCGTTCTGGTAGTAGTTGAACACGGCGTAGGGCAGGTAGCTGACCAGGACCGAATCGTTCCCGCCATCGGTCACGTTGACCTGATCGAAGCCGCCGAACTTGGCCACGAAGTCGGACCACGACGCCACTGCCGTCGCCTCCAGGGGTGGTCCCTTGGGGGTCACCCCGGCGAAGACGCCGACCGCGGTCGCAGAACCAGATTGCGTCGGCTGCTGTTGCAGCCGCTCTTCCAGGTACACGCCTGGCCGTCGATAGGTGCCGTCACTCACGAGCGTTCCTCCTGTGTTGGGTGTGTTACGTCAGGTTGAACGTCAGGTGGTACGTGCCCTAGGGCTGGCGCAAAGGATTGACTACAGGTACATCGTTCTCGACCCACCACTCGGTGGGTTCGACTGTTGTGACATCAGTCGGCGTGTCTTCCTGGCCCGTGAGCCAGGTGCCCGTCGTACGTTCGTTGATCCGGTAGAGGACCTTCTGGATACGAGGCTGGAGCGCCAGGTTGTCCAGGCGATCCTGCGGGATGTCGGTCTGAATGGACAGGGTGAGCATCTTGCGGAAGATGCGCTTGTCCGCTCCCTCCTGAGTTGCTATGTCAGCAGGCGTCCACTCCAGCACCTCCATGCGCTTCCACACGCCATCAGCGGGGCAGAAGAGCCACGAGGGCCGGGGCAGGATGATGTCGCGGATCATGCGGGCCGACAGCAGGCGATCGTGGTTGGCCCACTTGGACCACAGGCCCACCTGCTCGATGAGCCGGTAGGTCAGGTAGTGCTTGCGCTTCCAGAAGTCCAGCGGGTCGCCGTAGGCGATCTGGGGCGACGTGGAGGGGTCGTAGGTGCGCGGGCTGACCGGCGTCCCGGTGTCGGATTCCTCGGCCAACTCCATGTTGGGGTGCAGGTCGTACTCGCTGGTCCACAGGTCGTAGGCGGGCTCGATGCCGATGAGGTCCAGCGTGAGGAAGGGGTAGGTGATGGCGGTGGCCGAGTCGGGATAGCGGTACCAGACCCGCACCGGCTGCTCGTCGCCCTTGTTGTCGGGCAGCGTGACGGTCTGCTCCAACATGGTCTTGAGGGCGTCCTCTTCGGCCAGGATGAAGCCCACGTGGTCCGGGTAGGCGGGCGGCGTGGTGGGCGGCTGACGAGGGCGGGTGCGGGCGGTGGCCATCAGAACCCCGCCTGCTGGAAGGCCTCGCGCATGGACCAGCCCATGTCGGTGACACCGTTGACCATGCCCATGCGGATGAGCGGCGCCGGGGCGTTGCGCTGGTCGCCGTACTCAGCCAGTTGGGCCTCGTGGGCCAGCGGGCTGTCGGGGCGCACGCCGTAGGCGATGTTGCCCCGCTCGTCGCCCCACATCGAGATCTCTCCCGCCAGGTGCTGCCAACGAGGGTGGGCCGCTGCTGACTCACGAAGCCGACCCAGGTGCTGTTGAGCGGCCTCCCACGACACCTCTTCGACCAGTGCCTCGGCGTCATCGAGGATGTCCTCGATGGCGTCGCAGATGGCATCGCCACCTGTGACGGCAGGTCGTGCCGCCATGGCGTCCTCCTGGTCTGGGCAACTGGGCCGGTGCCGCTCGGCAGCCGGACGCCAGAACCGTATCAGCCCATGAGGCTCTGTAGTGTTATCAAGGCGTCGGCGGGGATCACGTAGCCCGAGGGAGGCAGGCAGTCGCAGCCCGCGTCGATGGGCTTGGCCACGCTCCACAGCGCCGCCAGACCTTGACGGAACGCCGCCAGGCGGGCCTGGGCGAAAGCGTGATCCACCTGCATCTGGGCCAGTTGCTGACCCAACATCTTGATGACGACGTGTTCGGTGGGTTCGAGGTTCAGTAGCTGCCCGAGGCTATGGCCGGAACCGTTCGTGGCCCCCAGCCCGTCTGTACCCATGGTTGCATCAACAAGCGCGCTTCGATCGTCGCTATCCGGAGATCCCATCCATCTGATGCTGGCACCTGGAGCAAGCAGTCCACAATGGCGTTCAGGCCATTGGTCTGGTACTGACCGCTGCGGATGTCACCGGGCCGGTAGACCCCGGCCACGCCCGCGTTGTAGCCGTGCACGAGGAAGCCGTACTTGCCGCTGTAGGGGGCGTTGCCACCCTGCCAGGTGGAGCCCCCGTCGAGCGAGACGCCGTACCACACCGTGTGCGGGTTCAGATTCCACAGCCGCACCCCGTTGAGCAGGAGGTTCCCGCCCGGCACCCAGAGCCGGAAGCCCTCGCCCTGGCTGGCGTCGAGAGGCTCGGTCACCACGGTGCTGTTCCAGTAGCTGCCGAAGTTGCCGTCCACCAGCTTCTGGCCACCCCAGGAACCGAAGTCGTTGTTCGCCGCCGAGGACACCGAGTAGTTGGCGGGCACGTACTCGGCCTCACTACCCCAGCCGTAGACCGGCACGTCGTTGACGACGTAGGAGTCCTGGCCCACGAACCAGTTGAGTGGCCCCACCCATGCTGTGTCAGCACGCCCGCCCCCGGCGTAACGTGCTGCTATGTAAACACGGTAGCGCTTGTTAGGTGTGACGTTGGAGAAGGTCCACGTTCGTTGAGCCGCGGTGGGGAACATCTCCCGCAGCCAGGAGCCACCCTCGTCAGTGAGCACGATGTGGAAATCGCCCACCGGGAGCCCGTTGGCGGGCTGGTTCCAGTCCCACGCCACCGGGACGCTGGCGTGGTTGTTGGCGTCGGCCGGGCTCATGCGCAGATTGGTCGGCGCGGCCAGAGCGGGAGCGCTGTAGCCGGTGATCTTGTGCCAGGCGTTCTGGTCCCGCTCCCACATGTCGAGCACGGGCTTCCATGCCCCACCGACGCGGATGTACGTCAACCGCCCCGGTGTTGTCACATCACGCCAGGCGGCGCCAGAGCGGACTTGGATGGCCATCAGTACGTCACGTAGAGGGTGCCGTCAGGAGCGTTCTGGGTGGGAGCCACGTTGCCCGACACCGCGATGACCCCGGCGACCTGCACCGCCACCTTGCCCGCGGGAGCCAACTGGGAGGTGGCCCCGTTGAGGCTGGTGGTGCCGTTGAAGGTGGCTGCCCCGGCGAAGGTGGTGGCGGGGTTCACCGTCAGCGTGGAGCCGTCGATCTTGACCGTGGAGTCGGAGCCCACACTCACCGCCGCCGTCCCGCCTGACTTGTGCTTCACCGTCCCGTAGGGCGGGGCTGAGCCCAGCAGGACATCGCCTCCCGTCACCGTGGCCCCGGTGATGGCCCCCGTGGACTGATGTGACGACGAGGTGATGGCAGCCGCCGAGATGGTGCCGGTGCTGGTGATGTTCGGGATCGTGGCCGAGGCGGCGTTGAGTGCCCCTGTCAATGTCAATGCCCCGGTGATCGAAACCGGCGAGTCAACAGTGAGGCCAGTGGCGTCGGTGGCCAACTTGACCGTCTTGGCCCCCACGTGGAGGGCAATGCCGGTCTGGTCACCCACGTAGCCCAGGCCCCCGGTGCCCACCACGTTCTTCACCGTGTTGACAGAACCGTCGTTGATCAACTGGATGCCGGAGCCCGCGCCCAGGCGGCGCAGGGTGACACTGGTGGCGTCGGAGAGGACATCGAGGTTGGGATAGCGGATGCTCTCCCACGCGCTGCCGGTCCAGAAGTCGGGGGCGCCGTAACCGTTCTGGAGCGAGGACAGAGCACCCTTCATGGGGGAGGGCTGGCCCGCGGTGCGGCCAGAGCCATCAGCCCACAGGGACACGACCCGGTTGCGGAGCCACTCGGCGTCCCGCTCCCGCCAGGTGTCAACCAGGTCGGTCCAGTCCGGATAGGCGAGGTCGGTAGCGGTCGGGGGTGCAGGCATCAGGACTCCTGGGGAAACTGCTGCGGCCCGATATACACCGCAGGTGGGAAGTCGAACGTGTACTCATCCTCCGGGTACGTCTCGGTGCACGTCACGCCCACGATGTTGTCCTGCTGGGCACGCGCCCGGATCTGGAAGTTGTTGACCTCCCAGTAGCGACCGTCGTAGTACACGATGTCGTTGAGCCGGTCATCGAACCACTTGTCGTTGATCAGGCCGCGGTCCCAGACCCGGTGGCCGTGAGCCTCCTGGGTCCCGATGTGAGCTTCGATGATGGCCTGAGCCGCCACGGCGAAGCGAAGTGTCACAACAGTGCGGCGCCCCTCGGGGAGGTACTGCTCCGGGGCCTCACCCTGGTCGATCCACAGGGTGGCCACGCTCAGGCCTCGCTTGTACTTGCGCCCGGCCTCGTTGTAGACACGATCGTACTGTGATGAGTCAACATCGAACTGGAACCAGATGACCGCCTCACCGATCTTGGCGTGGTACCGGGCGAACTCCCGCTGGATGTGGTTGGACTCACGGCGGCTATCGAGCACGGCGCCCGAACTCCTTGATCTCCCCGGCCACGAGGGGCAAGATCATCTGCTCGTGGGTCTGCTCCGCGAGAGGCTCGGCTTTCACCCGCGCCTCCCCCCGCTCTTCGGGCTGCTGGCCTCCAACCTTCTGGCGCCAGCGGTTGCCCGCCTCGGTCAACTCTGCGCTGTGAGGCGGCGAGCCTGCGGCCTCGTGCATCCGGCCCGCGATGCCCTTGCCCCGGAACGCTGGACGCACGTAGATCGTGCCAATGGTTCCCGAAGGATGCCGGTCTAGGAACCCGGCCGGGCGGTGGCGCTGGGTGCCGGTGAAGGCCGCGGCCTCGGTGCCGAAGTCGGACTCCATGGTGTAGATGTGGAAGTGCGAGCCCGGCATGTCCTCGGCCGTGAACTGGGGCTTGCCCTTCTTCTCCACCTCAGCCTCCGCTCGTGCCCAGGGTGGTCCAGCCCACCGTGGGCGGCTCGGGCATGGTCACCGTCGTCTCGCCATCCATGACGCCATCGGGGATGGGCGGCAGGAGACGCACAGGCGGGCGAGGGTCGTCCACCTCGCGCTGGCGGATGACCGGCACCAGGCGGTTGGTGAGGTAGGACTGCCGCCGCAGGATGAACTGCTCGATCTTGTACAGGCCCACGCCCAGCATGGCGGCTTGGTCCTTGTACTGCTGGGTCCAGAGCCCGGCCATCTCCCACATCTGCTGAAAGCGCTGGTGGGCCGGGATCATCATGCCCTCGGGTGTTGACACATCAATGTCGGTGGCGAACTCGGCCAGCAACGACCACATGGCCTCCATGACCGTGCCCGTTGCTATGACATCACACTCCACCGTGGAGAAGTCGCTGCCATCGTCGGCTCGGTCGGAGTCGTGGAGGTGCTGGTTGGACACGACACCCGCGGCGTAGGCCAGGTCCTCGGTCATGAACCACTCGTAGAAGTAGCCCGAGACACCCAGGCCGTCCGGGTACTGGGTGGGGTCCTTGAGCTTGATGAGCCCGTTGCGCCCGTCCACCTGGTACTCGGTGTTGGCCACGACGGTGCCGTCCGGCATCCAGATGGTCACCGTGCCGGGGTCCACGTTGGGATGCGGGCAGCGGATGGTGTAGATGGGGCTGGCGCTGTATGGCACCTCGAAGTACTGCGGGAAGTCGCGCAGCTTCATGCGGGCGGCGGTAGCGATCTCAGTCGGGCTGCACATAGCCGTTCACCCTCCGCGCCTTGGCCTCCGCGAACCCCTCCTGGAGGTGCTTGATCACGATGTCCTCGTCGTCAGGATCGAAGATCACGGACACCAGCGTAGGACCGTAGGTGACGGTGAGCTTCATACCTCCCGTGTCTGTTGTGTCAGTTCCGATTTGCATGTCCACCTCGCAGTCCCTACGGATACGGGTAGACCGACCAGTGGCTGGGCGGGTAGTAGTCCTGCTGGGTCACTTGCGGGTCCACCGTGGCCTTGCCTGTGATCCACGTCCTTGTTGTGTACACATCAGGAGCGTTCACTGGATCAGCGAAGCTGCGCGCCTGGAGGTCCCACACGAACTCACCAGGCCAGATGGTGCCTCCTGTCAACGTGACCAACGTCCCTGGCCCCTCGCCGTTGTGATCAGCCACGAACTCAGCGGCGACCGTGAAGGTCATGACGTACCGGTAACCGGGCCAGGTAGGAGGCCACCAGTAGCCCCAGTAGTACCAGTTGGGGTTGCGGACCTGGGACTCCCAGATGGTGTTGACCCACGTCAGGCCCAGCGCGTCGGCGGGCTCGATCTCGGTCCAGCACACCCCGGCGAAGAAGAACGTGAAGCTGGCAGTGTCGCTAGCCACCCAGGAAAGATCGAAGTTCTGGGGCAGCATTGACGACGATGATTCGCCCCCAGTACCGAATCCCCCAGATCCACCATTCCCACCAGTACCACCCAGGCCAGGCAGGAACGTCGAGGGCGGAATGAATCCCGCCGCGTAGGGGACTATCTCCGCACCCTCGCCCCAGATCTGCACTGCCTGGCTGATGGGCGGGTTCTGATCGTCGTAGCGGCTCTGTTGTGCGGGCATGGTCCACCTCAGGTCTTGATGTAGAGGTACATGCCCATGAAGGGCGGGCGGATGTCGATCGGCACCCCGCCGCCGACCGTGTTCTCGGTGATGGGATGGCTGTGCGCCCCGCCGCCCGGCTGGATGTTGATGGCATGCACATGCCCGCCCTGCACGTCTGTTGAGTGAACATGGTTCGAGCCCGCAGTGGTGATGGCGATGCCGGTCGTCGCCACACCCGTCCGGTCCTGCTGCACGTAGGGCTGGTTGCCCAGTTGGAGCCCCGCTGGCCCCGCGAACACCCGTACGTCGAACTGATTGGGACCACCTCCACTGGGCTGGGGCGGATGGTCGTGGCCGGGGTCGTTGACCCCGTGCACGTGGGCGCCCTGCATGTCCCCCGTGACGTGGCTGTGGCTGCCCTGGACCGACTCGTTGGCCGTGTGGGTATGCGAGCCCCCGGCATCGGTCGTGGGGCTCTGGAGGTGCTTGTGAGGCGGCAGGTTGGCGACGCCGATGGTCACCTGGGGCGAGAGGTTCCCCGCCTTCACGCCNGGNGNGCCCCANGCGAAGAAGCAGTCACGGGCGTCGGGCAGCTTGAGGCTGTCGGAGCCGGTCTGCCACGCCGGGAAGGCGTTCCACAGACCCCCGGCCGTGGCCTTGTTGACGGTCTGGCCGTTGACCAGGAGCCAGCCCGTGGGAGCGGTGGGCAGGAACCCGGTCATGGTCATGCCCGCGGCGATGGCCGTGGTGGCCATCTGGTGCCAGGCCCCGGCCTGGTACACCCACACGTTGCCGGTGGCCAGGTCCTTGTACAGGTCGCCGTTGGTGGCGCTCCCGGTCGGTGCGCCCGTGCCCTGGCGGAAGTTGGAGGCGATCAGGTCGTCGCCTGCTGTCACATCACCAGCGACGTTCAGGTCGTCCACCGACAGGTCGCCGGTCATCTGCAAGGCGCCCGTGAGCTTGAGCGCGCCCGCCCCCGTCCGCTCCAGGATGGTGTCGCCCTGCCAGGTGATCTTGCCGTAGGGATCGAGATCGAACAGCGTGGCCAGGCTGGCCGGGTCGCTGTTGCGCAGCAGCGGCCCACCGTTGGTGATGGCCGACACGAAGCGCTGCATCACCATGATGCGCTTGTCGGTCACGTCGATGGCCTGGAGGCCCGACGACCCCGGCCGCACCAGGACCGAGGCGAAGACCGTCACCTTGTCGTCGTACTGCGGAAAGATCGGGTTGGGGTCGGCGGTGCCGATGATGG
>AP72_2010_repI_A10DRAFT_1000168_pt1 | contig 11186 bp, 11 predicted proteins | sample AmaPasreplicIA10_FD_9194 | JGI IMG/M metagenome (IMG submission 9194) | reverse complement strand
AGCCAATTGTGTTGGAGTTGGCGTCGAACAGGTAGTCGAGATCTTTCAGCGACATGCCCTTCACAGTCATGAGAACTACGCTGCGCCTCCAGGTCATCATCGAAACTAGCGTACCAATCTGCGGCGAGTAGCCCTTCTTCGGCCAATCATGTCCAGGTCGGATTCTTCCGACATCGCGGGTGTGGAAACAAGCGTCAGTCCGGAGGCTGCAGTCGTGACGGCTGCGGCGGTCATGAAGAACTGGCGGCGAGTGGGTGCACAGTCGCGCGGAAACATAGGCAACTCCGATAAGAAAATTGGGCCGGGGAGCGAAGCGATCTTAGCACAGCGAAGTGCCTATCGGCGGATTCCTGCGACCGCCATCATCCTTCCAGTCTTTCCTTTTTCAGCTCGATATGAGAACAACAACTCTGGATGGCAATTCGTACACAACGGTGAAGTCTCTATGCTCTTTTTCGGGACGCCAACCGCGATCAACTGTTGCCGGTTGGCTTCGACCAAGTCGAGGAATATCTTTTTCGGAAGATCACTGTGACCTGGCGCGCGGGCCGTCAGAAAAAGTAGCGGATACTTCTCGCGTACAGGATCAGAATCCTTGATCTCGCGGAACAAGCTGGCGGCGTAATCGAACTGCGATTCGAATTTCGTACGGACCTCTTCGCCTACCTCGTAGCAGCAGCCTTGAATGCCGGGGCCAATCGCGGCTTTCATATCGCGGGGGCGGCTGCCGAAGCATCGCACCATTTCTCCCACGCCTTTTTCGACGATGCGCTTCACCGTTCCGCGCCATCCGGCGTGAAACACGCCGACAGCATGGCGTTTCGTGTCGACCACAATCACCGGAAGGCAATCGGCGGTCTGGATCGCAAGCAGCAGGCCGGGAGTTTCCGTGATCATTCCATCGCCGTGCAGCGGCTCTTCAGGGATTGAATCCACGCGACGAATGATATCGGAGTGAACCTGCCGCAGCGTAATCAGGGGCCAGAAGGCACTCTTCGACTTGGCCGAGCGGCCTGCGGTGACTGCTCCCAACTTCTTGAGAAACGTTGCGCGGTTCTGCTCGACCGCAGTGTGGGAATCATCTTTCGTGAATCCGAGATTGAGATCGGATCGGCCATAAGTTTGCGAGAAGCCTCCGACGCGTGTGGAGAATCCATGCACGAGCCAGGGGAGCCGTTTCAGCCCTGAGGTTTGAAGAATATTAAGAGTCTTTGTACGAGCAAGGATGGGCACGCTTCCATGATAAAGGACGCCATATACCTACGTTCCTTGGGGAGAGTTCCAGCAGCAGATATTCTCGACTTGAGGCAAGCTCATGTCGACAGCTACGCGCGTGTTTCGGTGGACCGAGATGTACAGCGTCAATATCGCCGCTCTTGATCAGCAACACATGGAGTTGATTGAAACCATCCACGAACTGGAACTGGCGCTGCGCGCGGGAGAGGGCAATGGCAGCGTCAGCAACATTCTGGAAAGGCTGGTGCACTCTGCCGACGTGCACTTCTCAACTGAGGAAGCCTTGATGCAAGAACACGGGTTCCCGGGACTGTCTTCTCACCGCGCTCGACACGACATGTTCCGGGAAAAGATTGCCACCTTGATCGAGGACTATCGGGCCTCGAAGCCGGGCGTTCCTGTCTCCCTACTGCTGTTCCTGCAGACCTGGCTCAAAGATCACTTGCTCAAGACCGATAAGCTTTACAGCGCGTATCTCAACGCACGCGGCGTGCGATAGGTCAGTATTTCCAGCTCTTCAAGTCCGCACCAGCCGGCGCCGTCTGTTCCATGTGCTTCACCATCTCCGGCCAGTAGTGCTGATTCAATCCCGACGCCGGGTCGATATCGCCGGCGTAGCAGTGCGGCTTGCGCATGCCAAACTCGAAGCTGCCGCGATAGTAGGGATCGGTCGTGGTGTCCATAAAATCCTTCAACAGGTGCACGGCTCGATCGAGGTAGAACGTGTCGGCCTCGCCCACCCAGAAATGCAGTTTTCCGGCAAGCTTCGGGCCGAGCGTCTTCCAGTCGCGCTGCATGATCGCGCTCAAGTCGTAGTGCTCTTTCCAGTACTTCGCGACGTCGTGATCGATCTCTCCAGTACGCTTATCAAAAATGCGCTTGGGATATCCATCGGCACCGACGGAACTGAAGACGGCCTCCCAGGTATCGAGTTGCTCGCCAGAACGGCCGTGTGTTCCTTGTACTAATTCGTAGCGGTTCATCTGCTCCATCGTCGACAGAACGAGACCATCGGGCTGCCGCACCGACGGACGTGGCACTCGGCCGAATGGACCATCGATCCAGAACGCGTTCTTGTCCTGGTAAAGGTTCATTGTCATGTAGGCGCGGAAGTCGACAACATCAGGGCAGAAGACCCACGCGCCGTTATAGAAGTCTGGATAGAGTACTTGCGACGCCAGGCTCTCCCATCCTCCAGTGGAACCGCCGTAAACGGAGCGAGCCCAGCCCTGACCGATCCCGCGGTATTGCTTCTCGATGTAGGGAATCAGTTCTTGCGTGATCGCATCACCGTAGGGTCCAACGTTTTCCGAATTTACAGCGTACGAATCGTCAAAGTATGGAGTAGCGTGTTGGATTGACACCACCATCACGCGCGGCAGTCGCCCTGCCGTCCAATCCTGATAGAGCTTGTAGCCGCTTTGCGCGACGCGGAGTTCGCCTCCTTTAAGACCATCCCCCGGAGGAATGGTGCGAAAGGCGACCATTCCGGGAAGATCCCGGTGAAAGTGGTCCTGCGCAACAATCACTGGATAGCGTGCTTCCGGATGCTGCTCCCAGCCGTCGGGTAACAGGATCACCGCACCGAGATAGGTAGGCCTTCCCCAAAATTTGGTAAGCAGATCGCTTTGAATACGGATGTGCTTCACCCATTGGTTGTCGACGATTTTGTGGTCGTCGTTCGCGCCGCTCCAGCCTGCCATCTTGTCGGCGACACTTGGGTCTTGCTCGACGGTGGGGTTTCTTAGATTGAGGCGGATCGTTACGATCTGCGGAGACTTCGGGTCAAAGTGGACCTTTTGCGGCTTGCTGAAGAGATTGCCGGGCTTCGTCTGCCAGTGCTGTCCCTCACCCTTATCCGGAGGCAGTTTCAGCGTGCGGCCATTTCCCAGGTGAAAAGTGTCATAGATGTTCAGCACTGCCTGCACCCAGTAGTCTCCGGCAGGGACATCATTCAGACTCTCTGCGGGATAGCCCAGTGTCGAGGGGTCGATTACGGCGGGAGTGCCCGGAGCCAGCGCGTCGACATCTAGGCCGAACATCTGTTGCGATTGCGCCGTCATGAAGCTGATCTGGAAGCGCGGTTCGGGGTCGTTGTTCTGTGCGAGGGCAAGCATCACGTGACCATCGAGGGGAGTTGCGTTCACTTCCTTCGGAAACAGGATCTCGAAGCGGGTGGTCGCGGGCTTGGGCGGATTCTTCTTGCTTGCAGCGTGCGCGGGTAAGCACAGCAACGCGGTNAGTACGAATGCAAGACGCAGATTCTTCAAACGAGTCTCCTTGGGCGAAGGGCAGTTTATAACACCGTGTGCTTGCGCGTCTTAGGTAAGGCCGACATCACGCCGATCTTGGAACTCTTAACTGGCGTCATCCCGAGCGGAGTCGTTTCAGGCGTAGGCAGGGATGTCCCATAGCGTCTCTGAAATGTGGATTATGGTGGGAGATCCTTCGCTCCGCCTGAACTGGGACTCCGCTCAGGATGACGCCTCCTGCACAATTGCGCTTGGGTTTGCTCGTGCGCCTGCGGCTCCGATATAGTTTTACGCATGTTCGAGAACTTTACCGCGACTGACAAGTGGACGAAGAAGCAGGTCCATTGTGCCTACCAGTGCCAGATTGTTGCCATCGCCACGCGTCACGCTGACGCGGTGGATTACAAATTTCTGGTCGGCGGGCGGAAGGTTTGGGTCGCGCTGCCGCATCCGGCGTGGGTGGAATACAAGAACCGCACTGGAAAGACCATCACTGATTCGCTTGCGGTCGAGATTGCCGGACACTATCTGAAGACGGCACTGGAATCGGGCGAGGGGTTAGGCCGCGAAATGTATTCCCTTACCGTCGATGAAACCCTCGCACATCTGGACGCGGCTGTAGCCGAGATGGAAGCACAACCCGCCTAGCGCTCCGTTGTCGTTTGACCCGTAAGGCGTATTCCGTTTCCTTAGGTCCTGACGCCCAGAGACTCGCCGGCCAGGGCCTAATCCTTTCCATTTCATAGAGTTGGCGACAGTACATTGGCCGCTGGACCGATGTCCTTCGGTGACGCTTATGTACGGCCGATCGATCGTATGCTTGAACGAGTGACGGTGAGGGCCTTCGTAGCAAATGGAATGTCCGCATTGCCATAACCAAGTCCGAACGCACGCCAAGAAATGCCAGAAGTGTGGCGGAGCGATTCCTTCGGGACAGTACCTATTGGAAGAGTGCGGACTGACTGATCCGGCTCCTTCCGTCGCCTCTGCCTCGACTAAACCCACTTCATCAGTTCCTTCTTCTTCCAGCATCCGGTTTCGCCTGGCGAGACTCGGCGACCGGTTCATCGCCTTTGTACTGGATATCGCGCTGCTATTCGGCCTTTTCGCGATCGTCGACGCCTGGGTATTCATGCGATGGGGTGTGCTGGAGGGCAACGAATTGCAACTCACAGCTGCCTCACTTGTGATCGCCCTAACGCTGAACACTGCTGTGCTCTTCCTCTACGGATGGTTGCTCGAAGCGGCGTTCGGCGCCACTTTGGGCAAGGCGCTTGTGGGAATCCGAATTGTACGGACCTCAGAGCGTGGACGATTGTCTGCCTCGGCTATTCGCAATCTGCTGAGAATCGTCGACGGCTTTGGACTGTATCTGGTGGGAACTGCGGTTGCTGCTTGCTCCAACGTACGCCAGCGGATAGGCGACATCTGCGCTCAAACGGCGGTAATCGAGGGAAACTTTGGGATCGGTGTACGACTAAGCGCAACCGTTCTGTGGGTTGCGACTCTGGCCGGAGCTGTGTGGGCCGTGCCTCGCATTTGTGCGACGAATAGTTCCTTGCATACGCCCTATTTAAACCAAGTAGTCGTCCGCATCGGGCAAAATGAAAATTCGGTATACGTAAGGATTGCCGGTATCACACTGGACATGCATTACTCTGGCGATCCTGAACACGAGCTACGATCTGCGGTCAGGTAGGAATTTCGTGGGATTCCTCTAAATCACGACTGCTTCTTTGTACTCACCGAAGACGCGGCGCATGGCGTCGGAGATCTCTCCGACGGTTGCGTTAGCTTCCACAGCGGCCAGGATGCGCGGCATCAAATTCTGCCCTGAGCGCGCCGCAGCTTCCACTCCTGAAAGGGCCGCTTTCCATGAGCCGGCGTCACGCTTCGCCCGCAGAGCCCGCACGCGTTCTACTTGCTTCGGTTCGAGCGCGGGATCGATACGCTGTATCGGGATTGGCTTCTCTTCTTCCACCTCGAAGCGGTTCACGCCAACGACGATCGATTCCTCGCTGTCCACCTGCTGCTGGTATTCGTAGGCGGCGTTCTGGATCTCTTGTTGGACGAAGCCACGCTCGATGGCCCTCAACATCCCGCCGAAAACTTCGATCTTGCCAAGATATTCCGCCGCACGCTGCTCGATTTCATTGGTCAACGTTTCAACGTAGTACGACCCAGCCAGCGGATCTATGGTCTGCGGCGCACCTGACTCGTACGCGATGATCTGTTGTGTGCGCAAGGCAATTCGCGCCGCTTGCTCGGTTGGAAGGGCGAGAGCTTCATCGAATGAATTCGTATGGAGCGACTGCGTTCCGCCCATGACTGCGGCCAACGCCTGAATGGCGGTGCGGACGATGTTGTTTTCTGGTTGCTGCGCGGTCAGCGTCGACCCGGCTGTCTGCGTGTGGAAGCGCAACATCCATGAGCGCGGATTCTTGGCCTTAAAGTGTTCGCGCATGATGCGGGCCCACATGCGACGAGCAGCGCGGAATTTGGCGACTTCTTCCAGGAAGTTGTTGTGCGCGTTGAAAAAGAACGAGAGCCTAGGCGCGAATTTGTCGACATCGAGCCCGGCCTTTAGCGCTGCTTCGACATATGCCATCCCGTTGCCCAGTGTGAACGCAACTTCCTGCACGGCGGTCGATCCGGCCTCGCGCATGTGGTAGCCGGAGATGGAAATTGTGTTCCAGTCGGGCACATTGTCGTTCGCCCAGGCAAACATGTCGGTGATGACCCGCATCGCCTGATGCGGGGGATAGATATACGTTCCGCGGGCGATGTATTCCTTCAAAACATCGTTCTGCACGGTGCCGGAAAGCTTGCGAATGTCTGCGCCCTGTCGCTTTGCGACGGCAACATAGAGTGCCAGCAGAATCGATGCGGTCGCGTTGATCGTCATCGATGTCGAAATCTTTGTCAGATCGATTCCGTCGAATAAGCGCTGCATGTCTTCGATGGAATCGATCGCGACTCCAACTTTGCCCACCTCGCCCATCGCGAGCTGATGATCCGAGTCGAGCCCGATCTGCGTGGGAAGATCGAATGCTACAGATAGCCCCGTGGTGCCGTTCGCGAGCAGATATTTGTAACGTTTGTTCGATTCTTCGGCGTCGCCCATGCCGGCGTACTGGCGCATAGTCCAGAGACGGCCGCGGTACATGGTCGCCTGAACTCCGCGAGTGAAGGGATATTCGCCGGGATAGCCTACTTCGGACTCGTAGTCACTGGCTTTGAGATCCGCAGGAGCGTAGAGGGGCTTGACTGGGATGTGGGACGAGGTCTCGATTTCTTTAGCAATGTCCGGAGGGAACTTCAGTTTTTCCGCCATCTTGCTTCACCGAAACCGCAAAACAATAACCACAAAGGTCACTAAGGTTCACGAAGAAACGCGAGTCTTACGGGCGCTGACTCTTCCTTTTTACTCGCCAGAATGAGCTCAGGCCGAACCAGGTGAACGTCAGCGTGAAGCAAAAGGCAATTGCAACGCGTCCCGCAGTTGTGTGTCCGGTTGTGTATTTGCCGTATTCGCGGATCAGAGCCACACCACCGATGAACGCCATGGCCAGAAACACCGTGCCTGTAACTTCAAGCCAGAGAAGGTGAAGAATGTGGGCGCAGGAACGGGCTGCAGCTCCCACCGCGCTCACCAGGGCGCTGATGCGGCGGCTGCGGCCCGCCATCTCGCGAAACACGCGAAATCCCACGCCGATCTTTCGTAAGCTCGACAATTCGCTCACGGCCTCGATTTTAACAGCCTGCGGCGCTACAATGACGCAAACGTGCCGCGGTGGTGAACCGTTCCGCACCGTATGGCATCTCATCTATGTAAGGTTGGCGACCTGATTCCCGGGAGGCTCAGTGGATCCACAACTCAAACAGCTCATGAAAGAGCTAGGCGACGCCATTAACGAATCTCTATCAGATTCCGAGCAGATTTCTGAAGTCGTGTCTCGAATCAAAGAAGGCGGTTACGACATCTTCCTTGTTCTCGAAGCTACGATTGGCGTCAGCAAACAAGGCGAGAAGGCCCCGGACAAAACGTCGCTTGTGACCACGATGTCGTCCAATCCTGAGTTGAAAATCAGTGATCAGGACTTGAAGTTCCTGAAATCACTGCGGATTAAGATTGACGAAGAGAAGCACGACAAAAATAGGTAAGCCGGCCACTCAGCTCAGAACCCAGTCGAGCAACTGACCTACCGCGCGATCCGCTTCGATGATCGAAGACTTGTGATCGGGCATCCCTGAAAGATCGACGTTCGCAAACGCAATCCTGCCAAACGGCGCCGCCCGAAGAACGTCTCCCGGCGCGGGTTTTCCGTCCTTACCAAAGTAGAATCCGGGAGCCGGGCTCGCATAAGCGTGTCCCCAGCGGTTCAAGATGATTCCCGCGATGTCGCGCGATGCGTCAAAACCGGAGCGAGCAAACATATTGGTAAATTGCTCCCGGATCTGCCGCTCATATTCGCGGAATGGCGTGCCGATCATTTCCGCACGACCGAGGTGACCCTGCTCTTCTGCAGTATGTCCCGGACGCGAGTACAAAACTTTCACGGTGAGAACAACCGGGGAGTCGGGCCCAATGGCCGGTGAATCGGCGCCGCAAAGCGCCAGTTTGCGCACCTGCAGGAAGCTTCCGAGGCCTTCGAACCACTGGCAACCCGATATACCCATCTTGTACAGAAATCGCCAGTTTCTGACGGCGACGTTCGCCATCATGCAAGGGGAACGGTGGAATTGGGCGTAAGCCTGCTTGCGGTCGTTCGGAAGATCTCGAACGATATGCTTCGTCGTCCAGCTTCCGCCTGCCATCACAACCGAACGCGCACGAATTCGAAAGACCTTACCTCCGCGGGTGTAGAGGATCGTCACAAGCGCGGACTTCTCCGGCTCACCGTCGTGCTTCACCCACATGCCGGTCGAATTGAGCCGAATGCGAACGTTTGCTCCAGTGCGATCTAGCGTGTCGAAGTTGATGTTGTTGCGGCAAATGTCTTCCAGAGAGTGCTCTCCCTGAATCGAGTCGGGGAGCAACGTCTTCACGATGAGCCGCGCGATGCCGCTGTTGCCATCGGGAAACATCTGATTCCCCTCATCCAGCGTGGGACCGAACGCGTCGAATGCATAGGCGGTGTATCCGGAAAGCGCGTCTGGACCAAGACCGAATCCTCCTCCCTCATCGGGCGTTAGAAATGTGCGGACCGTTTCGCGGCTGATGCGGTACTTCTCCATCAAGTGCTGCTCGAGCGTGATGGTATCGAGTCTTCGCGAGATGGCGTCGCCCCGATATTTTGGGACTTGCGCCGGCGGAGTAGGGGATTGAGTGCGCAGCAATTCCTCCCTCGCTTTGGCCGAAATCGGAGCTCCCTCTAGTTTCTTGCCCCATGGATCCGACAGCCATACTCCCTTCGCCTGGCCGAATTTCGCTCCGAAGTAGAGCCCGTAAGGCGCCCCTCCCAGATACGGCGTGGTGGGGAGTTGCATCTCAGGATCCGAACTTCCCCACTTCTGATATTCGAGCCGCGGCACTTTTAGCCCGATTGACTGGTAGAAGCGCTCGATAAAGCTGTGGGAATAGTTGACCTGGAATAATGCCGAACCTTGATGTCCGATCAGGCGGTGGCCATCAACCAGGAACTCGTTACGCTTGGCTTCGCCGCCGAACACAGGGTGATTGTCGAGCACCAGGCAGGTTTTTCCATCACCTGCCTGGCGATGGAATATGAGCGCCGCGGCGAGACCGCTGATCCCACCACCAACGATTACGCAGTCGTAGACTTCTCCTGTTTCGACGACGTCCGCTGGAACGCTTTCGAACTCTCCGTCGCGGATGCGATGACCGGCTTCGAGTACCGCCTTAGTGTTGCCATTTGAATTTGCATAGTCGCCCAACCCTCCGTAACCGGTCCAATCCTCCTCGGCAGCTTCAGCGGATTGACTCGCATTCCGGGCAAGCAGTTGCGCTGGAGATAAGGGGCTGAGCAGCAGACCTCCCGAGGCCAACAGCGTCGAGTTCAGAAAATCGCGGCGGGTGATGTCCTGATTGAGGCCTAAAGTTTGATCTGGGTCAGAGCTCGCCGGTTTCGAGCCGGTGCCGTTCGAATGATCAGAATCTTTTTTTTCCGCCACTGATCCTCCTGCCGTTACACGCATTTTTGATCTAGCATTATACGAATCGGGTTTCATTCCGGTGGCTAACAGCAACCTTCTTTGTTTGTGCTACCATCTACTGTTTTTTCCCTCCGCATATCCCGTGCGGAAAGCGAAAATTCCGGTGGAACTCAGGCGAAGCGGTGGAATCTGAGGTTCGTAATGAAGGACACACTCGGGGTTCTCCTGGCGGGTGGGGTGGGCGAGCGGCTTTACCCTCTGACTCGCGATCGGGCGAAACCAGCAGTGACGTTCGGGGGTATTTACCGCATTATCGACGTCACCCTTTCCAATTGTTTGAACTCCCAGCTGCGGCGCGTTTATATACTCACTCAATACAAAGCACTCTCCCTGAACCGGCACATTCGTGAGGGATGGACCATCCTGGGGCGTGAAGTAGGCGAGTTCATCGAAGTACTGCCGCCGATGAAGCGGGTCAGCGATCAGTGGTATCAGGGCACGGCCGACGCGGTGTATCAGAACATCTATTCGATCGGCTCGGAGCAACCGCGGTACGTTCTGATTCTGGGCGGCGATCACATTTACAAGATGGATTACGGCAAGATGCTGAAGCAGCACCAGGACTCGGCTGCGGATATCACTCTCGCTACGATTCAAATAGACCCGGACCAGACCTATCAGTTCGGCGTAGTGGATGTGGACAACTACGGACGCATCAATGGCTTCGAGGAGAAGCCAAAGTACACCCAGCTGCGGTCTCCTCTGAATCCTGCCAAAGTCGGCGGATCGATGGGCGTTTATCTTTTCAATGCCGATGTACTGATCCCTGTCTTACTCAAAGACGCAGAGGATTCGCGATCGAGCCACGATTTTGGAAAAGACATTCTTCCGAAAATGGTCGATGACTATCGCGTATTCGCTTACGACTTCGTCGACGAAAACAAGAAAGAAGCCAAATACTGGCGCGACGTAGGCACGCTCGAGGCATATTACGAAGCAAATATGGACATAGTGTCAGTGTCGCCAATCTTCAACTTGTATGACGAAGAGTGGCCGATCCGCACACACCAGAGGCAATATCCTCCGGCAAAATTCGTTTTTGCCGAGTCAGGACGTACCGGTACTGCCCTCGATTCGATTGTTTCAAACGGCTGCATAGTGTCCGGCGGAATGGTGAAGAATTCGGTGTTGTCGCCTGACGTTCGCGTCAATTCGTATTCGGAAGTGGATCAGTCGATCCTGTTCTCACATGTCAGCGTCGGCCGTCGATGCCGCATCCGAAAGGCGATTCTCGACCGCGATGTACACATTCCGGAAGGCACGACCATCGGCTACGACGCGGAAGCAGACAGGCAGCGATATTTCGTCACTGAAAGCGGCATCACAGTTGTCACGCGCGACTATTCCCTGTTCGAGAGTCCGGTAACGGTCGACTATCTCAACTACTACAGCGAATAGCCTGTCTCGATTGAGTTTCTCCTTCGCTGTCGTCGACTTTGAGCCCGAGAGCTTTGCTTCACGAAGCCGCAGCGGACGCAGCGGCAGCGGCCTCTTCCGCCTGCCGCACTCGGTAAAGCGTAA
>AP72_2010_repI_A10DRAFT_1000167_pt1 | contig 11219 bp, 7 predicted proteins | sample AmaPasreplicIA10_FD_9194 | JGI IMG/M metagenome (IMG submission 9194) | reverse complement strand
CCGTAATGTGCTGATCATTGTGATTGGGTGTGGCCTTGAACGGCACCGACCGGCCATTTAATTCGACATTTACCACCTCAGCACGCAAGCTGACCGCTGGCGAGAACTCAACCCAACAATCTCCAGTGCCGGTGCGCGAGGTTTCGAGCACGATGCTGTCACCCGTTCTTCGATAACGAAACCCAAGAGCGGTGGCCCCAATTCGGACGTTGTGAATTGCGAAAGAAGCCCAGTCGGCGGGTACATGTGGAGCGAGAGTGACTTGCTTCTTTTCCGCATTGGCCTCAAGTCCGAACATTCCTTTGAGGATGGGGCTGATTACCATCGCGGAGGACCAGATCTGATGTGGAGAACTCGTCGCAAAAGATTGGTAATAATCGCCGGACAGCACCTCAGTGAAGTGCCCGAGGGCGCCGTCAACTCCAAGCAAGGCATTCGCCCTCAAATTGGCGTAGGCAGGAAACACTCGGTGATATCTGTATTCCGCAACAGACGCCCACCCGGTGAAGAGCGGCCAGACTGCACCGAAGTGATATCCGGAGCCGTCATACAACTTCGACTGCTTCGAGATAATGCGCATCCCCCAATCGGTCTGATGATCCTCTGAACTTAATTTCGCAATCGTCGAGTCGGCGTTGCTGTCATTCGCCAGACCGAACCACATGGGAACAGTCGTTAGCACACTGACTTCATCATTGCGTTGATTGTTTGGGTTTAGCGCAAACGCGTAGCTTTTGGCTTCAGGCGACCAGAATGCACTGTCCAACGCCGTATTGCTCTTCTCAAAATCGCTTTCAAGTTGCTTGCTGAGATCCTCTTTTCCTGCGAGTCGGGCTAGATTCGCCAGTGCCCGCAGTGCTTCCACGCCGAGTCCCGCCTGATAGTACTCGCTCTTGACCGGGAGAAGCGGTCCGCCTTCCACCCAACCGTGGCCAATCCGGAAATTTTGCGCAAATCCGTTCTCATCAAAGGTCGAGCGCAGAAATTGATAAGCGCGCCAAAGGTTGTCCCACCTCTCACGGACAAACGTGACGTCTCCGCTCTGCACCGCATAGTCGTTCATCGCGATGATGAACAGGGGAGTTGCATCAGCCGATGCCCAAGGATAAGGAAAATCTTTGAACCAAGAGACCAAGCTGGCACTCTGCGAAATTTCGTGAGGTACCTTGCCATCTTCGCGTTGGAACTTCCTGATGAAATCGAGTGCTTCTCGCGCAGTTGCGTAGTCACCTTCGGCATTGAGAGCAAAAGAAGTCCATTCGGAATCCCGCCCAAAGAACCAGGCGAACCCGGGACGTTGACTAACGCCTGAAGTCCGATAGCCAGCGACAAGCCCGGTACCGAGGTATGGATTCGTGACCACTCCCTGAACGGTGCTGATACGTGCCCAGTCGTACGCTTGCCGAAGCATTGCGTCCGGCAGTTCCAGGCTGACCGTTTTGTCGAGATACGCGCGGTAGTACTCAGAAGACTGGCGGACGGAATCGCCGTGGCTTGAGAGCAGGTGTTCGTAATTCTTGGCAGCATCGGCAGGACCAGCAACAGACGCCGCTATGATTACAACCTTCGTGTCCTTACCTCGCGGCGACACTCCCAGTCGCATTGAGTTTTCCTGCGAGGAAGAGTAATTCGTCTCATAGGCTACGTGCGCGCCCTCGGCGGTCGGCGATCCAACAAACGCTGCGAACTTGCGTGATTCCTCACCGAGGAAAAAAGCACGTTCTTTCGCGTCCCATGTAGGGTATGTTCCTCCGAGACCCGCGGGCCATTCCAATTGAAAATCCGGTGTGAATACAACCTCAATCTCCAGTGGCTGCTCAGTTTCGACATCCAGCGAAATGACGGCGCCGGGCTCGTTCACTGGCACACAAAGCGATTCTCGGACCCGAAACGAATCGCCTGCATAGAGAACCGACGCCGATTCCGGTCGCACGGTGAGAGTTCGCGCGAGTGTCTCAGCCGGCAATGCGCGATCGCCGATATGAAAAATCAGATGAAACTCGCGGAAGATCTTGACGGGGTAAACCCATGCCTCAAATCGCCCAGTTTCGTTCCCGAATAATCCGGCGCGAGTCCCGACTACGGGCAGGAATTCCCACGAACGAATGGTACGAGTCAATTCCAGGCTCTGACCGGAAGACTTGACCGGAGCCTGCCCGACGGATGGGACATATATCGCCACAAGGCAAACAATTGGCAGAAAGAACAAACGGGAGTACGGAGCGAAACGGGATTTCATTGCTGCCTTTTATTGCATGGGAACTGATTCGGTCCAAGCTTGCAAGATCGCGGTTCCCTTGCATATAAGATGGAAGGGGCGAATTTTAGCACGAGCCGACGAACCGAGTATCGACCTCTTGTCTTCCTCACGCCGCGACTTTCTTCATTCACTCAGACGTTCGGCGCTCGTGCTATCTCTGGAAAATGTGCTTGCCATGGCGCTGCCCACGTGGCTGAGAGCAAGTCCTCGTCTACAACAAAAAACTTCGGCACCGACAGCAAGCAGCGACATCGGAGTGAGTTTTCTCAATGTCGCTCGCGAATCCGGGCTGAACGCGAAAACCATTTTCGGCGGTGAGCACAAGAACAAATACCTGCTTGAGACAACCGGGTGCGGAGTCGCGTTCTACGACTATGACAACGACGGCTGGCTCGACATTTTTCTGGTCAACGGAACTCGTCTGGAAGGATTTCCATCCGGCAGCGAACCCACGTCGCACCTCTTCCGCAACAATCGGGACGGAACTTTCACTGACGTCACTCTGAAGGCTGGGGTCGCGCACACTGGTTGGGGGCAGGGCTGCTGCGTCGGCGACTATGACAATGACGGCTGGGACGATCTGTTCGTTACCTATTTCGGCAAGAATGTTCTTTACCACAATAACGGCGACGGAACCTTCACCGACGTCAGCCAGAAGGCGGGTGTGGCGGGCAATGGGAAGCGCTGGAATACGGGTTGCGCCTTCGTGGACTACGATCGCGATGGAAAGCTGGACCTGTTCGTGGCCAACTACATTGACATGGATTTGGCGACTGCTCCCGTGCCAGAGTCGGGTCCTTGCCTTTACAAGAGCGTGATGGTGGCCTGTGGTCCTCCGGGTCTGCAAGGCGGCAAAAACATCCTCTATCACAACAATGGCGACGGCACTTTTACTGATGTTTCCGAGGCCGCAGGAATTCTCAACGCAAATGGGACGTACGGACTTGGCGTCCTCACAGCCGATTTCGATAACGACGGCTGGCCCGACATTTATGTCGCAGATGACTCCACCGCCAGCGCGCTCTATCACAACAAGAAGAACGGGAAATTTGAGGACATCGCGATAGAAGCAGGGTGCGCGCTGAGTCCCGATGGCAAGCCGCAAGCTGGCATGGGCGTTTCTGCCGCAGACTATGACATGGATGGCAATCTCGACATTGTCAAAACCAATTTCGCAGGCGACACCCCGTCGCTCTACCACAATCAAGGCGGCGCGACTTTCGAGGATGCGACCTTCACCGCAGGACTCGGAGCGCACACACAATATCTAGGATGGGGCTGCGGATTCTTCGACATGGATAACGACGGCTGGCCCGACATTCTGATTTGCAACGGACACGTGTATCCCGAGGTCGAACAACTCAAAACCGAGGCGGGATACGCGCAACGAAAGCTGGTCTATCAGAACTTGCGGAACGGGCATTTCGCCGACATCTCAACTCAGGTTGGGCCGGGAATCTCCGAACCGAGCACGTCCCGGGGCGCCGCGTTCGGTGATTTCGATAATGATGGGGATGTCGATATCGTAGTCAACACTGTGAATGACTTTCCTCAGCTGCTCCGCTGTGATTCAAGACTCGGCAACAACTGGATTAAGGTTCGCACGATCGGCACGAAGTCCAACCGCAGTGGCATCGGCGCGCGCCTAACATGCGTGAGTAAGATTCCGGGTGAATCAAAACCGCATCAACAGATCGACGAGGTTCGCAGCGGGGGAGGTTATTTTTCACAGAACGATCTCCGCGTGCACTTCGGCTTAGGCAAGGCTGAAAAGGTCGATTCACTCGAAATTCGGTGGCCGAGTGGCCAAGTCGACACTTTAAAAGACATCAAAGCGAACCAACTGATCTATGTGAAAGAAGGCGAAGGGATTTTCCGAACAATGACCTTTACGGCGAACTCAAAGAACACCAAATAAGTGCTTACTGCGGCTTCGTTGGTTCGATAGCTTCACCCGTTCCCTCAGTGAAGGTTCCAATTTTATCAACGGACACATTTGTGAACCGCTCGGTGAGCCCGCTCAGCCATCGAATCTCCACCCAATCAACCTTGTCCGCCTTGCCTAATCCGAAGTGCACGCGCATGTCATTGTTTGAGATGTAACTTGATCCGCTGCGCACTTCATCGACAAGAATGCGGTTCGCGCTTTTCACGCGAATCCGCGCCCCAATGCCATCTCGGTTTGATTTTGTTCCGACGAGATGGATTCCAATCCAGTGGTTATTATTCTTTACTTGATTCACCAGAAGTCCGGGTGCCGCATTCATGTTGCTAATCACGGCCGAAATTCTGCCGTCGTTCCACAGATCACCAACCGCCAGGCCGCGGGAAGACGCAGCTGTCGTAACCGCAACCCCTGCTGAGGCGGAGATATCACTGAAGGTCCCGTCACCGTTGTTGTGAAAAAGAATTCGAGGTTCTTTGTAGCTGCTGCCCAGATGTTGGCTGTCCACTTCGGGGTAGACGTGACCGTTCACCAACAGAAGATCCGGCCACCCGTCGTTGTCAACCTCGAGAAACATCGTTCCCCAACCGAGATACTGCGTATAGAGTCCTAATCCTGCGGCTGATGTCGCGTCGGTGAACGATGCATCTCCATTGTTCCTGTACAGTGTAGAAGTGTCGTCCGAGAAATTTGTTTTGAAAATATCTAAGTGACCGTCACCGTTGTAGTCCCCGATCGTTGATCCCATGCCTGCCTGTTCGCGTCCGTCTTCGTTGAAGGCGGCACCTGCCGTAACGGCTACGTCCGTGAACGTTCCGTCATGACTATTGCGATACAGAATCGCGGGGGTACTATCACAAGCGACAAAGATATCGGGCCATCCATCTTCATCGAAGTCCAATGTCGACACACTGAATGCGTAATGTCCGTCCGTTCGGTCGATACGCGCTTTCGAAGTGACGTCCTCAAATGTCCCGTCTCCGCGATTGTGATAGAGAATGTTTTTTGACCCGGCGAGTCCACGGGGACCGCACATTACCGGGACTCCCTTCCAGATGCAAGTCGGTCGCTCACCCGGTGATGGCGCGGTCGCTAAATCGAAGTCCACATAATTGGCGACCATCAGATCGAGTTTGCCGTCACGATCGTAGTCGACAAAGGCGCAACCGGTGCCCCAACGCTTGCCCGATCCGGCTACCCCAGACTTCTCTCCGACTTCGGTAAACACTCCGTGATCGTTGTGGTAGAGGCGGTTCTTGCCATAATAGGTGACGTACACATCTTCCCAGCCGTCGTTGTCGTAATCTCCGACACAGACTCCCTGTCCCCAACCGGTCGCCGTCAATCCCGATTTTGCGGTTACATCCGTAAATGTGCCCTCGTGATTATTGTGATACAGGCGGCTTGTTGGTCCCTTGCCGGGCGGAAAGCCCTCTAGTTTCGTACCGTTGACCAAAAGGATGTCAGGCCATCCATCGTTGTCGTAGTCGAAAATCGCAACGCCATTGCCCGTGGTTTCGATGATGTACTTCTTGGTATCAATGCCGCCAAATACGTTCTGCGCGGTCAGTCCAGCCTTTTCAGAGATGTCTATAAAATTCGCGACCGGCGCAGGAGTGGGAGGCTTGGTCTGTTGCCCCATGATTGAAGCTGTCAAAGCGCAGCAAACCGAGATGAGTACAGGAATGAAGCGAGGCGAAAATCGCATTGGTAAAACGATGTTAGGGTGCGTCGAAGCAGAGGGTCAAGCCACGGTCACCGCTTCTCGATGGGTGCTTCCACGACCCCAATGTATTTATCTGCTCCACCGTAATAGAACAGGTATCGATTCTGATCCTTGATCATGCCTTCTACGAATACAACGTTCGGAACCTTACCGGCCTTTTCCCACTCCTTTTCAGGCGAGAAGAGAGGCGCGGAACTCCTCCAAATGAGTTTAGCCGGGTCTTTGCGATCGAAGATGGCAACACCTGTCCGATAGACCAAGTTGTCATCAGCACCGTTGTAGACCAGTACGATTCCGTCTGAGGTCAAAATCGGAGATGGCCCCGGCTCGGCAACTCGCGAGTCAAATTGTCCCGGCCTCACCGGAAGAACAGGCGTTGCAGTCGCTTCCGTCCAATGCAAAAGATCCGGCGATGACGCCAGCCCGCCTTGATCCTTGCCGTCGGCACTCGTTCCCAGGAAATACATCCAGAACTTACCATTGATCTTCGCTGGCATGATCGCGCCTGACTTGGTCCACTTCACATTCCAATTTCCCTTATTCGCCGGAATGATGACCCCTTTGCGATCCCAGTGGATCAAATCCTTCGAGGTGGCGAGGCAGAGCTGGGCGTCCGTCTTGTTGTAGCCAGTGTATGTCAGGTAGTACGTATCGCCGAACTGTACAAGCCGGGGATCTTCCACGCCTCCATCTTTTTCGTATGACTCCGAGGGGCCGAGAACGGGTTCGTCTCTGCGCGTGAACCTCAGGCCATCAGTGCTCTCTGCGTATCCAAGGCGCGAGGTTCCTGATTGGTCCTGGGCGCGATAGAGCATGACAACTTTGCCGTTAACCCGAGCAACGGCTGGATTGAACGTGCCTGCTTCCTCCCAACCTTTTCCGCGCGGAGCAATAATGGGAGCTTCCGAAAGCCTGCGCCAGGCCCCGGAAGGAAATTTTCTCTGCTCCTGAGATGTCGCTGCCAGCACCAACAAGAGTGGAACAGACAATTCTCTAAAAGTGCCCCCCATCGCTAGCCGCTTCCCTCCGGCGGTTGTGGCAACAAAAAACGGCAGGGCCGACCCCCTGCCGTCTTTAAAAAAGTCTTCTTGAGCTTATTTCTTATTTACTGCCTTCTTCAGTTCAGCCCCAGGGGTAAACTTTGCGACCTTGCGGGCGGCAATCTTGATCGTTGCGCCGGTTTGTGGATTGCGTCCGTTCCGCGCTTTTCTTTGCGATACGGAGAAGGTGCCGAAACCAATCAACGCGACGCGGTCTCCCTTACGGAGAGCGGAGGTAACGCTGTCAACGGCGGTATCAATGGCGGTCGTGGCCTGCGCTTTGCTGATCTCACAAGCGCCTGCGATCTTATCAACCAGATCGGCCTTGTTCATAGTTTCTCCTCGCAGGTCTCTTTCATGCCCAGCCCGTACCGGGAAGGCAAAGTGGCTTGGAACTGGGTTGGGAAACCTGACCGTCTGGTATTCTCCTCCCTCTGCGGGGAATGTCAACTGTGAAAATCCGCGCCGGAAGCCTGTTTCGCAACTGCCCGGCCCGAATCAGGCCTGTTGGAGCGGCCTTCCGGATTCGGTGACACGGATTTCCTCCGTCCTCCACAGCTGAGGCATTTCCTTCACAGGATGTACACAGAGATTCAAGCATTCCGACTTGCGCAAAGTAGTGCCGCCGGTGCAAAGTCGAAATAGAGTTTTATAAGGACCCGACTTTGGTGACCCAGGCAGAAATCTGCCCTCTGTGCGAGGGTACAGGATGGAAGACAGTATCGAACGGCGCTGGTGCCGTTCGCAGTATCAACGACCGCCGAGTAACCCGCTGTGATTGCCAGTTGCGGGCACGATCGCAGTCAGTACTAGCAGCAGCCCGTATCCCACGGCGCTACGAGCACTGCGAGCTGACCAATTACGATACCGATTTTCCAGGTGCCCATGCGTCGTTGGGGGAGGCTCATTTCGTAGCCACAAATTTTGCAAGAAAGTGTGATCCCCGCGGCGACAAAGGNCTTTTGATCATCGGAAAGATTGGCACCGGCAAGACTCACCTGGCTGTGGGCATCATCAGGGAACTAATCCTGAATCGTGGTATTGCATGCCTGTTCTACGACTATCGCGAACTGCTGAAAGAAATTCAGAATTCCTATAACTCGACCGTTCAGACAACGGAACTCGANGTTCTCCGCCCCGTTTTTGAGACCGATGTGCTTGTACTCGATGAACTTGGAGCCGTCAAACCCACTGAATGGGTATGGGACACTGTGAGTCTGATTCTCAACACTCGGTATAACGACAATCGGACCACGATCATCACGACGAACTTCGAAGACCAGCCGGCAGCGGCCGTTGCTGGTTCTCTATCGCCCGCCAAGGCTGCCACTCGGACTGAGACGCTGGGAGACCGCATCGGAGAACGAATGCGCTCGCGCCTCCACGAAATGTGCAGGGTTGTGACGCTCGAAGGCGCAGATTTCCGGCAAAAGTTTCGCAGCGCCAGCTTCAGGTAGCGGCGGCGTTGCCGGCTAGTCCGAAACTAAACGAGCAAGCCGATTGAACGAAGGATGAGTGCCGTCATTCCGACCACTCCGTACTTCCACGCTGAATTCCCACTAGAATCAAGACAGTGTTCACCGACCGCATTGAGTTCCGGCCGGACCGGGACGTCGAGGTCTTCGCCGCCGTACCCTCGGGCCCGGCAGTTTTCTCTCTACGCTCCGACGATCTTGCCGCAGAACCGTACGTCAGCAAAACCGCCAACTTGCGGCGCCGCTTGCACCGTTTGCTTGGCCCTGTAACGGAGCGCACCAAAAAGCTGAATCTTCGCGATCGCGTCCGTTTCATCGAATTCACACGGACTGGCTCCGATTTCGAGTCCGGATTTCTGCTCTATCGCGTCTTGCGTGAGACGTTCCCAAAGACCTACCAAAAGCGCCTGCGATTTCGCTTCGCGCCATTTGTGAAGTTGCATCTCGAGAACGAATACCCGCGCGCTTCCGTCACTACGCGACTGGGCCGTCTCCGAGGCTCCGCACTTTACTACGGTCCGTTCATCACTCGGGTCGCCGCTGAGAAGTTCATGAACGACTCACTCGACTTCTTCAAAATGCGCCGATGCGTCGAGGATCTGCACCCTGACCCCAAGTTTCCCGGATGCATTTATTCCGAGATAAAGATGTGTCTTGCCCCATGCTTTAAAGGCTGTACGGACGAGGAGTACAAGGCGGAAGTGAAGCGGGTGGAAACCTATTTCGATACTCGCGGCGATTCACTGCTGCGCCACTTTTCAGCGGAGCGCGACGCGGCCTCTTCCAACCTAGCCTTCGAAGATGCGGCTGCGATTCACGTCAAGGTCGAAAAGCTCAAGCCCGTGGTAAGCCAGATTCCCGAGATCGTGCAACGCTTGGACCGACTCTCGGCTCTCATGATCCAGCCGAGTCATCTCGCCGATTCGGTCGCATTCTTAAGGATTGAAGCGGGCAGAATTTCAGATCCTATTCAGTTCAGCATTCAGCCACCCGAGCAAGCTAAGTCTCAGTCGATGGAGGCGAGAGTCCGGTCAGCGCTGGAAACAATTCCGGCAGCCAGCGCCAAATCTGGCTTGGAAACCATGGAGCACCTGGCGATCCTCAAACGTTGGTACTATCGCGGAACCCGCGTGGGCGAGATCTTCTTTTCCGATGATAGTAGCGAACTGCCGATGCGTCGCGTGGTACGCGGGATTTCACGAGTCTTCCGCGGGGAAAAACCAGAAATCGAGCCAACCTCTCAGTAATTCCCCTCACTCTTTGGCTGCCCGCAACGACTTGGCATCAAACAAGCGCTTACCGAATTGAAGGATGCGATAGCCAACAATTACCGCGAAGAGAATCGTCCCGACCCAGAGTAACGTCGCCGGCAGGTAAAAAAGAACGGCGGTCATCGTTGTTGCATACGTAGCAATGCTTTCCAGTCCATCATGCAGCGCCAGCTTCAACTGATATCCCGGACGCCAATTCAGACCTAGGACTTGCGGTTCCGGCTCGGTCCGCAACGAAATGGCAATCGACACCATCTCGATTTGTTTTGATAGTGCGTTGAACTCCGCTTGCTGTTGTTCGATCTGGCCCCGAACCTCGCTCAGGCGCTCGCTTACCGCAAGCATGTCCTTCACGGTCGTCGCCTGCTTCAGGATCAGCAGAAATCCCGCTTCCACGGCGCGAAGGTTGCGGATGCGTGCATCCTGGTCCACGTATTGCCGCGTCACGTCCTGCGTGTCGACTCTTTCGGCTTCGACTCGCAGACCTAACTTCCAGATCGCTGCCTGAGCCTGCTCGAATCGACTAGCCGGAACACGGATGGCGACTGTTCCTGACGTCGCGTTCGGGCCACCGCCATTGGAGCTTTCGAGGTATCCACCCATGCTCTCGGCCAAAGCAGCGATCTTCTGCGACACCTCGGCCGGACGCTGCACGATCATTTCCAGCGAACTGGTGCGAATAATCTTGCGCTCTGCCCCGGCATTTGCGGGGGATGGGGCTTTCGCTGCGTCCTGCGAAACTGCGGATGAAACCGTGAGTGCTGGCGCAGCCGTCAATTCCCTGCTGGGTGAGACGTATCCCGCAACTTCTTGGGTTGGCACCATCTGCCGCACCGGCTGGGCGGTTCGATGCAGTTCGGGCAAAGCGATGAACACCCAGATCAGCAAGATCCCTAGTCCTGCGGCAATCCATTGCCAGGGTTTGCTCTTCTCTCGAAGGGACTGCGCCAAAGTCGTCATGCATCACCTCTCTGGCACAAGAACGATCGCCGGATTCCGGCTTGCGAGCGATTTTCGGGACCTTGATGGAATCTTCAGTAACACCTGCTGAGTAGCTGATACGACGTTGACGGAACCCTCATCTGCCCCGTAAGATGGCTCGCGCCCGGCTCCCCCTAAGCTGCGGGATTTCTAAACCCTATCCATCCCACATGATCGGCCAAACCGTCTCTCATTACCGGATCACCGAACTACTCGGCGGCGGAGGGATGGGCGTCGTCTACAAGGCCGAAGACACACTGCTCGGACGTTTCGTAGCCCTTAAGTTCCTCCCAGAGGACGCCTCGCAGGATCCTCAAGCGCTCGAGCGTTTTCGACGCGAAGCACGTTCCGCTTCCGCGCTCAATCATCCGAATATCTGCACCATTCACGAAATCGGCGAGCACAACGGACATGCGTTCATCGTGATGGAATGTCTGACAGGGCAGACTTTGAAGCACATCATCGATCGCAAGCCGATGGAGATTGAGCGCCTCCTGACCCTCTCGATCGAAGTGGCCGAC
>AP72_2010_repI_A10DRAFT_1000164_pt1 | contig 11281 bp, 9 predicted proteins | sample AmaPasreplicIA10_FD_9194 | JGI IMG/M metagenome (IMG submission 9194) | reverse complement strand
GACAGCCAGGCCGGCCGCATCAGCACCCGCCGGAGGCGGCCCAGGCGGAGTACCCGGATTGCGCGACCTGCTGCCGGTAGGCCTGCCGCTGCTCGGATACCGAGGCGTTCTGCGGGAGGCCGGAATGACCCAGCCCGTGCCAGGTCGACGGCAGGAACTGATAGAGCCCGCCCGCCCCGGACCTGCGGTTGACCGCGCGGGCGTTGCCGCCGGACTCGTGCCGGATGATCGTCGCCTCGCAGCCGGACGAACCGCGGTAAGACCTGGATGCGTAGTGGTGCCGGTAGTGGTGCCGCGGCGCGTAGTAGACCCGGTACCGGTGATGCCGGACGTGCACGTAGGACCGGGTGTAGCCGTGCGGGGCCGTGATAGCGGCGCGGTAGCAGCGGATCCGGTACAGGGTGCGGCCGGCGTAGATCAGGTCCGGGTCGGCGATCCCGTTGGCGGCGGCCAGCCCGGTGTAGTCCGAGGAGCTCCCGCACAGCCGGGCCGCGATGCCGGACAGCGTGTCCCCGGGCCGGATCCGGTAGGCCGATACGGTTTGGGCGGCGGTGGGGCGGGTAACGGCGACGAGGACGACGGTGCCCCCGGCCGCATCGGAGCGGGGTGCCGGCGTCGCCAGGACAGCAGCACAGGCCGTGCCGGCGATGATCGCGGTTGCCGCGGCGGCCAGGATTGGCCAGCGCCTGCGGCGGGGAAAAAGCCTGATGTGGGGCAGCGCAAGCTGATGCGCGCGGGTCAGGTGCATCTGTATGCTTTCCTGCAGAGATGGCCGCCGCACTGGGGTGATTCTTCAGGTCGGCCCCGGATCGGCGCTTGTCCCCACCGACGATAACAGGGAGGTATAAACCTCTCCAGGTTTTCGCCGGTAAATGCGGGAGCCCAGGACCCCTGGCGGCCCTGGGCTCTCGTCTCGTCACAGCCGTTACGGCATTACGGGCCCGGCGGGTGACCGGGCCGGCAGAGGAAATGCGCTCGCCCGGTTCCGGTCACGGCATGGCATCCGGTATCAGGTCCCCCGGGCAGCACCAGGACACCGGTCAGCACGATGGAGGCCATGGCTACCGGGATCAGGACCGCGGGCAGGGCATGCCGGCGCAGCCACCAGGCGGTGATCCAGAACCGGCAGCGCAGCCGGAGCGCCAGCACCCTACCAGTCCGCGGAGACGTCGCGTGGCGCGGTGAAGTCGGTGATCAGCTCGCAGCCTACAGGCAGATCGTCCGCCCGGACCCGGTACTCCTCGCCCTCGGGGATGACGACGGGCTCATCCGGCATGGCCACCCAGGCGGTCGTCCCCCACCGGTCCAGGCTCTCGTCCCGGAAGACCGAGCACGTGATGGCCCGGCCGCGGTACAGCAGGATGACTCCCCGCGGCGGCTCCGGGTTCACCGGCCTGCGCCTGCGCCACCACCTCATGATCCCAGGGTAGCTCGTTAGCTCAGCTAACTGTCAGGCGAAATTCGGGTAGAGCGTGATCGGCTCGTTGTCCTGGCGGCGGAACGAGACGGTATCAACCTTCCCGCCGCCGGTCATGGACACCACCGTCCGCGGCGCAGAGGCGGTCAGCTGCGCGGTGCTGCTGCCCCAGGACCCGTCGGTGCGGCGCCAGGCCACCCGGACCTTGACGACGCAATCGCTGCCGAGCCGGGATATGTCGGCGCCGAGCCCGATCTTGGTGTAGCTCGTCTTATCCAGCGAGACCGCCACGTCCGGGCTGTCGTCGGTTCCCGCGCCGGGCGGGATGGCCACTGCGTACATTCCCTCGTCCTCCTCTGCGGGCGGGGCGCTCCCGCCTGACCCGCTTTTCGCCAGGTTGATAACATACTGGATCGGGAACCCGGACCCCGCGTCGTGGTGGCCGGATCCCATCGACCCGAAGTCGACGTGCTGGCAGATTCCCTTGTAGTTGCCGGACTGCGCCTGGGAATCCGACAGCAGCGTGTACGGGATGGCGTATTTTCCGCAGATGTACCGGAGCCAGTCGGCCGCGTTGTCCAGCAGGACGGGCTTGGACATCCAGGTGCTCTCGGACCAGGATGCGTAGGCGCACATCTCCAGGGACAGGCACCACGGGTTGGCCGACGCCTGGGTCCAGGCCTTGCTCGACTCGTACACGTACGCGCCGAGCAGGTTGGCCGAGTACTGGTCCGCGCCGTGGTGGCTCGAGCAGCCCGCCGACGGGTTCTGGAACCAGCTACCTAGGGCCTCGATCGTCATGGCGCCCTCGGTAGTGTGGAAGACTGCCACGTTGTACGGGCCGCGCGAGCTGCTGTAGTGCTGGGAAGGTATCCACTTCTCGTTTATCCCCATCAGTGCTCCTCCTCCCAGCGCTCCAGGAACTGCCGGTACAGCCGCAGCCGTTCAGCAAACCTCGGGTCATCGGCTCCCCACGGTTCAGCCGCATCCTTCGGGTCGTCTGGTTCCCGGCCTGGTTCCGGCCGCTCGAGCCTGATTTCATCCCGCTCGAGTTCATCGGATGTGAAGGTGTCTCCGGACCGGACCAGCCGGCGGCCGTCATCCTCGTCGTCATGGAACAGGCGCTTGATCCTGTCTCCTATCGGCATAAACCTCTCCTTCCGTCAGGGTGTCCCGCAGCCGGCGATCCCCCGGGGCGGGGCTGCGTACGGGTTATTCAGTTGCGCGGTGTTGGCCCGGACGCTGTCATCCAGGATGCACACGTCGGTCTGCAGCCGGTTGACGATCACGACGACCTCGTAGGACCAGTAGGCGGCGCCGGCCAGGGCGGACCCGATGGCGAGCGCGATGATGAAGGCCACGATCAGGTCCCGGACTGGACGAGCGCGGCGATGACGGCGCCCAGGATCGGCAGCACGATCCCGGCCAGGATCACCATCCCCAGGTTCCATGACCGGTTCCTCCTCTCCCCGATCTGGTCCCGCAGGCTCTCGATCTCACGGCTGAGCCGGCCCAGCTCACCGTCGNCCCGCCGCTCGAACTCAGCGAACAGGCCGGCTGAGACCGGGGGGCCGTTGACGGTCATCAGCCGACCCGGAAGGCGAGCAGCTTGGACCCGGCCTGCACGGTGACCGCGGTCGCGTTGGAGGAGTCCTGGGCCCAGTTGAAGGACAGCGTCCCGGCCGTGCCGCCGATTATCGCCAGGCCCTCGATGAGCACGGCGTGGGAGTGCCCGTCGCCGGGGGTGGCGGCGGCGTTCCAGGTGCCGGACGTGACGGCGGTGCCGGTCCAGTTGAAGTCCACGGCGCCGGACGGGCCCGCGTTGGTGGTGGTGCCGGTGTCGCCGGCCACCCGGTACCAGGCCCCCCACCGGCCGCCGGGCGTGCCGCCGGTGAAGGCGAACGCGAAGGCGAACCCGATGCCGGCGGTGTTGCCGGTCTGGTAGGACAGGTAGGCGGTGATGCTGTAGGTGGCGCTGGCGGCCAGGGCGAGCTGCAGGTCGGGGTCCGCGCTGCGGGTCGTGACGTTGGACCGGGCCGTGTCGGAGGTCTTGTAGGCGGCCAGGGGCTGAAACCAGGAGTTGACATCTGCCGCGCCGACCACCTGACCGACATTCCATACCGGTGGTGCCATAATGCCTCACCCGATCCTGGTGGCCATCAGGTAGCTGCCGATGCCGACGGTCAGGCTGTTCGGCCCGGAGTTGGACGCCCAGTTGATGCCGAAGGTCCCGGTGGTGGACCCGATGCCGAGCATGCCCTGGAGCTGGATCCCGTACACGGTCCCGTCGGTGGCGGCGGTCTGGGTGGCGGCCCAGTTCAGCCCGAGCGGCATCGGCGTGCCCTGCGCGAGCGCGACGGTGTACCCGCCGGTCACCCCGGCCGGCGCGGTCCAGGTCCACTTGAAGGCCCCGGCGCTGGCCACGTAGATCACGCCCGCGCGGACTTCCCAGAACGAGTTGGCCGCCGTGATGGCCAGCTGCAGGTCCGGGTCGATCGTCGCGGTCAGGGTATTCCGGTTCGTGGTGGCGGTCTTGTACGCGGCCAGGCTGACGAACCAGTTGTTGACATCGGACGCGTTGAGGACCTGCCCGTTCACCCATACCGGTGCTGCCATCCGCTACCTCCCGTCTCTCCTGCTCAGTAAGCCAGCCCGTTCTGATTGAGTTTCCCGTTCACCGGGGCGTCCAGGGTCCAGAAGCTGGAGTACCGGCTGGCGTCCTGCAGCGTGAACGTGGTCTGCCAGGTATCCGCCGAGACGCTGAAGCTGTGCGCGATCCCGCGGATGAAACAGTCCTTGACCACCGCGCCGGTTACCTGCAGCACAACATCACCCGAGGCGGGGGCGGATACGGCGGGCGGGGCGAACGTGACGGCCACGTTGCCCCCGGACGGGGTGCCGAGAGCGATCACGTTGAAGATGGCCGGCTGTTTCAGCACCATGCCGGAGGTGTAGAGCTGGAAGTCATCGCCCGGGCTGATGCTCGCGGCCTGCACGATGGTGACGGTGAACGTGCTGGCATCCGGCGCGGCCCCGATATTGCTGAACTGCCAGGGCGAGGTGGTATCCAGCACTCCGGGCGGGCGGCGCCAGACCTGGATCCGGTCCCCTATCTCCCGTCCCAGGGCCTGCGGCCACAGGTTCACCGGGTCCCGCAGCGGGAAGATAACGAGCTGGTCGAAGCGGTCCTCGTCGTTTTTCGCGACGTACAGCACCCACTGGGCCCAGTTCATCGTCTCGGAATCGGAGGTGAGCAGCAGATCGGTCCGCTGGTAGGTCCGGGCGAACAGGTACTTGTCGATCATCGCCTGGCTGAAGGCCTCCTGCATGTTCGTGCTGCCCGCCCTCGTCGCCTGCACGTCGTTGCTGACCGTAGTGTCGTCCCGGGCCCGGGTGACCTGCCGGTACGGCACCTCGGTCCCGGCAGCCTGGGCAGACCCGGCCGCGTCGCCGAACACCGCCTGCGGGACAGTGCTCCGGGTGTCCTGGAGGATGCCCTGCCGGTTCCGGAACACCACCACCCCGGATCCGTTGATATACAGCTCGCCGATCTCGGAATCGACAGCGAGCTGCATCAGGTTCCACGGGGTGTCCCCCAGGATGGTGCCCTGCATCTGGGAATCCCCGGGTGCCAGCTGACGCCGCCCGTTCCCGGTGTACCAGCCGGCCTCGGTCAGGATCCGGTTGATCCGCGCGTCGGTGGTCTCACCCGCCCCGACCGCGGAGCCGAGCGGGGTCAGGTGCAGGCCCTGCAGCACCTTCTGCGCGTCGGTGGCCTCCACGGTGGTCTCGGCGTACCGGCCGGCGTAGTTGGCGCCGTCGTCAGTCCAGGCGTCGGTGAAGCCGTCGAACAGCGGGTAGGAGATGCCGTTCCAGATGGCCCGCAGCCGGATCGGCACGATAGCGCGCAGCTCGGTCTGCCCGGCCGCCACGTACGGCGCGGCCGGGCCCAGGTTATTAGGGTCGAACCGGCCGTCGGCGTTGTTCAGCACGACCGACATGGTGGCCTGCGGGTAGGAGTACAGCGGCCCCTGCTGCCGGGTCACCGGCCGGGTGACGGATCCGGACCGGACCCAGGAGGACAGGTCGGAGTAGGTGTGGTCCCCGCCCAGGGTGCTGGTGCCGAGGATCCCGTAGGTGGCGTCGGACAGGATGAACGTGCCGGCCGGCTGGACCGGCTTGGTCTGCACGAAGCCGCCTTCGAGTACGACCTGGGGCCAGTTCCGGGGGGCCATAACCGGGTCCTGTTCATGATGCCGAGAACGACCTCCTGAATGAGTAGGTCATCCGCCCCTGCCGGGCCAGCCGGTCGATTGAAGCAGACAGCCAGTTGTCCAGCTCGGCCCGGGACCCGATCACCCCGGAGTTGTGGATGTGCACGTGCACGTCGCCGCCGGCCGGGACCAGGTGCTCTGGCGCTCCCGTCCCGTTGTGCATGATGTTCCAGCCGGGGGACAGGGTTCCGCCGCGGTCGAAGCTGAACTCTCCGGCCAGGGTCCGCATCAGCGGGGCGGGCGGCACGAACGGGGGCCGGGTCCTGTCCACTGATGGCGGCAGGGTCATCGACGCCAGGGCCTTCAGCGCGTACAGCCAGTGCCGCAGCTGGTAGATCCGGCCCAGGTGGCCTTCGGGCCAGTGGCTCAGCGCCTTGTCCCCGGTGGTGTGCAGCTCGGTGGTGATCGCGTGCACCAGGGCGGTCAGGGTCTTCTTGTTCGCGCCCGGCCCGCGGAACGCGATCTCGTTGTAGGCGGCCTGCTCTTTCGCCTGCCGGGCGGCCAGGGTGCCGAGCTCGGAGGCGATCGTGGCCCGGTGGCCGTGGATCCAGCTTCCCAGGGGGGCGTGGGCCAGGTCGTGCCGGAAGGAGCTCCGCAGGGCGTGGTAGTTGGCGATCTCGTGCGCCTGGCCCTCGCGCAGGTACCGCCACCAGCCGGCCAGGGACAGCCCGCGCGGCACCTTCCAGGCGGGCGGCGGCGGCGGCGCGGTCCGGGCCGGGATGTGCGGCGGGTTGCCGGCGATCCGGTCCAGGTCCCCCAGGTCGGCCAGCAGCGCGCCGATCCCGGGAACCTTCGCCAGGCCCTTGTCCCGGGCGGTGCGCTGCTCGGCGTGCACCATGGCCATGAAGTGCCGCAGCGTCGCCTCGGACAGCGCCCGCCCGGTGGCCCCGGCGTAGGCGGCCATCTCAGCGGCCTGCCGCCGGGCCAGGGTGTCCAGCTCGGAGNAGGTGACCTTGGTGAACCCGCCGTGGTGCCGGGAGGCGTGCACCGTCGCGTAGGACCGCAGTTCCGAGGCCTGCTCCTTGCCCAGCTTCGCGCGGAACTGCCCGACGGTGCCGCCGGTGGCGAGCGCCTGGAGGTTCTTCGGGCTGATCGGCAGCACGGTTTCCTCGTCCCCGGTGCCGTTGTACGTGAGGGACAGGCCCGGGGGAAGCGACCCGCCCTGATCCAGGACCTTGCCGCCCTTGCTGTACCAGCCGCCGCGGGCCCAGTACCCGGCCCAGGCCGCGGCAGGGGACCCGTAAGTTTGTGCGATATAATTCATCATGGCGGTGAGCTGGCCGAGCGCGGTGTTCGGGTCGCCTCCGTACTGGAAGTACTTCGCCTTGTTGGCGGCCAGGTTCCCGCCGGGCGGGACGTCCATCTGGGCCAGGCCGTACGCCTTGGACGAGGGGTTGGTGCTGGTCATCGACCACCCTGCTTCCTGGTTTTCCAGGGCGTTGAACGACCCCCACTGCCCGGCCCACCCGTACTGTGCCAGCAAGCTGAACGCGAGCTCCTGCAGTTTCCCCTTCGGCACCGACCCGCCCGCGCCGGTCATGCCGCTGCCGATCCTGAACCCGCCCGGCGGGATGCCGTACCCGGAGTTGTCGCCCATCTGCAGGCTCGACTCGACCGTCCCCCACCGGCGCCCCAGCGCGCTCAGCAGCGTGTGCCCGTCGACCACGAACCCGACATGGTGCGCCGGCGTCCCGTAGAAGGCCATGCCGCCCGGCGTCGGGACCGACGGCCTGGCCCACCGCTGCAGCCCAGCCGCATCCTGCCGCCCGCTTAGTAGCTTAAAGTGATTGTATACATACGATACGAAGCCACTACAGTCCCAACCGGATGGTGTAGACCCACCCCACACATAAGGCGTGCCCTTGAACGACTCCGCGTAGGCCAGCACCGCGGGCCCGGACCCGGTCATCATCGACTTGAGCCGCTTGACGATCGCCTGAGCGTCCTTGAGCATCATCTTCGACGCGTCGTGCTGTGCCACGGACGCGGCCGTGGACGGGTACAGCGGGACCTGCCGGGTCATGTTCGCCAGGTCTCCCGCCGCAGCGGGCACCTGGCCTCCCGCCGCGAACCCCGGCAGCCGGCCCCGGAGGTGATCCACCGCCCCGGCGCCGACCATCCTCGCCGGGACCACCACCTCGCCCCGGGACAGCAAGGCTGGCACGTCGTCAGCGGTGGGCCCGGACCCCATCTTGACGATGCCGCCCCCGGCCAGGTTCTCGAACACGATCTTCCCGGTCGGCAGCTGGGTGGCCGTGACCGACAGCCCCCCGGTACCGGAGCCGTGGACGTTCACGTTCGTGCTGACGTTCGCCGGCAGCTTATGCAGCGAGGTCCACAGGTCGTCCGCGGCCTGCTTGCTGATGCCCATCTGGCTGGCCAGGGTCTCGAAGCTCTTCTTGGTGGTCCCGGCCTTGGTCGCTGCCTCGGTCAGCTTCTCCCGGGCCAGCTCCTGCCACAGTGCGTAGGCCTTGTCCTTGGACAGGCCCAGCCCGTGCTCGGCGAAGTCGATGAACTTGGCCTTGGAGTCCTTGGCGGTCATGTTCAGCTTGCCCAGGTCCGGGCCGAACTTGGCGGTGATCAGGTCCCACAGGTCCCCGGCTTTCTTCCGGGTCACGTCCAGCCCGCCCAGCGCCCAGTCCTGGAACGCCGTCTTCGACAGCTTGACCATGTCCCTGTTATCGCCGACGGCAGGGGTCAGCCGTTTCGCGATCGAGTCCCACAGCTTGTCCGCCGCGTCCCTGCCGATGCCGAGCTGGCCGGCCATCAGCTCCCATTCGGCCTTGGCTACCTTGGTGTCCCCGGTGGAGTTGACCAGGATCTGCGCCAGCTCCTTCATCCGGTCCTTGACCAGGCCGGTGTTCCCCCCGGCGTACTGCATGGTGTAACCCAGCTTGTAGAGGGCGTCCTTGGCCCCGTCGGCCTTCAGCCCGGCGTCCAGCTCGTACTTGGCGATGTCCTTCAGCGCCTCGGGCGTCTTGATGCCGGTCAGCTTGGTGATCATCGCGGCGATTTGCGGGGCGCTGTTCCCGGCGGCCAGGCCGGACTTGATGATTGAATCGGTAAACGCCTTCTGGGCGTCCATGGCCTGCTGGGAGTCCCGGCCGTGCTGGGCGATGGCGGTGCCCCACCTCTTGGCCGCGTCCCGCACCCCGTCGTAGGCCAGGATCGCGTTGTTAATGTCGCCCAGTAGCTCGTTCGTGATGTACTGCCCCTGGGCCTGCATCGCCCCGGTCAGCAGCGCCTCCTGGATGGTGGCCTGGTCCGCGGCGTCCTTGAGCGCCTGGGTATCCCCGGCGGTGTCCTTCAGTGCCTTCCCGGAGATGCCCAGGTACTTGTTCAGCGCGGCGAGGTTGTTCGGCCCCTGGTAGCCGGCCATCTCGCCGAGCGCGACCAGCTGGGCGGTGGCCTCGGCGGATCCGGCCGCATACTTCTCCATCGGCGCGATCGCCGCGGCGATACCGGACTTGAAGATGTTGTTGGACAGCCCGGCGGTGCGCCAGGACTCGGCCATCTTCTCGATGTTGCCGACCTGCTGGGTGAACGCCTGGTTCAGCGCGATCCCGGCCGGGGTGAGCGCGTCGATCGCGGCCTTGCCCTGCGTCTGGACCGAGTTCAGGGTCTTCTGCGCGATCGCCAGCCGGCCCTGGGCCGCTGACAGCCGGTCCTGCGCCGCCGTCATCTGCGACGAGCTGGCCTTGCCCGACGACAGGACCTTATCCAGGTTGGCCTGGGCGGACGCCACGCTCGCCGTCGCGGAGGTCACCGCCGTCTGGTCCTTGGTGATGGTCATGGTGTCGGCGAACGTGGTGTGCAGCTTGCCCAGGGTCAGCTTCAGGTTCCCGCTATGCGTATCCAGCGTCTCGAACCCCTGCGCCACCGTGTCGAACGTGCTCTGGGTACTGGTGACATCGGTAATGAACTGGCCCCACGCCTGGTTCAGCTTCTGGGTGGAGGTGTACAGGTCGGTCTGGGTCCGGCCGAGCACGTCCAGGTTGTTGCCCAGCTGGCCGGCCTGGACGCCCATCATGTGCATGGCCGCGATGGAGGCATCTATCTGGATAACGGCCTGTGCCCATTTTTCGTTGTTCTTATCGGTGATCTGCGCGCTGGTGATACCGGCCAGGTTCAGCACGCCCAGCGCAGCGGTGTTCCCGCCGTAGTCCTTGCTCAGCCCGCTTATCCGGCCCTGCACCAGCGTGGTCTGGTCGTTCAGCTCCTTCAGTCCACGGTTGTAATCGGCGTTGAGCTCGCCAGCCTTGGCGATCGCCGGGTTGTATTCCTGGGCGAAATGCCCGGCCATCCCCCCGATATGCGGGATGCCTTCCTTCATGACCGCGTTGAGCTTGCCCTGTGACTCGGTGACCCGGGCCTGGGTCTTGGCGACGGACTGGGCTAGCACGGTGCCGAGCTGGGCGATCGGCGTGCTCTGGAGCGTTTCCTGGATGGTGGCGTTAAATTGCCGCGCCGCGTCATTGGTCTTGTTGAGGGCAAAGACCGCAGCCGCCGTGGCCGCCACCAGGATCCCGAACCAGCCAGCCGGTGAAATCTTGCCCAGGAACCCGAATGCGGCGCCTAGCCTGCCGGTCGCGCCCTCGGCCTTGATGACGCTCTCGGCGTACGAGGCGACCGCCAGCGCGGCGGTGACCAGCTGGCTGCCCCACCGTCTCAGGTTGACCAGCCCGGCCGCCAGGACCGCCTCGTTGAGCTTGCCGAACGCCAGCACCATCTTGCCCAGCCCGGCGGCCAGCGCCAGTATCCCGGTCACCGCCGCGCCGGAATAGATGACGAACCCGTGCAGCAGCATGACCCACTTCAGCACCGGTTCGAGCGCCTGGGCCGCATGTTCCATGACCGCGGTGAACCCGGTACCGAGCCGCAGCAGGATCTCCGCGAACCCGGGTACCGCACGGAAGAGCGCGCCGAACACCCCGCCCAGGTTGCCGATGGACTCGCCGAGTAGCCGGACGTCTTCGGTAGCGTGCTCGAGGAACTTGTTAACCCCGGACCCGGAGGTGACCGCGGCGGTGAACCGGGCGCCCAGCTGGTCCAGCACCCGGCCGGTGCCCAGGACCATCTTGTTGAAGTCGTCGCCGCGCTTGTTCATGATCAGCAGCGCGTCGCCGAACAGCTGGAGCGCCTGCGGCCGGACCGCCAGCTGGAGCTGGTGGAAGTTCCCGGACAGGCCCGGGATCAGCTGCCTGGTGGCCTCGAAGACGGTATTAACGTCCTTCATCCGGATGAAGATGTCCCGGGCTGTGTCCCCTGCTGCCGCGCCCCAGGCGGTGACCGCGAGGGTGGCCGGGGCCCATACCGCGATCATCTCGATGATGGCGTCGGTGAGCAGGTGCCAGGTCGCGACCGAGGTGAACATGGCCGGCAGTACCCGGTTCAGCACCCCGCCGAACAGCGTGATGTGCCCGGTCAGGACCTTCCAGATATTCGACGCGACCGTGCCGCCCCGCTCGCTCTCGCGGAAGAAGAAATGAGTCGCGTCCGCGGCTACCTGGATTTCCCGGCGGCCCCGGGCGATCGCGGCGGCGAACCCGGACACCGCCGCCGTGGCTGCCGCCATCTTCACCGGGTCCCC
>AP72_2010_repI_A10DRAFT_1000162_pt1 | contig 11288 bp, 7 predicted proteins | sample AmaPasreplicIA10_FD_9194 | JGI IMG/M metagenome (IMG submission 9194) | reverse complement strand
AAGGTAGTAGGATCCTTCGGAATGGCGCTCGGGCCGGCCGTTTACGAGGACGACATCGGGACGGATGCGGCCGTTTGAACCGAGAACAACGGGGCAATACCGCATTCCGCGCGGGGTTTGGATGCGTTTGGTGAGGTTAACTTCTCGGGATTAGTGTGGGCCACTGGCAGGTATCACAGTTGACAACTTATTGATAACAAAAGCTATGGCGGAGAGGGAGGGATTCGAATACCNCCATTTCTGCTATCTCACTGTGATTCCTGCNCTTTCGCGACAATAAGCCAGCATTTCAGCAGATTACAAGCAATTNCAATCGTGTACTGGAGTTTCTATAGTTTCTCCTGTTCGCTATAGTTCCGCGGAAAATGGTATCAGCGGTATCAGTCGAGTGCTCGGTGCCCTAGGTTAGAAGACCGGCTTTCGCCCCCTGAATAGTCTAGCCTTTGCGGAAACGTGTAGCGTGCCATGCAAGGTTCGGTTACACTGCGCGGATCATAGCAGGACCCCAGGAGGGGACTGTGCGGGATTGCGGTATCCTGCAGCTTTTCGAAGCGCTCCGATCGCAAAATCCAAGGGACGCCTGGCGTGAATTCCTGAACGTCTACAGTCCCGTTTTCTATCAGACCGCGCGGGCCAGCACGTCAAATGATGAAGATGCTTCAGATTGCTATCTGCACATTTGCGAACAGCTGGCGAAACAGAATTTTCGACGCCTGCTTAAGTTCGATCCTGAAGGAAAAGCCAGCTTCACAACTTGGCTGCGGGTCGTAGCGCGCAATCTTTGTTTCGACTGGCATCGCAAACGATATGGGCGTCGACGACCCTTCAAAAATCTAGAAGCTTTATCGCCGCTCGAACTGGAAGTCTACCATCATCGATTTCTACGTCGATCGTCCCTAGAAGAGACTTTGGCCCACTTAGAGCCAAGTTTCCCGGCCGTGAATCTGGCACAGCTCGCGAATATCGAGGAGAATCTTGAGCGCGTTCTCACNGCGCGTCAACACTGGATTCTCAGCTCTCGCAGTGCAGAGTCTTGTTCGCCCGTCGCGGTATTGAGCGACGACGAACAGATCGGTATCGTCGATGTTGCTGATCGCCGACCGAATCCCGAAGAGCAGACTGTGGAAAAACACCAATTCTTAAAACTCAGGAAGGTGGTCGCAGCCTTGCCGGCCGACGAGGCTCTTCTCTTACAACTTCGGTTCGATCAGGACCTTTCCCTTGAGGAACTTGCGCGACTAAGTGGTTTAGGAGACGCACAACGAGTACATCGAAAGTTAGCCCTCATCTTAAAGAAGTTGCGTTCGGGGATGGATTAAAGTTTCCGGAAAAAATCTCACCTATGTCCGTGCAATAGAGCGGAGACCAAGAATGCACGACTCGAACTCCCCAATGGCCGACGAGGGCTTGGCGAAACAGATTTTGAGCACACAGGAATCATCCAAACGTAAGTGGAGTTGCCCCGGCGATTTCGCGATCGCGAGCTACATGGACGGAGCACTGGGGGAAAAGCAAAAATCTCGACTGGAGAACCATCTCGCAAAGTGCGGCCATTGCCGGAAAATTGTTGGCGATACGGTCAAAGCTCAGAGAGAAATCGAGCTTACCGTTCCTCCCACAGCGCTTCTCAACAAGGGCGTTGAGGCTGCGTCAACTAGGGGGGTGGGCAGGGCCTGGTTCTTGATCCCCGCGGCAGTTGTTGCGGTCATCATCGCTATCGCCGCAGCTACCATCTATGTGCGTCGTCCAGAGCAAGTGGTTGTCCCGCCGACACACTTCGACTCCGCGCCTGTAGTTGCGAAATCCGAAGCCGCTCCGAATGCGAAGTCCCGCGTCGCCGATGTGGTGCGTAGTCTGCCGACCATCAACCCGCCGCTCCGTATCACTTTCCCGAGAGCAGGAAGTGTGGTGAAGAACGAACCCCTCCAAATCAGATGGATCGGGATGCCGAACGCCGGATTCTACGAAGTTAGTGTCCTGGCTTCAGATGGGGACCTCATCTGGAAAGGGGAAACGAGCGAATTGGTCCTGGACATGCCGTCGAGCACCACTCTCAAGGACGGCGCCTACTTTGTCTCAGTCACGTCCCACCTTCCGAATGGAAGAACGATAAAAGCTGCGCCAATTTCTTTTGTCGTAAAACGGTAAACCTCTCATGCATCGAATGGGCATTTGCTGTTGGCTAATGCTAACCGGGGCTCTTTGGGCGCAGAGTTCGCCTTCTGCCCAGGATTTGCTGAAGAAGGGAAAAGAACTTTACATCCAGCAAGGACCCCGCCCCGCTCTGGCGCAGTTCGAGGAGGCGCTCACACGGTTCCGAGCCAATCACGATCGACATGGGGAGGCGATCACTCTGGGCTACTTCGCGAATTGTTACCGCAGGATGGAGGATCTCGATAAGGCACTCGGTTTTGCCAATCAGGCCCTGAATCTCAAGGAAGAGCTCGGTGATCGAGGGGAAGTAGGGAACACTCAAAATCAGTTAGGCCTGATCTATTGGGAGAAGGCGGATTACCCTGCGGCCATCGATCACTTGCGCAAGGCGATCGAGATTGCGGGAGTGGTTGACGATAAAGAATTGGAAGGAGCTGCACGCAACAATCTTGGACTCGTATTTGATGAAAGAGGCGAGTACAACCACTCCCTCGAGCAATATCAACGGGCGCTCGAGTTGAACCGCGCCTCTCATTTCGAACGCGCGGAAGGGGATACCCTCGGAAATATTGGAGGAGTCTATCTATTATTAGGCAGATTCCATGAAGCTCTTCCTTACTACCAGCAAGCATTCGAAATAAGCGAACGCCTCGGCTTGAAGCCGGCATCGAGCGACGACCTGGGCAATATGGCCCTGTGCCTCGCGGGGAGTGGGGACGTCGAACGAGCACTTACGAATTTCGATCGTGCCCTCGAAATCGCTCACGAAAGTGGCCTGCCGAAAGAGGAAGCGGACTGGCGCAAAGGCAAGGCAACAACTCTGGCTGCGGTCGGGCGTTATGACTCCGCGCTTCGGGAATACGGGGAAGCGGAGCGAGTCTATGAACAAACCGGGCTACAACGCGAGCTGATTGAGGTTCTAAATGACACTGGGAACCTTCATGAACTACTCGGCGACAGCGCCACCGCGGAACGGCAGTTCGGGCGCGCCCTCGAGTTATCTCGGAAGATTGGCAACGGGTCAGGAGAGCGTACAAGCCTGCTCGCGTTGGGGGACCTCGAACTGCGGAGGAAAAGGCATGATTCCGCTAATGCCTATTTCGAACAGGTACTGAAAAGCTCGCGAGCGGCGGGAGATGACGGGGCATTGATTTCGGGGTTGCAACTAAGCTCCACAAACCAAGTCGAGAGCGGAAATCTTGATCTGGCATTGCAAACAGCCCTAGAAGCAAGGCAGCTCGCGGAGCAAGCAGGAAATAGTCCGGCCATGGCGCAGGCCGCTTTCGGCGTGGCCGAAGCGCGAAGGGCAAGGGGAGAATACGCCAAGGCGTTAGATGAATACTCAGCTGCTGAGACGCTCCAAAACAAGCCTCCAGACCCGGAACTGGGGTGGCGGATACAGTTCGGACGAGGCAAATGCCTGGAATCGCTGTTACGAAATGATGATGCGATTACAGCCTACAAGCAGTCCGTCCACATCATCGAAACAACCAGGGCAGACATCAGCGAAGAAAGATTTCGAGCTGGGTACATCGAAAATCGGTATCAGGTATATGTCGCGCTGGTGGAGCTATTGCTTCGGCTTCACCGACCGGACCAAGCTTTCTTCTACTCCGAAAAACTTCGCGCGCGTGCGTATCTTGATCAATTCAGAGTCGGCATGACCCGGGCCAAGGGATCCGCAGAACAGCAGCGCATGCGGAATCTGGAAGAACAAATTCACAGTCTTCGGTCCCAAGTTCGAAAAGAATATGCACGCCCGGCCAGCGAAAGGAGAGATCCGGCGTTACAGGCTTTCTCGCTTGAACTGGATAAGGCAGAGAAGGAATACCAGGAAGTTCTCGATAACTCTCGCGCAGTAGAGGCTGAAGCCGTGATGCCAACGATTCCCCAGGCCGCAGATGTCCAGAGCATGATTCCGGAAGATGCAGCCCTGATCGAATATGTCATTGGAAAACAAGAGATCAGTACATTGCTGATTACGCGTGGATCAGTACTGGGCATGCCCGTAGCAGTATCCGCTGAGAGTCTCTCCTCCCGCATTGAACTACTGCGCGCTCTGATCACCGGGCGCAAGGCTGAGTGGGTTAAGCCGGCCAAAGGGCTGAGTCAATTGCTGCTGCAACCATTGCAAAAGGAAGGCTACTTAGCCGGCATTCATCGCTTGCTTATCGTACCGGATGGCGTGCTGAACTACGTTCCCTTTTCTGCACTTCCGACCGGCAACGATCGATTCTTATCGGATGAATTTACAGTGGGCTATTTGCCATCAGCGGTAGCTTTGACGAACAAGGGTCTGGCAGNGGCGAGCAGAAGAACCCTGCTGGCCATGGCTCCCACAGGCACTCAACTGCCCAATGCGGCGATTGAAGTCCGTGACATTGGTCGGCTCTTCCCGGGTACTTCTCGAGTAATTGTTGGCAAATCAGCCACCGAGACACTGTTCAAGCGAGAAGCTGAAAAATACGACTATCTTCATCTGGCAACGCACGGGGCGCTCAATCGCAATGCCCCGTTGCTTTCTGCTCTGGAGTTTGCCCCGGATGACCAGAATGATGGGCGGCTCGAGTTGCATGAGATCGTGGGAATGAAGTTGCATGCTCGTTTGGTGACCTTAAGCGCTTGTGAAACAGCACTGGGAGAAGGCTATTTCAATGATATTCCGGCCGGAAATGAGTTCGTAGGCATAACGCAAGCGTTTTTGAGCGCTGGCGGGCAGAGTGTTTTGGCGAGCCTGTGGCCCGTCACTGACCAATCTACACAGAACCTTATGGAGAAGTTCTATCAATTCTTGCCAAAAACCGGAGGCGCCACCGCGCTGGCTCGAGCGCAGCAACAGCTCCGCCGCAGTGATCCCAGGTTTCGGCACCCATATTACTGGGCCGGNTTTGTTATGGTTGGACCGGTAAATTGAATNGGAAAAATAGAATTGTTGTCCGTGTAATCAGAGCGAAGCATAAAGACCGAGAATCATTGGGGGCAGCAGCACTTCACGTTTCTCCTGGGGCTTGCAAATGAAATTTAGCCGCTCGTCAGCAATATTCTTTTGGATGTCTTTGTTTGCTTTCGCTATCCTGCCCGCGAGGGCTCAAATCCAAGTGGATTCCGCCACTCCTGGTGCTGCTCCCCAAGGAACCATCAATCTTGACGTGACGATTTCCGGAAACGGATTCAAGAAGGGCGCAACGGCACAATGGTTTGTGACTGGCACAACGAATCCCGGCGGGGTTACCGTGAATTCGACCACTTTCAAGGGATCGACTCAGGTGACTGCAAACATCAGCGTAGCCAGCGATGCGGTCATTAGCGGGTTCGATATTGTCGTAAAAAATACCGACGGCCGAACGGGCAAGGGTACGGATAAATTCGCAGTAACGGTCAAAGGGACTCCGGTTGGATGCACGACGACCGGCACGCCGAGTGGCTTTACGCTGGTAGCGCAATTGAATCCCGTCCAGCCGAGCGGAGCTGCGCTGCTCACGACTGGGGCGATTGGCAATGCCATTCAGGTTCGCCCGCTTGACCTGAACAAGGATGGCGTCGTAGATACTCTCGCTGCATTCGTTACCTCCGGCGCCGGGGGCACTGCTTCCGCGCCAGGTACCTATTTATTTCTGCTCGATCCAGCGACCGGAAAGATGCAAGCCAATAATCCGATCACCGGGGTCGCGTGGCAGAACCCGCTCTTGCTGCTCACCCAGGTCCGGGCGATATGGGCCTCAGCTGGCGATGTGAACGGAGACGGAGTGCCCGATTTCGTAATGGGTATCTCGCAGGATCTTCGCGCATACCTGTTTGTCGGCAGTGTTTCGCCATCCTCGCTAAACCCGAGTTATACCGCGTACCAAATTCAACCGCCGCCGGGGGCGCCCACCGGTTGGGCGCAAGCCATTGCCGTAGGCGATCTGGACGGTGATGGAAAGGACGAGATTGTTGTCGGCGCTACGCCGGGAAAGAAGGGGACTACGCTTTCGGGCGTTTTCATCTTCAAATATTCAGGGGGATCTTTGAGCTATTCCAGCGAAATCCAGGATCCGACCGGAGGTGGATTCGGGACTGCTATTGCCATCGGGAACATCGACGGCGCGCTGGGTAACGAATTAGTTGTTCGAGGTGGCACGGGCGTGTATGTCTTCCCCGGACCAGTCAGACAGTCGTCTTACTTCACTCTGACGGGGCCCGGTCCCGGTTTTGGACGCGGGCTGGCGATAGCCGATGTCAATGCCGATGGTTTTCCGGATTTGGTCGTCATCACGGGGGACCTATTCAGCGGCAGCGACACCACTGCCAAAGCGCTGGTTTTCTCCGGCATCGTGCATGCGGGCGATTCCTACACGAACCAACTGTTACCCGCCGCCGGCAGTGCTTACAGCTGGGCTGCCCCGAACTTCGATGTGGGTCAGATGTTGTCGGGCGGAGCAGTACTCGTCGGTACTCCCAATGCAAACAACAGTATGAAGTCATGTGCGACCACCGAAGGTGCAGCACACTTGTTTACGAGCCCATTCGGCTCTGTAACGAGCCCCAGCTATCTGTTCGAGCCACCTACGCTGCAAAGCAATTACATGGGTTATGGATACGGCCTGGGGATCGCGCCCGGCTATCCCTTCATTCTGATTGGGGAAAAGGGACGCGATGTTGGCACGACCTCTGCCGCCGGCCAGATATACGTGTACAAGAAAAACTAGGTGAACATCTTGGCTGAATTCCGCAATCGAGATCTACACGAAATCGTGGGCCATCGCCAAGATCGGCGGGAGAACGATTCTCTTCATCCGGCATGGCAACGACTAATTCGGTACTGTGCGGACCTGGGGTATGGAGAAATTGAAAAGCTCAAAATTCAGGACGGGTTGCCCATGGCAGCCGAGGTAACAACGAAAAAGATTAAATTTGATTCGTAACCATTCGTGTCTGGAGCTTACTAACGCCAGCACGACCGAGCAATAAGGGCTGACCGTATCTTCGGAGGCCGCTTCACCAAGCTGATGTCGGTGAGGCGGCCTCCTTTTGTTTTCTGGTTTCTTGACTGAAAACTGCTTCTTCGAATTGGAAAAAATAAGGAGAATCTATGAAGCGTCTATTTGTGATCACTCTATTCTGCGTGGCCTACTGTGGTTTTGCCGGGGCACAAGGCAGTTACAGCTATCGAACCTTTGAGAATCCGGGGGCGACCGTGACTCTCGTGTTCGGCCTAAACACTCGGGGAGAGTTGGTTGGTGGCGACAATAGCATCCCGGGACGGCACGCCTTCCTGCTGAACCATGAGAGCCTTATCTCCCTCGACGCATCAGGCACACTCGGCACGCACCTCAGCTTTGCCCGGGGAGTCAACGATCAGGGCGATGTTGTCGGCGCTTATTTCGACGACGACGGAAACGAGCACGGTTTTCTCCTGAAGAAAGATGTCTTGACCACGATTGATGTTCCATTTTCCGGGTCCGTTGGAACGCAACTCAACGCGATCAACAATTCCGGCGTGATTGTTGGAACATGGGTTGACGATGCATTCACCGCACATGGTTTCGTGTACCAGAACGGAAATTTCGCTCATTTAGATTATCCCGGTGCTCTCGACACTTTTCCGTCAGGAATCAGTGCCCGCGGTGAGATCGTCGGCAACTGGGACACAGACCAATCCACGATCGGGCATGGCCTTCCTGATTTATCGAGGCCAGTTTGTTTCCATCGATGTACCGGATGCAGCCGCTGACAGCACAGCTGCCAATGGCGTGAATGAGCGCGGACAAATAGTTGGAATATACGCTGACGCGGACGGGAATTCTCATGGCTTCCTGACTGACGGCTCAACGTTTACGACCTTGGATTGCCCGGGAGGTTTCCGAACCAGTCCTTGGGCTATCAACGCGGCCGGCCAGATTGCCGGAATCTGTGATGTCCCTGGCCAACGCCGTGGATTTATCGCTAACCCAATACCCAAGAAAAAACCTTGAAGGCCAGTAATGCTGACTGCTGGTTTGACCCGCAGGTCTGAGTCTAGGCTGGCCGCACAGACGCAGCTGTTAGGTACGGTAAGGTCATTACGATTGCCTCGTAGTCAATAAAACAAGGAGAGAAAAATGAAACTACGCATCTTCTTATTCATCTGCTTGGCGGCCGCCGCGTTTGCGAAGGGTCGGCAACTCAGTAATCTCCCGATCACAACCGCGCTCCTCAGCACGGACCCATCGGGAGCGATCACCGACATCCAGAGCGATGGCCTTGGCTCGTACTTCGACGGAGTGGATGCAGACACCAGTTTCCTGACCACTAACGGATATAACGGGATTGTCTGGGGCGATTGGCAGTTCGGCACGATCAACTCGACGACTCGGAGCTTCAGTGTAAGCTTTGCCAATTCAATTCAGGTCGGAAGTGGTGGAACCGCGGTTCCCAATGCACCGTTCGTCACAAAGCTGGTGGTTGGCCACATCGAAGACAAATGCACCATGATCTCGTACAACATGATCAGCATGACTGCGGCGCAGAAGTTTCTGTGCCCGGCTGTCGTCCACTTCTTCAATACAAATGGTGACGAATTCAGGATCTACATGGCTCCTAACTGGACACAGCCGCCAACGCCAGAAACGACATTTGTCCAGGTCACGTGCAATGCTGTTGCATCGGATGGCTGTAATGATTGGTATATAGACCCCATCCCAGGCGTTGATGGAAGCGGGAATCCGATTCCGGGAAGTGCAATTGGACGCTTGGTAGGCCCTCCCGTCTACGGTCACGGGAAGACGGCAACCGACGGAAACCAGGGAGACTACTACTTCCGCTTCCACTTCCATCTGACTCGGCCGTAAAACACTTACGCCATCGAAACTCAAGTGCGCAGTCGAAGAATGCACTAAACGGGCTAATAGGTGGGCAAACCTTGGATCAGAATGACAGCTCGATGAAAACAACCAAGCTGCCCGAACGGCGTGCAATAGCTCGTCGGATGTGCATCGCGGTGATCGGCACTTTTATTTACGGTACTGCCTTTGCGCGACCAAATCTAGGCGACAAAGAGTGGATGCGACGATTCCGCGAACTCGTCAAGGCATTCAATGCATTCCTTGAGGTACTGAACGAAGGTAAGGTCGATGTTGCGAAATGGAATGCAGTTCGCGCTGCATGGAAAGACGTAGATGTCGCCTAGTAAGTAGTTGGAAGTCGATTTATGGATCAGTGTTCGGGAGATCTGGGCCTTTCTGTCTGACGGGCAGATTTTCGCCAGTCGGACGATGTTGACAGGCATTGGGAGGAAGGCGAAGATTTCAGTTTGCTGGAGTTCAAGACGATCGAATACAAGCGAAAAGGATACGCCATGCAACTGAGGAACAACTGGAACAGATTTCGAGAGTTCCGAAGCGGGAATTCAGGCGAAGAGGAATCAATCAGGCCCAGAAAGGTCGAATCGCCTCGAGGTCGCCCCTATCGCGAGCGCGATTGTCGGAAACTCAGAGAAGGCAAACGACCGCTTGCCACAGATGGAACCCGGATGATCATCCGAAATGGCTGACCGAAGAGGTTTATGCGGATCGAATTCAACCGCGATTAGCTAAACACTCGCTTTCGCAGATCGCATCAGCAATCGGAGCCTCAATCCCGTACGCGTCGGACATCCGGAGGGGAGGCCGTAGACCTCACGCGCGCCATTGGGAGACATTGGCGAAACTTGCTGGAATTCTGCCCCAGCCATAGCATCAGAATCCTGCAAACAGTTGCAGTACCTTCGCAGATGGATAAATGGACATAGACGAAATTCGCGAGTTCAAGTGGGGAATGACCGAGTTATAGATTCCGGCAGTCGCGTGGGTTGAGAACTATCCTCTATCCGCCGCCTGCGTTGCTATTGTTGCGATCAGTGCGCAGCGAGCTTGAAGACGACACCGCAGTAGGTGGTACTCGCCTGGTCGCATGCGGGTTGTCCACCTTCCATTGTCGTCCCATACAAGTTTCCTGCCGCGTCCTGGATCAATTCAGTTGGATTCAGTCCATCGTCGAAATTGAAGTTGTGCAGCACGGTCTCGTTGCCAGCTGTGTCCAACTTGAAGATGATTCCGCACCCTCCAAATAATACGAAGCACGACTGAACGTTGCCGCCGCCGGTGGCTGCGCCGTAAAGGTTGCCCGCTGCGTCCGCGAGAACGCTCCACGGTTCGCCTCCGTCCGCGCCTGCTTCGAAGTTGCGGAGAACCGTAAATGCGCCGGAAGTATCAATCTTGAAGAGGGTTCCGCCGCCGTTTACGGATTGCAACGTGCCTCCGGCGGAAGTCGTGCCATATAAGTTACCGGCTGCGTCTCGCGACAGTCCGGCGAGGGGATCAGCTCCATCTAGACCATTGAAGGCGTGCACAACGGTTTCATTCCCGGTTGGATCGACCTTGAAAACAACTCCGCAGCCGGAAGCACAAAAGGAATTCGGGGGACCGCCTCCCTGGGTCAAGCCCCAAACATTTCCTGCCGCGTCCAGAACCAGACCTCCGGGGGGCGCGAGGCCATCTGCGCCGCCGCTGAAATTGTGCAGTATTGTAAACGTGCCCTTCGGGTCAATCTTGTACACAACTCCCAGACCTGAAGCGCCACCAAACTGCGTTGTTCCGTAAAGATTTCCGGCTGCATCACGAATCACTCCGCCACGAGCGCTGTCACCGTCGGTTTGGTTGAAAGTATGCAGAACGGTAAAATTACCTGCCGCATCCAGCTGGAATACAGTTCCCGAATTCGAACTATTACCTGTGGTAGTACCGTAAAGGTTACATTCCCCATCCATGGCAAGAACGCCCCACGGAAATGCTCCGCCAGGGCCAGTGGGTGTGAAGTCGTGTAGCGTGGTTTCCTTGCCTGAGGGATCAATCTTGAACACGGTCCCCGCATAGTTGGCACCATCCCTTGTTGTCGTACCGTAAAGATTTCCGGCACCGTCCATGACCAATCCTGAGTAAGGATGGCCGCCCTCAACCCTTGCACTGTTGGCATGTCCCGTAAAAGCGTGCAGAATGCTGAAGGTGTAGCTGACTGATTGCGTGCCAGAATAAACGGTATCGGAGGGGGGAACACACGTGCTGCCTTTCGGACCACTTCCGCCACTCCCGCCGCACGCGATTTGCAGCACAGAGCAGCCAAGCACTCCAATCAGCATC
>AP72_2010_repI_A10DRAFT_1000161_pt1 | contig 11296 bp, 15 predicted proteins | sample AmaPasreplicIA10_FD_9194 | JGI IMG/M metagenome (IMG submission 9194) | reverse complement strand
GAAGACCAGTTGCATGCCAGCCCAACGCCCGCCGAAGACAGGCACCACGCACAGAGTGGCAACAGACCCTGCGGCAAAGCACACCCACGGTGGCAGAAGCACTGATAGGAACATGCTCAACACACCCGCGAGCACGACCTTCCCGCCCAGGCGCAACGCCGCACTCCACTGTTCCAACTGCCCGCCGCACAGAAATGCAGCACCATGCTTTTCGCGTGGGTTCAGCTACCGGCTCGTAATTCGCTCAATCCAGCCAGAAGCCTCCCAATGCAAAGATGGCAATTTGAATCGCTGCCAGCGGAGCAACAGCTCGCGCGACCGCCGACTGATCCGCATGATCCTCTCCTTCCAGCGTTGTGAGTCTTTCCTTACTCGCGCCGACGTGCTCCTCTTCCCAGCTGCTCACCCGAGCCGTGAGTAACGGATACGCCAACTCAAATCTCGGATAGGCTTTGCGCACGCGCTGATAAGCCAACGGCAGCAGCCCCACGAGCAGTACGACCGCTACAACTCTGGGCAGCGTCGATGTGTCATGCGCCAGCACGCCTCGCTCGAATACCGTTGGCACCCAAGCAGTCGGCAATGGTCCGATGATGGTCTTCAGACGCTCGGCCCATTCGGCGGGGAAGAAGATTGCCGCGAAGCCCAGAGCGTAGATCGACACTCCGATTCGCAAATTCATGAACCGCGGCGGCAAGAGATGCAAGATTACGCAGAGTGTGACCACAACCAGCCACTGCAAAGTGGCTGATGCCATCGCAGCCCACAGGTTCGACTGATAAGGAGCTCCCCGCCGGATAGCTACGAGTACGAACACCGACGCCGCGGCAAACCATACAAACAGCGATGCGCGCAGAAACCTGGGCCACTCATAGTCAAAGAAATCGGTATCCGTGACCGGAACATGCATGAAGAAAGCCAGATCCGCAGAACGGTACAAAGTCGATGCAAATTTCCCTGCGCGCCCGAAAATTGTCGCGGTGCAATACAAGGTGAGGAGCAGCACAAACAGTTCGTTGCTGGCTCGCTGTCCCAGAGTCCCCAGGAGTAGCACCGGATACAGGATGACCGCCCATCGTCCGACCTCGGCACGCCGGATGCGTGACCGCAGCATGCGCTTGTAATCCTTCCAAAGCACGGTCGACGACTGCAGGCGCTCGCGCGCAGTTCTCCGTATCGCCCCGGCCAGCGCCCGGTTCGACTTCATGCGTCCTCCTCCCGCAGCTTGCGGAATACTTCTTCCAGGACGCTGCCTTCTCCATCGTGCGCCGGCAGATTCGCCACGGTGTCAAAGAAGCGCAGCTTCCCGCGGTGAATAATGCACACGCGATCCGAAAACTTTTCGGCCACATCGAGAATCTGGGTTGAATAGAGAACGGTTCGCCCGCGCGCCGCTGCCTGCCGCGCTTGGCGCCTGAAATAAGCGATGCCTCCCGGATCCATCCCCGATGCGAACGGTTCATCGAGCATCCACAACTCGGGATCCACGCTCAGCAAAGCCGTCAGCGCCGTTTTGTAGATCTGCCCGCGCGACAGCTGTCCCACCCGCGTGTCGATCAGCGGGAGCAGATCGAACTCGTAAAGATGTTGCGTCACTATCGGTGCAGCGCCGTCGCCCTCAACTCCGTACAGCCCAAGCATCATGGCGACGTGACGGGCAACTGTCAGCCCGGGAAAAACAAGGGGGAAATCTGGCATGAAGGCAAGCCGTGCCCGCAAGTCCACTCGCCCGCGATTGAATCGCTCTCCATCATAGAAAATCCGGCCGGCATCGGGGGCGGCAATTGCCGACAGGCACCGCAGCAGCGTAGTTTTTCCCGCGCCGTTCGGTCCAACGACGGCAACAATCTGCCCGGCGCCAATGGTCAGCCAAACCTCCTCGAGCGCCCGAAGCGAGCCAAATTTCTTCGATACCGACTCGAGCACAATTTCCATGACAGTTAATGGATAACGAACCACCTAAGGAAGAGGCAATAGCAAAGGAAGCTACTGGAACAAGGAAAGAACGTATATACGGAGTGAAATTGCGTGAGAACTGAACGGAAGGCCTTGGCGGAAGCCGGAAGCCGAAAGCCCGCTCCTAGCTATGCGCCCCGCGCGCCCGTCCATCGAACTCCAACGCGGGCAAACACGGGTTGTCGCGTATTTCCTGAATCGCCGATGTCACAATCGGCATGGGGTAATGCGGATGGCGAAACTCCAGATGCATCCCGCGCCCCACAAACTGCAGCTTCAGCATCGATCCGCCCCAGGTCGAACCGGAAATCGCGACCTGCACCGGTTCCGGGCAGAACTCCGGATGCCCAGACAGCATGGCCTCACTCCCACCCAGCAGGACCGCTTTGTAGCAATGGTGCATCGTCTGAATCTCCAGTACGGTTGACGGCGGCAAATCGTTCAGAAACACACCGCCTTCAATCTCCGACTGGATGATGCCGCGGTTCACTTCGTCCGCAAGGTTCGGGTGGGGATTGAACATACAAAAAGCCGGACTTTAGGGTACCGGGTTTCCTCCGCTGGGACAAGGTACCCTAGGGCCGAAGCCCCTAGCGAAGGTGTACGCCCCTTAGACGGACGAATCCAGCTCTAGGTTGCAGAAATTGTAGGCTGATTCCTGTAGGAACGATCCCATCGGCGTCTCAAGAATCCATTCAGCACAGTCGAAGAACGAGCCTGCTTGTACTCGAACCTTGCGGGACACCTTCTGGCCGCGACTATTCCATTGCTTTTCCTTGGTTTACGGCCTAACATTCGCCGCGTGGAGGGGTCCCCGATGATCCTCTCTATGTGGATTTACCCGCGTCTTACGCTTCTCGCGCTGACTCTGGTTGCGACGTCCGCGTTTTCCCAAGCACCACCCAAATACGATCCCGCAACCGAAACCACGGTGAAGGGAACAGTTGGAGAATTGAAGCTTGTCCCACCCGCGGGCGGAAAACCCAACGCGTATCTGGTAACGAAAACCGGCCCGGACAAGGACAAAGATACGATTGAGATTTTTCTCTGTCCCAAGAGCTTTCTGGACCAGATGGGCATTTCCTTCAAAGCCAGCGAAGCGATCGAGGTCAAGGGCTCCAAGGTCAAGCAGGACGGAGCCGACCTGATCCTGGCTCGCGAAATGCTCAAGGGAGGAGAAGTCCTAACCTTCCGCTTCCCGGATGGCAAGCCCGCCTGGTAGCAAGGCTTGTGAAGGTTTTCTTCGCAGTTTGTCCGTCTGTCGACGGGAGCACATCGAAGGTTTGCCTCACCCCCGCTCGGAGATTCCCTCCAAGACAGTTCGATGCCTATTCCGCTTTCTCCAAAAATTAAAGACGGCGGCAAGCTTCTTAAGAGAGCGTTTCAGAACCAAATCCTACAGCACCCAGCTTGCCGCGAACGGCAACGTCAACGTTGTCCCATGTTGCTGTAACTCTGGGACACCGTCGTTGCCTCGGAGCAATAATCAGCTCTGCCTTAATCCTGCTAATCGTGGATCAGTGAAATCAGTATTTTTTGCCAACGATGGCCCTGACTGCTGGAAAGCAACGACGCCTGCCGAAGTATGGCGGTACGCTTCAAGGTGGCGTATTGCTGACTGGCTGCGACTTGCCAAGGCAAGCTGCACGCATTTATGGACCTCGATTACATGCTGGTCTGCGGCATCATTTGGCGAAAGACATCAGATCCGGTCGTCGGTTGGGAATTGATCGACGGATTCAACTCGCAAGACCCGCATATTCGGCAGGTGGCCAAACAGATTCTGCTGGAGTGTGGCCAACCATCAATGGATCTACTCGAGCGCGCCCTTGCACTCGGGAGGGTGACCCTCGAGTCGGCAGGAGATTGCATGGCGGAACTTTTTCGGGCTCAGCTCAAACAAGAATTGACCGACTGGGAACAGCCCAGCAGCTGAGCCGGAACCGGCGTTATCATCTGTATCGCTCACAGTCGATGTTTGACAAATGCTTCTGCCAGTTGACCGGCAGTCCCTGTGGCTNTCTGATCATCTTACTTGCGGAATATTCGATCCTCATCTGAGACTGGAACAGCCATGACGCACATTGAAAAAGAGCACGGCCACGAACTGTGGGCACTGAGAGAACGCGCAAAGGAACTGAAATGTATTTACCGCGTAGCGTCAGCCCTCTCGCGCCGGGACCAACCTCCTCAGGTGGTCTTTCGCTCGGTTCTGGAAGCCATCCCCGCTGCTTGGCAATTTCCAGCGGATACAACTGCTCGGATTGAATATTTCGGGCGCACACACGCTTTGCCGGACTTTATCGACACACCGTGGCGGCTGCGCTCTCCCATCTCAATCTGGCGAACTTCCGTTGGTGCCATCGAAGTTCACTACAAACAGGAAAAGGCAATTGCGTGGGAAGGTCCGTTTCTTCAGGAGGAGCGCGAGTTGCTGGACAATATTGCGCACCGGATCGGTGAATACCTCGAGTGGAAGCAACGGGAGCTCAGTGGTGAAAGATTAGGGGCCGAGCCCGAGCACTGGCGCTGGCGGCAGCGTTTCGCCGAGCATCTTGCCAGCTTGATGGATCCCGCGCGATTTGGGGTGAGTGCGGCGTACCTATTTGGCAGTACCGAAGCGGGAAACGCTCAGGTGGGCAGCGACATTGATCTCATCGTGGTTTGTGATGGAAATCCAGATCAGCGACGGGAATTACAGGTCTGGCTGGAAGGCTGGAGTCTGTGTCTGGCAGAGGTCAGCTTTCAGCTCTATGGGTTTCCCAGCCAGGGCATGCTCGATGTCAAGTTTCTGGATGCAGAGGAGGCGAGCCGAGAGATCCCAACTTTCGCCCGTGCAGGAAAGACACTGCAAACGTTGCCGATCGGAACGGCCGTCCATCCCAACCGTCCTAGTCGATGAGCCACATGGCAACGTAGTGATGGGGTAAATGAGGTAACGGGGGAAGTTTCGCCAACCGGACAAGGGCAGTGCAGAGATTATGGCTGTCCGACCCAGACGACAACTACGCCTATCTAAATGAATCAAATCCAGAGACAAGAGCAATGGGTCGGCTGACCCCCCGGAAATCATGCAGACCGTGAATAGATTATTGGGGCACTGGACGTTTCACGGAACTGACACGGAGCCGAACGCCAAGAAGCCATTCAAAGTGGCCCTGACCATCGATTGCAGACCAACTGCGCTTGGCGCAGCAGTAGTTTGCGACTTAAAGGGTCGTGTGGCCGATTCCGGTTCAGTGGAAGCTACTGCTGTCGTTGCATACAGCCCCGACGAGCATGTGGTGCGATGGATGGAATTTTCTTCCAGCGGGGAGTATCACGACCACCGAAGACAGTGGAAGGGGAACGCTCTCGAATTTGAGCCTTTGTCGTACACCGTGCTTGGGAAGAGATTCACTGAAAAGTTTTCCCTAATCTTCCCGTCCAACGCCGAGCTACGGCTGAAGGCGATTACTGAAAGCACAGATGGTGCGTCGGTTATCTCGGGGACCGCAACCAGGCGCTGAAGCCATCGAGCCAGTTTCGCGGATCATCGCGTTGCCGCAGGGGATTTGAGTGGAATGATTCCATGAGGGAGCTGTCATGAAGCGATCCCTGTTGTTATCGGTACTCGCCGCTGCCCAAGCAGATTAAGGCAGGAACGCTAAGAGTTGTCCCTTGTGCTCCCAACGGGGATTGCTAAATCACCAACCTATTTACTCGCGCTGCTTAACTCACGCGCGACTTTCCCGTCCTCATTAAAAAACTGAAGGGAAGGTTCTCCATTCGGCCGCACTGTAACTGCAAGTCTCACGCGATCATTTTGATCCCGTAGCTCAAGGCCCACGGAGCCATCCCTGTTTCGACCAAGGGCAAGCCTCTTCACATCATGACGATGAGTAGCGAAGAACTTGTCCCATGCCGCATCCTGCTCATTTGCGGGTAACTTTTCGATCTCGTCATTCGCCTTCCTCTTTTCTTCGATAGGGAAATCTCCTTGATCGGTCATGGTGATCTGCGAAAACTTATCCTTGCCCTCTTGGCTAGCATCAATTGCGAAAATCTGATTCTCCTCGTACTGATCAAAACTCAAGTGCGCGTGGTTTTGAATGCTTCCATCCGGCAATTGGCTAGCTCCCCAGATAAAGCCTCCCTGCTCCGATCCTTCCTCGCTCATAAACAGCATCCCGGCTGCCTCTCTGCGATCTGGACGCGGATACTCCTTCTTCCGGTTCCAGGCACCGGGAAAATCCTCTCGATTGGAAATCGTCAGGCGAACGGTACCGTCAGGCTCGACAATGTTGATTCTGCGGGCTGTAATGACTCCGAAGGTTTGGTTGCGGACCATTGCAGCACCTAGGACAACTGCGGCGAACGTTATGGTTAGTACGCCGCAATACACTGCAAGGAAGCGCTGACTAGAGAACAATTTCATTCTTACTCCTTTCTCGGTGAGGCCGATGGCAAGAGTGTAGCCGGGGGCAACGAACAAGAACCGTAATACCCAAAGCAGAAACACAAGCCTCATCAAGAAGTTTCGGCTAGGCACAGTTGCGCGCATCAGCTGCCCGTTGGCTGGGATGCCTGCGTTCTCTGCAAGGGTGGGAACCACGGACGTGCGTAAGGCTCGAGTAATTGTGGGCCCCCTTTGTTGTTACTGCCGACGAGATCAAAAGGTGATGGCCTGTGCGTCGGACGGATGTCCAATTGGAGCTATAGGAAACACAGAGGTAGCAAGGTAGTCTGGGACCGTGCAGGTTATTGGGAGGAGGAAATGTTTGACACCGATGATGTGATGGAAAAGACCCAGTGGCAGAAGTACGTCCTCTGGTTCGCCGCAGGCTGTCTGGTTACGACCCTGATCTCCTACGTGTTTGTCACACCCGTTGTGAAGCGTGTTGCCGCTCGGTCCGCCGAAAGGACGGCGCTACAGAAATTCAACGTTGAACTGGAAAAGAATCCCGTGCAGGCTCAGCTGGAAAGCACGAAGGCGGCTCTGCAAACTGCATCCCAGGAACGGGACGCCTGCAAAGCCCAGTTTGATCGCCAGACAATCCTCTATGACAACAGCATCGCCGTCGACCCCCAGAAGATCTGGATCATCCCTGCCTATGTGGAACCGATCGTCGTGGGTGAACATGACGTCACGTACACGCACTATGATCCGAAAGAACAGCGCGAGACGGCGCGCTTTCATCCGAAACGGCAGTAGCCCAGGGAACCTCGCCCAGCGAAACCACCAACTCGGCTATCCTGCAACGCCGAAACTGAAACTGGCGCGAATATTGCAGGGCTTCCGGGCCACATCGCGGCCTCACCAAACGCGCCCCGCATCACCCTGCTAAAATAGAGAGAAAGGGGTTCTACCCAAGCATGCCAGTACCTGTTTCTCAAATGTGGACCGTAGCCAGCTACGTGATCCGCCAAAAGCTCGCTGGACGCAAGCAGTACCCGCTCGTCCTGATGCTCGAGCCACTGTTCCGCTGTAACCTGGCCTGCGCCGGATGCGGCAAAATTCAATACCCCGCCCACATTCTCAAGAAAGACCTCAGCGCGGATGAGTGTTTCCGCGCGGTCGACGAATGTGGTGCCCCCATGGTTTCGATCCCCGGCGGCGAACCGCTCATGCATCCGGAGATCGACCAGATCGTCGAAGGCCTCGTCGCCCGCAAGAAATATATCTACTTGTGCACGAACGCGCTACTGTTGAAGGAAAAGATCGACCTCTTTCACCCGAGCAAGTACTTGACGTTTAGCGTTCATCTGGACGGCCAACGGGAGGAGCACGACCTAGCCGTCTGCCGCGAGGGCGGATACGATATCGCGGTCGACGCTGTGAAAGAAGCTTTGCGGCGTGGTTTCCGCGTCACTACGAATACCACGCTGTTCGATGGCGCCAATCCGAAATCTGTCCGCGCCTTCTTCGACGAGATGATGGATCTGGGCGTTGAGGGCATGATGCTATCCCCGGGATATTCCTACGACAAGGCTCCCGACCAGAAACATTTTCTGGGCCGCGCCCGCACTCGTCGGATGTTCCGCGCAATTCTCTCGAATCGGAAAAAGCACTGGCAGTTCAACTTGTCTCCGCTGTTCCTGGAATTCCTTATGGGCAAGCGGACGTATCCATGCACGCCGTGGGGCATGCCGACTTACAACGTCTTCGGCTGGCAGAAACCGTGCTACCTGCTGCAAGACGGTTATGCGGAGACTTTCAACGAATTGCTGGAAACCACAGAGTGGCGAAATTACGGCACAGAATCCGGAAATCCGGCCTGCGCGAATTGCATGGTCCACAGCGGCTACGAAGCCAGCGCCGTCAATGCGACGTTCAGTTCGCTAGGCGGATTCCTGGCCACAGTGAAAGCCACGCTCTTCACAACCTATAAGGACGAAGAAGCCGAGCGCATGCTGGAAGAGCCAGAGGCTCCGGTTCATCCGCTAATCCAGATCAGTCCAAAAACCGAATCGCTCCATGAATCCCGAGCGTAGGCCGGAGGATGTGGGGACAGCCGCCTTCGGCTGTCCAGCGAGCGCAGCGAGCGTTTGCACATCGACTGTCTCCTCTGCGGTGAAGGTTTTGTTTCGCTCGCGGCTCGCGACTCAGGACTCGTAGCTACCCATGACTGGCAAAGAATCAGGCCACACCGACCAACACCCGCCGCACATCCAAAATCCGGATGCGTTGGAAGTAGCTCCAGGCACGCAGCACGAAAACTTAGAAGGCTGGATCCCTCAACTGGCCAACCAAGAAGATCTCCGCCAGGCGTTGGAAAAGGCTTTCGACTACCGCGGTGACATCACGATCACCCGAAAAGACGGGAGCAAGATCGAAGGCTACCTCTTCGACCGCCGCACTGGCAAAACGCTGAACGACTCCCAAGTCCGGCTCTATCCCAAAAACTCAAATGAGAAGGTCTCGATCCCGTACTCTGACATCGCCGCTCTGGCCTTCACAGGCCGCGACACCGCCGCCGGCAAGAGTTGGGAAGCCTGGATGAAGAAATACGCCGAGAAGAAAGCCCGCGGCGAAAAAGACCTAAGCCTCTACTCCGAACCCCTCGAATAAGTAATCACTAGAATTGTCATCCTGAGCGGAGTGTGAGTGCCGACAAGGCACTCACGCGGAGTCGGAGCATCCCGACGCTCTAGCCAAAACCCCTGCCTCAATAGGGAACCAGGAACAATGTCCTAGTGGGTTCGGTATGAGCCGACTCCATGACGAACCATCCCCTCGGTCACGTCTGTGACTCTGGATACATCCGTTCCAGATCAATATTGCCAAAATGTAGTGCAGAAGGGGCTCTATTTGAGGAGGGCCATCATGGAAGTCACTGTTGAACATCTCGGCGCAGTTCAATTCGAAATCAAAGCGCGCCAACACACGATCGCGTGCGATCAACCGCCCGAGAACGGAGGCTACGACGAGGGCATGACCCCTCCGGAACTGTTCCTGGCGTCGCTTGCATCATGCGCTGGTTTCTACGCGGCTCAATACTTACGCAAATTCAAGCTCGCCGCGGAAGGCACGCACGTCCGCGTCCTGGCCGACAAAGTGAAAGACCCCGTCGCGCGAATTGACAATTTCCGCATCGAAATTGAGACTCCCGTGGACCTGCCGGAACAACATCGCGCCGGAGTCGAACGCGCCGTCCATCACTGCCTGATCCACAACACCCTGCTCCACCCGCCCAAAATCACCATCGAAATCAAGGACCAAGTCGCGCATCTCTAACTCCCGGAAGTCTGTCATCCTGAGCGGAGCCGTGACGAGCGAAGCGTAGTTACGGCATAGTCGAAGGATCCCTATTGATGTTCAACCATCCGCGTTCCTCCGCGGAAAAGAATTTACTTTCCGCCTGCAAACCCGACCCCGTCCACCAACCCCTCCACTTCATCCTCCGTACCGCCAATGATGGTGATCGACACCGCGTAGCCATGCGCCAGGAAAGCGAGCGTTGATTGCCGCATCACCCGCGATCCGACATCCTTATGAAAGTCTCCTCGCACCACAACTTTCGCTCCGATCTGTTCCTCATAGGGCTCTTCGTCCACCAGGAATCCCTGTGCCTTCGCGACTTCGGTCAGCGGCCCAAAATACTGTGCTGCCTCCTGCAGACCTGGATAAGTAGCCTGCTTCTCCACCGCGATCACGATCGACGAATTGACGTCTTCACCCCGAGCGGCCGGCGGCCGCGAGAACGCCGCCAGCAAAACTTTTCCAGAATCCTCTGTATTGCCCTGCCTGCCCTGAGCGGAGTCGAAGGGTGGCCCCTCTGGTAAAGGTTTGGCTTGCCCATCCGGAGATGGCTCCGCATCCCGCCCATTCATCTCCTCAGTCCGCAGAACCCACCCGTCAGGAATCTTGCAAGACAGACCCAGCAACCTATTGCGATACACCCCANTCGCGATGGTTCCGGCATCGAGATCCGGCGCCAGCCGCGCCGACGAAGCCTTCGCGTGCTTTGACGAAGACGTTGATGGGGACTGCGCAGGAGCCTGCGCCAATCCGCTCGCAACCGCCGCGAACAGGAACATCGAAGCCAGACAAAACCTCATGGTTCCATGTTACGTGAGATTGCAGACTTTGATCGGAAGGTGTCTCTGAGAGGGTGCCCCACCCTTGTAGCGTTTTGTGCGACGGGGTGGGGATTTTGACTCTAATTCAGGAGATTTAACGGCTCACGCAGCTCGTCCCATCACCGGTTGTGTGCAGTGACCGCATCGCTTCGCTTCGATAGGAATGTCACTCAAACACTCTGGACACTTCTTGGTAGTCGGCGCCGCGGCCGGCTCGTCTTTATTCATCCGCGCCATCAGCCAGTTCACCGGAACGACTACAAAGAAATAAACAGCCGCGGCGATCAACAAGAACGAAATGATCGCATTGATGAAGTCACCAACGAGAAACATGCTGCCCCGAACTTCATATTTTAGATTCGAGAAATCCGGCAACTTTACCAGCGCGCCAATGAACGGCGTAAGCAGACCCTTCGTTAAAGAACCAACCACGCCGCCAAACGCGGCGCCGATCACCACGCCTACCGCCATGTCCACAACATTTCCACGCAGGATGAATTTCTTGAATCCGTCGAGCATAACGTAGCCCCTCCAGAATTGAAGTGGGGGCCAATGTAAGCCAGCAGGCGCACGAGGTCAAGCCCAGAAGCCCTGTCCCAGAAGCCCTGTCACGCTCACCTCGGAAATGTGGGGACAGCCGCCTTCGGCTGTCCAGGTTTTGCGTAAGAATGCGATCCAATCGGCATAGGGGAGCGGGTCACGCCGCCTCCCCTGCCACACCACCGTACATGCGGGTCCGCATACGGCGGTTCGGCGGATTAAGCGGAAACCGCACAGA
>AP72_2010_repI_A10DRAFT_1000160_pt1 | contig 11325 bp, 6 predicted proteins | sample AmaPasreplicIA10_FD_9194 | JGI IMG/M metagenome (IMG submission 9194) | reverse complement strand
GTCCACAGCCATATAGTAAGCCGCCTCAGTAAAGTTGGCTGGCGTTTTGAAACGGTGAATTTCATGGCTCCTGCCGTTCGCGCCGACAGCTTTACTAGTGATGTCGTTCCCAGCATCAAGGATGGCAATATCAGGGCCTATAACCAGTTCAGTCTGGTGGATGACATCGAACAGAAAGATCACACGTGCGAGCCGATACTCGGGTATAGTCGTTCACTTCTCTACCTCGTTTCACAGTCCTTTGAGCATGGTCTGGTGACGCCGATCCTCGGCATGCAGAAGTACTTTACTAGTCAGATCGTGCCCCTGCAGCTTTCGAACGTCACTCTCTTTACCGCTCCCAGTGAATCGTCACAATCCACAACTCACGGCGGCTTCGACGATGATGTAGTAACTATGAACAAAGTCATCTCATTGATCACGTCGAGGCGACCATGACTTCGCGGAGAGCATGTTGACCAGCACAGATGGTAGGCAAGGTAAGCGCGCATCGACGATCACGCATCGGCCCCGCATGTGATTAACATCATTCGAATCTCTTGTAATTTTTAAGAGATGAGGTAGAGTATGTCGGTTCCCGAACATTGCCGTCAGAGATATTCGGAACCAAGTCGTGGCCGGACTCTATTGCCTTGGCCGGGGTCGCAAGATCGCACTTCTGACAGTATTCTCGCAAGTCACTTGTCCTTGCTTTCATCAGGATCAAGAGCCAAAATGCCAGCGGGCTTGAAACCCCGGTGTCCACCGCTTGTTTTAGCCAGTGACTGCTTATTGTGAAGGAGTGTGGTTCCAAGAACAGCTGCGGCAATTACTGTTTACCAAGAAATGAAGCCGATGGCGGTCTTCACCAGCCTCAGCTTGACGTCGAGAACGACCTTTCTGAACGACAAGGTAAGCTCGTTCGATATGCTTCATGAATTCAAACCCGTCTCCAATACTCTTGCTCAAACACCGCTTCTGTATTAGCCTTCCACCGCAAGCGGAACGGCGATTCCAGCAGTCTTACCTGCGACCTTCCCCTTTGCCGTAACGCCTTTCCCCGTTTACCGGGAGCATTCTGGCTTGCTTGAGGGATTCGAGGGCCCAGCCATGTCTCTGCCGCGAAGCGTATTGTCCCAGCTGACGTTCTGCTTTCTCCTTGCCTCCGCCATCTTGCAACTGGGTTGTGGTGGAGGCTCCTCGAGTCCTGGTGGAGGTGGCCCCGCAACCATTACGTCGGTTTCGGTCTCTGGGCCCCCGAACCTTGAGGCCCCGTTTTGCGCCAATTTCACCGCTTCAGTCCAGGGAACAGGCAACTACGACCACACCGTCCAGTGGTATGTTGAGGATGTCCTCGGCGGATCGGCATCCACTGGACTCATCACTTCCAATGGCAACTACTGCGCTCCACCCCAGCCTCCAACCAATAATCCCGTTACCATCAAGGCCGTCGCAACCGCAGACTCCTCGAAAACCGCGAGTACCTCCATGCGCATCATCGCGATCACGATCAGTCCGCTCCAGGCTCAGATGTACGTCGGAGACCAGCAGCAGTTCACAGCCTCGGTCACCGGAGGTGTGAACAACACCATCAACTGGCAAGTAAACGGGGTGCCAGGAGGCAATTCCAGCGTCGGCACCATTTCTGCCAATGGCGTGTACACCGCTCCAGCGCTGATTTCGGATGTCGCCATTTCCGTCGAGGCGTCCAACACCGACCCCTCCATCTTCGCCTCCGCAAACATCACCGTATCTGGCCGCATCGTCATTTCTCCACCTTCTCCGCAATTGACTTATGGCTCCCAGCAGCAGTTTTCCGCTAACGTCCAGGGAACCACTGACACGCAGATCAAGTGGATCGCAACCTACGGCGGCATCTCTCCCACCGGACTCTACACCGCCACCGGAACCCAATCTCCCGATACCATCACCGCATGGTCCGCTCACGCCCGCGGCACCACCGCCGTGCAAGTCATCTCGCCGACCGCGAGTATTACTAAAATCGCTCCTCAACCTGCCACCGCTCTCGAGACCATCACGATCACAGGTACAAACCTCAACGAAAACCTGACCGCGGAATTCTGTGACGTGCTCGGCAGTCACATCCCCGTCCTTGCCACCACCGTCAGCGATACTTCCGCCACCTTCACAGTTCCGCAAGGCGCCGTGTCCGGAGATTTCTATCTCCTCTCGCGCGTCGGCGGACTTACCCCAGCTCAAAGCAATACGATGCAGTTCCGGCGTCTTGCCCGCCTGCGTCTTCATTCGCCAACCAACGATCTCTCCTCTGGAGAATCCGTCACTTTGCAGTACGCTCTCCTCGGCGATTCCACGCCTCACACCGTCACTTTCACCACCGATGTCGGCACTTTCTCCGGATCCACTTACACCGCGCCCACCGTCACCTCCGACTCCTTCGCCCACATTAAGGGATGCATCACGGGCACTTCTTCCTGCACCCCGCTGATCCTCGGACTTCATCCATTTCGGATCAGTTCCAACGCTCCGTTGGTCTCCGCTGGGCAGTCTCTGCAACTCTCTGCTCTTCTCGGCGGCGGCAACACGTCCGCGCAATGGAATCTTCTCGCCGGGGGAGGCAGTCTTTCCGCCGCAGGACTCTACACGGCCGGCACAACACTTCAGTCCGGAGGCCCTGCCATCGTTTCTGCGCTCTCCTCCGGCGTCACCGAGACTGCAACGCTCGGCGTCACTGGAAAATTTCCCGGCCTCGTCAACCGTATCTCCGAATACACCGATCAGAATGATCCCAATTCCCAGTCCGCAACTCCCGATGGCCTTGCTGTGATCGGGAATCGCGCCTACGTCTCCGCCAGCAACTACATCGGTTCGACCAACGCTTATTACTGGATCGACGTATACAACATCACCAATCCTGCGCAACCCGTCTGGCTTACCGCCGTCGAGTCGTACTCCACTGCGTTGCTTCCTGCGTTCGGGGGTCAGTATTTGTACTCTCGGGAGAACATCACCCCGATCGACGGATTTCCCGATGCGATTAACCTTTATCAGATTGTGAATGGAGTTCCGGTTCTGACGGCCAGGACCGGGATTTCCGGATCTTTCTGGAATACCTCATGGAATCAAGGCGTCATCACGATGGTCGCTAGTACCGGGACGTCCAATCGGCCGACGCAGGAACTGCTGCAGTACGACCTTACAGGTGGACAGATCGTATTTCGCGACTTGAATGTTCCGCTACCAAGTGATGCCAATTATTACCTGCCGAATGCGACGCTCCAGGTCGGAAACCGCCTCTTTGTTTCCATCTACAAAAATGACATCTCGTTTTCCGACATCCTCACCTATGACACGTCCACTACTCCTCCAACTCTGCTCGGTGCTGTCGATGGAATCAGCCTCATCTTTTATTCTTCCGGGAATTATCTCTTCGGCGCCGAAGGTGGTATGGACATCTACGACATCTCCGGACCTCTTCCTCAGTTGCAGTCTCACGTCAATAGCATCAACGCTGCCAACCTTAACGGCACGCAGTTGCTCGCCTATACCGCTCAGCAAGGGTGTCTCCTCCTCGACATTTCACAGCCTGCTTCCCCAAAGGTGATGGCGGCTCTTTTCGATGGCGTGATTAATGGCTGCGACGATGCAACCTTCGTCGGCAATTACGTGATGGCCTCGGAGTTCGTTGGCGGCATCGTTACTTACGACGCTTCTAAATCGGGCGGTCCCGTGGTCAACACGCAGCTTTACGGTGGAGGCGCCGGCTGGGCCGATGACTATGATCTGTTACTGCAGCGTCCTTACTTATATGCCGCAGCCGCGACCGGCGTCGGTGCGACCCTGAATGTCTACGATGTCAGTACCACGCCCGCCACTCGCGTCGGCCAGTACTACGATCCAAACCAGGAAGCTTTCGCCGTGCAGGCTACGGGCAATTACATGTACCTCGGTGGGAGCAGTTACACGACGGTACTCGACGCTACTGATTCCACTGCTCCTGCCCTGGTAACGACGCTGCCCATTCCCGTTACGACCTTCGCTCGCTCCAACAAAACCCTCTTCGCCGGCACGCCCAACAACACTCTTGTAGTCATGGACCTGACAAATCCAGCTCTTCCGAATCTCGTGAATACGATTTCGCTGCCGGACTTGCCCATTCGAGCGCGCATCTTCGGAAATCTGCTCTACGTTGCGGATAATGCTGCCGGCCTGTTCATTTACGATATTTCCTCGCCGCAATCACCGGCACTGTTGTCCCAGTTCACCAATCTCGTTCTTGCGGCCGATATGGCTGTCGTGGGCAACACTGCTTACGTGGCGGCTGACATCGATGGCCTCGTCATCCTCGATGTCACAAATCCCGCAAACCCGGTCCTGGTTTCGAAAACCACCTTGGGCCGCATCGATCCCTTCTACAGCGACAATCCTCTCAATGAGGCACTGACCGTCACTGTGAATAACAATGTGGTTTACGTCGGCACGATTAACGACAACGGAATTGTTCTTGGATTGGATTGCACAAACCCGATGGCACCCCGGATCGTCTCCCTTTACGGACACGGCGACTTCATTCTGACCTGGGTCGGTACTCTGCTCTTCAACGGCTCCCAAATGTATCTGGGAGGCTCTTTAGGATTCACCTATCCCGTCGAGCAAGTAGATATGTCCGAGCCTTTCAACAGTATCTTTCAGGAATTCCCGCCCGCCGCTCTGCAGAACATTCCACTCCCCAGCACTGTTTATCCCGCGGCCGCCAAAGCCCAGTTGATCGGACATCCACACGGAGGTCGCTTCCCAAAACGAGTTCCGCCACTCGCACCCGCACAAATCGGCCCGCTGCCTCGCCGCTTCTGAACTGCACGAATCATCAACTGCTCCTGCACCTTCGCGCGCTAAAAAGAGTTGACATCCTGAGCGCACCCGGCGACTCAGCGAAGCAAAAATCGGGGTGCAGTCCAAGAGCCTGCCCTAAGGTGAGGCCGATGTGATCCCCAACTCGTTCAGCGCGTGGCAAGGAGTTCTTCGCAAGACCTAAAACCGCGATCGCTGCAAAAGCCGCAGAGCGGCGAAAGAATGCAGCCCACGGCGCGAGCCGTGGGAATCCTGCGCAAAAAAAGCCAAAGACCCGAAGGGGCGAAAGAGTTTATCAAAACGAACCCACAAGAACTGTCATCCTGAGCGCAGCCGCGCAGAAGCGAAGCGCAGGCGCGGCGGAGTCGAAGGATCCCTACTCCCTCAACCAAGCCAAAAGAGCGTAAGCCGCGCCGCGAGTTCCTCGTCCGCCTCGTACCCCTTTTCAAATCTGCAATCCCCAATCTACAATCAAACGTCGAATGCATCCCGCACGCATCGCCGAACTCCTCGAACCCTATCTAGGCCCCCCTGACGCCCGACGCCTGACGCCTTAGAATATATATCGACGTACATCAATATACTCGAACGCTGGAACGCCCGCGTAAATCTCACCGCCATCCGTGAATTGAGCCACCGTTAGAAAATTTCCTCGTAGCGGTGGCTCAAAAGACCAGACCTATTCCTTCGGCTTGCCTTCCTCCATCCCATTGTGCTTCTGCATGTGCTCTTGCCTCATTTGCTTGAACTTTGCTTGCTGCTCGGGTGTGAGTACAGCGTTGATCTGGTCATGTAGGGACTCGTGAATGGATTTCATTTTAGTCCGCTTTTGCTCCTCGGAAAGAGAACTGTCCTCGCGGACTGCTTTCATCTGCTGCATCTGATCTTGCAAGACAGGCTTAAGTTTTTCTTTCTGGTCGTCGGTAAGGTTGAGCTTCTCGGAAAGGATGTGCAGATGCTGATCTGCGCTCTCTTCGTGCTGCATTCCAGCATGCTTGTCTGGCGCTGGCGCGTGCGACTCCTGTGAAGGTTTCGCAAACGTCAGACCGACACCCAACAATGCGAGGATGGTGAGAATTGACCAACGAGAGTTCGACATCTTCCCTCCTAGAGACTGATTTATCGAAGTGGTCGAGCACGCCGTGCGGATACCGAACATGCTACTCCTCAATCAAACAATCATTCCAGTTCGTAAAGCCGCCATCGAGCGTCACTTCACACCTAATTTTGAGACTTCGTTGGCAAAAAACCCTCTCCTCCCTCGCAGCGAGGTAGCGCTTGTCCTACCAGACAGAACACCGGTTGCACATGCGGCAGCCGGAAAGCGAACATCGATGAGGCACATTCGGCGATGAAGACTTATCGGCCGCAAGTCAGATTTACCTTTTCCGACTTTGAATTATCCGCGGAATCTGGCACACAACTCGCACGCAGAACCGATGTATCCCGCTGGATTCCATCCCACTCGTACGGCCAGATTGCCCTGCTTCAGGTCCCGGTAAAACTGCTCCGCCTGCTCCCGGTGTCCCAGTCGCCGTTCGCTTAACTCGCCTGTGTCTGTATCCACAAACGCAATTTGCTGCACGCTCGGATGATAGTCACAACCTATAATCAGCATGTTCGGCTCCTTTCTCCGAGCCCTTTAGTTGGTTTGCGCCTCCAAAGTCTACTCGGTCCTGGGAGCCGACATTGTTTATGAAATCATGCCGAGTCGGCCCGGGGAATTTCACCCCGAGCCGCTCACAGATCCGGACGTGAGACTCTCGCCTCATCCGGCTCGTGCCACCCTAAAGAAGGCTGCCGCCTTCCATCAAGACAAGGAGTTCCTCCGGTTGTCCGTTGACTCCATCCCAATGTGGATGACCTGCTCCCTTCGCTCCACGGGAGTTACCCCGCTTCCTCACTACTACGAAGCAGTCCGTCCCTGGCCAGTGCATCGGTACTTTCGGCCTCGTGGTTCTGCCACTTGTGCGCTTTCCCTTCTCATCACCGACCCGGTTCTCAAGTTCCCTACGAGAGCCAAGATACGAGTCATGCCTTCTATACGCCGGACATCGCATGGGCAGTAAGTAGGTAGCTCCCATACTTATCCCAGAGCAAGTGTAAGACCCCGGTTTTGATGTCATCTGAAGGGTTTTTCGACGCTTCTTCGAAGGTGAGTGGGTGTTGAAAAAGTCCAATTTCGCGCCAATCGCACCAAAATGTGGGGATAGAAAATGTCCAGAAAATTGAGATCGTCGTTTGTAGGGCATCCTAGCGCAAAGTTTCTCTGAGCATTTTCTTGAGAAAGAGTTCTTCAACAGCCACACGTGATTACATAAACCATCCTGGAACCTCTCCCAGTCCGAGCTCCGCGCCGGAGCTGTGGACAAAAACTTCCGGTACGGAACCGGGTTGCCGAAGCACCTAGTTACTTGTGTTTCGGAGACTCGTTCATGAAGCGTTTGGCTGACTTGTGAATGCTCTTCCAACGCCGCTTTTCGGCCAAGTCCGCCATCGGATTCTCCCGACGGTCCAGCCAGGCAAGTTCACGTTGCAACTTGTGCAGGCTGGACAACCTCTCGGGGCTGAGAGTCCCCGCATGCACTGCCTCAAGGACAGCACAGCCGGGCTCCCCTTGATGCCTGCAGTCACGATAGCGGCAGTTGCGAGCCAGAGTCTCGATCTCATCGAAGGTCATCTGCAGGCCCTCGTCGTCATCCCATAGCTGCAATTCACGCATCCCCGGCGTATCGATCACCATGCCGCCTTGTGCACAGAACAGGAGTTCGCGACGGGTGGTAGTGTGTCGTCCCCGGCCATCCTCACGCACCGGCTGCGTGCTCTGACTCTGGCTTCCCAGCATGCGGTTGATCAGAGTTGACTTGCCAACACCAGATGAGCCGAGCAGAGCTACTGTCTGCCCCGGCAGGCAGTATCGAGCGAGTTCCTCTAACCCATCGCCACGCAGAGCGCTTACGGCGTGGATTGCTGTCCCAAACGCAACTTCCTCGACCGCTTGGACGCGGGATGCGGGATCTGCGCAGAGATCGAGTTTGTTTAGGACCACCACCGGCGTGGCGCCACTGTCCCAAGCCGCCGTTAGATAACGCTCAATCCGTCTGGGGCTGAAGTCGTTATCCAGGCCGCTGACCAGGAACGCATAGTCCAGGTTGGCGGCAATAACCTGCTCGCGATCACCTTTCCCGGCAGCGCGGCGGGAGAACCGGGTAACCCGCGGCAACACCGCCAAGACCTGCGCCGCGCCTTGGTTTGACGAAATGCGCAGGGCGACCCAATCGCCGATTACCGGCAGTTGCTCAGGCCTTGCCTCGTAGCGCAGACGACCCGAGAGTTGTGCACGCATCTCTCCGGCTTCAGTTTCAATCGTGTAGAGGTGGTTGAACTGCTGGATGACACGTCCGGGGACTAGCCCGGCACAAGCATGAGTGGTAAACGCGGCTGCGAACCGTTGGTTCCAGCCCAGGAAGGTAAGCTGCATCTCTAACCTCCGTGAAGTTGCAGGTTGGGCTCATGCACGCACTACGCCTTTTGAAGTAAGAGACGCTTCACTGCGCGCAGCCGGAGCGAATTAGAGAAGGGCAGTCATCAAGTAATGTGAGTTTAAGGCGGTCGCAGGGCGCGGGTCAAACACGATTCATGTGTTTGGCAAGTGTCTGCGAACCCGTCCATTACTCTATGAGTGATGATTGGCGAAGAATCCGCATTTCACTGGAGCAGCCGACAAGGCTGTCAGCTCGGGCCGATGGCCCGCGAAACCTTATGAAAATTAGTCATAGCCGAGCAATAATGCACGAGGCTCGGAGCGGCGAGATTGAATTCACAGTGGAGAAGTCAAGACCGTAAGGCTGTCTGATCCGGAGCGTGCGTGATAGAGCGAATAAATGGTGCGTCGTCTCTCCCCTGTGGGAGCGGCGATAGCCCGAGACCCTGCTTAATGTAATCTCCAGCACGCTCTCCGCTCCCGCCAGGAGGAAGCCTATGCCGTATAGGATAGCGGGAATCGATGTACATAAGAAGAGGCTAGCTGTCGTTGTGGCTGACGTGGAAGTCGACGAGGAATACCAATTCGAGCGACGCTGGTACGGAAGCAACCCGGAGCAGTTGCAAGTGGTTTGCGAGTGGCTGATGGAGCAGCAGGTCGAGGAAGTAGTCATGGAATCCACGGCGCAATACTGGAAACCAGTTTGGGGAGTGCTGGAGCGGCACTGGAAGCCGATGCGTGAGAGGCGGGAAGGGGCAGGCCGCATGTCCGGAGCCCTGCATCTGGCGCAAGCCTTATCCAATCGCGGGCGGCGGGGACGCAAGAAAGATTTTCGAGATGCTGAACGTCTGGTGAAGCGGTTGATTTCCCAGGAGCTGATCTTGAGCTTTGTACCGGATGCCGAACAGCGCCTGTGGCGTACACTCACCCGCACAAGGTATCAGCGGACACGTGACAAGGTACGTCTGCAAAATCAACTGGAAGCACTACTGGAAGAATCCCATATCAAGTTGTCCAGTTTGGTTTCGGATCTGCTCGGTGCCAGTGCACGGCGGATGCTGAAGGCATTGGCGGAGGGGGAAGCTAATCCAGCGGCTCTGGCCACCTTGGCCGATAAAAACTTGCGTGCGACGGCGGCCGAATTGTGCGACGCGCTAGGCGCCTGCACTGAACTCAATCCCGTCTACCGTCGGCTCGTAAGATTGGCACTGGACGACTTGCACGTGATCGAGCAGCAGATCGGCCAACTGGACAAGGAGATGGCAAATCTGCTCCGCGAGCATCAGGATGAGGTCCAACGGCTAGCGGAAGTCCCAGGCCTGGGAGTGGATTCGGCGCAACAGATCATTGCCGAGGTGGGTGCCAAGGCAGCGGCCTTTGCTTCCGCCAAGAATCTGGTCTCGTGGGTAGGAGCATGCCCGGGCGACGAGGAGAGCGACGGCGTGAACCGCAACAAACGCTCGCCGAAGGGCAACCGTCAAATGCGCCGCATTCTCAATCAAGCTGCCAATGCTGCCGTCAAACACAAAGGAAGCATCTTCGAGATCGTCTATCGTCGATTGGTCCTCCGCCTAGGGCACAACAAGACCATAGGAGCCATTGCGCATCGCCTCTGTCAGTTGATCTGGATAATTTTGCATCGCGGCGTTCGTTATGAGGAACGAGGCCCCGCGGTATCGGAGAAATCAAAGCGAGTGCGTACAACACGAATGATCCGAACGCTCCGAAGCCTTGGTTACCGAGTCGAACCTTTAGGAAATCCGGCATGAGGAGCAGAGTTTTCGACCCTGTGAATCCTGTGGGGTGCAAGTCCCCACACCACCAAGTGCCTGGGCGGGTGGTTAGCATGTCCGATGCATGCGGAGGTAACGAAGCATGTTCTGCTCGGACGTAAAAGCCTCGGCTGCCCTGCGACGATAAGTCGCAGCGGTAGGAACGATCTGGGAGGCGAGCAAACCTGGGGGCCTGAACATAAAGGAATGGCTGCAGTCTCGAAAAAGGGATCCGTCGTGAAATCGTTTCGACGGGGAAACGCGGGAAGCCGACCTCGATAGTGAACGGGGGAAGGCCGATGACGTGGAGGAAGAAACAGGCAAATGCACTCCACGAAACCGCCGTGGCAGGGGCCCAGGCACCCAAAGAAGGATTCACAGAGATAACGTCGGGAAGGTCCCGCCGGCAGCAGGGGCTGGTCGCAACCTGCAGAGACTCCTCGAACGAGGCTTAGGCCGAAGGAGAGAAGAGAAGAACGGGATCGGCGAATGAGTCTGTAAGAGCGATGACCGGGGAGTAATGTCCTCGCAAGAGGCGGTACACGTCTCTCGGATAGCGGTAACGCCGACATCCGGCAAAGGGACTCTGGGCACTTGGTGGTTCCATTTCCAGCGCGGCGGTCGGACACAGCGCCGACCGGAGCCGTACGCAGGAGATGAACCTCAGCTGTGAGCAAACCATCTGGCGTCGGGGCGTACGCGTACCAGCGCTTGAACCTCGCGACAAAAGGGAAGGCTCGCGGACGAGATACCAAGGCTTCCAACCGGACCTGGGAAATTCGGCCGTCCGGAATGATAGGGGGGCCTCGGAAAAAGTGGCCATGGCGGAATTGTGAACCCACCTTGCAACTGAAAGGGTAAGAGTGGGAACCCTCCGCCTAAAGTCAACGCGTCCGAGTTCTATCCCAACCACCCGACGCAAGTCCGCACACAAGTCGCTAACTAAGGCATTCTTAATGCTTGGGTCTCGTAAGTTGCCGTAGAACGGCCTACTCTTAGAAGTGAGTCCTTCCGATTGCCCCTAAGTCCGTCTCCGCGAAGTTCTCCATTCGCTGGAAACTGTCGATTGCACCGAACACCAGCAAACCAGCAAACCAGCAAACCAGAGAAGCGAGCACCACGAATCTTTAAGAGGAGGCTTTGTTACAGGCTCTAAGAGTTACAGCCCCCTCACTCCTCCCGCAGCGCTTTCACGGGGTCCAGTGCGGCGGCTCGCCGCGCTGGTATCCACGATGACAGCGCTGCGATGAGCAGGAAAAG
>AP72_2010_repI_A10DRAFT_1000159_pt1 | contig 11377 bp, 4 predicted proteins | sample AmaPasreplicIA10_FD_9194 | JGI IMG/M metagenome (IMG submission 9194) | reverse complement strand
GACTGGTTTCCAATGACGCCTGCCGCATCGAGGGCGACGAATCCTTAGCCATGATTCCGTCGAGGATCATCTTGGCTGCGGCGAGTTCCTGGCCCAAGCCATCGTGAATCTCGCGCGCAATGCGACGTCTTTCTTCATCTTGCATGGTCATCATGCGGTTCGACAGCCGACGCAAGGCCGCAGTTCTACTCTCGACCATCCGCTCTAATTCAATCGCGTTTTCCCGAATGGATTGCTCCAGCACTTTGCTGTCGTGAATATCGGAACAGGTCCCATACCACTTCACAATCTCGCCGTGGCCATCTCGAAGGGGTACGGCTCTCGCACGAAACCAACGATACTGCGAATCCACGCCACGCAACCGATAGTCACACTCGTAAATTTTGCCACTCTCTACGGAATGCATCCATTGCGCCAGACTATTTTCCTTGTCGTCAGGATGCAGGTATTCCAGCCAGCCAAATCCTACGGCTGTTTCCAGAGGTGCACCAGTGTACTCATAGAAACGGCTGCTGATGTAGTCGCGGCTGCCGTCGGGGTTCCTGCTGAAGATGATGTCTGGCGCTGTCTGCACAATTGCGTCGAGTTCCTGATTTTTCTGCGCCAAATCCCGATTGACTTGGTGAAGCGCGACAGCTTTTTGTTGCAACTCGGCTGTGCGTTCTGCAACCCTCTGCTCCAGCTCACTGTTCAGACGCTCCAACTGCTTTTTCTTCCGGTGAAGTTCGGTGAATACCTTTACCTTGGCGCGAAGGACTTCGGGAACAATCGGAACGGAAAGATAATCGACGGCGCCGTGCTGATACCCCTTCAGGCGATCCAGATCGGTAAGATGTACTGCGGAAATGAAAATTATCGCCGTCTTCTGAAAGCGCGGGTGCTGCCGGATGATTTCTGCCAGTTCAAACCCATCGATTTCGGGCATACTCACATCCATCAGCACAACTGCAACGTCCATCTTCAGGAGCTTCTCGAGGGCCTCCTTCGCCGACGTTGCCTTTACGAGGTTTTCTCCCAATTCCGAGAGAATTGCTTCGTAGCTGAGCAGCTTCCCCGGCTGGTCGTCTACCATCAGGATGTTGACCCGGTCTTGCGCGTCCATCCCCCGTTCTGCCGTCTGACCTGACGTTTTGTTTGTAACTTCAGTAATGGAACCGATGCTCATCGATGCAACCACATTCGCAACGCAGACAAAAGTTGTTCCGTATTAACGGGTTTCGCCAGGTATTCCGACGCTCCCGCTTCCAGACATTTCTCACGATCTCCCTTCATCGCTTTTGCCGTCAAAGCGATGATAGGCAGTCTTCTGAATAATGAATTCTGCCGGATCACCTGCATGGTCGCGTAACCGTCCATCTCGGGCATCATGATGTCCATCAACACGATCGCAACACCAGGCGTAGACTCCAACGTTGAAATTGCTTCTCGGCCGGTGCCGGCGGTTAGGACAGCCATGCCACGGCGTTCAAGAACGCTACTCAGGGCAAAGATGTTCCGCATGTCGTCATCCACTACGAGAACCTTCTTGCCAACCAAAGCATCGTCAGACCGGTGGAGCTTATCAAGCATCTTCTGCTTTTCGGCAGGCAAATCCGCCACGACGCGATGCAGGAACAAGGCGGTTTCATCGAGCAGACGCTCAGGTGATTCCACACCCTTGACAACTACGCTGCGTGCAAGCGTGTGAAGTCTGGCATCCTCCTCTGGTGAAAGCTCCTTGCCCGTAAACACCACGACCGGCAACTCTTTTGCTTCACGGATATCCCGCATACGTTCCAAAATGTCGAAGCCGCTCATGTCTGGCAAGCGTAGGTCCAGAACGGCACAATCGAATGACTCTTTCTCCACACGCTCGAGGGCCTCGGCGCCAGTAGAGGCGACAAGCACATCGATATCGTCGTGACCCAGAAGTTCCTTGATACTCAGCTGTTCCGCTGGATTATCCTCCACGATCAACAGCCGCTTGCGTCTCGCTGTGGTGTAGTGTTTGATCCGCAACAGCGCCGACTCGAGATCCTCTGCATTCGACGGTTTGGTGACAAACGCGAACGCGCCACGAGCTAGGCCGTGCTGCCGATCTTCGTCCAATGTAAGCATCTGCACCGGGATGTGCCGGGTGGCGGGATCCTGCTTTAGATGATTCAGGACGGTCCAACCCAACATGTCAGGCAGGAACACGTCCAGCGAAACTGCTGTCGGGTGGTACTCGCGGGCCAGAGACAAGGCATCAGTACCACGTAGAGCTACTAGCACCTTGAAGCCTTTGTCACGCGCCAAGTCCAGTAGGACACGTGCGTAGTGCGGATCGTCTTCAACAATCAGAAGAACCGCATCTTCCGGCTGCAGGTTATGACGGTCGTCGGGGATCTCCTCTATCTGATGTTCAGAGACGACAATACTGGACAACTTCAGCGGCGTAGACGGCGCCCTTGACTCCGAGGAACTGAGTCGTGACGCTGTCGGCCCGACGTAAGTGAGCGGCAGGTAAAGGGTAAATGAGCTGCCCTGGCCAGGAGTGCTCCTCAGCTGAATCTCACCGCCAAGCAGGCTGGCCAGTTCACGGCTGATCGCGAGTCCCAAGCCCGTTCCGCCGTACTTTCGGCTGGTGCCGGCATCCGCCTGCTGGAAAGCTTCGAAGATGATGCGCTGTTTGTCAGGAGCAATCCCAATCCCCGAATCGGTAACTTCGAACGCAACCACCGATGCTGCACCGCCGAGGATCGGATGATCTTCGCTCCAGCCCTTTTGAGCGACGGACACAGATAACCGAACCGAACCGTGCTCGGTGAATTTGAAAGCATTCGACAGTAGATTCTTCAACACCTGCTGTAGCCGCTTGGAGTCGGTTACCAGGCTTCGNGTGAGCTGAGGGTCTGTGCTCACTTCAAAAGCCAGGCGCCGATTCTCAGCTTCGTGGCGGAACGGACGGGCTACCATCTCGAGCAAGTTGGAGAAGAATATTTCTTCTGCTTCAACCGACACCGTGCCCGATTCGATCTTCGAGAGATCGAGAATATCGCTGATCAGATTGAGCAAATCCGTTCCTGCGCCGTGTATGGTTCGAGCGAATTCAACCTGTTTTGGCGTCAGGTTGTGATCGGGGTTTTCGCTAAGTTGCTGGCCGAGAACGAGAATCGAGTTGAGCGGCGTACGCAACTCATGTGACATGTTTGCCAGAAATTCGGATTTGTACTTGGAAGTCAGCGCAAGTTCCTTTGCCTTCTCTTCCAGAGCGCGGCGCGCCTGTTCGATTTCCTGGTTCTTGCGTTCCACTTCGACATTTTGCTCGGCCAACTGCTGCGCCTTTTGAGCCAGCTGTTCATTGGTCTGCTGCAGCTCCTTCTGCTGCGTTTGTAGTTCGGCTGCCAGCTGTTGCGACTGCTTCAACAATCCTTCGGTCTGCATCGTGGCTTCAATACTGTTGAGCACGATGCCTATGCTGGCCGTGAGCTGTTCCAGGAATGCGAGGTGCGACGCCGTGAATGTGCCCAAAGATGCCAGTTCGATGACGGCTTTGACTCGGTCTTCGAACAGCACCGGTAGAACAATCACGTTGCGCGGCACAGAGGCGAACAGTCCTGAACGGATCGGCACAGTTCTCTCGGGCAGATTGGAAATCAACATGCGACGTTTTTCGGCCGCAACCTGCCCGACTAATCCATCTCCCAGCCTCAAGCGGCGCAGGTGACCATTGTCGCTATCATCGGCAAAAGCTGACAGCAACACCAGGCCGCCGCCATCTTCGCCCTCCATCTGGTAGATGACACCCTGTTGAGCATTCACCAGTGGCGCAAGTTCCGACAGCAGCATCCGTCCCACAGTGGCAAGATCGCGTTGACCTTGAAGCATTCCTGTAAAACGAGCGAGGTTGGTCTTCAGCCAATCCTGTTCGGTGTTACGGTCTGTCGTGAGTCGAAGGTTATCGATCATCGTGTTGATGTTGTCCTTCAACTCCGCGACTTCGCCGCTCGCTTCCACCTGAATCGAGCGCGTGAGATCGCCCTTCGTGACAGCGGTTGCGACTTCCGCAATAGCGCGGACCTGATTCGTGAGATTGTCCGCCAGCAGGTTTACGTTACCGGTCAGATCCTTCCATGTTCCGGCTGCGCCCGGCACGTTCGCTTGACCGCCCAAGCGACCTTCCACGCCGACCTCACGGGCCACCGTGGTGACTTGGTCTGCAAATGTGGCGAGTGTTCCGGTCATGTTGTTGATTGTCTCGGCGAGGGCGGCAATCTCACCTTTCGCATTGACGGTAAGCTTCTGAGTGAGATCACCATTGGCGACGGCGGTTACCACCTTGGCAATACCGCGCACCTGCTCGGTTAGGTTTAGCGCCATGACGTTGACGTTGTCCGTCAAGTCCTTCCAGATGCCGGCGACTCCAGGCACCTCGGCCTGCCCACCCAGTTTTCCGTCCGTTCCTACTTCGCGGCCTACGCGCGTCACTTCTGCGGCGAAGGCGTTGAGCTGATCCACCATCGTGTTAATGGTGTTCTTGAGTTCGAGAATTTCGCCCTTCACGTCGACCGTGATCTTGCGCGAAAGATCGCCGCGGGCAACCGCCGTAGTCACTTCGGCGATGTTTCGTACCTGAGCTGTCAAATTGCCCGCCATGGCGTTAACCGAGTCCGTGAGATCCTTCCACGTTCCGGCAACACCGGGCACGTTCGCTTGTCCACCGAGCCGGCCTTCTGAACCTACTTCGCGGGCCACGCGCGTCACTTCGGCAGCGAACGAGCGCAACTGTTCGACCATCGTGTTCAGCGTTTCTTTCAGCTGCAGGATTTCGCCGCGCACGTCGACCGTAATTTTGCGGGACAAGTCACCGCTAGCAATAGCAGTAGCGACCTCCGCGATGTTTCGAACCTGGCCAGTCAGGTTGCTGGCCATGAAGTTCACGTTGTCCGTGAGGTCCTTCCAGGTTCCGGCGACTCCCGGCACGTTCGCCTGACCGCCAAGTCTACCCTCGGTACCCACTTCACGCGCCACGCGCGTCACTTCACCGGCGAATGCGTTTAACTGGTCCACCATCGTGTTGATGGTGTTCTTGAGCTCGAGAATTTCGCCCTTCACGTCGACCGTGATCTTTCGGGACAAGTCTCCGCGTGCGACCGCCGTGGTCACCTCGGCGATGTTTCTCACCTGGGCCGTCAGGTTACTGGCCATGAAGTTTACGTTGTCCGTGAGGTCCTTCCAGGTTCCGGCGACTCCCGGCACTTGTGCCTGTCCACCGAGTTTTCCTTCCGATCCAACTTCACGGGCTACACGGGTAACTTCGGCCGCGAACGCATTGAGCTGATCCACCATCGTGTTGATGGTTTCCTTCAGCAGCAGTATTTCGCCACTGACGTTGACGGTGATCTTCTTTGACAGGTCGCCACTAGCGATTGCAGTCGAAACCTCCGCGATGTTCCGAACCTGGCCCGTAAGATTACTGGCCATCGAGTTTACGGAGTCCGTAAGATCTTTCCACGTTCCGCCCACGCCCGGTACCAATGCCTGGCCGCCGAGTTTTCCGTCGGTTCCGACTTCACGCGCTACGCGAGTGACTTCTGAAGCGAACGACCGGAGCTGATCCACCATCGTGTTGATGGTGTCTTTGAGTTCGAGAATTTCGCCCTTAACATCGACCGTGATCTTGCGCGACAAGTCACCTCGCGCCACGGCCGTCGCCACTTCCGCGATGTTTCGCACTTGGCCGGTGAGGTTGCTGGCCATGAAGTTGACGTTATCGGTGAGATCTTTCCATGTGCCGGCAACGCCCGGCACCTGCGCCTGTCCACCCAGCTTGCCCTCGGTTCCAACTTCGCGGGCCACCCGCGTCACTTCTCCGGCGAATGCATTGAGCTGATCCACCATCGTGTTGATCGTGTTCTTCAGCTCCAGAATTTCGCCTTTGACGTCGACCGTAATCTTGCGCGACAAGTCACCGCCCGCCACGGCCGTCGTGACTTCCGCAATGTTTCGCACCTGGCCGGTGAGGTTCCCGGCCATTGAGTTCACCGAATCCGTTAAATCTTTCCACGTACCCGCGACGCCCGGCACATTTGCCTGACCTCCGAGGCGTCCTTCGGTTCCCACTTCGCGCGCCACTCGGGTCACCTCACCGGCGAAGCGGTTGAGCTGATCCACCATCGTGTTCAGCGTCTCTTTGAGCTGCAGGATTTCGCCGCGCACGTCGACCGTAATCTTGCGTGACAAATCACCGCTCGCAATGGCTGTGGCGACCTCCGCGATGTTACGCACCTGGCCGGTCAGATTGCTGGCCATGAAATTCACGTTGTCAGTAAGGTCCTTCCACGTGCCTCCGACGCCGAATACCTGTGCCTGCCCGCCGAGTTTGCCTTCTGTACCAACTTCGCGCGCAACACGCGTCACTTCGCCGGCGAACGCATTCAACTGGTCGACCATCGTGTTGATGGTGTCTTTCAATTCAAGGATTTCACCTTTCACGTCGACCGTGATCTTGCGGGACAAGTCTCCTCGAGCCACAGCCGTCGTAACTTCGGCGATGTTTCGTACTTGAGCCGTTAAGTTGCCGGCCATTGCGTTCACCGAGTCAGTCAAATCTTTCCACGTTCCAGCCACGCCGGGCACGACGGCCTGACCGCCCAACTTTCCGTCGGTGCCGACCTCGCGCGCCACGCGCGTGACTTCCGAAGCGAACGATCGCAGCTGATCGACCATCGTGTTGATGGCTTCTTTGAGCTGAAGAATTTCTCCGCGCACATCGACCGTAATCTTTCGCGAAAGATCGCCGCTCGCCACAGCTGTGGCGACTTCCGCAATGTTTCGCACCTGACCGGTCAGGTTGCTGGCCATCAGGTTGACGTTATCGGTCAAGTCCTTCCAGGTTCCAGCGACGTCGGGGACTTGAGCCTGACCTCCGAGTTTTCCTTCTGTACCAACTTCGCGCGCCACGCGCGTTACTTCTGCTGTGAACACACCCAACTGCTGAATCATGGTGTTCACAAGGTTCGCGGATCGAAGGAATTCACCTTCCAGCGGACGGCCGTCCACATCCAGGCGTACGGTTTGAGTGAGATCGCCTTGCGCAACGGCCGCGATGGCACGAGTCACTTCGGCAGTCGGTCGAAGCAGATCTTCAACCAGGGTATTGACCGATACTTCCATGTCACCCCACGCTCCCCTGGATTCGTGGAAGCGCGTCCGTTCACGCGTCTTGCCCTGTTTCCCGACAACGTGGCCTACGCGCTGAAGTTCCTGCGCCATGTGTTGATTGGCAGCGACTATGTCGTTGAACGTATCGGCAATCTTCCCCTGCAGTCCGACCCATGTACCCGGAAGACGCACCGTGAAATCGCCATTCCTCATGCTCTGCAGGCTCGACAGGATCACGTTCAGGTTCACGGTTTCGTCCGACGCCTTGGACTTGCCGTTCTGCCTCGCCAGTGAAGCCACCGCTTGCTCTGTTTGTGGAGTCTCTTCGTTGGGTGCCGCTCGTTTCATCTGCTTCTCTCGACCGAATCCATCCCGTGGGAGGAACTACCAGATTCTCGGTAAGTGCACTACTTGCGATGTCGAACTTCGACGGTGCTTTGGGACTTCTCAGGCTTTCGAAAGGCCTTGCTTAGCCTGATCGCCATTCTGGATTGGAACATGAAGGAAAAAGGGAATCCCTAAGGTAATTCCTGTAGGGCAGGCAGGCCGGCAAGGCTGCCGACCTGCTGTCGGACGCGATAGCGAAAGACGTTAAAGACAATCAGGACGAAGGAGGCACTTCTCGAGCTCGCGAGATCAAGCCGCACTCCGCCCTAAAACAAAGTGCAAAATCAGCGAGATGACCGCGAATACCAACAACAGGTGAATTAATCCGCCAGCAACGTGAAACACTGTGAAACCACCCAGCCACGCGATCAGCAAGATAATGAATAGCACTGTCCAGATGCTCATGTCCTCTCCTTCGTTTCCTTGAACATTGGCCACGAATCGTTCCGCGATCCCCCATGGCCCTTTCAAGCATGCGGTTTCACGTTAGTCCCACCGACGCGGCGTGTCAGTAACGAGAAACTTGTATCCCCCTGAAAATGTGCCTGTATCGTTTAGGTGGAAACCATCCATATTTCCGAGTGCGATCTCCCCATCTCTGGCACATCTGCCAACCTTGGGATAGCCTTAGCAACTAATCAGAGATCGATTTTCGATCGAAGGGTAGTGGACGGGAAGAGAACGTTGTTGTTTATTGCCGTGTGCAAAAATTTCTTCTGCCCGTTACCGCAACACCGAAACCTATGACGAAGCTCCGGCGGCTGTTGCTAATTTTGGTTTCCAATATGGCAGTCCTGGCTGGAGTTCCGGCTACGTCTCGTGCATATTCTGTCTTAACGCACGAACAGGTTGTCGATCTCTTGTGGGCGGACCAGATTCGCCCTTTGCTCACCAAGAGGTTCCCACACGCAAGTGGCGAAGATCTCAGAAAGGCGCACGCTTTCGCCTACGGAGGTTGTCTGGTCCAAGACATGGGCTACTATCCCTTCGGCAACAAGTTCTTCAGCGACCTTACCCACTATGTTCGCAGCGGCGACTTCATTGAGAACCTGCTCAGCGAAGCGAATGATCTGAATGAGTATGCATTCGCTTTGGGCGCCCTTGCTCATTACTCCTCAGACAACATGGGCCATCCCGCCATAAATGAATCGGTGGGTCTTCTGTTTCCTAAACTTCGCACGAAATACGGCAAAACGGTCACATACGCCGATGATCCCAAAGCTCACATTCGAACCGAGTTCGGATTCGATATGACTCAGGTCGCAAAGAATCGATATACCTCAGATCGCTATCACGACTTCATCGGCTTCGAGATTTCCAAACCAGTGCTGGAGAGGGCATTCCAAGACACCTACGGTATCCCTCTTGATAGCGTGATAACGAACGAGGATCTCGCTATTGGAACCTTCCGGCGCGCCATCAGCAAAATCATTCCCGAAATGACGCGAGTGGCTCTGCTGGCAAGAAAGAAGGAACTCGTCGCGGAAACTCCCAATTTTGATTCCAGGAAATTTCGTTATAACTTATCTCGCGCGAACTATCAGCGCGAGTGGGGTAAGGGCTATCGTCGCCCCGGATTCGGAACCCGTGTACTCGCATTCTTCCTGAAGTTTGTCCCCAAGTCCGGCCCGTTCAAAGCACTGGACTTCAAGATTCCTACCAGGCAGACCGAGGATCTGTACATCGCGAGCGTGAACAGAACACTCGACGACTATCGACATCTCCTCGAGAAAGTCCATGAGAAGCAACTCGACCTGCCGAATACCGACTTCGACACGGGGAGGGTAACTCACGCTGGCGAATATCGCCTTTCAGACGATGCGTACGCGAATCTGCTAGATCGTCTCTCGCGCAAGAATTTTGAGCAGATGAGTCCACAGCTCCAGCAGAATATCCTCGCGTTCTACAAAGACGAAAACGCACCGCTCGCCACTAAGAGAAAAGCCTCTGCCTGGCAGAAGACACAAGAGGAATTGGACAAATTGAAATCTTTCGTTCCGTCAACAGCATCATCCATTCAGGTCGTAGAAGCACATTAGCGCGCGTTGCTCGCAATCTTCCTCCGCGTTGCGCATTTACAGCCAAACCACCTCAAGCGGAATGCAACTAACGAGATGCAGTTGACTCGAATCATTGAGTGCGCCACGATGCGCACCCAAGGGAGGAATACTTCATGGCAGACGATCTGGAGAAAAACCGTCAGCAAGGGCAAATGGGCCAGCAAGGTGGACAGTCCGGACAGCAACAAGGTGGACAGTCTGGACAGCATGGCCAGACTGGCCAACAGAGCGGCCAGTCGACCCAGAAAAAGGGCGGACAGTCACAGGAAGATGAGGAAAGCCAGAATCAGCAGAAGCGCGCTTCCTAGTTCCTGAACTGATTACACTTGTAAGATTGAAGTCCCGGCTTGCAGGCCGGGACTTCGTTTTTGCATCACTAGAGAAAATGCGTCACGCTCCTTCGGGCGCATGCAGTACGCGGAACGAATTCCCGCCATTCGACCAAACGAGCACCAGAGCATCTTGTCCTCGAGGGACAGAGGAAAGTGCCTGCTGGACATCACTCGCGGATTGCACCTTGTGACGATTCACTTCGAGAATGATGTCGCCCTGCTGCAATCCTGCGTTATCAGCGGAACTTCCCGGTTGCACTCGCGCGATCACGGCGCCGTGAACCTCACGGGGTGCCTGTAACTGTTCCCGCAATTCGGGTGTCAAGTTGTCGAGACCCAGCCCCCACCTCGCCTTCCCGTTACTCTCACCAGAGGTTGAGGCTCGATCATCACCGCGGCTACCGAGTTCCTCGAGAGTGACAGGCATTGTCATGGTCTTTCCATCTCGCAAGACAGTCAAGCTAATCTTCGTGCCTGGCTGTTTTTGCCCGACGATCACCTGCAGTTCTCCCGCGTCGTTCACCTTGTGTCCATCAATTTCAGTGATCACGTCACCGATTTGCAAGCCTGCCTTCGCGCCCGCTGAATCGGATTCCACCTGCGTCACGACTCCACCCATCGCGGCGGTATCCCCGAAAAACTTCGCGTTTTCAGGAGTCACATCTGCAATCCCAATCCCGATGTGCCCGTGAAGCACCTTCCCATCGCGAATCAGAGTTTCGACGGTGGGCCGCACGATTTGAGTGGGGATAGCAAAGCCCATACCTGAGAACGAACCCGAAGGCGAAATCAGGAATGTATTGATACCCATCACTTGACCGCGCGCATCAACCAATGGCCCGCCGGAGTTGCCAGGATTGATTGCGGCATCTGTCTGGATGAACTGTCCAGGCTTGCTTGGATTGCTCGGATCCGGGTTCGCTCGGTTAACCGCGCTGACGATTCCTCGCGTCACCGTGAAGCGAAACCCGTAAGGATTGCCGAATGCGAGCACAGTTTGTCCTGGTCGCACCTCCTTCGAGTCTCCCCACGGGACGTTGGGCAGATCGGTACCATCGACCTTCAGCACTGCCAGATCCGTTAACGGATCTGCACCGATGAGTTTGGCCTTCAGGACTCGTCGACTGCTGGTCGTAACCCTGATGTCAACCGCGCCATCGACGACGTGATTGTTGGTCACGATGTATCCGTCAGGAGAAATCACGACACCGCTTCCCATGCCGTGCTCGATTTGAGGCTGGCGGCGCATGTTCGGTCCGAAAAATTGCCCGAACGGACTGGACTGCCCGAAGAATTGCTGCATGTCTTCCGGCATCTCTCTAGACGCGGACTCTGGCTTCGTTCGCGATGTGACGGTGACATTCACGACTGCTGGAGTTACACGCGCAGCCACCGTCTCCATTGCTTTATCGAGCGCCATCAGTGCGCCGACGCTATCCGCGTCCAGCGGCGCTGCGCTTGGCGCCGATGCGG
>AP72_2010_repI_A10DRAFT_1000158_pt1 | contig 11440 bp, 7 predicted proteins | sample AmaPasreplicIA10_FD_9194 | JGI IMG/M metagenome (IMG submission 9194) | reverse complement strand
TGCCGGAAGCCGACAGCCGGAAGCCAGAACTACTTCCTGCTCTCCATCCACCCCTGAAGAATCAACACGGCTGCCATCCGATCGACGGCTTGGCCCCGTTTCTCAATCGACATGTCAGTCTCGCGAAGCAGCCGGTTAGCTTCCGCAGAAGTCAGACGCTCGTCCCAGAGATGAACGGGCAGCTTGAAGTGCTTCCGCAGATCCTCTGCAAATAGTTGAATCTTCTCGGCTTGCGTCCCCTCAGCCCCGGACATCCGAAGTGGCAACCCAACCACGATCTCCTTCACGTCATAGTCCCGGATCACCCGATAAAGAAAGGAGAAGTCGTATTTTTTGTTCTTTCGGTGGAGGGTCTCAAGCCCCTGAGCAGTGACTCCAAGTGGATCCGACACAGCCACCCCAATGCGTCGCGCCCCAACGTCCAGGCCTAGCACGCGATGAGGACGGGCGGAAGTCACGAAAGAATTATAGAGGGCTCCCGGCTTCGGGCTTCCGGCTTCCAGAAGGCTTTCGCGCTTTTCCCCAATTAGGATCAGTGTCGGACTTCTTGATTGAATCGTGATGCGGGTCATTTCCGCTCTCGAAGTTGGAGTGGCACTCTTCGGGGCGGAGGGAAAACGATGAGTAGCACCTATGCAGACTTGGAAGCTTGGCGTGCCGCAATGGATTTCGTCGTCAGGGTTTATCAACTCAGCAAGAAATTTCCAAAGGGAGAGATCTACGGATTAACAGGTCGGATTCGGCGCGCAGCAGTCTCAAGTACCGAGCAACATCGCCGAAGGCAAGGGGCGTTTCTCCGATCGAGAGCTCACGCATTTCTTGTCAAACGCGCGTGGTTCTCTCTTCGAGATCGAGACACAGCTCCGGCTAGCCCAGAGGCTAGGCTACGTTTCACAAGAAGAAAGTGAACAGCTTCTCCGTGACGCGGCCCGCGTAGGTCAGATGATCAACGGATTGATTCGCTCAGTCCGCCCAGCAGCCTAAGTTCTTGCTTCCCGAAGCCGGAAGCCCGAAGCCGGAAGCCCGAAGCCGGGAGCCGGCTTCACCGTCCTCGCATCGCTTTGCGATACGCAATCACATTCTTATTGTGCTCTTCCATCGTGCGCGCGAAGCGATGATGTCCCTGCGCGTCGGCCACGAAATAGAAGTAGTCCGTCTGCGCAGGATGCATGGCGGCTTCGATCGCGCTGCGCCCCGGATTGCAGATCGGTCCCGGGGGAAGCCCGGCGTTACGGTAGGTGTTATACGGAGACGTAAAGCTCAAGTCCGCATGATGCAGCGCTCCCTGGTAGGCTCCAGCAAGCAGCTCCGCATAGATAATGCTCGGATCGGCGTCCAGCGCAATATGCTTCGTTAGCCGGTTGTAATACACGCTGGCGACTTGGGGTCGCTCTTCTGGGACAGAAGTCTCCTTCTCGACAATCGAAGCCATGGTCACGAGTTCGTGCATGGGACGTGACCCCACAACGCCTTCCGTCATGCCAGCCGCCGAATTCGGCAGCAATCCGGCCTGGCCAGCGACCACCCGAAACTGTTTCACCATCGCAGCGACCATGTCATGCATGGTCATCATGCGGGAAAACTCGTAAGTCTCCGGGAACAGATACCCTTCCAGTGACCGTGCGCTTGGGTCCAGATCGGAAATCAGTGCCGTATCCGATTGCGCCGCCTTGACGAAGTCTTCGGCCGGACCCAGTCCGGCCTCCTCAATTACGCGCGCAATGTCAAACATCGTGTATCCCTCGGGTACTACTACGGTGTGGAAATACACGTCGCCCTTGCGCAGGCGCTTCTGGATATCAATGATGTTTGCGGATTTGTCAAACAGGTATTCACCAGCCTTCAAGGACCGGCCGCGGTGAAAATACCGCCACGCAATGAAGGCCTCCTGGCTGCGAATAATCCCGGCGTTTTGTAACTCGACCGCGATGCGCCGGGTCGAATACCCAGGCCGCAACAGAACAAATGTCTGGCCCGACGGCTGGACCGGGGTCAGGACCGCCCAGGCGAACCATCCCGCCGAGCCGAGAACTCCGATCAAAATGAGCCAAACGATCTTGCGCACAGTAGCCACAGTGTAGACGAGCCCACCGGAAATCCTTACTAACGTTGGTGATGCGGCTTTTGGGTATGAGGTTTAGGCCAACTTCAAGTCCTTGCCGGGGAATGCCACAGCTGGCTGTGACAGTGCCGAAACTGATCCATTACGGTTTTGAACCCTTTAAATTCCGGTATACTCAAATGATTTGGAGGCAATCTTATTCTTTCATGAGACGTACGTCGGCCTTATGGAATGCAATCTTAGCTTTGGCAGTTTTGCCCGCCACGGGTTGTCTGCTGCGGACCCGTCGCGTCGAAGAGCAATACTCGAAGGCGCCCTTAAGAGAGTCGACCCAACAGGGTCTGATCGACTCCATTAACCAGCAGTCTGAAACCATTCGCACCCTTAAGGCCACGGTCCAAATCGCCAGCTCGGCCGGCGGGATCAAGAAGGGGAAGGTCACCGACTACACGGACATCCGCGGGTATATTCTCGCCCGGAAGCCCAACGAGCTTCACATGGTCGGCCTGATGCCCTACGTGCGCACGACGGCTTTCGACATGGTCAGCGACGGCCGCGACTTCAAGCTGTGGATTCCTCCCAAGAACAAGTTCGTTGTCGGCGAGAATCGAGTAGCCACTCCGAATTCAACTCAGCCGATGGAGAACATCCGGCCGCAGAATATTTATGAGGCCCTCCTGATCCGCCCTATCGATCCTGCTACAGAAATCGCGGTGATGGAAAACGGATACGAGACCTTGCACGACCAGAAGGGCAATCGCGTTCTTCAGGAGGATTACGAACTGACCGTCATCCGCAAGAACGGAGATAGCTGGATCCTTGAGCGCAAGATCATTTTCGGTCGCACGGACCTGAAACCTCATCGGCAGTTCATTTACAGCGAGGATGCCAAGGTAGCCACTGACGCCCACTATGCCGAATACAAAGAATACGAAGGCTTCAGCTTTCCATCACGGATCGAGATCTATCGGCCCGAGGAAGAGTACGACATCACCCTGAACATGCTGAAGCTCGAGATCAATACGCCCCTGCGCGACGATCAGTTCGTGCTCGAGCAGCCCGCGGGAGCGCAGGTGATTCACCTCGATCGTCCGCAATCGAGCCTGGTTGTGCCGCTGGGAAACCAATAAGTAGCTGACAGCCGAAAGCTGATGGCTAAATTCCTATGATGAACAAAATGGTGGTGGCCAATCTGGTACATCGGCCGATCCGGTCGATGATCAGCATTGTCGCGATCGCACTGGAAGTAACTCTGATTCTGCTGATCGTCGGCTTGTGCTATGGAATCATGAACGATTCCAAGAACCGCACCGCAGGCATTGGAGCCGATGTCATAGTTCAACCTCCCGGCTCTTCCTTCCTGGCTGGTATCAGTGGTGCGCCTGTGCCCGTAAAGGTCGCCGACGTGATCCGCAAGATGCCTCACGTCAAAGTAGTAAGTCCCGTCATCTGGCAGATCGCAACCGGCGGCGGCATTGAAGTCATCGATGGAATCGATCTCGCGAGTTTTGAAGCGCTGGGTGGACCGTTTCGTTACGTTGAAGGAGGGCCATTTCAAGGACCCGACGAAGTTCTGATCGACGACTATATTGCCCGTCAACGACACGTCAAGGTCGGCGATTCAATGTCGATTCTTAACCATCCGTTCCGCATCTGCGGAGTCGTCGAGAATGGTCGCGGAGCCCGCAAATTTGTTCCTATGTCGACGTTGCAGGACTTGTTGGGAGCCGCCAATAAAGCTTCTGTGTTCTACGTTAAGCTTGACGATCCTGCAAACGCCGAGCAAGTGGTAAGTTCCGTCAAAGCTCAACCGGGCATGGAGGCTTACTCAGTACTCTCTACGCAGGCTTATCTCAGCATGATGACTCCCAGCAACCTCCCGGGCTTCCGCCCGTTTATCGGAGTCGTGATTGGAGTCAGCCTCGTCATCGGCTTCCTTGTGATCTTCCAGGCAATCTATACAGCTGTGATGGAGCGTACCCGCGAAATCGGCATCCTGAAGTCGATGGGCGCGTCGAAGCTCTACATCGTTAACCTGGTCTTGCGCGAGACACTCTTGCTTGCCATCGGCGGCATCGTCCTTGGCGTCACCGTAAGCCTGCTGGCCCGCGTCGCAATCCAGCACCGCTGGCCGCTGGTCCACATTGACCGCAGCAACGAATGGATGCTGGCCGCAACCATCATCGCCATCGTCGGTGCCACTGCCGGAGCGTTGTACCCGGCCTTCAAAGCAGCGCAGAAAGATCCTATCGACGCCCTAGCCTACGAATAGCGATTCCGATTCCCGAATTGTGTGACATTCTGAAGCAAGTACCGGCATCCTACGCATCCGGAGTCTCTGGGTTATGCTGAGAGCTGAAAGCTCACCCGTCATGCCTTCCGACTCCACCATCCTCAGCCACATCGCGCGCCAGTCCAAGCGGCAGGCCGGATACAAGCAACTGGTCCGCGAACTCGGCCTGCACGGCGAGGAGCGCCGCGAACTCAATGATCAACTGCATAAGCTAGTGAAAAGGGGTCAGCTAATACCGATTGACTCGGACCGTTATCAACTTCCGCAAGCTGCCGCCGACAAAAACCTGATTGCCGGACGCCTTTCCATGCACCGCGACGGCTTCGGTTTCGTCATCCCCGATGCAAAATCGGTAAGCGGTCCTCTGAAGGGAAAGCTTGCCGGCGACATCTTCATTCCGCCGCACCAGATCGCCAACGCAATGCATGGCGACACGGTCTTGGTAGACATCGTTAAGATCCGCGACGACGGCCGAGCCGAAGGACGCATAATCCGCCCCGTAAATCGCGCGCACCCGACGGTGGTAGGAATCTTCCATTACGGCAGCCGCAGAAATTACGTAACCCCGATCGACACGAAAATCACGCAAGAAATCCTGGTCCCCGAAGGCATGGAGCACCCGGATTCCCCTGTGTCCCCTGTGATCCCTGTGGTGAAAGACTTTGAAAACTCACTACAGAGAACTCAGAGATCACAGAGGAAAACAAAATCGCGTCACCGGGTGCTAGGCGAAGAAGCGGCTCGCCACGGCGACTGGACAAACCTAGAAGACCTGGTAGTAGACGTAGAAATCACCGACTGGCCGTCGGCCACGCAGCAGCCGCGCGGCAAGGTTATCGAGATTCTCGGCCGCGAAGATGACTTCGGCGTCGACGTAGAAATCACCATCCGCAAATTTCACCTGCCGCATCATTTCCCGGCAGCAACGCTCGAAGAAGCCCAGCAAATTCCCGCAACGATCCCGGCCCGCGAAGTTCAGCGCCGTCGCGACTTCCGCGACCTCGACATCGTCACCATCGACGGCGAAACCGCGCGCGACTTCGACGACGCTGTCCTGGTCCGCGTACTGCCGAACCATAACTACGAGCTGCAGGTGCACATCGCGGACGTCGCGCAGTACGTAACTCCCGACTCCGCGCTAGATCAGGAAGCCCGTCTCCGCGGCACGAGCGTCTACTTCCCCGACCGCGCCGTTCCTATGCTTCCGCTAGAACTCTCTACGGACATCTGCAGCCTGCGCCCGCATCTCGACCGGCTGGTCTTGTCGTGCATCATGGAAATTGATCATCGCGGCGAGATTGTCGGATACGACTTGTGTGAGGGCGTGATCCGCTCCGCCGAACGCATGACCTACACGGCTGTGAATGCCGTTCTCGAAGGGGACGAAGCGCAGCGCCAGCGCTACGCATCTCTCGTCGCGAATTTCGAACTGATGCGCGACCTCGCACAGATTCTCAACCGCAAGCGCGAGCGCCGCGGATCAATCGACTTCGATCTCCCCGAGCCGGTAATCGAGTTCGACGAGTTCGGCCTGATGAAGTCCATCGCGCGCTCCGAACGCAACATCGCGCACCGCCTCATCGAAGAATTCATGCTCTCGGCCAACGAAACGGTCGCGCACTATCTCGAATCGCACCGCATTGCGAGCCTTTATCGCATCCACGAGAAGCCCGACGCGAAGCGCGTCTACGATTTCGAAACCATCGCCGCCACCTTCGGATATTCATTAGGTGTAGGCGCGCTGCCAATCCATCGCGTCCAGATGAAAGCCGACCGCCGCGCAGCGTACGGAACAGGCAAGCGCGTCCGCGAAGTTGAAATTCCGCAGGAAGTCCACATCACCCCGCGCATGTACCAGAAGCTCACGGAAAAAATAGCCGGCAAGCCCGAAGAAAGAATCCTGAGCTACCTGATGCTGCGTAGCCTGAAGCAAGCGAGATATTCAGAAGAGAACCTGGGCCACTTCGCGTTAGCAGCCCCAACATACACTCACTTCACCAGCCCGATCCGCCGGTATCCCGATCTGATCGTCCACCGAATCCTGAAAGAAGTGCTGCGATCCGAAAGCGGAAGAAAAGCCGAGGGTGCCCCACTCAAGCCCGCCTTTGGCTTGAGTGGGGGCTTTCCGGAAGCCGAAAGCCGAAAGCCGGAAGACACGCCGTCCCCCTGGTCCAAGCGCCGCGACCACAGGTCCCACCGCGAAGAGCACTCCCCCCTCTCCGCTCCGATCCCGCTCGAAGAACTCCACTCCATCGCGGAAGCGTCCAGCCAATCCGAGCGCCGCGCCGACGACGCCGAACGCGAACTCATGGAATGGAAGAAAGTGAAGTTTATGCAAGATCGCGTGGGCGAGGACTTCGATGGTCTCATCACCAGCGTGACCAAATTCGGCTTCTTCGTGGAATTAACGGATCTATTCGTCGAAGGACTAGTTCCACTGAACACGCTGATCGACGACCGCTACACCTACCACGAGAACACCCGCGAAATCATCGGCCAGCACTCGCGCAAGATCTACCGCATCGGACAGAAGTTAAGAGTGATCTGCGATCGCATCGACCCCGTAGAGAAAAAAATCAATTTCGCCGTAATGGAAGAAGAGCGCCCGAAGCCAGCCAAACGCCGCAAGAAAAAGAGGTAATCGCCACCGGGTTGTCATCCTGAGCGAAGCGAAGGATCCCTGCCGCTCAGGGTCACCCGCTCCGCTGCCAGGCGTTTCACTCCACGCGTTCGCGCTTTGAATTGCGTTCTGGAGTCGTCATGAACGATCGAACCTCTTGGCTTTGCGGTCTATTCTGAACGTAGAGCCTCAACCGGGTTCACCGCAGACGCGCGACGTGCCGGCAGATAGCTGGACACGGCGGCCGCTGAAAGAAGACCGATTGATACCACTGCAAATGTTGCGGGGTCGGCGGCTTTGACGCCGAAAAGCAGTGACGACATCAGGCGTGTGAGCGCCAACGCTGCAACCAGCCCACACATTACTCCCCCACCCGTCAGCAGNATAGCGTGGCGCACGAACATTCCCGTCAGTTCCCGTTGCTGCGCGCCAAGCGCGCCGCGGATGCCGATCTCTCGTCTGCGCTGCGACACGGAATATGCAATCACACCATAGAGGCCAACAAGGCCGAGCAAGAGTGCCATGCCTCCGGCAAGCGCAAGCATCACCAGAGTGAACGATGTCCGTGCCATCGACGTCCGATAGAAGTAGTCAAGAGTGTGGACATCTGCCAGTGGAAGATTTGGATCCACCGACCATACGGCCCGCCGGACCTCGCTCATCAGACTTTCCGACCCAGCGCGCTTGCTGCGTATCGAGTAGGTCACATAGCGTCGGACATCAAGCTCACTGCCCGTGAAGTGGGCTGCCAAGATTGGCCAATACACCGAACTGGTCGCTTCCTTATCCACGCCATCTTCGTGCACATCTCTCACCACGCCGATCACCCCGCGCCAGTCGTCTTTCTCGTTGGCGCGGACTTGTTTGCCCAACGCAAGCGACGGATCATTCCAGTTTTCTCTTGCCAGCTTTTCCGAGATGATGGCCACCGGAACCTTGTTGTAGATATCGTCCCAGGTGAAGTCACGCCCAGCGACGAACGGTGTGCCCAGCGTCTTAAAGAATCCGGGCGCCACGAACCTGAAGCGGTGAAGCGGGATCTCTCCCGGAGAGTATTTCCGGTCCCTCACAAAGACGGTATCCTCCCATCCGTTGCCGTCCATGGGGACGCTCATGGAGAGGCCAACTGACGAGACACCGGGAACAGCTTCGATCTTCTGCAGGATTTCCTCTTGCATGCGGACGACTCGCTCGGGATCCTTCGCGTCTATGTCGGGAATATTGACGCGGAATGTCTGGAGTTGCTCGGGTGCGGTGAAACCCGGATCGACTGTGGTCAAAGCATGAAAAGTCCGAATCATGAGCCCCGAACTGATCAGCAGGACAACGGCCAGCGCCACCTGCACCACTACCAGCACACTGCGCGACCGATGTCGCTCGCAGCCTTCGCTCATCGAACGTCCACCTTGGCGTAGCCCGACGCCGACGTGCTTGCCTGCGTACTTCAAGACCGGAACTGAACCAAACAGGAGTGATGCAACCAAAGATGCTGCGAGCGAGAACAATAAAGTGGGTCCATCGATGCCGATTTCCTGGAGACGTGGCAGGCCGCTTGGAGCCATCGCAATGAGAACTCGCAGCGCCACATACGCGAGTGCGAGACCAAGCGAGCCTCCCAGCAATGCGAGAACAAGATTCTCAAACAGCAGCTCCGCCCCGATGCGCCCCGGTGTTGCTCCGAGCGCCGCGCGGATAGCCAGTTCGTGCTGGCGTCCCTGGGCACGAATCAGGAGCAGGTTAGCGACATTCGCGCACGCAATCAGCAGCACAAAGCCGATGCCCCCCATCAGAACCCACAGGAGCTTGCTCACGTCGCCAACTACATGTCGCTTCAGCGTGCGCAGGTTCGGCCCCATCCGCGCGTCTTCAAACATCTTGACGCTGTAGCCTGGGGGCGGCGGAAAACTCCTGAGCACGATGGGGAGCATGCGCGCCACATCCGAGTTGGCCTCCGCCAGCGTCACACCAGGCTTGAGCCGAGCAATGGCATCGTAATTGACAGGTAAAAGATACGTCTTGCTACGATCGAACTTGACGGGAAAGAGCAGCGCTAGGTTTGGCCCGCCAAAGCGGAAATCCTGTCGCAAGACTCCAAGAACTTGATTTGGCTGTCCATCTACGGTGATCGTTTTTCCGACTATGGAGCGGTCGCCAGCAAACTTGCGTTGCCAGTAGCCGTAGGTCAACATCACTGTGTCTGGGCTGCCTTCCTGATCGTCGGCTTGAGTGAACGATCGACCAAGCAGCGGCGTGGCCCGGAGGATGGGAAGTAAGCCGTCAGTCACCAGGAGGCTCGATGCTTGCTCGGGCTCGCCAGCGCCGGTGACATTCACCGTGGAGCCCATGTAAACTCCAACGTCTTCGAAGGTGCGGTTCTGCGCGCGGAAGATGAGGTAGTCCGCCAGGCCTAAATTCAGGTCCTTGATATTGATTCCCGGTGCCGTGAGCCAGACGGCGACCAGTTCCTCCGGATGGGGATAGGGCAAAGGCTTAAGAAGGATCCCATCGACCACGCTGAAGATCGCCGTGTTCGCACCGATCCCCACCGCCAACGTGAGAAGCGCGACCGCAGTGAACAGAGGCGCGCGCCCGAAGCGGCGCAGAACCTGCCGAAGTTGGACTTTGACCCATAACATAGCAAACCTCTTAGGTGATGGCTTTCAGGGGCGTTGAACCGATATGACACTCGGGTTTCGTTCCAACTTGATACGTTAGGTTGGTTGTTGAAGTTCTAAAGACTGGCATAAGCCGGCACGCTATATCTCGGCTGCTTGTTCGGGATCACCGATCATATGGGTCGCCCCACTTCTGGCCGATGTTGCCAGAAGTGGGGATTTTCCGTAGCCAGCCGAAAATCCTGTCAAGCCCCAAAATCAACACAAAACCGGGTATGTCCTTCAATCGAAACGAAAAGAGATATTCTGAAAACTTTGCCGGATTACCTCACCGAAATTGCTATTCTGGAAGTAGAGGGTAAAGAAATCAGGCGGCCACAACGCCGCCTTTTTTGTTTCTCAAAACTTAGGAAAGAAGGTTACGAACTCCGGATTTCGAGGCTTTTGTCGTCCCAGCAGTGGAAAATGAGAGTTGAGTAAAGGAACTGATGAAGTGAAGTAGAAGCCGCCCACCTGACGGTTTTGACTTCACTTACAAACTATGAATTACCAAATTCCTTTGACTACAAACTCGTCGCTGATTCGAGAAACCGAAAATCCAAATCTTTCGAGAAAACTTAAAGTATAATCCCGTCGCCTTTCCGAAGAGCAGTTCCCACCTGGAACGCAACCCTCTCCGAGGCGATAGTTCTGAACGACAATTTGCTGGAACTGATTTTGTGGGCACGGCCCGACTTGATAAATCAGAACGCGCGCAGCAGCGGATCACACACGCTGTGACCCCTGTTTTCGAGAGGAATTCCGATGATCAACAAGCTTTGTGTGCTGATTCGAATAGTCGTCGCTGTCTTCTTCGCAGTTGGGATGATTTGCGTAGCTCAAGTAACTGCGGGAATGGACGCTCTTGGGGCCGTAAGCCTGCCGGTTTTCTTGCCGCCTGCCACATTCGATGCCGGTGGATACTGGCCGACTTCAGTGGCGATCGCTGATCTTAACCACGATGGAAAAGCCGATGTCGTAGTTAGCAATTAGCAACATGTGTCTCTCCAGCCCTTGTTCCGACGGAGTCGTCGGAGTCCTGTTAGGAAACGGTGACGGCACATTTCAACCCCCAGTAATGTACGACTCGGGAGGTGACACCGCCACCTCTGTGACAATCTCGGACGTGAATGGGCTAGCCAGTCGTTGCAAGTAGTTCAGATCGTAAAGTCTGCGATTGCGCCCACGACGATCAAATTGAATTCCAGTTCCAACCCGGCTCTCGCCAAGCAGTTCGTCACATTCACAGCGGCTGTGAGTTCGCCGGGAGGAGTTCCGCCAGACGGTGAGTCCATGGTGTTCTTTAAGGGCGTGAACGTGCTCGGTGCGGCCCCGCTAAGTGGCGGGGTTGCTAGTCTGACGACTGCCATGCCTAAAACAGCAGGTATCTTCAACATTACTGCTGTTTTTGGCGGCGACAGCCTCTTCGCATCCAGCGGTTCGCCTGTCCTATGGCAGACGGTGAGTAACCAAAGCCAGTTGCCAACGACAACCGCTCTGGCTTCCACTCTCGATCCTTCCATTTACGGACAATCGATAACTCTTACAGCTTTCATCACGCCATCTTCTGGATCTGTATCTTCCCCGACCGGAAGGGTGAACTTCTATGATGGCGCTATCATCGTGGGGCACGCTTTCCTCAACGCCAAAAGGCTGGCATCCATAACTCAGAGATTTCTCAATGCCGGTCAGCACTCGCTGCTTGCGGTGTATGTAGGTGACTCCGACAATGGAGCCAGTGCCTCGTCAACGTTGAGTCAGAGTGTCGAGCCAGCCACGACTTCGGCAACGATAAGCCTCATCAATGAATC
>AP72_2010_repI_A10DRAFT_1000153_pt1 | contig 11553 bp, 7 predicted proteins | sample AmaPasreplicIA10_FD_9194 | JGI IMG/M metagenome (IMG submission 9194) | reverse complement strand
TCGCCGCCGGTGTCACTGCCGCCGGCGGATTGCTGGTGGTCGTAAAAGCTGCGGACTCCACTCCAGACGCTTCCGCCAACTTCACCACCACCGCATTTGCCAACGGCAAAACGCGAAATTCCGGAGGGGCCACCAAGTCCAGCACTACGCGAGTAACCGGTGGATTCGCGCTGAGCAGTCCAACCCGCACATCCCTCAGTTTTCCGCGCTGGATCAGCATCTTTCGCAATCCTGCCTCCGGCCGTGTCTCCGGCAGATCGACAATCAAACGGTCGGGACCGGTTACAAACTGCGTGCGCGGAGTGACCGGCTTGCTTGCGGTGATTTGGACGGCAATGTCGCGATCGCTGCCCGTCACAGCGATGCTGCGGACGGTCGCGGTCTGTTGTGCAGCGTGCACCCGCTGCACATCGGCGCCAAACAGAACAGACAAAACAGCAACCATTGTTAATGCGAAATGAAATCTAGCTGTTGTATTGAGGACACGCCCACCGATGAACTCCACAGACAACTACCCCTTCCTGGCCAGAAAGACTCAGAAATGTTGTGAATCTCATCAATATCACAACTAGTCCGCTCTCGAACCTAGGAAACTCTTCGTTACGCATTCGAAAGTACTAGAACTTTTCTGGCTAGAAGGACGCTGACAATCAAGTTCTGGGAAAATAGGCTCAGGCCGTGGCAGACGAAAGATTGAGCGCCATAGATTATTTGAAAATTTCCCCCTAAGTTAATGATTCCATTAGACCGGGAGGGGAGGGTCCCGTCAAAATCACCAATCTCTCAAAATGGAACTAGTCTCATGAAGGTGCTCCACTCCATATTTCCCGAGTGATCCTCTGTGCTTGCCCTGAGCGAATCTGAAGGGTTCCCTGTGGTGAAAGCTTTCCGCCGGCCTGCTTCCACTTACTCCTTCCGCCCGTCCATACAGATCATGTCGACCCTGAGACTCACCCTGCGCCAGTTCGCAAAATCCCCCGGGTTCGCTGCTACCGTCATTCTCACAATCGCCCTCGGCATCGGTGCGAACACTGCAATCTTCACCTTAGTTCACGCGATACTCCTGAAATCGTTGCCCGTGGCAAATCCCGCCGCGCTCTACCGCATTGGCGACCTCGACGACTGCTGCGTCAACGGCGGCTACATGAACGACAACGGCGACTTCGATCTCTTCTCCTACGATCTTTATCTTGAACTCCAAAGCTCGACTCCCGAGTTCGAACAACTCGCCGCATTCCAGGCTGGCCACAACACTATGAGTGTCCGGGTCGGCAACAGTCTGGCGAAGCCCGAGCTCACCGAATATGTTTCCGGAAACTACTTCTCCACCTTCGGCGTCGGCGCCTACGCCGGCCGAATGCTGCAGCCGTCAGACGACGTTCCCGGCGCCGCGCCCGTGGCCGTCATCAGCTATGCTGCCTGGCAGTCCGCTCACGCGGCTGACGACAACGTCGTTGGTTCCACGTTCAACATCCAAAACCATCCGTTGACCATCGTGGGCATCGCTCCGCCCGGATTTTTCGGCGACCGCATCAACGAGAACCCTCCGGCTTTCTGGATTCCCCTGAACACCGAACCACTGCTGGAGGGCGAGACCACTATTCTGAAGGTGCCCGAATCGAACTGGCTCTACGCGCTCGGCCGCGTTAAGCCGGGTGTGGCTCCGAAGGCGCTCGAGTCCAAAATCTCCAACACCCTTCGACAATGGCTCGCTACCCAGCCTTCCTACACTCGCAACGGTGGCGATAAGGAACTACCCAAGCAGCATGTCGTCCTCACTCCCGGAGGAGGTGGAATTCGGAATCTGCAGGAGGAAACCGGCGACGGCCTTCACCTGCTTACATGGATCTCGGCCCTAGTTCTGCTTGTGGCCTGCGCCAATATCGCGAATCTCCTGCTCGCCCGGGGCACAGCGCGCCGCGCCGAGACTTCCATTCGAACGGCCCTCGGCGCCGAGCGCTCCATCCTGATCAGGCAAGCGCTGACCGAGAGCGTGTTCCTCTCGCTCGCCGGAGGACTCATCGGCGTGGGCATTGCCTACGTTGGCGCGCGCATGATCCTCAACCTCGCATTTCCTGAAGCGACACACATGCCCATTGAGGCCAGCCCGTCACCAATGATTCTTGGCTTCGCCTTTCTGCTGTCTCTCGTCACTGGAATCATCTTCGGTATCGTTCCTGCATGGATCTCTTCGCATGCCGATCCTGCAGAAGCCTTGCGCGGATTGAACCGGACAGCTGGTGATCGCTCGCTCCTTCCGCAAAAAGCGCTAATTGTTGTGCAAGGCGCGGTATCGCTGGTCTTACTGGTCGGCGCCGGCCTGATGACGAAAACCCTGCGCAATCTCGAACACCAGAACTTCGGAATCACAACGGCGAACCGCTACGTCATCCACTTCGATACAGGCGGCGGATACAACCTCGACACTATCGGCGCCCTGAACCAGCGGATCGAAGATGAATTCAGAGCTCTCCCTGGCGTCAAGAGTGCGGGTCTGGCGCTCTACAGCGCGCTCGAAGGCAACAATTGGGGCGAGTCAGTCTTCTTCGAAGGCCGTCCTCTACCCGGACCCGAGGACCACCACAACTCGTCGTGGGATCGCGTCAGCCCGCAATTTTTCCAGGCGATCGGCCAGTCGATCATCCGCGGCCGCGGATTCACGGATCAAGACACGGCCACGTCGCGGATGGTCGCGGTAGTGAATCAGGCGTTCATAAAAAAGTTTTTCCCCCAGGAAGACCCCATCGGTCAGCACTTCGGAGTCTTTGATCAGAAGTATGCTGACAATTTCGAAATCGTCGGTGTGGTCGCCGATGCCAAATACAACAACCCGCGGGATCCTTACCGCGCCATGTATTTCCGCCCGATCACGCAGTTCAATCGCAAAGTAAGCGGAGCCAATTTCTTGATGGCGGAGAACCGGTCGATGTATCCGAACTCGATCACGTTGCAATATGCCGGCGACACCGCATCTCTGGAATCGCTGGCGCGGCGTACTCTTGGGAACATCGATCCCAACCTGACCATAGTCAGCTTCAAGTCGCTCGACTACCAGGTGGCCGACAACTTCAACGGTGAGCGCTTGATTTCGCGCCTGACAAGCCTGTTTGGCGCCCTGGCTCTAATCCTCGCGTCGGTGGGCCTGTATGGCATTACTGCGTACTCAGTTGCGCGACGGATTAACGAAATTGGCGTGCGCATGGCCTTGGGCGCGAATCGCCGCAACGTGGTCGTAATGGTGATGCGACGCGCTCTGACGTTGGTCGCAATCGGTCTGGTGATTGGCATTCCGGTCGCCCTCGTTGGCGGACGTTTGATGCGTACTCAACTCTATGGCGTCAGCGCGTATGACCCGCTTACGCTGACCGCAGCAGTCGTGGTGCTGGCGGTCTCGGCGGCACTGGCAGGATTTATTCCGGCCCGGAGGGCGGCAAGCATTGAGCCGATGAATGCCCTCCGTATCGAATAGGGGATAGCACGCTTCAACCTCCAAAGAGGCGTAAACCACAAAGGGCATGAAGGAACACGAAGGTAGATTTCCGTCGTGCGGCTTCGTGCCCTCAGTGGTTCAAGAATTTTGCTATCGGTTCGAAGAAGCGTCGTGATGATCGTAGCTGATGACGCGCGCCATCTTCCATTTCCCATCTTTCAGCAGCCATACGTGGAAGAACTTGGCCATGCCATCGCGGTATTCGGCTTTCCCTTTGTCATTGACGTAGAAGTAGTGCTCGCCAGACAGCACAGCCCCGTAAACCGCACCGTTCTTCTCCAGAGGAAACACCTTCACGGTTTCCGGGATTGCCTCGCGCCGCAGGTGCGAGTTCGGATTTCCGCATAGTCCGTTTCTCAAGGCTGCGACGAAGGGCTCCAATCCCGCCGTCAAGCCGCCTTTATCGTGGTAGAACTCGATGTCAGGCCAGAAAAACTCCGACATCTTCTCGACATCGCAGCGGTTGTATGCATCCCAGAACGCCGTGTCCTGCTGCCGGATCGTTGTCTCCAGGCTATTTTCGTTTTGGGCTAACAGAGAAATGGACTGAAAAAGCAATGCGACCGCCAACCAGACTTTGACACACGAATGCATTCCCATTGAATCCTCCCAGGTAGAAGCGAGTACGTACGGGAAGCAGCATTGGTTCCATCGTCGAGAATTCCGGCCGACCGGCCTTCCGCATCGGGTCAGCAGCCTCCAAAGCGAGCGCGGGCACCCCTAAAAACATTTTCTCTTTCCGAAATCCATCTCGCATCCGCAACCGTACTTCCACCACATGATGATTCGACGCGTGTTCGCTGAATTGCGAGCCACGACGTCAATGCCTGAATTCCTTTCCAGGAGGCTTATGTGAAACCCAGGGAGATGAATTCTGCCGATACGATTGTGGCACCGTCTGAGAATGGTGCCTCGGAAATTTCGCGACGGTCGTTTTTCAAGCGCACCGCCGCCATGGGAGCCGCCGATGTAATTGCTACTGCCGGCCTGACGACCGTACATCAGCATTAACCAACCCGAAACTCAAACTCGCTGAAGAGCGGGAGCGCGAGCACCATGGCCTGACCAAAGAAGATCGCGACATACTGGTTGCCGCGGAGATCGCTGAGGCACTGGCTGTGACAACCTATTCGAACATCATCAATACGGCGCGGTTTTTCACGCGCCTCGAGTCCGACGACCAGGGATATCTCCAGGCGGCGTTGCAGGAAGAAATGTCGCACTATCTGCTCGAGCAGTCGGTCACGGATCAGAACACGCCCTTCACCCAGTTCTACTATCCGGTCAACATGTTCGCTGATACTCAGACTACGCTGAATACACTGGTCTCGCTCGAAGACGCGTTCATCGCGGCATATCTGGTCGGAGTCAGGCGCTTCAGCACTCCCAATCTGCGCGTCACATCAGCTCGCATCATGGGCATCGGAAGCGATCATCGCACGCTGGCGCGTGTGGTTGGGCCCGGCGTATCGCCCACCGACGGCGTACCGATCGAAATGATCACAGGCTCCAGGGCGTGCCTGAGAGCGTGGACCCTCCCAACAATAATGGTTATGAACGAACCCTATGCCTGTCACGGATTAACCAGGCCGTGCAGGCATTGCTTCCCTTTGGCGACATCAATGCAGCGAAAAACGCGGGATTCGACACGTCGAAGTCATTTTCTTTCCAGCCGTTCACACCGACGCTGCCCAATCCGCTGGGTGATTTCATTTCATTCCACGGATGCTGAACCGACAACCAAAACCCCATAACTCCAGGGCGCTCCGCATCTGGTGGAGCGGAGCGCCTTTCTAGAGATATTGATTGGGAGGAAATCCCATGTTCGAAGGATTGTTTCAGCCGATGCACATGTTGGTCATTGCCGGCATTGCGCTGCTGGTATTTGGACCGAAGAAACTTCCGGAACTAGGCAAAGGCCTGGGGGAAAGCAAACGAGGTTTCAAAGCAGCGATAGCATCCGAAGATGCCGTCGGAGGGAAAGAAGAGTAATCCAATCTCCAGCCTTACCTGAGAACTCGAAGAACAGGGGTGCGGGGGTCTTTCTTAGTCCCTACTTGCACCCCGTCTCTACTTCCGATACAAACTCGTCATGGGTAAACCGTTGTGGCGTCTCGCTTTTTTGTCTCTGATCTTGCTGACTGTCGCCCGCGGACGATCGAGTCAATCTTCAGCGGACGCCCCAAAACCAGAGTCCACGTCTAACGACACCCAAAAGTCTGACTATTCCAAAGAAGCCTTCATCGTCGAGCGTCTCTACGAGAACTATCGTTTCGAAAACGACGGCACGGGCAAGAAAACCGCCAGCATGCGGATTCACGTACTCAGCGAGAGTGGCGTGCAGGGCTTCGGGCAACTGCGCTTTGGATATAACTCCGCGAATGACCGGCTCGATATCAGTTACGTTCGCGTTCTGAAGTCAGACGGCACCCTCGTAAAGGCCGGGGCCGATGCAGTCCAGGATTTGACACCCGCCGTACGGCAAGTGGCTCCCGTTTATACGGACTATCACGAGAAGCATGTTACTGTGCCCAGCTTACGGCCCGGTGACACTCTGGAATGCGAGGTTGTCACTACCTTCCACACGCCGCTTGCCCCGGGAAACTTCTGGAGCCAGCACGACTTCAATCAGACTAGCGTCGTGCTCGACGAAGTTTTGGAAATCGATATTCCGGCCGGGCGCAATGTGAAGCTCAAGAACAAACCAGGCTTTGACCCAAAGATCACAGACTCCAACGGCCGCCGCGTCTATCGGTGGACGAGTTCGCACCTGACCGGATCCGAAGAACAGAAAGACGACAAGGACAAAAAGGGAAAGAAAAAGAAGCAGAAACTTGACGAAGTCCCCGACGTGCAGATGTCGACGTTCGCGACATGGGAGGACGTGGGACGCTGGTACGCCGCACTGGAAAAAGACCGTCGGATTCCGTCGCCGGAAGTTCGTGCCAAGGCGCAGGAATTGACCAAAGGGATGGCGTCGGACCGCGACAAGACCGAAGCCCTTTACACGTTCGTGTCGCAAAATTTCCGCTACGTCAGCCTTTCGCTCGGACTGGCGCGCTACCAGCCGCAGGCCGCCGCCGATATTCTGCGTAACCAGTACGGCGACTGCAAAGATAAAAACACGCTGCTGGCTGCGCTGCTCGAAGCGGAGGGAATTCACTCATCCACGGTCCTCATCAATTCGATGCGGAAGCTCGATCCCGACGTGCCTTCGCCGTCGCAGTTCAACCATGCCATCACGCTGATTGGAAACGGCAAAGACGAGATCTGGCTCGACAGCACGACCGAGGTTGCACCCTTCGGTCTGATCGCGTACCCGCTTCGCAAGAAACAGGCTCTCGTGATTCCTCCTGGCGGCACGCCGCATCTTGAGGAAACACCGGTTGATTCGTTCGTCCCAAACAAGGTGCTGACCGAGATCGAGGGCAAGATCGACGATACCGGCCGCCTCGACGCAACCGTGAAGCATACGGCCCGAGGCGATACCGAAATCATCGAGCGCACGCTTTTCCGTGGAATTCCCGCTGCGCAATGGCAAAAAGTTGTCGAAGGCGTCAATAAGGCGCTGGGCGGCGACGTATCAAGCGTGAAGATTTCTGACCTGCTCGCGACTCGCGAGCCGTTCACGATCACCTATCAGGTGAGCAAGGCGAATTTCATCGACGGCGCCAAGAAGAAGATCCAACTGCGCCTGCCACTGGCGAACGTAAGCCTCGGCCAGATTGCCGGTGATGTGGACGAGTCCGACGCAGATTCTGACGACGCTTCGAAACCCGAACCGTTCAAGCTCGGCCCATCGCACGAGCATCTGTACCGGATCAAACTCGACGTCGCTCCGCGTTTTCGTCCGACCGCGCCGGTTCCAGTAGCCATTAAGCGTGACTATGGTACTTATCAGTCCTCTTACAAGATCGCTGGAACCTCCTTCACCGCCGAAAGACAGCTCGAAATTCTGCTTACCGAGCTTGCACCCGACCGTGCGGAAGACTACCGCGCGTTCCGCCGAACGGTGATCGCCGACTCGGCGCAGTTTCTTAGTTTGGAAAACAGCGCCGCCGACGCCCGCGCCGCAGTCTCTGAGATGAAAGCCGCCGATCTGATCCGCAGCGGCAACGAGGCTCGCAAGAATGGCCACTTTGGCACAGCGATCGATCTCTTGAATCACGCTATAGAAGCCGAGCCGAAAAGCAAGCACGCGTGGAACGAGCTGGGGCTCGCTTACTTCGAGGATCATCAGGACACCTTGGCGATCAACGCCTACCAGAAGCAGATCGAAGTGGATGGCTTCAACGAAAGCGCCTTCAACAATCTGGGACGTGTCTACCTGCGCCAGCGTAAGTACGAGGAAGCTGACAAGTGGTTCAACAAGCAGATTGAGGTCCAACCGCTCGATAAATATGCGCACGCGAACCTGGGACTGTCGCTGGTCGAACAGCACAAGGATGAACCGGCGATTGCCGAATTAGAGAAGGCGGCTGCAATTACTCCCGACAACTCGGCTCCACAGATCAATCTTGGGCGCGCCTATCTCAACCTCGGCCAGGACGACAAAGCGATGGAGGCATTCGACAAAGCCCTGAGCATCTCGACAAGTGCCTCGGTGTGGAACTCGATAGCTTATTGGCTGGCTGAGAAAAAGGTGCACCTTGACCGCGCGCGTAGCTATGCAGAATCCGCGATTTCGTCGACGGCGGCATCGCTGCGAAATATTTCTCTTGATCGCCTGAATCAGCGCGATCTTGAACACGTCTCATCCCTCGGTAGCTACTGGGATACGCTCGGCTGGGTCGAGTTTCGGGAGGGCAAGACGGATGTGGCCGAACGATTTATCTCAGCCGCATGGGAACTGCGCGGGAGCGCACAAGAAGGTGACCATCTTGGACAGATATATGAGAAAGCAGGGAAAAAAAAGGACGCGGCGCATTTCTACGCTCTATCGCTGAGCGCCGAGCGTCCGGAACCGGAAACGCGCGATCGTCTGGCCGCACTGGTCGGCGGAGCCGACAAGGTCGATGCGGAAGTCGAGAAGTACAAGAACGAGCATCTTCAGTCGCGCACCTATCACGTCCCGAACACCAACAAGGTGGAGGGAAAGGCTGACTTGTTTGTTCTCCTGAATCGCGCATCTGATAAGGCACCAATCGTCGATGGCGTGAGCTTTGTCAGTGGAGAAGAAAAGCTCAAGCCGATGGTCGATCGTCTGAAATCCACGAAGTTCAAGCAAACCTTTCCGGACGATACCCAGGTCAAGATTCTTCGCCACGGAACTCTGGCCTGCAAGGCTGATTCGGATTGCAGCTTTGTTCTGGCTTTACCAAGCGACGTGCATTCGATCGACTGAGCAAATGGCAGCAAACATTAGTTCCCATCAAGTGGCTTGACTGGCCCCTGTGTTCGCAGGAGAATACCGCCAATCCTGGGGCGATTTCGCGTTTCTTCTGGACCTGTTCGGCAAAACACAAAGGAAGATCTGCTATGTGGCGATTCAGTTCCTCCGTCGCTCTGCTTCTGGCATCGGCCGCTTTCTCCTCCGCGCAATTGGCGCCTCCTCCGGGTTGGACAATGCAAACGACCGGAGGAGCTATTGTGATGTTTTCTCCAGGGGAACCTGTCAATCGAATTGCGATCACACTACTGCCTCCCGGCAAGCCCATGGGCAATCCCGGGATCTGGTTCGGGAATCAGGTCCTGGCGCTTGCTCAAGCTGGAGGACGCACGCTTGGCGCTACGGAAGTCAGCGAACAGGAAGGAATCCTGCTGCGCCTCGTGCAGGTTGAGAATCAGAATCACACCAAGCTGCGCGAGGTCTTCTACGGATACCGCTCCGCACGCGGCATGTCGATCCCGATCCTGATGATCCCTCCGGGAGTGAACGATCAAGATCCAAGGCTTGAAACTGCCAACCAGTACATCCAGCAACTAGCGGCGCAGAGATTTGAACTGACGGCGGAAAATTCCCAGGCCCCCGCGCAACCCGCTGCGCAACCGCCGGCACAACCCGCGAATAACTTTGGCAAAACCGATATTGACCTCACCTATCACGCAAAAGCGGTCATCTCGAAGGAGCGCGACGTGCCGCTGAAGGGCGTCTACGTCTTCATCGGATACGGGTTCGGTGCTTCCTACGGCGGCGTCGGCACAACAATGAGCTGGGGACAGCAAGCCAAGCAGCAATTGCTTCTCCTGTTTGCCAACGGAGTTGTGGCGAAGACAGATCTGAACGGCGACAACCTGGCCGGGCACCATGAAGCTGAAGGCTTCGCCACCATGGACGTCACGAATCCTGCGGCGATTGCAGGCGCGCCGTTCGGCCATTGGACCGAGAACGGCAACTCCATTCACATCCGGTGGAACATTGGCGCACCGACCGATCTGGCCAAGATTGGAAACAATCTCGAGGGCAAAGGGGAGCGCTGGACGCCGTTCAAGCTGGCGGAAGGGGATCGCATGGAAGGAACGTTCGTCCGAAAGATGGAAGCGGGGTTGCGTTCGCAGTGGATCGTCCTTCATAAGAACGGCACGTTCGAGGGCGACGGAGTGAACATCACGATGGGCGGCGAGATCGTGAATCCCTACTTTCCTGCGCACGGCTCTGGGACTTACGAGGTTCACAAGGGGAGCCTGATCTTGTTTTTTCAGAATGGCTTTACGCAGGCGATTGAGTGCATGATCGATAACGCGCCGAACGGCGAGGCAAAGATTGTGCTGCTGAACGGATTTCCGTTTGAGCGGGTACGGTGAAGGATTCTCCTTGTTCGAAGACCTTAATACTAGCGTCTAACGCATCACCGTGCCAGTTGTTTCACTTGTGCAGCAGGATCTTGAGAGCCAGCACGGCGAAGATTGCCAGCGCTCCGAGTAGCGCGTTCCATTCGCGGTGCTTGAGATAGAGCTGCATTGAGAATCCGCCGGCGTCATCGCCCGCGTACGCGGGAGTGAAGCGTGGAAACATGCGCGGCACCTTCTGTGCATACTCATCGAATTCGGGGAATTGGCCGCGCAGAAAGTTTTCCTCACCACGGATCACCGGCAGGTAAATCGCGAAGAACATCAGAACAAGCACACCGCCGATCCACCAACTGCGTGCCGCCAGGGCAAACCCGATCCCGATCAACAGCGATCCCAGATAGAGCGGGTTCCGCGTGTAGGCATATGGGCCCGACCTCGCCAAAGCTTCATTTTTTCGCACATGCCCCGACGCGAGCGCGCGAACCAGCAATCCGGGCACAATCAATACCGCTCCCAGCGCGATAGACCCCCATTTGGGCCTCGCCAGCCAGAAATAGAGCAGGGCGAACGCGAATCCCAAGGGCACACGGATCCGGCGTGCCACGCGCGACCAATCAGCCATGTGCGCGCTCCTCGGCTGCGATCAGAATGCGGGCAGCGTCCACGACTTCATCAACTCCAATCTCAAGCATGGCCTCATCCGGATGAGGATTCCGCGCGTGTGACGTCGTGCTTGACGGACTGCGGAGCACGACGCTTCGCGCCCCATACGGACCATTGCGTGCGGGGTCCGTCGGCCCGAAGATCGTCACAACAGGAACTCGCAACGCCGCCGCCAGGTGTAGCGGCCCCGTGTCGCCACCGATGAATACCCGAGCCCGCCGCGTCAGCGCGACTAACTCGCTTATTGAGCACTGGAGACGCTTGGCCGTTTTCTCGCTAACCTCCTCGACTTCGCGGGCTAGGTCTTCTTCTCCGGGACCATAGTTCACAATTGACGAAACACCCGACTTCGCCAAAGCGCGCGCCACTCTTCCGTAGCGCTCCGTCGGCCAGCGCTTCGCACCCCAGCCAGCTCCAGGGCTGATCAATGCGAATGTCGTCGTCAGACCAAGCTCGGCCAGATGCTTGTCGATGACTGTCTCCGCGTGTGGATCGTAAGGGAGATCGACTCGATTAGCATTGAGCCGGTGTCCCACCAGCGCCTCAACGATCGAAAGATTCTGCTCAATNACATGCGCACCGCGCACGATCGCCTTGCGCGTGTACCACAGGCTGGCGGGGGACTCTCGCGGCTCCGACGATCCCAACACAAGCGGTGCACCGGACCA
>AP72_2010_repI_A10DRAFT_1000152_pt1 | contig 11582 bp, 18 predicted proteins | sample AmaPasreplicIA10_FD_9194 | JGI IMG/M metagenome (IMG submission 9194) | reverse complement strand
GGGCCATCGCCGGGTGGCCATATGTTGGGTGGTGGATGGATTCTAACTGGGATGCTGCAAGGAGGGTAATACGTGGTATAACCGGATGATGCAGGTGTCTTAACTGTGCGTGCAAATGTCGTGCCATCGGGTATTATTGATGGGTTACCCATCAGTGGCATTCACGCTTGCAAATATCATGCCATGGTAGTATACTACCTGTGTGGAGTGGTATTGATCCACTCATGTGTTCACGTAGGAGCATGTTCATATGAAGAGCGCGGCCCAGATGTCGGCAAACTGGACTAAGGGGATGCAGAATCCCACCACGGTCCAGAAGTACAAAGATGGGATCAACGGGTTCCAGGGAAACCCTATGGCGCTGGCCGCTGCCCCAGATGCAGAGGCTCGCTATCTGGCCAACGTCCAGGCGTCCGTATCGTCGGGCAAACGCCAGCAGAAGCTCAACTCTGTCCCGGCCCAACGCTGGAAAGACAATGCCGTGAATGTGGGCGCCAATGCCCTTGCGACTGGTGCGGTTAAGGCCAAGCCGAAGGTGGATGATCACTTCCAGCGCTGGGCACCTGTCTATAATCAGATGTCCGATGTCGTCAAATCGATGCCCAAAGGCGGTATGGCCAACGCGATGGCGCGCGTCCAAGCTGCCATCGGTATCGCCATGCAGGCGGCTGGCCGTTCGTAGTCAGTGGTCGGGTCGTTCGTGCAAGGGCGGGGGCAACCCATTCGGTCCCCGCCCTCTTTTCCGGAGAAACGATGTCTCATTCTAATGCGGAAACACTCCAGCGGATGGACCCCAACGTCACCCTGGCACAGGCGCTTGATGACCTCCTGCACGTCATCCTGGCCCTGTGTCCCACCAAACCGGCCGACAATGAGGTCTGGCAGCGCCTTGGCAACCTAGATGCGCTAAGGCGGCAATTGCAACGCGATGTCGGCCAAAAGCCGACGCAGGTCAAAGACCCGCACGGTCGGGTCTCCTATGCAAAGTAACCTCTGGAGTGTCTTCTATGGGCTTTGCCCTACTGGCCTATAATCAGGCGGCTGCCGGCACCAACCAAACCAACCTGGATTTGGCCGCGGCCACTGATGCCGATTTCAGCCAACGCAACTCTCATTACATCTTTACTGAGCCGTATCAGCTCCTGGGCGCCTCGCTCGTCGGGGCCTCGGTGACACGCGGCCGTTTTCAGGTCCCCACCTGGAATGCCATTGGCGAATTCGGCATTTTCAACGCCAACCGCTCGCTGCAACCGCCCTCGAATCCGCAGTTTGACAGCTGGATTCCCTATCCACCTCCGGTGCCTGTGAATGAGGAATTCCAGGTTCAGATCAACAACAACCTATCGATGGGTACGGAGCAGGACTCCGCATTCATCATCCTGGGGACCACCGATTGGACAGCCAACCTACCACGCGGCCGCATGCCGATTCTGGTACGGGCCAGCTTCACCCTGACGCCAACGATCAATGTGTGGTCCGGCCCGCAAAGTCTAACCCTGTCACAATCGCTCCGTGGAGGCGTCTACGCTGTCTGCGGTGCCACCGTTCAAGGTACAAATGCGAGTGCCTTCCGGATCATCTTCCCGAGGTATCGCCTGTACCACGGCCGTAAACTGCGGCCCGGCTTCCTCATCCAGAACGCCATTGGCGACGTCCTCACCAATCAACTCGACCCTTACCAGCTCGCTTTTGGCGAATGGGGTCGTTTCCACACATTCGAGCTCCCACAAGTTGAGGTGTTCGGCACCACAGCTGGCTCGATCACCTACCAGGTGTTCCTGTGGCTCGTCTATCTGGGTGAAGATGTGTCGCAATTGTCACAGGGTCTTGGCGGCGGGATGTAATCACCATGCTAGCGTCCAGGCTGCAATTCGATCAGGCCATGAATCTCGCTGGCAACCACATTCTGACGGGTGCCAGCGAGAAGCGTGTGTCCATTACCTTCTTCCCGCCCGAGTTTGGCAAGTGGTATGTCTCTAACGAGATTATTACCGCGACCCCTTCGGGCATTACGCTCTATCCCGGTTCGCCCGCCATCACCCTGAACGTCCACGAGCACGGCGATTGTGTGCAGCGTGAGTGGTATTCGGTGCTCGTGTCGGATGGTGGCAATTTCACCGCTCCCAGATATTTGGAGGCGATTGCTACCTGTGACGCGGACCAAATCCGCCACTTTGGCCAGACCTTGGCCCAGCGCAATCAGCTGTGGCCAGACATGCCAGTAAAGACCCACTATGGCAACTAGATCCAAAGAAGGTATCGTAATCCAGGGGCCGGATGCCAATGGTAATCCGGTCCCGGTTGCCGCTACTTCCGGTGTCGGTCTGCAGGACGTTAACGTCACCCAGCAAGGTGGCGTAGCACTGCCGGCGACGGCGGCCAGTGCTCATCCCTCGCCGCAGATACCCGATGGCGGCGATTTCTCGGCGGTCACTTTTGCCGTGGGCGCTGGTGGTACACTGACCCGTGCCGGCGTTGCTGGCCAAGCTTCACGGTTCTGCGGCATCATCTTGGCTGAGGTTGCCGGCGTCAACACGGGCAACATCACGGTGACGGTCAAGGATGGTACAGCTATCCTTTATCAGGTAGTCACGAGCGTCACCGCCAGCAACGGTCTCTTGCTCCTGAATCTCAATCAGCCCATCAAGCTCTTGGCCGGTGATGACCTCAATGTCACGGTCAGCACTCCCGCGGCAGGCTCGCAGGTGCGTCTGATTTTCTGGTCTTACCAGTACTAGTTCAATGCAGAGTGTAGACATGGGCTTTTCGCCATACTCGTCGGATGAGCAGAATAACCCGCGATTGCCGACCATCCAGCCGGGGGCCAAGTGGACGCAATCTCTGCCGGCGGCGAATGCTCAGGCGAGCATAGCGGTCTCAGGTGTTGCGGGCAAGCGTTTGCGGCTGACGGGCTGTTCGATTGACAACATCGGTTCGGCCGCCTCGAGCGCGGTGCAGATTACCGTCAAGGATGGCGCTGTTGTCGTCTTTTCTACAACTCAGGTCGTTAATGCAGGGGCAACCCTGAACCTAACAGCTTTGATCGGTCAGTACGGGATTGAAGTCACGACAGCCGCTGCCCTTACGGTCACAGTTCCGGCCGGCGGTGTCAATTCCCAATGGGTTCTTAACGTTGGCCGCATCCAATACTAACCTGGCTCCGTGGGACGAAAACGTCTATTTCGACTTCGTTAAGGAGTCGTATTTCGCCCCCACGAATATTGGCACCTTCCAGGTAGCCGATGCCAACCCGCGCCGTGTGGGCATCCTCTTTGCGAACACAAACAGCACACAGTACTGTGTGTCCACCAATCCCAACCTGCGCAGCGATGGCACGCAAGGGATACCCGTCAACCTGAACCAATTCCCCGTGGCTTTCCTACAAAAGGAGTGGGGAATCATGGTCATGCAAGCATGGTTCGCTGCCTTCCCGGTCATGTCCGCGAACGCATTAACTGTGATAGAATTGATTATGAAAGACTGGCCGCGGGGCCAGTCGCAGATCGCCCAGATGCAGGCGACGATTGATCGCCTGCGGAGCGGAGCGGGGGGTCAACGTGGACGCCCAAATCGTGGTGGCGGCAATCCAAGCAACGGTCCAGCTGTCCCAGGCTGGCCTAAGTTTTCTACTGGCGAGGTGTAAGATGCAAGCTTCACCCCTTAAACAGGAACACTGCGATGCCCTCGATTGCGTACTCAAGAGTGTACAACCCACGCGTGAACTCCTGCAAGCGTGCGAGGACTGTGGGCTGGATGTGTCTGAACAAAAGCGGATCCTGGAAGGGCAAGAGCAGCTGGCCGCGAAACTGAAGGCAAAATTCTTCCCTTACAAGCCCTAAGAAATGGACAATTACGGCATTCCGGCAGGTTCCCCCGACCCCGATACTGCCGGGCAGATCCTGGACGCAAATGCAGATGCGCTCGGGTATGTTATTGGCGACATTGCGGGTCCAGTGGGCCAGCAACTAGCGGATAATGTGTCTAAGCTCGAGCGCGTCAGCTCCACTTTGCGCCGGTCAGTGACGGGGCGGCTTGGTTCGTCTGCTGCCAAGCTGAGGGACGCTACCGGCGCGCTTTCCACACAAATCCAGTCCCAATTAGCCTCCTCGCAATCCCTGCTCACCGCTACTGGTGCCTCACTAGCGGCTCAACCCAGTGGTGCGGGAGTGACGCCACTGGGCCGAGCAGGGATTGACGCGCGGGCGGTGAACCCGCTGACGGGAGCACCCGAGGGCGACCCGTGGTACGTCTTCTGTGCGGCCACCGAATTGGGGCCGGGCGGCGGACTTGCCGCCTATCAATCTCCCATCGATCCATACGGCAATGCTCCCGCCGCCGGCCCTTTTGCTACACTTACGGATGCACAAGCATGGATTGACGCCCAGCCTTACCCATACACCCAGTGCGGGGGTGGAACCGTGACACCTCCGGTTGGTCCGCCAACAGACCAACCGCCCCCGCCTCCACCTCCACCTCCACCTCCACCTCCTCCACCGTGCCCACAGTGCTGCTGCTGTCCGTGCCAGTGTACGTATCCGCCGCCGATTCCCACGGGACCGCCGCCGCCGCCGCCTCCTCCTCCTCTACCCGAACCGGAGCCGCCGCCGCCTTTCCCCGAACCGCCGCCCTTCGACGTGACACCAGTCAGTCCTGAACCGCTGCCCACATGTCCTTTGTGGGAAGGAGGTGTGATTCCGCCCATTGGCAGCCCTGAATTCTGCGCCTGTCTCGGCCAGCTGGCCGGCTGGATGGAGGACTTTTGGGATAAATGGGGTGACATAGTAACCAAGTCAATACCTGGCGTCGAATTGACGATGGGTATTGTATCCGACATGTTCAAGGATTTGGTCCAGGGCGGACCGGTCGGAGTGCTCAAGAGCCTTTGGAGCTTGACCTCAACAGCCACCGACGTGCTGCTGATCTTCCGCATGACCGAAGGCGTGGCCAACATCGTCAACCAAATGAATCTCCCTAATCGCAATGCGATCATGGGGACGCAATTGGCCAAGGGCTTCATTGCCTCGCTAGCGGACTTCACGGTTCATACCGAAGGTGGACTTGGCATGTCTATGAAGGTGGGGTATAACTTCACCTTCGTCATCACCATCCTGGACCATCTGCTTAGCTGGCTCTGGCAAGGCGAGATGCCGACTAGCCCGGAAGCGGCAGAATGCTACCTTAAAGGTACAATTACGCGGGAGCAGTATGAGTGCTGGCTCAAGCTTAATGGTCTTGACCCCAAGACCTATCAGCCGGTCTTAGAATCCAAGAAGGAGCGGCTCACTCCGCCCGAGCTAATCCAGTATCTCCGCCGGATCGGCATGCCGGACGATTTTATCGCGACCCAGCTGGTCCGGCGCAACGCCTTCGCCGATGTGGATGCTGCCGGAGCGGTGCTCAACTACGATGAACTGCCTTCCGTCTCTGACTTCCTGCACTGGCTGCAGCGTAACGTATTCAATGATGAATACGTGCAAGATTATGGATTGCTTGATGGATTCGAGGATCGTTTCTGGGCCAAATTCGGCCAAGACCTACACGCTTTGGGGGTGAAAAAGGAATATGCAGAGCTTCATTATGCTGCTCACTGGCTCAATCCTAGCCCAGGGCAATTGAGGGATTTCGTCTTCCGCTTGCGTCCCGGTCGGGACCCAGATGGTTGGACGTTTACCGCCGATGATTACAAACGGATACTCGCTGAACAGGATGTCGCCCCCTACTTTCAGGACCGCTTCGCTGCCACCATCTACAACCTTGCCCCCGCTGGCACTCTCAGAGACCTCTTCCGGCTGGGCAAGATCAGTAGAGATGAATTGGTTGCCGGCTACCAGGACCTGGGTTATTCGCCCGCGACCGCCGAGCAGTTTGCCGCCGCCGATGATATTACCCGTGTACGCCAACGGCGCTCCCAATATGGGGGCTGGACAGCGCGCAATGTGGTTCGGGCGGTAGTCCTGGGGCAGATGGACTACCAGATAGGTCTCAATCACTTCTTCAATTTGGACTACGATCAGGAGGAATATGACGATGCCTTACAGGCAGGACGGGCCGCTCTCCAGGAACGAATCTATACCCGCGCCCTATCTAGACAGGTATCGGCGGTCGTTGGCCAGATACGCGCGGCTCAAACAGCGGGCGTACTCGACCCCGACAGCGCTGCCGGCTCCCTTGCCCAGCTCGGTTTCCCCGCACCCCAGGCAGCGGCGATAGCTCAGGCGACCGACGCGGCCATGCGCACGGGCCTTGTCGTCAAAGCCAAGGCGCGCCTGCGCTCTGCGTATCTGGCGGGTGAGATCGACGAGCAGTTTGCTACGATTCAGCTGGGGAATCTAGGGGTAACAGCCAGCTCGATTGCGTTGGAGCTAGCAGAATGGCGCATAGCACGCACGCCAAATCGGAAGCGTCGGACTGCTGCACAGTATATATCAGACCTAACTTCTGGGTTACTTCACGAAAGCGAGGTGAGAGCCAGACTGACGAATTTGGGATATGAGTCATCAGATATTGACCTCTTTATTGCCCAGGCACGACTCAAGCAGACCAAACAGCAGCAGCAGCTGCAACAGAAGGCGGACAAAGCCAATGCCAAGCGAGCAAAATCCGGAGCCGGAACCACTTCAGGGGGCGCTACCGGAGTCGGCGCTGGTAGCGGGGGCGGAACCGGCTCCGGACCCTAAAGCGGTCCAGCTAGCGAAACCGACCGCCCAGCAGTTACGCCAGGCACGGTCGGTTTCGCTCAAGCTGGCCCACGCGGTCTTTGAAGATGTCTACCGATGCATATCAGCGGGCGGCGACTGCTCGCAGATACGCATCTGTATGGGCGCTAGTTGTCGGGATCACTCTCTGCTGGCGGTTGACCGTGGCCCGGAGGGGCAATAGGCCAACCACGCAATTCGGCTACCTTTAGCAGAAACGACCACTCGGACTTACTCAGCTGAATCGACATCGCGTTTGATTGGCGGGTTATTTGCACCCAGCCCTCGCCGTCGAAATCGATCACCAGATCCCCATGCCGGATCGATGTAGATAGCATCAAAGAACACCCTTTCTATCGCCAGTTCGTCCTGACAACTCGGGCACACGACGTAGGTTTCGTCGCGATTGACTACGTTCCAGCGCTCCGAACTGCTAATCACCTTACAGTAGCCGCAGCGCATGAGCACCGCCCACGATACAATGCTACTCATCGTTTACTACCTCCTCGCGCAGTTGAATCTTGACCTTGTGTGTCCGCTTTGGATACCAGTCTACGGGTTTGTAGCGGGTCATGAACCGACTGGCATCTTCCCAGTACGTGAACGAGCGTAGCACGACCTCTTCGCCATCGTCAAAGAGAACGACGATGGCCCAACGCGGCTTGGCTTTGCGGCCCGCCTTGGACTTGTATCTACCGCCCATCGATTTCGCCCTCCGCAAATCCGCCAATCAGGGACAGCGCCTCGCCAATCCATAGACGCAACTGGATAGCTGCGGACGGGGTGAGAGTTAGACAGTCTTTGGTTTGTCCGGACTGGAGCACAAGCCTGTCCTTTGGCCCGATCCAGACCCGCAACTCGCTGCCGATGCGGTTGAAGTGACGTTGATCCATCTGCTATTCCTCCGGCAGGGCAATGGGGCGCACGATCCCATCGGGACCCAGTATCCCGTGAGTGTAACCCTCGAAACGAGCGTAGGACTGTCGCCGCTGCTGAGCGTCGGGACGGACGCCCGCATTGATATGTTCGGATTCGGTCACAGCATGCCAGTAGCCTGATTCGTCGGCCGGGTCAATCCGGTCTTGCAGGGGCAGCCCGGCGCAAACGACCTTGCCGTCCTCAACGTAGTAGTTGAGACCCCTGATCTCCAGTTTGGCGGGGGCACTCTTGAGTTGTAGCTTGCCCAGTCCGCCTTCGGCGATCCAGCCGGCGTTCTGGAGATTGATCTGGCCAGCGCCGTTGACGAACAGGGAATCCGTAGCGCAGTAGGCGACGTTGCGCCAACCCGCACAACGGATCGCTTCCAAGAGGCGCATCCGTGCAGCCGAGCAGACCCAGGCGGCGATTGCTGGAGCCGCCTCGGGGGCGAAACCATCCTCAACCTCTCTCTGAACATGCCAGGCGACAGAGCGATACCAGCAGGGCTTGCCATCGGGGCCTTTGCCGGGCCAGCGGTCGTAGGGCTGACTGGCATCGTGATTGTCACAATCAACCCACATGCGGCGCCGTTGACCCAGTTTGCCGTGACAGGCAACGATCATCTTTTTGGCCAGCTGAGCTAAGGGCTTGCTGCCCAATTCCTCCGCTTGAAGTCTGAGATTATAGAGGGCTGTCATAACAGCCCGCAGACAGGGCGCCAGCTGGTAGGTTGCCCACGCTTGCACGCGGCGTACCCGTTTGCGCCTTACCGCATCCTCCAATTCCGGACCACAAAGCGTGGTCCAGAAAGTACCTACCGGGAAGATCGTTTGCCCGTCGCGCCAGTACGGATACGCTGGCTCGTCGGTTTCGACCTCGACAGTAGCAATCGAGTGAGTAGCTTGGAAGGAATTCGGAAAGGCGGCTGGCGCGTTGGTGGCCAGTACACATTCCAGTCTAACCGGTAGCTCTGTGTTGACGCCGATCCATGCATACGCGGACCGGAAATCGTAGTGATACCAGGGCGGCTCCAGTTTGCCGAGCCGAAAGCACTCGACCCGGCCCCCGTGATACGCCGCCTCCTCCAAGACGAGCGCCTCTTTGTGATTGTGAATCCAGATCGCATCGGTCATGTATTCTCCCTTGAGAGCATGTAGAACCATTGATGCTGCTGTGTTGCGTGGTGCAGGCAGCTGGTGACGCGGCAAGAGCGCTGCCATGTCGATAAACAGACTAGCCAAATCGGTGATACTGGCCGTCTGTCTGTCGGAGTCGGGCAGTGTTACTCCCCAGTTGTGGGTATCGAGCCACCGGAATCGGCAGCCAAGGTTCCGGAAGGTGAAACTGGTGGCGTGACATGATCCACAGGCGACCAAGTAGCCACTAAATCGCGGAGACATGCCAGACAAATCACGTCCTGTATCTGCGTCGTCCTCGGCGTGAGCGTCGTCTTGCCGCACGTCTGGCACTCCGCGCTGCGCCAGGGACCCCGGCTGACGCCCATCAGAATCGAGTAGTATTCTCCCATTTTCCAGTTCCTCATAGAGTCCGAGCAACGGCCAAATCCGGCCGCAGCCCTGTGACAGAATCAACGCACTGTAGTGATTGCCCACGGCAGCTGACAGTAAGGGCCAGAAACTTTCGGCGGCAGCACCCGCACAGTTTCGGCAATAGCGATAGATTCCCTCCTGTTTGGTCAGCACCAGCGCCGACCAGCTGGCCAGAGACTCCGCGTAAAAAACCCGTCGCCCCACTTCCTTGCGAGGCGACAGATTAACGGATACGCATATGACTATCTCTGGCCAGCGCCCATCGCCCACCTTCCGCAGGCAATGAGGATAGCGGTACTCCATATAACTCATCCAAGAGTGTTCAAGGGACTATCAAACGGCGTTTCCGTGATGTAGATGGCTTCCGGCTCAGCATTGCCTCCAGGCAAGGTGTCGCGTCCTCTGGTGTCCAGCAGATGCTGACGGATGGACTCCTTAATCGCCTCCTTGACGTCCTCAATCGTCATCCAGCCCGGCACATTTAGGGGGATCGAACCGGGTCGGCCACCGGACGGGGTGCGGCCCTCGGGAAAAATGAAACGGACCCCGTATAGCTTTGTGCTATCCGGATCGTCACCGAAGGCAGCGGCGATGCTCTTGGGCTTCCGGGCCCGAGCCATTTTTTTCGTGGCGTTCCAATCGCGGAGGGCTTCGTCCATTGCCCGGTGCTTATCGGTATCCGAGATACCGATAAACTCTGGTTTGGCGAATACCTTGCCTTCCACCTCTGCAAAGTCCTCGCCGCGAGATAGGTGCCAGAGAGCAAAGCCAATCATGCCTTGGTAGAAGGATGGGGTGTCGTGGGCCATTTAGCTCACCTCCTCCTTGATTCTGGCATGGCACTCTGCGACGGCCTGCTCAACTTGCGTCACTAGGTCGCAGAGAGGGCAACCGCACAGGATGGGTATATGGTCTATGTGCTCCATCTGCTGTCGCATTTGGCGCACGCCGCGAAGGATCAGCACTCCAGCATTGCCCGCCAACTCGGCCTCTTTGCTACGATCCATAGCTCAACCTCCTTTCTGGATGCCAGCCAGGTTGACGCGCACATCGTGGTAGGTGCGCTTCTGTCTACCCATGCGCTCGCGAATGATCATGTTGATGCCCTCGCCCCGTTCAGCCGCAGTGAACTGGGTGAAGACAGCATGCACCTTCGGTGCGATGTACGGACTCCAGGTGCCGAACGTTTCTCCCGACTCCATGTACAGGATCGTGCGGACACCTGGCTCCCATTCACCCGTCTCACGGTTCTTGAGCATGGACGGAAAGACCAGATAGTCCACCACGGAGCACTGGCAGGTTCCGGATTCATCGAATTCCAAATCCGGCGGCGACATGCCATTGACCGCTTTGAGCCAACCGGCGCGCGTCGTGATGTCGAAGGATGCTCGGCAGTGCTCAGGGCGCAGCTTGGACAGCTGATCAAAGACCTGCAACATCTGTTTCTGGGTGTCGTTGTCGGGTAGAAGCGTGATGTCACCAGGCGGATGGGGTTGCTCTGGTGGCAGGATGGTGGTGTTAACAGGGGGCCGGTCTGCTGCCGGCGGGGCGGAGTGATTCTTTTTCTCAGCCATTGATTTCTCCTCGCTCTTCGAGCTCTAATTGCCTGCACATGAACGCCAGTGCTACGCGCACGGCCGTGGTCATGGCACAGTGGCCCCCGGCTGGATCATCGGATTCGATCCAGGTTTGCAGTTTTGCGATCCGGTCCATGTCGACCTGCCGGAAGCGGAAGAGGACTTGCCGCTCCGCTGGCCCGGCGGGATGGAATTCGCCCTTTTTGCCCATTATACACTCTCCTTGTCGCATTCGTCTTCATGGCCGTCGAATTCCCGCAACACTACCGCAAGCCATGAATGCAGCATGGCCGCAGAGGACCGGTCCACAATCAGGTTGACGGTATCGAGGGGTCCGGTGCCACGGAGCAGCAGCAGCTTGTGATCGGGACCCGCGTCCGCCATGACGATATCGGCGCCATCGTGCAGATGCAGGTTCAAACTGATTCCTACCTTAGCCATCTCTAGTACTCCTCTTGACCTTCGGCCGGCTTGCTGGACCGTTTGGTCCAAGACACCAAGCCAACCGAGTCTTGTTTATACAGGATATAGACACAGCCTGTCAAGAGGAAATTCTCGGCATAACTACAGACAGCGAATGTGTCTTGTATCTGCACCCATTCACCTCGCTAATGTGTGGCCAGACAACGCATCCATGCGCGTACACATGAACGCATGCAATTCTAGCATCCCTGCCCTAGTCTGTCAATACACATGATATACACCCGATGGCACGCCATTTGCTACACACCAATATCAGATATAGTACACCAGTCTCCTATCTCATACCATCCGTATCTCCCACCCATCCTATCTGAAAAGAAATCCATCCACCACCCAACATATGGCCACCCGGCGATGGC
>AP72_2010_repI_A10DRAFT_1000149_pt1 | contig 11693 bp, 14 predicted proteins | sample AmaPasreplicIA10_FD_9194 | JGI IMG/M metagenome (IMG submission 9194) | reverse complement strand
ATTGCCAAACCAGCGGGGGAGAAGACGGTCCCATCCTGCCGCCATTGGCAGACGGGTATTGGCCGAGAAAAAGAACGTGTAGGAGCAAAGATAATTCAAGAGCAACAGCAGAATCGCGACTGAAACGATGGATCGTGCCATGCCAAACATGGCAAATCCTGTGCGCAGCGCTTGTGGAATGGGGCCGATTACGTCGATCGCGTCGGGTGAAACGAAGGCGAGAATTCCGCTTGTACCGAAGATATACAACAGGGCGATAATCGGAGCTGTGACCATGATCGATCGAGTGATATTTCGAGCGGGATTGCGAGACTCGCCTGCGACTGTTGAGACCGTCTCGAAGCCCGAGAGCGCGCCGAAGGTCATCTTGCTGAATACGCTCAGACTGAACAGGGTCATCGGGGGGAGCAACAGTGGGAGCGGGTGATAGACAGCGAGATGGCCGCGCCACACGTGAAGGTAAGGCAGGAAGATCAGGACGAGCAGGATGAAAATCGTAAATGCGCTGCCAACATTGTTCACCCACTTGCCAACGCTTAGGCCGAAGCGCGCGATCATCATCATCATCACGATCAGCGCGAGAGATGCCGGAACGATTACCGCGGGGCTGGTGGCGATCCAGGAGGCGCCGGGAAGAGCGTACGAGAGATAGCTCGTGGTCACCAATGCAATCTGCGAGACCTGGATCGTCTGCATGAGCCACATGTTCCAGGCCGTAAGAAATCCTATACGGTCGCTGAACGCCAGGCGGGCCCATTCGTAAAGTCCGCCTTCGAGCGGCATCAGCCGATTCAGGTGCGCAACGACGTACGCATGAGGGATGAAGAAGAAAGTGATAGCTGGCAACCACAGAAATACATGAGCGTAGCCGGCCTTCACCGCTGTTCCGAAGAATTCGGGAACAATGATGACGAGAATCTGCGCGAGCGCGAGATCGACCACACCGAGTTCGCGGCGCAGGCCGGATCCGTGAGACTCGACCTCGGCTTCGGCTTGCATTAGCGCGGGATTTGCTGGTGTGGACACGGTTGAACGGACTAGAGTCAAAATCCCCACTTCTGGCAACACCGGCCAGACGTGGGGAACCGAATTGCATTCCCCAGTTGAATCCCCACTCAAAGGAAAGAAGCTTGAGCGGGGCACCCCGTTAGTTCTTCTATTTCTTTTGCACTGGTGCTGGTTTTAGGAGCAGATCCTGGTAGTCGAAGCTGAAGTCTGCCAGGGGCGAGACTGCGACCATCTTTGCGCTGTCAATCGTTCCGTCTGGATTCAGCGAGAAAGTTACGAACGCGTCTTCAATCGTACGCACGCGCCAATGGGCCTTGAAGGTGTCGTATTGCCAATGCTGCAGGTCGCCAACCATGCCGGGAGTGTGATCGAAGCTCATGACGAGGCCGCCGTTTTCCGTGCGGATGGTGATGGGGCCATACCAGGCATCGTTGTAGGTGCCGGCGTATTTCTCCAGCGGAAGCGACGGCTTCGATTCCGCCGCCCGGGTGCCTTCTGCTTTTTTCATCGCCTCGGACGCTTCTTTTCGTTCCTGGTCGTCGACTTCTTTAAAAGCGGCGATCCAGTCGGTAGGCGGCAATTGCAGGTAGTGATCGAGAACGTGGTAGAGAATCGCGTCGAACGCGCTGGTCTCCTCTGCGTTGGTGAGGATCACGACTCCGAGATTCTCTCCAGGCACCAGCATCACGCGAGAGACAAAACCTGCGACGCCCCCTGTATGGCCAACAAGTTTGCGTCCGTGATAGTCGCGCAATCCCCAGCCCAGGGCGTAGTCGGCAAAGTTCGCTTTGAGACCAGCGAGCGGAGGAGGAGGATCCCCGACGTTGAGAATAGTTTGCGGGGACCACATCTCGCGCGACTGGCGTTCGCTGAACAGCCGGCCATCGCGATCGGCGAATTTCCCACGATTCAACTGCAACTGTACCCAGCGCGCCATGTCGGCTGCGGACGAATTGATCGCACCCGCCGGACCCACGTTGTCGAGGTCCTCCAATGGAACGACCTGAAGTTTTCCATCCACACGGGAATGTGGCGTCGCATAGTCATCGCCGGCTTTGAAATCCTTGTTGGTGACGACGGAGTGCTTCATCCCAAGAGGTTCGAAGATATGCTCGCGGATGTAGTTGTCCCACGATGTTCCAGTGACCGCCGGGATGATCTGTCCCGCAGTCATGTAAAGCAGATTGTCATATGCATAGTGACTGCGGAAACTGGAGTGTGGCTTCATGAAGCGCAACTTGTGGATGATCTCATCGCGAGTGTACGTCGAGTGCGGCCAGAAAAGCAGGTCACCCTCTCCGAGACCCATTCCGCTCCGGTGAGTGAGCAGATCGCGGACCGTCATCTCATGCGCAACGTACGGGTCGTACATCACAAAATCGGGAAGGCGCTCGTACACCTGATCGTCCCACGATAATTTCCCAGCGTCGACCAGAGTCGCCAAAGCCGCGGTAGTGAATGCCTTCGTATTGGAACCGATGGCGAACATGGTGAACTCATCCACCGGGGTCGAGTCGCCAAGCTTTCGCAAGCCGTAGCCCTTGGTTAGGGCGATCTTTCCATCTTTCACGACCGCGACCGCCATACCGGGGACATCAAACGTCTTCATCGATCGGGCAACATAAGCATCTAGGTCGGCTGGCGGACCAGTCGTTTGTGCAATGACAAATGTCTCGAGGAGAAGCACCGAGCACAGCACTGTGACCGTCCTCGAAAACGCTCGCGGCATGGGTCCACTCCCGAATCGTAGTGTGAAGCAGATTAAGACGCGGGGAGATTAGAACACAGTGATGGAAGAAATTCCGAAAAGCTTGAGGAGAACAGGCGCGAGGCCGGATGGAACCCGGCCTCCAAGCCCGTTGGTTAATTCATACGGTCCGACACTACAGCCGTGATGTAGGTGAGCAGGTGATCAATATCCAGCTCAGATTCCAGCAGTTCCTGCATCTCGGAAGCGCTGAAGCCGGTTCGGGCTGCAGCTTCCTGTAGCAGGTAGCTGTAGTCGGCCACCTCGCCGCGATAAAAACTCATTTTGATCCGTATTCCTCCAGATTCTCGACAAAACGATTTAGAAAAGTGGGGCAGCGCGAGGCGCACGGGAAATCCCCCCCGGGAGCCCAGAGTCCTCGCCGAACTGCCCCATCCTCGCTTCGCAAGGTGCGAAGCAAGCTTGAGCGCAGTCAGCCTGGTGTTTAGCGCCGAATTGAGCGGAGCAGGATCGGCCGGAAATTCGGGTCGAGATTCCCGTAAAGGACTTCGCGGTCGCGATCCACATGCCACGATTGATGAAATTCAGGAAAGTGGACCAGCGGGGCCATGGCCACAAGCGGAGGCGCTGCATTGGCCCGGGCATGGACGACCAGGGGCTCCGTACCCCTATGAAACGCTGTGTCGGGAAGGTCCACATCGGGCAGCACGACGATCAGCAGCATGATGCAGACCAGGCCGCTGAGCAGAATCAACGCCGGCGCTTTGACCTTCCAGTGCGACATAGTTCGTTCTCTTTTGCCAGAGTTTGATGCGTAAGTCAATCCCTCAGATGTGCCGTATGCTGTAAAAACATGTACCAGGCACCATAAAGGAAAATGCTGCTCTACTATCTGGAACGGGAACAATGGCTGCCACGGCCGATTGAAGAGGTCTTTTCCTTCTTTTCACGACCCGAAAATCTGCAGGTGATCACGCCGTCGTGGCTTGATTTCCGAGTGATCGAGGCCCCTGTTCAGTTGGAGGCAGGCGCGTTGATCCAATACCGGCTGCGTTGGCGAGGGTGGCCGATTCGCTGGACTACCGAATTCACCGACTGGAAACCTCCCCAAGGGTTTGTGGATCGGCAACTCTCCGGTCCATATGCGCTTTGGAATCATGAGCATTCATTCTGTGCGCGGGAGGGCGGTACGCTGATGCGCGACTATGTGACCTACGCCATACCGTTCGGATTCCTAGGCGGTTGGGTGCATACGCTGCTGGTGAAATCCGATGTTGAAAGGATCTTTGATTTCCGGGTTGAAACCATGCGGAAGATGTTTCCACCGTCGGCCATAGCCGCAAGTCAATGACTTCCGGTGCTCATCAGAAACGCGAAGCCATTGAACCGATATGTGACCTTTCCCGGCGAGGTCGGTTCCGCTGAAACTTTTCCGGCTTGAACCTGGTCGAACGCTGCTACCAGCTGTATTAGACGGTCCGGGGAAGCTACGGGAATGTTATGTGAACCGAGAACGATTTTGATTTGAGGTGCCAACGCGGCCAGTCGCCGAATGGATGCGGAGTACTCGGCAAGATCCGTCTCAGGACGGAACAGCCATATGCGCGCGGGATAGAAGGTATCCCCGGTGAAGAGCAGGCCATTGGCCCGATCAATCAGCGTGATGGCATCGGGCGTGTGGCCGGGAGTCGCCATGAGCTCGATGATTCGCCCACCAAGGTTAAATCTGTCGCCATCGTGCAAAAATCCCCGAATCTTCCACGGCCGCGTGGAATATTTCTTCGGGTCGAAGCCTGCCGGTAACGGGCCGCAGAGCTGGTCCGGCGTAACTTCCTCTTGGGCATCGTCCCACGAACCTAGTGCATTTTTCTTGGTGAAGGCGGTATCCACTGCGTAGACGGAGTCAAACTCCCAGTTGCCTCCCACGTGATCATCATGCGTATGCGAGTTCAGCACCATGACGGGCAAAGTCGTAAGCTCGGAAACGACTTTCTTGATGTCGCTGATGCCCATGCCGGTATCGAACAGTAGGGCCTTCTTCTCTCCGACGATCAGATAGCTGATGACCTCTTCCGACTGATGCGGTTCGTAGATGGCGAAGACGCCCGCGCCTGGCTTGTAGACCTCGAACCAGGGATCGCTCACATTCACGCGTTTGATGGATTTGTATTCCGGCCGGGGAAGGGGTTTGCACCATTCCGGAGTCTGCGCCAGAGCAGGCACTGCGGCGAGGCAAAGGGCGACAACGGCAATGTGTTTTCGCATGATGAATCGCAGCGATAGCTTAGCGTATCCAACCTGTAGCGGCCAATCGGGCCGTTTGTGAGCCTGGAGAGAAGGGTGCTAGGCTCAGTTTTCGAGGCAAACTATGGTTTCGCGCGATGTCATTCTCTGGGAAGTCGATGTGCAGCGGGATTTCGTTTTGCCGGGCGGCAAGCTGTATGTGCCGGGCGCCGAGAAGCTTCTGCCGAACATCAACCGCCTTACGGATGCCGCACGCCAGGGCAAGGTATTTCTAGTTTCGCACGGCGATTTTCATACGCCCAACGATCCCGAGTTCAAGATCTTCCCGCCACATTGCGTGAAGGGAACTCCGGGCGCGGAACTCGTCCCGGAAGCAATCACGGAAAAGGTCGCGCGAGTGTCCAATGAACCGGATGCGAAAATTCCGCAGGACCTTTCTGCATATCAGCAGATATTGCTCGAAAAGCAGACCTTGAGCATCTTTGAAAGCCGTCACGCCGACGAATTAGTGCGGAAGCTCGGAGACCATGCCGAGTTCGTGGTGTTCGGAGTGGTCACCGAATATTGCGTGAGTTTCGCGGTGAAGGGATTGCTCGAGCGTGGCCGCAGGGTGGCGGTTGTCCAGGACGCCATCGAGACGTTGAAAAAAGAGGAAGGCGAGAAGTCAATTGCGGAGTTTCAGCGGATGGGAGCCCGGATAATCACAACCGACCAGGCTCTCGCCGCACTCGCGGGTTGAGCCCGGCCATCATCGTCATGCTTCACTAATCTCAGTGGTGATCGCGGTCGTGATCACGGTCGTGATCGCGATCATGGTCGCCGTGGTTATGGCGCCACGTCCAGTATTCCTTCTGCTCTTCCGGCCGTAATTTGCGGAAGTCGCGATCATGGTCACGATGAGTTTCATCGGACCAGCGGCGGTAGTAGACGACTTCATCGTTATTCCAGCGGTGATAGTCGGTGTAGTACGGATCGTAAACTCTATAAGAATGATGCTCAGAGCAGGCCAATCCTGCCAGTGATGTTGCCAGCGCTCCAGCCAAGACCAAGTTCTTCAGCGAGCCTAAACGGTGGATCATGCCATTCTCCTTCAGAATCTGAAAACACTATGGAACTTGGTTAGTTGCTAGGGGAAATCCTGCGGTTTATACCAATCCGGTCGTGTGGCAGCACGATTCTGGCCGTTAACGTTTCCTTCCGAACTCTATTTCTTTTTGTTTCGAAATCTTTTCAACTGCCGTAAGGTTGTAATAGACTACTTTGTCTTCAGACGGAGGTCTCGACTCGGTGGGCAATCCCCTACATTCCCTGCTGGAATTGCCGGAACAAGAACGGGCCCAGCGCGGTTTAGAGCATACGCCCCGCGAGATCTCGCAGCAGCCTGATACCTGGCTCACCACCTACAAGATCTGTTCGCAACATCGCCGCGAGTTGAATGATGCTCTGCTGCGCGCCGGAATCGGACGAGGCGCATCGGCTTCCCCCACGGTTTATCTCGCTGGCGCCGGAACCTCTGACTATACCGGCCGAGCGCTGGCGCCGTTGTTACGACGCCGCTGGAACTGCGAAGCGTGGGCTGTTCCCAGCACTACACTGCTCACTGATTTCGATGAGTTCCACGCCACGGGGAAGGAGTATCTCTGGATTTCCTTTTCTCGATCCGGTGACAGCCCAGAGGGAGTCGCGGTGCTGGAGCGCGCTTTGGAGCGCAATCGCTTTATCCGCCATCTGGTTATCACGTGCAATCAGAAGGGAAAGATGGCCGAGCTTTGTGCGCGATATCCAGAGCGGGCCTTAGTGCTGGTGCTCGACGATGCCGTTAATGACCGTGGGCTGGCGATGACCAGTTCGTTCAGCAATATGCTGATCGCCGGACAATGTGTGGCGCATCTTGAGGATCTGGAAAATTTTGGTTCCGTTGTTTCAGCCCTCTCCGACTGCGGCCGCCAGTTTCTTCCGCTCGCAGCCGAAACCGCTGCCGAAGTGACCGCGCTCGGTTGCGCTCGCGCCTGCTTCGTGGGATCAGGAGTGTTGCGCGGTGTTGCCGACGAGTGCGCGCTCAAGGTAGTGGAACTCAGCGCGGGAAAGATTACGACGCTGGCGGAAACGCCGTTAGGACTGCGTCACGGTCCTATGTCGAGCGTGGACGGCCAGACGCTGTTCGTCGCGTTCTTGTCGAGCGACGCGCGCAAGCGCGGATACGAACTCGATCTGCTCCGTGAAATCGATCGCAAACGTCTAGGGCGGGTGCGATTGGCAATCACCGCGGGAGACGGTGCGGAAGTCTCCGAACTCGTCGACTACCGCCTCCCGCTTGCTTGCCCCATTGATTTCCCGGATTACTATCGCCCCACACTCGACGTGATGCTTGGGCAACTGCTAGGCCTGTTTGCCTCGATGCGCTGCGGCCTGAAGCCTGACGAACCCAGTCCGACTGGTGCGATCACGCGCGTGGTGCAGCCGATTAAGCTGTATTCGTAGAGAAGGCGCCCAATCGAAAGGGAATTCACTAGTATCAGTGGTGTTTTTCCAGTACAACGATCGGCGTTGCTTCGGCGCTTTTCCAAAGAGAAGCGAAGTAACAGTAGCTTCCCGGAAATTCATCGGGAAGCACATTCGCGTTCGCAAGGTGAGGCTTAACTTCGTCTTTCCAGAAGTGAAAGCATTCTTTCATTGGTATCCACTGAAGAGCCGAACCAACATTTGCCACGATGAACTGGATGGGTTCAGCTTGAAGAAGTTTCCTGACGTCTTCCCCAGTAAGAAAGGCCCCTCGTGCTGAGGTTGAGAATCCATCGTCCCGCCACACTTCGACGAGGGGTAGTCGGGTGACAATTCTCAGTTTCGCATCCACAATGCGGGATTGTAGTGCATAGAAGCTGTAAGATGCTCCCTAGAGCCAGGAGGACTTCGATGACTAAGGACATTTCACGCCGGGAATTTCTGGAGAACGTCGGGATGGGAGCAGCGGCGGGCACTAGCCTTCTGCTACTGAAAGACGTCGCGGGGGCTCTGCCCGATAAAAATGTTCTTCCGACGCGTACTCTCGGACGCACTGGCGCGAAGGTTTCTATCCTCGCGTTTGGTTGTGGCAGCCGGTTCCTCATGTACAAGGACGAGGATACTGCGACAGCGATCCTCAACCGCGCCATCGATTCAGGCATCACCTACCTCGACACCGCGTACTCGTACGGCGACGGGCAGAGCGAAACTCGCGTCGGAAAAGTTATGGCCTCGCGGCGCAAGGATGTCTGGCTCGCCACAAAGATTCCGGATCGGACGCGTGACGAATTCCTACGCAGGTTGGAGGGAAGCCTGAAGCGTCTTCAGACGGATCACGTCGATCTGGTTCATATCCACAGCCTCGGACAGGAGGAAGATCTCGAAAAGATTGAAGCCAAAGACGGCGCACTCAAGGGCCTGATGGAAGCGCGCGAGCAGAAGATGGCGCGCTTTGCCGGCATGACAAGTCATACGAATGGAGAAGTCATGGCCAAGGCGATCGAGCGCCATGATCTGGATTGTGTGCAGATGGCGCTCAATGCCTCGCGTAATGGACGGTTCGAAGAGCTTGCCCTTCCCGCCGCAAACAAGAAAAACCTCGGCATTATCGCGATGAAAGTCACTGGCCAGGAATTTCTGGTCGGCGAGGGAGCAGGAAAGGCGGACATGAATTCGCTACTGCGTTATTCGATGAGCTTGCCGGTAACGACTGCTGTCGTGGGAATGCCAAAGCCGGAGATGCTGGCGCACAACGTGGAAATCGCGCGCGGCTTCGCTCCTCTCAGCGATCAGGAGAAAGATCGGCTCAGGCAGTCGCTCGGTTCGTCGCGCGAAGGTCTAGAGAAGAGATTAGTCGGACACCTCGATGGACCGACAGCGAATCCAGAAATCTTTCTTGCCTGATGGCGCGACGTTAATGCGCAGCGCCTTTTACTACGCAACTCCATGCCGAGCCGAGGCTGGTTCGTAGGGGCAGAACGGGTCTGTCCCTAGCGCGTCACCTGTGTAGGCGAAAGCGCGTGCGCGTGAACCGCCGCAGATGTGGCTGTACTCGCAGGCTCCGCACTTGCCGTGGAACTGATCGGGGGAGTGCAGGCCCTGGAAGATTTCTGAGTTGCGATAGACCTCGACTAGCGAGTCCGCACGCACGTTTCCGCAGCGCAGCGGAAGAAATCCCGAAGGATAGATCTCGCCGAGATTCGAAACGAAGACGATGCCGTGTCCATCGCGGATCTGGAATCCGTGATACACAGAGCTGTTCTTCATCTCGGGAGCATGCATGCCGGAGCCGCGCATGGTCTCAATCGCAATGCGTCGATAGGACGGCGCTTCCGTCGTCTTAACCTGGAACGGAGAGTGCTGCGATAGCTCGAAGACCCAGCGCATGATGCGCTCGCCTTCCTGCGGGGAGACTTCGTTGAGGGCTTTGCCGCGTCCGACCGAGATCAGCATGAACAGGCTCCAGCGCATGACGGGAAATTCGCGGGAGAGCAGTTCGTAGATCGCGGGCAGATCGCCTGCCGTTTCTTCGGCTACCAGCGTGTTGACCTGGATTGGAAGACCCAACCGTCCACAGTGACGAGCGGCTTCCATGGTGCGTTCGAAGGTTCCCGGAACAGCGCGAATCGCATCGTGCCTTTCGGCGCACGATCCATCCAGACTCAATCCCAAGCTTTGGATGCCATGTTCCTTTAGCCTGGTGATGGCTTCATTCGTGAGTTCTGGGGTCGCGCTGGGGGTGATGGAGACTTCGAGTCCAAGGCCGTTTGCGTAGTCGATCAGTTCGTAGATGTCGCGACGGTTTAGCGGATCGCCTCCAGTCAGAATCAGGTGGGGAAGAGGATTTCCGAACTGGACCAACTGATTCAGGAAGCGCTTGCTTTGTTCCGTGGAGAGTTCCAGGGGATTCGCGGTGGGCATCGCTTCGGCGCGACAGTGCTTGCAGGCCAAGCCGCAAGCCTGGGTCATCTCCCAGTAGACCAGCAGCGGATTCTTGGAGAAATCGTGGGCCATTTGGCCCATTTTTGGATGAGAGCCTGCAACAACTGCCATGACGAACCCCCTTCGGCATCTAGCTATGAAAGAACACCCACAAGCAAGTTCTAGGGTAGTTTTGGGGCTGCGAAAAGGCTGTGATTTAAATCACACGGGGGCGTGATGGGAAAGGGCCGGCTTTCGGCTACGAATGTGAACGATGTGGACACCGATGGGTGCCGCGTCAGGAAACCACTGAGGAACCGAAGGTATGCCCGAAATGCAAGAGCCCGTATTGGAATACACCGCGTCAGAAGCCCAAAGTTCAGAAGTAGCCTGCGAGAATGTAGCCTAGTTTCTAAGTATTGCAAATTAAATGAGTTGTACGGAAGATGGACAGATCATGCGGTTGATTTCTAGTACAAAATAAGGGCGTATCCCGGATCGTTTTTGGGCATCAGAACTAGTGTGGGAACTGCCGTTACCCTAGTAACGGTCAGAACACGATGGTAAGTTTGTGATGGAGGGGTCCGCCACCTAACATCGAACTTGACACCAGTGTGGATTGGAGCTACCGTGACAAGTCGATATACGGCAGAGGAAAAGATGAGGCGAGAAGCAACGGCACGAAACGAAAGTTGGGAGGAGTCTCAAGCCCGACGTATTGCCTCCGACGCGGGGCTTGCCGAGCGTCTGATTTACGCTTCGAAGGAAGCGACCATCGAACTTTCAGATTTACAGCGGGCTGTCGAAGCGCGGAAACAAGAAAAGCGGAGACACCTGAGGACCGCTGGGGCCTAGCAACGTCTTTGGCCGCACGTGAGAATACCTACGTCCGTTGTCGAATTTCTTGCCGACCACGCTACTTCTGAGGAAGTAGAGCAAATCACGCAGACTCTCAAGGAAATAGAATCCAACCCTGATCTGGGGTTTGTGATTCCCTTCAATCTTCCCGAACTAAGAGATTGCTTCGTTTATTGGACTCCCGACAAGAAATGGCGCATTCTGTACCAGCGTAAGAAAACCTTCGGTTTCTCTCGCCTAAAATTGCTTCGGATAGACTTGGAATAAATCTGTGAAAGCGTGGCTTGAGATCGGGGCAGCGACGCTATCCCTGCTAGGGGTAGTAGTTGGTGTTTGGGGAACTTTCCTTCTTACAAAGTGGAATCACCCGTACGGATTTTGGTCTTTCCATTGGAGTATCTGGAAGATGTTCTTGAGGAAAGTCACTGGGAAGGAAGACAAGAGTTCCAGAGTTCAAGCCACAGCCGCAGTACTCTCAAAACTTAAAGACGAGAACAAAGCCGAGTCCTTGCACGGTCTGGAGTGGATATTCTTTGGGTTTGTTCTTCAGACTCTAGGCGCGATTCTGCTAGTGGTAGATTCCTGCTGGGTGAATTTCTTCTTGGAAAAGGCGTCGCAAGGTCCGCACGTTCAGTAGCTTCCACTATTACCGGAGTAATTTCTTGGGCAGGATTAGGAGTTTATGGGCACGGGCAAGTTGTTAGGCAAAGCCAGAATGCGAGAAATTAAATCTATGGGCTCCAATGACTTACGAGTAAAATCTTGAGCCCGTGGGACTTACAACCCACATTAGGTTTCTGCAGACCTTCTGAGTATTCCGGAATTGGCAAGCTCCGCGCAAGGGCAGGTGTCACATCAATACGGATTTGGTCTGTGGAAAACGTCGGGAGCTTATGCCTTTGGCGGGAGCATCTTCGAGACTATGGCTGAAACCACCCCGGGCTCGTGCTGG
>AP72_2010_repI_A10DRAFT_1000148_pt1 | contig 11758 bp, 10 predicted proteins | sample AmaPasreplicIA10_FD_9194 | JGI IMG/M metagenome (IMG submission 9194) | reverse complement strand
GGCGACGCGGTCGGATTTCATGCCGAGCAGCTCAATCAGAGCGGCCAGTGTTGGAACAGGCGCCTCGAAGGTGCGTACTTCGCCGTTGATATGGAGTTTCATGACCTACGCCAATGTATCGCGATTGGAACGCGGCAGGAAAGTACACTGGCGCTTTGCCCCGGTGGCGGACGGGGCCGTCTCCCTACGTAAGACTATTCGGCTTTGCGGAGAACAAATTTCCTGGTAGCGGTGCGGCCTTCAAAGTTAGCCTGAACCAACAAGGATGAATCGGGAAGAGCGGCTTCTTCGACTTCTATTCTGATTTCGGCGCCTCCCCCGGAATCGGCAACCGCCTGGGTATAAAAAGGAGCAGCTCCGGGGCGAGCGAAGCGAAACGTCAGGCGCGCTCCTGATGCCGCCGCTCCACCCTCGGTCACACGCAACTGCATCGTTAAGTTGCGGTCGGCAACCACGGAATCAGCATTCAACCATTGCACTTCCAGCTCCTTCACCGTCGCCAGAACTTCTGGCTCCGGTCGATCCAGAACATTCTCCAGTCTGCCTTCGCGGATCGCGTCGAGAACCAGCCGGTGTTGCTCCCGCAGCTGCTGCTCCTTTTGGGTGTCGCCAGACTGACTCTCGGACGGCGTGCCGGCGTAGGAAGTGGCTTTCTTTCCGATGCATCGTCCACGCACAAATACCTGCGTCTGGAGCAGTTGTTCTCCCTCGCGCGCTTCACTCTGCACGTGGTAAATGGTGTCGCCGTGCTTAACGTCGGTGTTGAACCCGAAAATCATAGTAGTTTTTGCAATTTGGTAATTTTGTAATTGGGTAATTTCAAACGTTCTGCATGCAAAAACAACCGCTATTGCGACGGATTTTCAAATTACAAAATTACCCGATTACAAAATTACAAAATCATTCTCCTTCCGCCGCAAAATGTTCGCCAGTTCCCTTGACACTCGCGAGTGTAACCCCATAATCTAGAACGTTTAAGTCATCACTGGCGCGAATTATATCTATCTCCTCCTATGCCCGACAATTACTTCGCTCGCTACCTCCCTTTCCTGATCCACATGATCATGGCGGGAGGCATTGCGGGCGCAATTGTCCTGCTCTCCTGGCTGATCGGTCAGCGTAAACCTTCCCGCGCCAAACTGTCACCTTATGAATGCGGCATGACCCCGGTGGGGGACTCCCGTCAGCGCTTTTCCGTCAAGTTCTACCTGGTAGCCATGCTTTTCATTCTGTTCGATGTCGAGGCGGTCTTCATTTACCCCTGGGCCGTAATACTCCGACAACTCAAGCGTTTTGGCCTCTGGGAGATGCTGGTGTACATCGGAATCTTTCTGGTCGGCTTCTTCTACGTATGGAAGAAAGGCGTTCTGGACTGGGGTGAGACGTCGATCCGGGAGGAGCACCGGTAATGCCTCTGGCTCCTGCGATTACTGACATTGAACAACTGAAAAACCATCCGGCCGTGGCGCGTCTGCTGGACTGGAACCCCGCCGCCGTTGAAGCAGTCAAATTCGATCGCGACGAGATGACGATTATCGTCGACCGCTCCGCGCTCCGCGAGGCCTGCGCCCTGCTTCGCGACGATGTGACCTGTCCTTTCAACTTCCTCTCGGATATCACNTGCGTNGACTGGTATCCCGCCGAACCGCGGTTTGAAGTCGTGTACCACCTTTTGTCCATCCCCAAGAAGGAACGGGTTCGCTTAAAGGTTCGCTTGAATAGTTCCAGTCCAACCATTGATTCTTTGTGTTCTGTCTGGCCGGGCGCAAATTACTTTGAGCGTGAAGTTTTCGACCTCTTTGGGGTGCGGTTTGCCGGACATCCTTATTTAAGGCGCATCATGATGCCCGAGGATTGGGAAGGCCACCCTCTCCGCAAAGACTATCCCGTGGAGGGCTACCGCTAGCTCCAACGAGAAAAACATGGCCCACCTCGCTCCTACCCCCGTGGTTGAACCTGGCCAGGATCGCACGATGATCCTGAACATGGGCCCGCAGCATCCGTCGACACACGGAGTGCTGCGCGTTCTGCTGGAGATCGACGGCGAGAATGTCGTTCGCCTGATGCCCGACATCGGCTACCTGCACACCGGGATAGAGAAGACCTGCGAGGCAAAGTTCTACCAGCAGGTGGTGCCTCTTACCGACCGCATCGATTATCTCTGCCCCCTGACCAACAATCTGTGCTACGTGCTGGCCGTGGAAAAGTTGCTCGGACTGGAGATTCCGCCCAAAGCACAGTGGATGCGTGTTCTGCTCAACGAGCTGACTCGAATCAACTCACACCTGGTGTGGCTGGGTACGCACGCCATGGATATCGGTGCGATGACGGTCTTCCTCTATTGCTTCCGCGAGCGCGAAGAGATCCTGAAGATGTTCGAGATGGTCGCCGGGCAGCGGATGATGACCTCGTATTTTCGAGTGGGCGGGCTGGCACTGGAGCCGCCAATCGGTTTTTTCGACCGGGTCCGGGATTTCGCGGGATACTTCCCCGAAAAAGTGGATGAATACGAAAATTTGCTGACCGGAAATCCGATCTGGCTGATGCGGACCAAGGGCGTCGCACGCATGACCGCCGAAGACGCCATTGCACTCGGCGCAACCGGACCAACGCTCCGCGGAAGTGGTGTAGATATCGACCTGCGCCGCGACATGCCGTACTCGAGCTACGAACAGTTCCAGTTCAAAGTGCCGGTCTCGCAGGAAGGCGACGTCTTCGCCCGCTACATGTGCCGAGTACTGGAGTTACGGGAATCGATCGGGATGGTGCGGCAAGCTCTCGATGGGATGCCGGAAGGGCCGATTAAGGCTGATGCACCCGGAGTCGTTCTGCCCGACCGGGAAAAGATGAAGACTCAGATGGAGTCTCTCATCTATCACTTCAAGATTATTACGGAAGGCTTTGCAGTTCCTGCGGGCGAGATCTATCAAGCTGTGGAGTCTCCGCGCGGAGAGATGGGCTACTACATCGTCAGTGATGGCACGGCCAAGCCATACCGGGTGCATATGCGGTCCGCATGCTTCGCAAACCTGCAGACCCTGGCCAAGATGTGCGAAGGACGATTGCTGGCGGACGTGGTCGCAGCAATCGGCAGCATAGATATCGTACTGGGGGAAATCGACAGATAACCCTGTGAGACCCTGGGTTCCCTGTGGTTGAAGGTTTTTCTCACCACAGCGAACACAGGTTTACAGAGAACATTTCAGCATGAAGTTTTCTCAAGAATTCGAAGCTCGTTTCGCGGAGATGGTGCCGCATTATCCGACCAAGCGATCCGCTCTCGTCCCGACGCTCTTGTATGCACAAGACGAAGTTGGATATCTGAGCGACGAAGTCATCGCCGAGATTGCCGGACGGCTGGATCTGACCGAACTCGAAGTGCGCAATGTGATCAGCTACTACTCGATGCTGACCACCAAGCCGCGCGGCAAATACAACGTGCAGGTCTGTACCAATATCAGTTGCATGGTTCGAGGCGGGGAAGAACTCCTGCATCACTGTGCGAAAAAGCTTGGCATCGGACATAAGCAAACAACGCCGGACGGCATGTTCACCCTGGAAGAAGTGGAGTGCATCGGAGCGTGCAGTTGGGCTCCAGCCGCGCAAGTGAACTACGATTTTCACGAGAATCTGACGCCCGCAAAAATGGACGCGATTCTCGATGACTACAAGAAGAAGGGAACGCAATAGAGCAAGTTGGTAATTGTGTAATTTAGTAATTTTGTAATTGAAAATACGAGGCCGCCACGGTTTTAAAATTACTCAATTACCAAATTACAAAATTACCCAATCATCATGGCTGATCTGGTCTCCCATCCCGACGAGGTAAAGGTCGTTTCCCGGCGATTCGGCGTGGGGGCGACTGATATCAAGCGCTACGTCGAACTCGACGGCTATAAAGCCGTGCAAAAGGCTCTGACCATGGAGCCCGACGCCATCATCACGGAGGTCAAGAATTCCGGCCTTCGCGGACGCGGCGGCGCTGGATTCTCTACTGGGATGAAGTGGTCGTTCGTTCCCAAGCAGGCGGCCAAACCCAAATACGTTCTCTGCAACGGCGACGAGAGTGAGCCTGGAACCTGCAAAGACAGGCTGATTTTCGAGCACGATCCACACTCGGTAATCGAGGGCGTGATGATCGCGGGCCTCTCGATCGGCGCCAAGAGCGGATACGTCTATATCCGTGGCGAGTACCGTTATCTCTCCAACATCATGCAGAAGGCGATTAAAGACGCCTACGCGAAGGGATTTATAGGCAAGAACATCTTCGGCAGCGGGCGCGACTTCGACGTCTACTGGCATGGTGGTGCCGGGGCTTACGAAGTCGGAGAAGAGTCTGCGCTGATGGAGTCGCTTGAGGGCAAGCGTGGTGTACCTCGCATTCGGCCGCCCTTCCCTGCGGTAGTCGGACTGTGGGGCGGTCCCACCATCATTAACAATGCGGAGACTCTAGCAAACGTGCCCCATATCATTCTTGGCGGCGCGGACTGGTATGCGAAACTTGGTACTCCCAAAAATGGCGGCACGCGCTTGTTCTGCCTGAGCGGGAACATCGCCAAGCCCGGAGTCTATGAACTGCCCATGGGCTACAACCTCAAAAAGATGATTTATGAGGTGGGTGGCGGGATTCCGAATGGCCGGAAACTGAAGGCGGTGGTACCCGGAGGATCATCCTGCCCGGTTCTAACCGCCGACGAGATCGATGTCGCAATGGACTTCGATTCCGTCATGAAAGCCGGATCCATGCTCGGTTCCGGCGGGGTGGTGGTGATTGACGATACCCAATGTATAGTCAAATTCGCCTTGCGCACAATGAAGTTCTATCAGCATGAAAGCTGCGGATGGTGCATCCCGTGCCGCGAAGGAACCGATTGGTTAAAGAAAACCCTGATCCGATTCCACAACGGCGGCGGCATGAAGAAGGACATCGACAACATGCAGTATCTAGCGGAAAACATGCTGGGCCGCACGTTCTGTCCGCTAGGCGACGCCGCCGCTATGCCAACGATCGGGTTCGTGAAGAAGTTCAGAAAAGAATTCGAAGACCACCTCGATGGAAAGCCATGCCCGTATGAAAAGGCAGAAAAGATGGAAGAGGTCGCGGCGTTTTCGCATTGAATTTTGTAATTTGGTAATCGGGTAATTTTGCAATTTGAAACCGAGATGCCCTCGCAGCAGGAGCAACTTCGGGATCGAACAAAAAGCATTGCGGTGCGGACAGTTCGGCTCTATCGTTCTCTTCCGTATACAGCGGATGCGCAGGTATTGGGCAAGCAGTTGCTTCGATGCGGCACGGCCGTAGCGGCAAACTATCGCGCGGCTTGTCGTGCGGGATCCAGAGCTGAGTGGCTGGCGAAAATTGGTATTGTGGTTGAAGAGGCCGACGAATCCGTCTTTGGGCTGGAAATGTTGGCAGATTGCGACGTTGTTCCGTTATCTAAACTGGAGATGCTCCTGAAGGAAGCACATGAATTAAGCGCACTGTTCACGGCATCACGACGAACAGCGAAGTCAAAATAAATTACCAAATTACCCGATTGCAAATTACAAAATGCCTGATGTTTCTCTCACAGTCGACGGCAAGAAGGTTACCGCTCCCGCGGGAACGCTCCTTATTGAGGCCTGCAAGTCGGTGGGCATCGAAGTCCCTTCCTTCTGCTACTACCCGAACCTGTCCTTGCAGGGCGCTTGCCGGATGTGTCTTGTGAAAATCGAGAAGATGCCTAAGTTGCAGACCGCTTGCACAACTGTGGTCTCCGAAGGCATGGTCGCAATCACCGAGAGCGAAGAAATCAAGCAGGCTCGGAAGTCGATGCTGGAGTTGCTACTCGGGAATCATCCCCTGGATTGCCCCGTGTGTGATGCGGGCGGCGAGTGCGAACTGCAGGACATGACATTCTCCTACGGTGCCGCCGAATCCAAGTTCATGGAGGCGAAGAACCACAAGGAGGAACAGCAGTGGTCTCCGGTGGTGTTCTTCGACCGGCCGCGCTGCATTCTGTGCTACCGCTGCGTACGCGTTTGTGGCGAGGGCATGGACGTGTGGGCCCTCGGCGTCCAGAACCGCGGCGTAAGCTCTCTCATCGCGCCCAACAAAGAAGACCATCTGGAGTGCGAAGAGTGCGGCATGTGCATCGATATCTGCCCAGTCGGCGCGCTGACTTCAGGTGCGTATCGCTATAAGACGCGGCCGTGGGAGATGAAGCACGTCAGCACCGTCTGCACCCACTGCGGCGACGGATGCAAGACCACGCTGGGAGTTCGACGTTCGGACACCGGCATGGAGATCGTTCGCGGCGACAATCGCGACAAGAGCGGCACCAATGGCGACTTCCTATGCATCAAGGGACGCTACGGATTCGATTTCGCCAGCCACGAAGAGCGGCTCAAACAGCCACTGATTCGTAAGCATGGAAAACTTACACCCGCAACTTGGGAAGAAGCGTTTGAGTTGGTGGGAAAGAAATTCGCCGAAGTCCGGGACAAAGATGGCGGCTCTGCAATCGGCGTGATTGGCTCAACCCGCGCCACAAACGAAGAAGCGTATCTTCTTTCCAAGTTCGCGCGCACGGTGCTGCAGACCAACAACGTCGATCATCATCGCACCGCGGACTTCCCTGCCCTCGCGGCATCCCTCCGCGGCAAGCCCGATGCCACGGCCAGCATGGCTGACGTATTCACTGCACCCGCAATCTTGCTTATAGGCAACGATCCGACCGAGCAGCATCCGCTGCTGGCATGGCAGATTCGCAACAACGTGCGACTCCATCGCTCGCGGCTCTACGTCATAAATGGAGAGTCAATCAAGCTGCGGCGACAGGCGACGAGTTTCACACAGGTGAGTGCGGGCAACGCGGGCAAAGTGGCGGCTTTTCTCGCCGGAGACGATAGCGCATCCGACGTGATCTCCAACCCGACAACGTCCAAGGACGCCTGGACTGCCCTGCGCGATAAATTGCGCGGCGAAGAAAGACTGGTAATCGTTTTTGGCTCAGAGATCCGCGGCAAAGACATCGCCAGCCTGATCTCGTTCGGCTCGGGAATCCGGGGCGCGAAATTCGTCTGCCTGGGTGATTACTCGAATTCTCGCGGTGCGGCGGATATGGGTTTATATCCCGATCTGCTGCCCGGATACCATCCTCTCACTGCAGTAGGAGCCTTCCTCACAGAGTGGGCGGGAATCCCTCAGCAAGCCGGACTGGATGAAGCAGGCATGGCTGAGGCAGCAAAAGCTGGGAAGCTTAAGGCACTCTATGTCGTAGGCTCGAATCCTGTAAGCCGATGGGGAATCGATCCGTTTGTCTTCTCCAAGGCTTTCGTGGTTGTACAGGACATGTTCCTGACGGAAACCGCCATCATGGCGGATGTGGTCCTGCCCGCCAGCAACGCGTACGAGAAATCCGGGTCGATGACCAACACATGCGGTGACATTCAACTAGTCAAGAAAGCGGGCGAAGTCTCAGGGACGAAGCCCGACTTTGAAATGATCGTGCGCATTGCGGATGCGATGAGTCACGACATTCACGCGCTCGTTCCATTTGGTGGCGGAGTTCGTGCCGATATGGGCCAATCGCGGGGAGCGCAATCTGGTGAAGCAGATCGTCATTCCGTTTGGCTCGAGAATCAGGGACTCGAACCAAAATTAAGCCCGCTCGATCCGATCGCAATTCTGGACGAGATCCAGCGTTTGGTGCCCGGCTATGACGTCTCGCGGATCAATCTGCTCGCGGGCAACAGCGAGCACACGTCCCTCGAGAAGAGCGGACCCAGCTTCGCGCATAAGGCGGAATCCATCTCCCCTGCCAACGATAGTTTGTTCACGTCAGGGACCCTCGGGCGCTATTCGCGGGCTCTGAAATCTGTCTTGGAAAGTCACGAAGTCAAGCCTGCAGAAGTCGCGGCAGACTAATTCAAGCGGTGCGCACTAAGCAGTGAGCTATGAGCAACGCGCTTTCATATCTCATTAAAGATTAAGAGAGGACAGCAGGCTCTTGCCAATCTGGATTTACATCCTGGCTTCGGTGATCAAGTCGGCAATCGTTTTGCTTGTTTTGCTGACTGCGGTCGCCTATACGGTGTGGCTCGAGCGCAAAGTCGTCGGGCGCATGCAGAACCGGTGGGGTCCCACAAGGGTGGGGCCATTCGGACTCCTGCAGCCTGCGGCCGACGGAATCAAATTCCTTTTCAAGGAAGATCTCACGCCGCCGCACGTCTACAAGCCACTGTTCCTGGCTGCGCCCCTCATCGCGGTCGTCTTCGCCCTGACTTCGATTGCCGTGATTCCGTTTGGCAATGGGATCTATATCAAGGGCCAATGGATTCCCTTTCAGATCACGACCGACGTCAACACCGGTCTCCTTCTGATACTCGGAGTCACCTCAATTGGTGTCTATGGCGTTGCGCTCGCCGGATGGTCGTCGAACAACAAGTATTCCCTGCTTGGCGGGTTGCGCGCCAGCGCGCAGATGGTCAGTTATGAAATCTCGCTCGGGCTCTCGCTGGTCGGCGTACTTATTTTGGCGGGCAGCTTTAGCCTGACGGACATCGTTCATGCGCAGCAAGGTCACTTCGCCGGATTCATTCCACACTGGAACATTTTTGTTCAGCCCGTGGCTTTCTTCTGCTACCTGATGGCAGCCTACGCAGAGACGAACCGCATTCCGTTCGACCTGCCGGAAGCAGAAACCGAACTGGTAGCTGGCTATCACACCGAGTACAGTGCGATGAAGTTCGCCATGTTCTTTATGGCGGAATACGCCAACATGATCACCGTCGGATGTCTGGCGACGCTACTGTTCCTGGGCGGATGGAACGGCCCGATATTTGGCCCCCCCATCGTGCAGGCGCTGCTGCCCGTGTTCTGGTTCTGCGCCAAGGTTTTCGTCTTTCTCTTTATCTATATCTGGGTGCGCGGCACGCTGCCGCGTTTCCGCTATGACCAGCTTATGGCATTTGGCTGGAAATTCCTGCTGCCGCTCGCGATAGTGAATCTGGTCGCGACGGCGATTGCTGTAGCGTGGTGAAAAAAGTGTTGAGTGGTCAGTGATCAGTGGTCAGTCGCCGAGACTACTAGTAACTGATCACTAGCCACTCACCACTGCAAGATCGAATCATGATCAGTCTTCACTTAATCTTGTTCCTGTTTTTCGGAGCGATAACCGTCGCGGGCGCGGTGAACCTGCTAGTCCAGCGGCATCCGATCAACAGCGCGCTGTCGCTGATTGCCGTGATGGCTGCGCTCGCGGGTGAGTACCTCCTGCTGGGAGCGGAGTTCGTCGCAGCGGTTCAGGTGATTGTTTACGCTGGCGCAATCATGGTTCTGTTCGTCTTCACAATCATGCTCTTGAACGCCGGAGAGGAAGAACGGACGCAAGGCAGTCGTGTGGCAGTTTTGTTCGGCATTCCCGGGATGCTTCTGGGAAGTCTGCTGGTGGCATGGGTTGTGCTCAAGCATTCGGGAACGGAAGCCGTTAACGCCGGTGTATGGGATTCTGCTTCGATCTCCGCACGTTCGGTGCCCGGCTCCCCTGAAACCATCGGCCCCCTGCTCTTTCACGAGTTCTTACTACCGTTTGAGATCACTTCGATTTTGATTCTAGTTGCGATCATGGGCGCGGTTGTTCTGGCCAGCAGACCCACGGTTCCGGGTGGGCCGCCGCAGAAGGTGAAAGACTAATGGTCCCGCTTTCGTACTACCTCGTGCTGAGTGGAATCCTGTTCGCCTGTGGCGTTACCGGATTTCTGATCAAGCGAAACATCATCACGATCTTTATGTCGATTGAGTTGATGCTCAATGGCGTGAATCTGTCATTCGTGGCCTTCGCGGCCCATTGGCATGTGCTGTCTGGACAGGTTTTCGTTTTCTTTGTGATGGTCGTAGCCGCGGCGGAAGCGGCAGTTGGATTGGCCATCATCATTGCCGTTTACCGCACGCGCGAGACGCTCAACGTTGACCAGGTGAACCTGCTCAAATTATGACGCAGAACCCCTATCTCTGGCTGATTCCCACGCTCCCGCTCGCCGGCGCGGCGATCAACGGATTCTTGGGCCGCAGGTCGTCGAAGACCGCGGTCACGACCATTGCCTTGGCTTTTCCGGGACTGGCGTTTGCACTGGCTTTAAAGATTGCGTTGGGGTTCTCTTCGGCCGCTGCCCCCTACGGTTTTGAACTCGCGAAATGGATTCGATCGGGCCCACTCTCGGTCGATTTCGCCTTTTACCTGGATCAACTTTCGCTTGTGATGCTACTGGTAGTGACCGGAGTCGGTTTCCTCATCCATATTTATTCCGTCGGTTACATGGCCGACGACCCTAGCTACTACCGCTTTTTCACCTACCTGAACCTCTTCATGTTCTTCATGCTGACGCTGGTCCTGGCGAACAACTACCTGCTGATGTTCATCGGGTGGGAGGGTGTGGGCCTCGCGTCGTACCTGCTGATCGGGTTCTGGTTCACCAAAGACTCCGCGGCATCAGCTGGCAAAAAAGCATTCATTGTTAACCGGATTGGCGACTTCGGATTTTTGATTGGGCTGTTTCTCATCATCCAACATTTTGGATCACTGAATTTCGCCGATGTCTTCAGCAAAGTGACGCCGTTGAGCGTTGAAACTTCCGGTGCCGGCGTGCTCACCGTGATTGGAATTCTGCTGATGGTTGGAGCTTGCGGCAAGTCAGCCCAGATCCCGCTCTACGTCTGGCTCCCCGACGCGATGGAGGGCCCAACTCCGGTTTCCGCATTGATCCATGCGGCCACGATGGTGACAGCCGGCGTCTACATGGTGGCCCGTTCACACGTGATCTTTGAACGAGCACCGATGGCGTTGACGGTGGTCGCCATCATCGGAACTCTCACCGCTCTGTTCGCCGCAACGATCGGCATCACGCAGACAGATATCAAGAAAGTGCTCGCGTACTCCACCGTCTCTCAGCTCGGATACATGTTCCTGGCTTGCGGCGTCGGAGCCTTCTCAGCAGGCATTTTCCACCTCATGACGCATGCCTTCTTCAAAGGGCTGCTCTTCCTTGGCGCAGGCTCCGTAATTCACGCCGTTGGCGGCGAGCAGGACATGCGGAAGATGGGTGGCCTCAGGACCTACATTCCGACAACGTTCACGGTCATGCTGATCGCCACCACCGCCATTGCAGGAATTCCGCCACTGGCCGGCTTCTGGAGCAAAGATGAAATCCTCTGGAAGGCATTCGAGGCCAACCCGGTGTACTGGGTAATTGGCGCGCTCACGGCGTTCATCACCTCTTTTTACATGTTCCGCTTGCTGTTCATGACTTTCTGGGGAGACTACAAGGGTATCCAGGTCGACGATCACGGACATGCGCACTCGGCACATGGACACGGCGATCACGGGCACGGCGAGCCCCATGAGAGCCCGATGGTTATGCTCGCTCCGCTTATGGTTCTCGCCCTCCTGTCTCTCGTCGGCGGGTTGGTGGGCATTCACCATGGTTTTGAGCATTTCCTGGAACCGGTCTTCGGCGGAGAATTCCCAAAGGCGGTGAGCGAAGGCTCAGGCAATACAGAATGGCTGCTGATGGGGATCTCAGTTCTCTTCGCATTCGCCGGATTAGGACTTGCCTACATCCTTTATGTCAGCAAGGCGTACTTGCCGGAAAAAATCGCGGCCTCACTTGGCAGCTTCTATGACGCTGTGCTGAACAAGTACTACGTGGACGAGATCTACGCCAAGCTTTTCGTCAAGCCACTGGTCGACGGATCGAACAGCATCCTGTGGCAGGGGGT